>Ga0126313_10000693_pt1 | contig 16389 bp, 15 predicted proteins | sample Plot105A_FD_89954 | JGI IMG/M metagenome (GOLD analysis project Ga0126313, IMG submission 89954) | Serpentine soil microbial communities from UC McLaughlin Reserve, CA, USA - Plot105A | ecosystem: Environmental > Terrestrial > Soil > Grasslands | place: USA: UC McLaughlin Reserve, Lake County...
AGTCGGCGGTGAAGTCAGTGGTGGCGGCGGTCGCCTGGTCGACGTGGGCGTCGCCGAGTACGGCTCGCCGGACGGTCATGCCTTGGTCGTGGCGGCGTTGGTCGTCCCCAGGGTGGCTCCGAGTCAGGTGGCGGATGGGTCGATGAAATGGACTCGGCTGGAGCGACAAGGATTCAAGTGAACTAGTCAGGCCGATAGCGACCGACGGCCAGCGTCCGCGTGGCCATAAAGTGGGACGGCGGCCCAGGCTGCGGCTTCACCCCGGCGCGCCCGCGGGTGCCGGTGGTGGGGGACGGCGACTTCGGCTGCCGGCGGGTCAACCCCGAGGACCGGCGCCACGACCCGGGGTCGCTGCTCAACTGGATGGAGCGGCTGATGCGCCGGCGCAAGGAGACCCCGGAGCTGGGCTGGGGAACCTTCTGGGTGCTGCCGGCCGGCGACCCGGCGGTGCTGCGGTGCGCTGCCCGTGGCGCGGCTCGGCGGTGCTGACCGTCCACAACTTCGCCGACCGGCCCGCCAAGGCCGACCTTGACCTCGACGCGGACCGGGAGGCGGGCGTGGCCGAGCTGTTCGCCGACCAGCGCTACCCGCGGCCGGACGTCGCCGCCGGGAGCGTGCCCGTGGACGGCTACGGGTACCGCTGGTTCGGCTTCCGCGGCTAGCCGGCCGGCCGCTGGCGCGCGTCCCGGAGGACCCGCCACAGCCGCTCGGGGGTGTACGGCGGGTCCAGGTGGCGGACGCCGAGGGGGGCCAGCGCGTCGGCGACGGCGTTGGCGATCGCGGCCGGGACCGCGATTGCGCCGCTCTCCCCCAGCCCCTTTGCCCCCAGCGGGGTGAACGGCGAGGGGGTCTCCAGCAGCTCGCCGTGGAGCGGCGGGACCTCCACCGCCGACGGCAGCCCGTAGACCGCCAGGTTGCCGGTAAGGAGCTGCCCGGCGTCGTCGTAGACGGCCTCCTCGAACAGCGCCTGCCCGATCCCCTGGGCGGCCGACCCCATGACCTGCCCCTCGGCCAGCAGCGGGTTGACCACTCGGCCGGCGTCGTCGACGCCGACCAGCCGCTGCACCCGCAGCCGGCCAGTGTCCGGGTTGACCTCAACGACCGCCGCGTAGGCGCCGAAGGGGAACACCGGCCCGGGTAGCTCGAAGCGGACCTCAGCCTCCAGCCCCGGCGCCAGGCCCGGCGGCAGCCGGTCGGGCGCGTGCGCCGCGGCGGCGGCCTCCGCGAAGGTCGCCGGCCGGCCGGTGGATGCCGCCAGCCAGGCGGCCACCCGCGCCGCCTTGGCGGCGACCTGCCGGGCGGCCAGGTGCACCGCGGACCCGCCGGTGGTCACCGAACGGCTGGCGTAGGTGCCCATCCCCACCGGCACCGTGCGGGTGTCCCCCGCCTCCACGGTGACGGCCTCGGGCGCCAGCCCGAGCGCGTCGGCGGCGATCTGCGCGAAGGTCGTCTGGTGGCCCTGCCCGTGGGGCGTGGAGCCGGTGCGGACCAGGACGCGGCCGTCGGGCCCCACGGCGACGGCGCCGTGCTCCCACAGCCCGGCGCCGGCGCGCTCCACGAACACGCACAGGCCGACGCCGACCAGCCGCCCATCCGCTCGGGCGGCGCGCTGCCGCTCGCGCTGCTGGTGGTAGCCGAGCAGCTCGCAGGCGCGGTCCAGCGCCCGCCCGTAGTCGCCGGAGTCGTAGGTGAAGCCGAGCGCGGTGGTGTGCGGGAACCGCTCGGGGGGGATGAAGTTGCGCCGCCGGATGGCGGCCGGGTCCACGCCGAGGTCGGCGGCGGCGAGGTCGGTGAGGCGCTCGGCCACGTAGGCGCCCTCGGGCCGGCCGGCGCCGCGGTAAGGCCCGGTCGGCACCTTGTTGGTGGCCACCCCCAGCAGCTCCACGTCTACGGCCGGGACGTCGTAGGCGCCGGTGAGCAGCATCGCGGTGGTGACCGGCGGCGCCGGGGTGATCGGGTACAGGTAGGCGCCGAGGTCGGCGAGGACCCGTGCGCGCAGCGCCAGGAAGCGGCCGCCGCCGTCGACCGCCAGCTCGGCCTGGATCTCCTGGCCGCGGCCCTGGTAGCAGGCCAAGAAGCTCTCCGAGCGGTCCTCGATCCACTTGACCGGGCGGCCCAGGCGCATCGCCAGGATCGCGGCCACGGCGGCCTCTGGTGCCAGCGTTCCCTTGCTGCCGAAGGCGCCGCCGACGTCGCCGACGACCACCCGGCAGCGCTCCGGCGGCCGCCGCAGCACGGCGGCCAGCTGCCGCAGCGGGCGGTGGGGGTCCTGCGCGGACAGCCACAGCGTCAGCAGGTCGCCGGCGGCGTCGTATGCGGCGACGGCGCCGCGCGGCTCGATCGGGGACGCCACCAGCCGCGGCATCCGGAAGCGGCCCCGCACCACCCGGGCGGCGGCGACGACGGCGCCGTCGACGTCGCCGTGGCGGCGCCGCCAGCGCAGCAGCACGTTGCCGTCGAGGTGGTCGTGGAGCCGCACGGCGCCGTCCAGCGCGGCGTGCGGGTCCACCACCACCGGCAGCGGGTCGTAGTCCACCGACACTAGCTCGGCGGCGTCGGTCGCGGCCGCCCGGGTGGCGGCGACCACCGCCGCGACCGGCTCGCCGGCGAACCGGACCCGCCCGGCGGCCAGTAGCGGCACCGGGGCATGGGCAATCGTGGCGCCCTCGATGGCGGTGACCGGCATCGGCCCGACCCGGCCGGCCAGGTCGGCGCCGGTGAGCACCGCCAGCACGCCGGGCGCCCGCTGCGCCGCCGCCACCTCGACCGCGAGGAGGCGGGCGTGCGCCAGCGGGCTGCGCACGGTCACCATGTGGACGGTGCCCGGCGGCGCCAGGTTGTCGACGTAGGTGGCGCGGCCCCGCAGGATCGCCTCGTCCTCGCGGCGCCGCAGCGGCCGCCCCACCCAGCCCCCGGGCCGCTCCGCGGTCACGCCGTGATCACCGGCTCGAAGGGGACGCGGTGCAGCGTCTGCGCGCCGTCGTTGGTGACGACGGTGAGCGCCCCGAGCTGCAGGCCCATGCGCTCGTCCGGGGTCACCGGGTTGGGCTGCACCACCACGGCCATGTTCCGCTCGAAGCGGCGCCCGGCCGGGGCGGGACGGGTCTCGTCCCACGGCCAGAAGCGGCAGCAGGAACGGTCGATGACCGGCGGGTGGATGTCGACGCCGTAGCCGTGGACCAGGTCGTCGTAGATGGCGTAGCCGCGCTCCCCGATGACCGACGCGGCCCGGACGACGTCGGCCTCGTGGGCGCCCGGCCGCATGACCCGCACGATCCGCCGGTAGGCGTCGAGGGCGGCGTCGAACAGCCGCTGCCACGCCGCGGTCGGCTCGGCCCGCACGAACACGGGGCGGTGGATCTGCCCGGAGTAGCCCCAGTAGGACGCGCTGATCTCGGTGATGATCACGTCGCCCTCGCCGAGCAGGCGCCCGGAGGGGTTCTGCGCGGGCAGGCAGCCGTTGGGCTCGGCCATGGGCATGGAGCGGACGAACGCGATGTGCGGCAGGCCCCCGTCGGACCGGTAGGCCCCTTCGACGATCGCCAGCAGGGCGTACTCGGGGATGCCCGGCCTGACCTCGGCGCGGAGCGCGTCCATGGCCCGGTCGGTGTATTCGGCGGCGCGGCGCAGCCAGCCGATCTCCTCCTCGGACTTGACCGCGCGCAGCTCGGCCAGGTCGGCGGTGACGTCCACCAGCTCCAGGCCGGGCAGGGTGCGGCGCAGGGTGGCGTGATGCTGGTAGGGCATGCCGATCCCAAAGGTGGCGTTGACGCCGACGACGCCCAGCCGCCCGCGGGTGATGCCGGTGGCCCGCAGCCGCGTGGCCACGGTGGCCACCGGGTCGTGGCCGCCCCACGCCACCAGCGGGACCTGCGCGATCCGCCTGGCGTCGGGGACGTGGTTGCCGAGGCCGGTGTACAGGGCCGGCTCGATCGCCTCGTCCCTGGGCGCCAGCAGGTAGCAGTGGTGCAGGTCCAGGTGGTTGCTGAGCCAGAAGACGTTGGCCTGGTTGTGGCGGTTCACGCCGGAGTTCCCGAACAGCAGCAGCGCCCGCAGGTCGTGGCGGTCCATGAGCCGGCGGGCGAGGCCCCAGCGCCGCGCCATCTCCGTCGGCGTGAACCTAGCCCACATCGGCCAGGCGCTCCCCGACCCAGTCGGCGGCCAGCGGGCGGGCGCGGTAGGGCAGGTTGTTGCAGACGTGGTTGCCGTCGGGGTACATGACCAGCTCGGCGTTGGGAGCCTCGGCGGCGACCCGCTCGGCGTGGGTGAAGGGGATCAGGCGGTCGAGCCTGCCGAAGATCACCAGCAGCGGCTGCCGCAGGCGCGGCAGCACCGGGCCCAGGTCCAGCGCGGCGGCGGCGCGCTCGGCCGCCGCCTCGTCGGCGGCGCCCGCATAGTGCCGGAAGGTCTCGCGGGTGAGCTGGGGCAGGCCGCTCCAGCAGTCGCCGAAGTTGTACGGCCCGCCGATCGCCACGGCGGCGCGGATCCGCGGCTCGAACGCGGCCGCCCGCGGCGCGTAGTAGCCGCCGAGGCTGACCCCGACCGCGCCGACCCGGTCCAGGTCGAGGTCGTCGCGGCCGGCCAGGTGATCCAGCGCGGCGGTGACCGCGACCTCGTAGTCGGGGCGGATGTGGGTGGTGTAGCCGGTCTCGCCTTGGCCGGGGCCGTCCACCGACAGGGTGGCCATGCCGCGCTCCAGGAACTCCTCCTCCCAGGTGAAGAACTCCTCCTTGGTGGAGTCCAGGCCGGGCAGCAGCAGCACCAGCGGCGGCCGGCCGCCGCCGCCGCGGGGTCGCCGCAGGGTCGCGACCATGGTGGTCGCCTCGAACGGCACCTCCACCCGTTCGGCGGCGGGGTCCAGCAGGGCGTGCGCGCGGCGCAGCGCCGCCACCGCGCGGTCGGCGGCCTGGCGGTGCCGCCGCAGGTCGACCATCCACACGAACTTGGCGAAGTGGTAGGACAGGGCGGCCCGCACCCACGCCCGCCCGGCGGTCAGGCGGCGGTTGGCCGCCTCGGCGTCCCCGGCCAGCGCCGCGTGCAGGTCGCCGTTGGCGACCCAGGCGTCCAGCCACTGCTCCCAGCGTTCCAGCGGCGCGGTCACGCGCGCGAAGTCGTTGGGGTCGACCCCCTGGGCCAGGAATCGCGGCGCCCAGTTGGCCACCGCCGCCTGGATCCGCGGGTCAGGCACTGGCGAGCACCTCCTCCGGGCGGAACCCGAGGTCGCCCAGCATGACCATGGCGGCGTTGCGGCCCGGCGCCGCCGACACCGACCCGCCGGGGTGGGTGGTGGCGCCGGTCTGGTACAGGCCGGGGATGGGGGTCCGGTGGCCCGCCCATCCCGGCGCCGGCCGCAGCGCCCCCGACTGCGCCGGGCCCATGTCGCCGCCGTGGCAGGAGCCGTGCCAGTTGTGGGCGTTGAACCGCTCCAGGTCCAGGGGGCTCTTCACGTGGCTGGCGAGGAGCACGTCGTCGCGCAGGTTGGGGGCGTAGCGGCGCAGCGCCGCCAGGTTGGCGTCGGCGACTTGGTCCTTCAGCCGGTCCCAGCGCGCCGGCCCGCCGGGCAGCTCGTAGGGTTGGAAGCCGACGATCTTCAGGGTGTGGCGGCCGGCGGGGGCGCGGGTCGGGTCGGCGACGGTCGGGGCCAGCACCAGCAGCACCGGCTCGTCGGTGGCAACGATCCCCCTGGCGTGCTCGGCGCCGACCCGCAGCAGCCGGTCCACCGACTGCGGGGTGCCGCTGGCCACCGCGGCGATCTCGCCGTCGTCAGTGGCGAACCTGGGCGGCTGGGTGGTGGCGTAGTGGGCCACGAACATCGACACGCCGGCCCGCCAGGTATCGACACCGTAGCGGAAGGCGTCGTCCCACGCCGACGCCGGCGCCATCTCCACCAGCTGCTTGACGTGGACAGTGGACAGGACCGCGCGGGCGGCCAGGTGCCGGCGCCCGTCGGCGGTGTCGACCCCGACGCAGCGGCCGCCGCGGAGCACCAGCCCGGTCACTGGCGCGCCGCAGAGGACCTCGCCGCCGTTGGCCTCCACGAAGCGGGCCAGCGCCGTCGGCAGCGCGCCCGAGCCGCCCTTGGGGAGCGTCCAGCTGTGCCGCTGGCGGCCGTAGACCAGGGAATACGCCAGCGGGCCAGTTCCGGGCCGGTCGACGGGCTGCACGGTCATGAAGCTCATCCACAGCATGAACGCCCTGGTGTGCTCGTCGTGGAAGGTGTCGCGGACCACCTCCCAGGCGCTCATCGCCTGCCGCCGCAGCCACCTGCCGCCGCCGGGGTGGCCGGCCAGCAGTTCCGGCAGCGGCGGGCCCCAGCCGATCGGGGTGTGCCGGAAGCGGCCGAACAGCGGCGCCACCGACTCGTAGTCCCGCAGCAGCCGCCGGTAGGCGTCGGCGTCGTGCCGCGAGAAGCGGGCCAGCTCCGCGCAGGTCCGGTCGGGGTCACGCCACTGCGTCAGCCAGGCGCCGTCGGGGAACGGCAGGTGCACCACCGGGTCGGGATGCAGGTACTCCAGGCCGTAGTCCTCCAGCGGCAGCTCCCGCCGGGCGAGGGTGGGGCTTGCCTGGATGAGGTTGTGGGCGGTGGAGCAGGTGTCGTGCACGAAGCCGTGGAGGGTGAGCTCCTCGGAGTTGGTGTCGCCGCCGACGGTCGCGCGCGCCTCCAGCACCAGGCAGCGCAGGCCGGCCTTGGCCAGGTAGGCGGCGGCGACCAGGCTGTTGTGGCCGGCGCCGGCGACCACCACGTCGGGCTCACCGCTCATGACGCGGCTCCCGCGCCGGCGCCGCTGCCGAGCCCCAGCAGGGCGGCGGCGTTGCCGCCGAGCACGGCGCGCTCCGCCGCGGCGTCCAGGTGCAGCGCCCGCACCTCCCCGACGGGGTCGGCGGTGCCCATGTCGAAGGGCCGGTCGGAGCCGAGCAGCACGTGGTCGGCCCCGGCGTAGTCGACCAGGGCCCGCAGCAGCGCGGTGTCGTGGGTGACGGTGTCGTAGTAGAGCCGCCGCAGGGAGGCGTCCGGGCCGGCGGCGAGCCGGGCGCGCGCCTGCGGCTGGAACGAGTGGGCCTTGCGGAGCCGTCCCCGCAGTGACAGCAGCGCGCCGCCGCCGTGGGCCAGCACCACCCGCAGGCCCGGGAACCGCTCCAGCACCCCCGTCATCACCAGGTGGGCGCCGGCGATGGCGGTCTCCAGCGGGTTGCCGACGGTGTTCCACAGGTAGTGCTGCTGCAGGACGGGCACGTCGAATCCGCGGGTGGTCGGGTGGACCAGCACCACCGCGGCGGTGGCCTCGGCGGCCTCCCAGAACGGCAGGAAGCGGTCGTCGCCGAGGTAGGCGCCGGCGACGCTGGCGGCCACCTCGACGCCGCCGAGGGCCCGCTCCCCCATCAGCCGCTCCAGCTCGGCGGCTGCCAGCTCGGGGTCCTGCAGGGGGACGGCGCCGAGCGCGCCGACCCGGCCGCCCAGGGTGGCGCAGCGGGCGGCCAGGGCGTCGTTCTGGATGCGGCAGGCGCGCACGGCGGCGGGCGGGTCCAGGTCGTAGGGCAGCAGGTTGACCCATGGGGACAGCACCAGCCGGTCGACGCCCTGGGCGGCCGCCTCCTGCAGCATCCGCTCGACGTGGATGAACTCGCCGACCGCTGAGCGGATCGTGCGGCCGCCGAACTCGACCAGTTGCGCGCCGCGGTCGCGGCGCACCGCCGGGCGCCAGCCGTCCGCCGGGCCGGTGGCCTCTCCGCCCTGGCCGCGGGTGATCTCGGGGACGATGACGTGGGCGTGGACGTCGACGATCATGCCGTGGCCCTCACGACCCGGCGCCGATCAGCAGGGCGCCGGCCACGACCAGGGCGGAGCCGGCCAGCACCGCCGCCGTGACCCGCTCGGCCTGCCGGCCGACCAGCGCCGGCGCCGCCGCCATCACGGTGGGGACCGACAGCAGCCCGAGCGCCAGCACGACCGCCACCGGCACCAGCGCCACCGACGTCCAGCGCGCCCAGGTCGACACCGCGACCAGCACGCCGGCGGCCAGCTTCCACGCCAGCGCCTCGCGGGTGAACCGCAGCCCCCTGCGGCCGCGGAACGACAGGGTCAGGCCGTAGACCAGGGTGGCCGCGACCATTCCGACGGTCAGCCCCGGCCGCGGCCACGGCAGCTCCCGCAGGCCCTGGCGGATGAGGATGGGGCTGGCGGCCCAGCACAGCGCCGTGCCGAGTCCGAACAGCGACGCCGTCCACACCACCGCCGGGCCGGCGGCCCGGGAGCCGGCGCCGCCGCTGGCCCGCGGGCCGGGGGCGACCGGCAGCCGCACCTGGTGGGCGCGCCGCAGGCGGTCGACCTCCATCGCGTACACCCCGCCGACCATCAGCGCCACCCCGGCCAGCTCCGGGCCGCTGGGGACCTCCCGGAGGGTGACGGCCGCGATCACCACCCCGAACAGCGGCACGGTCGCCAGCAGCGGGCTGGTGCGGGCCGCGCCCAGCCGCTGCTGGCTGAGGTTCAGCAGCGTCCAGCCGACGCAGAAATGCACCAGCCCGGCCGCGGCAAACCACCACCACGCCGACAGGGGCGCGTCGGCCAGCCGCCCGGCGTCGCCGGCGGCCAGCGACACCGCGACCAGGATCGCGGCGCTCACCAGCATCTGCAGGAAGGTGGAGGCGTAGGCGTCCATGCCCCGCAGGGCGGCGCGGTTGACGCTCTGGAACAGCCCGAAGCCGATCCCCGCGACCGCCGCCAGCACCACGCCCGTCACCGGCCGGCCCCCTACCCATCGCCCGCCGCCGGGGGCCTCTGGCGGACAGTGCCGCCCAGGTACAGGTCGGCGATCTCCGGATTGGCGAGGACGTCGGCGGCGGCGCCGGACAGCCGCACCTGTCCGCTCTCCATGACCACGCCGTGGGTGGCGGTCTCCAGCCCCAGGCGGACGTTCTGCTCGACCAGCAGGATCGTCTTGCCCTCGGCGTGCAGCCGCGCGACCAGGTCGTAGACCTGCCGCAGGCTCCTCGGCTCCAGGCCCAGCGACGGCTCGTCCAGCAGCAGCAGCACCGGGTCCAGCATCAGCGAGCGGGCGAACTCGATCAGCCGCCGCTGCCCGCCCGACAGGTTCCCGGCCTTGTCGGCGGCGCGTTCGGCGATCAGCGGCAGCAGCTCCTCCAGCTGGCGGTAGCGGCGGCGCAGCAGCGACCGGTCGCGGCGCAGGATGTAGCCGCCCATGAGGACGTTCTCGCGGACGGTGAGGCTGGGGAACAGGCCGTGCTGCTGGGGCACTTGGACGACCCCGCGGGTCAGGACCTCGGCGGCCGGCAGGCCGGAGAGCACCGTGCCGTCCAGGGTGACCGTGCCCGCTCGCGGTGGCAGCAGCCCGCTGACCGCCTTGAGCAGGGTGGACTTGCCGGCGCCGTTGGGGCCGATCAGGCAGGTGATCGACCCGCGCTCGGCGGTCAGGTCGACGCCGCGGAGGACCGTGGCGCCGCCGTAGCCGGCGCTCACGCCGCGCAGCTCCAGCAGGGCCGCCATCACGCCTCCACCGGTGCGGAGGGGTCCGCGCGGGACGCCGTGCCCCAGCCCTCGCCGAGGTAGGCGTCCAGCACCGCCGGGTCGCGCTGGACGGCGGCGGGCGGCCCCTCGGCGATCACCCGGCCGCGCGCCATCACCAGGATGGGGTCGCACAGCTCCAGCACCATCGGCATGTTGTGTTCGACGATCAGGAAGGTGATGCCCTGCCGGTTGAGCTCCAGGAGCAGCCCGGCGATGTGCTCGATCATGCCGGGGTTGACGCCGCCGGCCGGCTCGTCCAGCAGCACCAGCCGCGGCTCCAGCATCAGCACCTGGGCGAGCTCGGCGAGCTTCTGCTGGCCGAAGGAGAGCCGCCCGGCGGGCTGGGCGGCCAGCGGCGCCAGCCCGACGAGATCCAGCAGCTCCTCGGCCCGGCGGGCCTCCGGGCCGCTGACGGCGTCGGCGGCCAGGTTCGACCAGGAGAAGCCGCGCAGCGGGGCGACCAGGTTCTCCAGCACCGTCATCCGCGGGAACAGGCGGGTGACCTGGAAGGTGCGCCCGAGACCCAGATGGGCGCGCTCCCACGGCAGCACCTGGTCGATGCGGCGGCCGTCGAAGCGGATGGACCCGTCGTCGCTGCGGAGCATACCGGTGACCAGGTTGAAGGTGGTGGTCTTGCCGGACCCGTTGGGCCCGATCAGCCCGGTGAGGCCGCCCTCCCGGACCGTGAACGAGCAGAGGTCCACGGCCGCCACGCCGCCGAACCGCTTGGCCAGGCCGGCGACCTCCAGCAGCGCGCGCCGCGGGGTGGCGGCGGCGGCCGGCACCCGCGCCGCGGTGGTCGCGGGGGCGCGCCGCTCCCACGGCACCGGCCCCGGGTGCCGGCGCTCCCACCACGCCCGCACGGTGGGGATCAGGCCGTGGGGCAGGAACATGACCACCGCGCCCAGCGCCAGGCCGAAGGCGAGCAGGTGCAGGCCCTCGGCGGCGGCGAGGTTGTTGCTGGCCTCGTTGAGCGGCACGACCAGGAACGCCCCCAGCACCGGGCCCCAGATGGTGCCGCGGCCGCCGACCAGCGCGGCCAGTACGAGCTGGACGCTGACCAGGATGTCGAACATGCCCCGCGGGTCGATGAAGGTGAGGAAGTAGGCGTCGACGCCGCCGGCCACCCCGATCAGCACGGCGCTGGCGACGAAGCTCAGCACCTTGTACGCGGAGGTGCGCACGCCGATGGCGGCGGCCTTGTCCTCGTCCTCGCGGATGGCGATCAGGCCCATGCCGAACTTGGTGCGCCGGATCCACCACGACAGCAGCACCGACAGCGCCAGCAGCCCGAGCATAACGTAGTAGAAGGGTAGGTTCTGGATGTCGCGGTCCCAGGTCGGCAGCGGCAGGGTGAGCCCGTTGGAGCCGCCGGTGATGCCCTCCAGATTGAGCGCCAGCGTCTGGAACAGGAACAGCAGGGCGATGGTGATGATCACGAAGGCGTGCTCGCGGGCGCGCATCACGGTGGCGCCCAGGACCGCGGCCACCAGCGCGGCGGCCGCCCCGCCGAGGGGTGCCAGCAGCAGCGGCGACAGGCCGGTCCGCAGCGACAGCAGCGCCACGGTGTAGGCGCCGATGCCGAGGAAGGCGCTCTGGCCGATCGACACGTAGCCGGTGAAGCCGGCCATGATGTTCCAGCCGCCGGCCATGACCGCCAGCAGGAACGCGAAGATCAGCACCGACTGGCCGTAGGCGTCGTCCGGGCGGGCCAGCGGGTAGGCGGCCAGCGCCAGGCCGGCGGTGGCGATCACCGCCCGCCGCAGGCCGTCGGCGGCGCTCACGTGACCACGTCCCCGCGGAGCCTGGATCCCATGAGCCCCTGGGGCCGCACCAGCAGGACCACCAGGATCACCAGGTAGAACACCACCGTCGCCCAGCGGGTGGAGACGTAGGTGGCGGTGAAGGCCTCCGCCACGCCCAGGATCAGCGCCCCGACGACCGCTCCCGGGAGGCTGCCCATGCCGCCGAGGACCACGATGCCGAGCAGCCGCGAGATCCACAGGTAGTGCGAGGCGGGGAACAGCGGGTACAGCACCGACAGGATGGAGCCGCCGGCGCCGGTGGTGGCCACCCCGATGGCGAAGGTGAGGGCGGCCACGCCGCGGATGTCGACGCCGACCAGCGCGCTCCCTTGCGGGTTCTGGGAGGCCGCGCGGATGGCCCGCCCGGCCCAGGTGCGGGTGAGCAGCAACCACAGCCCGGAGAGGACGGCGACGGCGGCGAGGCAGCCGAACACCTGCGCCTTGGGGAAGAAGAACGGCCCGAGGTGGAACGACTGGTTGACGTAGCCCGGGGTGACCGACCTGAAGACGTTCTTCCAGGTCAGCCCCATGGCGCCCTCGAGGGTGATGGCCAGCGCGAAGGTCAGCAGCACGGTCATGGAGACCGGCGCGGTCCGGATCCGGGCGACGAACAGCCGGTAGATCGCCCACCCCACCGCGAACATCACCGGCGTGGTCACCACCGCCGAGGCGATCGGGTCCAGCCCGAGCCGCCGCCACAGCTCGAAGGTGAGCAGCCCCGCCAGGACCAGCAGGGCGCCGTGCGCCACGTTGATGATGTTCATGACCCCGAAGATCAGGGTCAGGCCGGAGGCGAGCAGCGCGTACACCCCGCCGGTCAGCAGGCCGAGGATGAGCGTCTCGGTGGCGTGGGTCACGGCTGCTGGGCTCCCCTGCCTTTAGCTCTGCTTCCAGTCCGGCTTGGGGAGCACCACGTTGTCGGTGGTGGCCACGTCCTTGGGGAGCACGATCTCGGACTTGCCGCCCTGCCACTGGGCGAGCAGGAAGTCGGACTGCGGTGCGCCGGTCTCGTCCCAACTCAACGGGCCGAGGATGGTGTCGACCTTGTTGGCGTGCAGCCAGTCGGCGATCTTGTCCTGGTCGATCTCCCCGACGGCCTTGACGCCGGCCTGCAGCACCTGCGCGGCGGCGAACGCGTCGGCGGCGTCCTCCTCCGGGACCTGGTTGTACTTCTGCTGGTAGCGCCGCACGAAGTCCTGGTTGAGCGGGTAGGTGGCCTCGGGGCTCCAGCTGACCGTGTAGAACACGCCCTCGGTGTTGGCTTCCCCGACGCCCTTGGCGTACTGGTCGGAGTTGGACGGCGCCGAGGTCTGGAACAGCGTCTGCGGGCTGAAGCCGGCCTTGATCAGGGAGCGGACCAGCCCGACGCCGTCCTCGAACACCGCCCCCTGCGCGACCAGATCGGGGTTGCGGGCCTTGATGGTGTTGGCGATGGTGTCGAAGTTGGTGGTCTCCGGCGGGTAGACGGTGGCGTAGACGGTCTTGACCCCGGCGGCCTCCAGCGCCTTGCGCATGGTGTCGATCACCGGCTTGGCGAACGGGTCGTCCTGGGTCGGGTAGGCGGCGGTCTTGGGCCGCTGGCCGGCAGGCAGGCTCTTGACCCAGTCGACGAATACGTCGGCCTGGTGGGGTGCGGTGGCCTGCTGGGCGAAGAACAGGTAGTGGAAGCCGCGCTCGAACATCGCCGGGGCGCCGCCGGCCGGCTCCACGTAGACCATGCGGTTGCGTTCGGCCACGGCCGACGCTGGCAGGTTCAGCAGCGAGGAGAAGGTGCCGAGCAGCAGGTCGACCTTGTCGCGGGTGATCAGCCGGTTGTAGTCGGCCACCACGGTGTTCTGCTCGCTGGCGTCGTCGAGGATGGTGAGCTTGACCTGCCGGCCGAGGATGCCGCCCTTCTCGTTGACCATCTCCGCCCACACGTCGTAGCCGCGCTTTGCCGCCCCGCCCGGCTGGGAGAACTCGCCGGTCAGCGGCAGCGACGCGCCGATCGTGATCGGCTCCTTGCTCTCCCCGCTCGACTGGCCGCCGCCGCCGCCCGAGCACGCCGACCCGATCAGGACCAGGACGGCGACCGCCCACCCGAGCTTCCATCGATCCCGAGCCATGGCTCCTCCTCACTCCTCCAGCCCGGACATCCGGGCGAGCACCGTGAACACGGTGGCGAAGTCCCGCTCCTGCAGGCCCATCGCCCTGGCGGCGGTCAGCAGCTGGTTGCTGACGGCCGTGGTCGGCAGCGCCACGTCCAGCTCGCGGCCGGCCTCCAGGGCCAGCAGCAGGTCCTTCTGCATCATGTCGACGTCGAACCAGGCCTCCTCCGGCTGCTTGAGCACGAACGGGCCCCGATAGCGGACCATCGGGGAGGCGATCACGCTGTGCAGCAGGACCTGGACGGCGGTCTCGCGTGGGATGCCGCCCTTCTCGGCCAGCAGCACGCCCTCGCTGAACGCCGCCATCTGTACGGCAAGGCTGAGGTTGGTGGCGATCTTCATTAGCACGGCGAGGCCGTGCGGCCCGACGTGGGTGACTGTCGGGCCGATCTCGCGCAGGATCGGCAGCACGCGGTCGAAGACGTCACGGTCGCCGCCGACCATGATGGAGAGCCTGCCCTCCTCGAGGGTGACGACGCTGCCCGAGACCGGCGCGTCGAGCATGGCGGCGCCCCGCTCGGCGACCAGGCCGGCGAGCTCCTGGCTGGCCTTTGGGCTCGCGGTACTCATGTCCACGTACACCTTGCCCGGCCCGAGCCCGGCCACTACGCCGTCGGGGCCTCGGGTGATCGCCTCGAGGGCGGCGGTCCCGGTCACCATGCTGAAGGTGACCTCGGCCACCTCGGCCACCGCTCGGGGCGAGGCGGCCCAGGCCATGCCCTCGGCGATGAGCCAGTCGGCCTTGGCCCGGGTCCGGTTGTGGCCGATCACGGTGTGGCCGGCGGCCAGCAGCCGCCTGGTGATCCGGCTGCCCATCACGCCCAGTCCGACGAAGCCGATCTCCGCCATGTCAGCGCTCCTGTGCCGCGTCGGCCATGGTGCGACTCGGCGCGCCGCGGAGGGTCTGGTCGATGTCCTCCTCTACCTGCAGCAGGTGGGCCTGCATCCGCTCGCGGGCCGCCTCCGACCGGCCGGCGGTGATCGCGTCCAGGATTTCGCGGTGGTGGCCGAGGGACCGCTCCGGGCTGCCGGGGATGTGGTAGATGGACATGAGCGCCCGCCGCAGTACGTCCCGGATGGCCCGCATCATGTGGGTGGCGATGCGGTTCTGGGTGGCGACCGCGACAGCCAGGTGGAAGTGGACGTCACCGCCGACGTACCGCTCCGCGGACCTCAGGCCCTGCTCCATGCGCTCCAGGGCGTCCCGCATGGCGGCCAGGTCCTCGTCGGTGCGGCGGAGGGCGGCCAGCCCGGCCGACTCGACCTCCAGGATGCGGCGGACCTCGAACAGCTCCTGCAGGTCGCCGTCGTGCATCTCGAGGAGCAGGGCTAGCGAGTGGTTGAGCGGGTTGGCGTACTCGGCCACCACCAGCCGCCCGCTCCCTGGGGAGGCGATCAGGCCCTTGGACTCGAGCATCCGCAGCGCCTCGCGGACCGATGAGCGGCCCACCCGGTAGACCTCGGCCAGCTCCCGCTCCCGTGGCAGTTCGTCGCCGGGAGTGAGGCGCCGGTCGGTGATCTCCTGGACCAGCCGCTCGGCGACCAGCTCGTAGACCTTCTTGCGCTCGATTGGCTCGAACAACGGCGCCTCTCGGATCGCGACCGCCAAGGTGCTGTCGGTCAGACCAACAGACCGTCCTACGATGACAGACCGTATCATTACCGCAGGCATGGGATCGTCCAGCCGATCCCCGCCGTACCGGCACGATGGGAGGTGGCTTGAGGATGCCGCGCATCAGCTACGTGGATCCCGGAGCGGTCGAGGACCCCGAGATCAGGGGCTACCTAGAGTACGCCAGGCAGCACGGCACCCCACGACCCGAGAGCCAGGCCATCCGGGCCCACTGTCCGAACGTCATCCGTGCCTTCTCTCAGGCGTGGGAGCTCACCTTCCGCAACGGGGTCCTCGACCACCGGATCAAGGAGCTCTGCCGGGTCTATGTCTCCAAGTCGGTCGAGTGCTCCTACTGCGGGCTGCAGCGGTCGGTCAAAGGCCGCCAGCAGGGCCTCACCGAGGACGCCTATGACGAGCTGCTCGACTTTGCTTCCTCAGGCACATACAGCGAGCGGGAGACGGCGGCACTCGCCTACACCAATGCGATTGTCTGGGACGCCAACCTCGCCGACGACGCCCTATGGGAGCGACTGCACCGCCACTTCACCGAGCCCGAACTGGTCGAGCTCGGTTTCTTCGTCGCCCTTACCCTCGGTCAGCAGCGCTGGATCAAGACCCTCGGCATCGGACACCGGCAGCTGCTGGCCGATACCGACGCTGGGCTGGCCCCCACAGCAGTTGACATCGGTATCCCGTAGCCGGCGAGCTCAGAGAGATTCCGAAGGATGTCGCAACACCACATTCGAGCACGCGAAGAGAGCGTTTAACTGGACGTCAAGAGAGCGTTTCCCTTCCGCGTCTACGGTCGGCGGCGACCTGGGAGAACGGCGGTTAGCACAGCGGTTCTCGGGGTTTTGCTGACACGGAAGAGGTCACAGGTTCAAACCCTGTCGCGTCCACCAGGCACAACGCATCTCTAGGTCCCCGCTCAGCGTCGCTTGTCAGCAGATTGTCAGCAGATCACTTCTTGTGACCGCTAGCTCACTCTGAGCGCTGACCGATTCGGGCGGCTCAGGCGGTCCCACAAGCGGCCCTCGTGTGGGAGCCTCGTTCTCCCGCCACGCCCAGGGTGGAGGGAGCTGGCCGGACGGTGCTGGCATGCCCAACCCCCAGCCGCAAGCGCCCCACCAACTAACCCGGCACCCGAGCCGAGCACACTCGGCAGCTTCGTCCACGGCCGACTTGGTTGGCTTCACCGCTTGCCCCTGGCGGTCTCTCGGCATGCCACGGTGTCCACCGTCCCCGGGTCCAAGGGCAGGGCAGACCGCCCGGCCAGGCAACCGAAAGGGCCAGGAC
>Ga0126313_10000694_pt1 | contig 16367 bp, 18 predicted proteins | sample Plot105A_FD_89954 | JGI IMG/M metagenome (GOLD analysis project Ga0126313, IMG submission 89954) | Serpentine soil microbial communities from UC McLaughlin Reserve, CA, USA - Plot105A | ecosystem: Environmental > Terrestrial > Soil > Grasslands | place: USA: UC McLaughlin Reserve, Lake County...
GTGGAACGCCTCGTAGCGGTCCTTGAGGCCGGTGAGGATCTCGATCGTCTCCTCGACGGTGGGCTCGGAGACGAGCACGGGCTGGAATCGCCGCTCCAGGGCCGGGTCCTTCTCGATGTTCTTCCGATACTCGTCGAGCGTGGTCGCGCCGATCATGTGCAGCTCGCCGCGCGCGAGCGCCGGCTTGAGCATGTTGCCCGCGTCCATCGCGCCCTCGGCCGCGCCGGCGCCGACGACGGTGTGGATCTCGTCGATGAAGACGATCAGGCTGTCCGCGTTCTGGGTGATCTCGTCGATCACGCCCTTCAGGCGCTCCTCGAACTCGCCGCGGTACTTCGTGCCGGCGATCATCCCGGCCATGTCGAGCGCGACGAGACGCTTGCCCGTCAGAGTCTCGGGGACGTCGTTGTTCACGATCCGCTGCGCGATCCCCTCAACGATCGCCGTCTTGCCGACGCCGGGGTCGCCGAGCAGCACGGGATTGTTCTTCGTCCGGCGCGAGAGGATTTCGATCGTCTGCTCGATCTGCTCGGCGCGGCCGATCACGGGATCGAGCTTCCCCTGCCGAGCCTCCTCCGTCAGGTCCCGCCCGTACTCGTCGAGTGCCTTCGTCGTGCTCGCCGGCCGGCCTCCCGCCTCGCCGCTCTCGACGCCGCGGATAACCGCGCCGCGCAGCTTGGTGTGCGTGAGCCCGAACCGCTCGAGCAGTTCGCCTGCCTCGGTCTCGGTGTCGTGCGCGAGCGCGAGCAGCACATGCTCTGGCCCGACGTACGACGCGCCGATCTGACGCGATTCCTCGTAGGCGGCCAGCAGCGCGGCCTTCGCGTCCGGCGACAGGGACGGCGCCACGTCCGTGCGCTCCTGCGTGTCTGCTTCCTCCTCGATCTGCGCAGCGATCGCGGCAGGATCGGCGCCGACCTGCTGCAGCACGTGCCGGACGACCTCGTCCTGGGTCGCGGCCCAGAGCAGATGCGTCGAGTCGACGTCCAGGCTCCCCCACTCCATGGCCTTCTGCGCGGCGTGCTGGAGCAGCTGGCGGGTGGCATCGCTGAAGTACTGCGTGACGTCGATCTGCTCGGCCGGGCGGCGCGGCCTTGTAGTCGTCATGCCGGCGTCGTCGCCGGCAGTGCGACCGCCGAGCGCGCTGTCGCCGAAGAAGTCGGAGAAGAACTCGTCGAAGAGGCTGCTCCGGCCGCCGAAAGGCGATCGCGCCGCTCCGCGGGTCTGACCCTGGAGTTCCCGTAGGTGCTCTTCGCAGACGGCGATCGTTCGCTCCTCGCCGTTCTGCCTGATCCGAACCGTGGCGACGGCGGGCCGACGCCCGTCGATCTCGCAGATCGTGGTGGCCATGAGACCTCCTCGCAGCGGGCCTCCCGCACGCGAGGGTTGGGCACGGAGGCGCCCGCCTAGGTGGAAAACTCGCGTCCCTGAAAGTGTGTCCCATTACTAGCGGCTGAAACTACGCGGTAGTCGCGGGCTCGTTCACGGCGCTTATGATCGCCAGTAGTGCTCCGCATCGGCTCGATCGTTCTGCGCGTCGACGATCTGCAGCGTCAGACGGAGTTCTGGCAGGCAGCCCTCGGCTACGTGCGTCGCGACGACAGGAAGAGCGACGACTTCGTCCTTCTCGGCCCCTCCGACGGCGCGGGTCCGCATCTCTCGCTCGATCAGGTTCCCTCGTCTCTGCAAATCCCTCCGCGCCTCCACCTCGACCTGTACACCGAAGATCAACCTGCGGAGGTCGACCGGTTGCTGGCCCTCGGCGCGTCCGAGGTCACTTGGAATAAACGACCGGCGGATGCCGACTACGTGATCCTTGCCGACCCCGAGGGCAACCGCTTCTGCGTGGTCGACATCACCCGCTAGACACAGACGCGCGGGATGCGCGAGCGTGCTCACACCCGATGACTTCCGGTTGCCGTCTGGGTCTATCCAGGCGACCAACAACGAAGGAGACTGCCATGCGAGATCTGATCATCTCCGAGTTCATCACGTTGGACGGCGTCATCGAAGCGCCCGGGGGCGAGGCGACGCACCCGCACACCGGCTGGACGATCGACTTCTTCACCGACGAGCAGTTGCAGTACAAGCTCGACGAGGTGCTCGAGGCGGAGGCGCTCCTGCTCGGGCGCGTCACCTACGAGGGCTTCGCCGAGGCGTGGCCACCGCGGGAAGGTCCTTTCGCCGACAAGATGAATGCCATGCCCAAGCACGTCGCGTCGACGACGTTGACCGAGCTCGGCTGGAACAACTCGACGCTGGTTGAGGGCGACGCTTCCGCGGCGGTGGCGGCGCTGAAGCGGGGCGACGGCGGGCCGATCCTCGTCGCCGGCAGCGGCACGCTCGCGCACACGCTCATCGAGCACGACCTCGTCGACGAGTTCCGGTTGATGGTCTTCCCCGTGATTCTCGGCAGCGGCACGCGGCTCTTCCCGCAATCGTCGGACAAGCGGACGCTGCAGCTCGTGCACACGCAGCAGTTCCCGACCGGCGCGGTCGCTCAGCACTACCGTCCCGCGGCCTGAGGCCGGGCGAGCTCGTCGAGCCGATTTCGATCGTCCTCGTCTCGCGCTTTCCCCCAGGCGGCGCGGCGGTAGGCTCGCGTGATGGTCACGGCGGAGGAGATCGGGTCGGTCGCGGTCTTCGCCGGCCTCTCGGAGGCCGATCGGGAGCGGCTCGCGCGGGCTGCCGCCGACATCGTGCTTGCGCCCGGCGAGTACGCGGCGCACGAGGGGGCCGACCGCGCGCTCTTCGCGGTGCTCGACGGGGCGATAGAGGCGGTCAAGCTCGTCGACGGGATCCCGCGCGTCGTCGGCGAGCGCAAGGTCGGCGACCTCTTCGGCGAAGTGCCGATCGCGCTCGGGACGTTCTTCCCCGTCGGCTTCCGCGCAGCGGTGCGGACGCGCGTCCTCCGGATCGAGCCGAGCGACTACCACGCGATCGCGGCGGTCCAGCCGGACGTCGCGAAGGAGGTCGGCAGGCTTGCCGCCAACCGGATGTCCGGCCCGCGCGGCCTCCAGGGAATCGCCGCCGCGCCGCCGCCGCCGCGCGCGCTCGTCATCGGTCACCGCCTCGACCCCTACACGACCGAGCTGCGGCACTTCCTCGACCGCAACCAGATCAGCTTCAAGTGGATCTCGCCTGACGCGTCCGACGCCGCGGAGGAGTGGGGCAGCGAGCTACCGGCCGCGGACGACTGCCCGGCGATCCGGATGGTCGACGGGAAGACGGTCGTCCGGCCCGAGTTGCGCCGGGTCGCCGAGTTGCTCGGGCTCGCCACGGAGCCGGACGCCGCCGAGTACGACGCCGTGATCGTCGGCGCCGGGCCGGCCGGGCTCGCCGCGGCGGTGTACGGCGCGTCGGAGGGCCTGCGCACGATCGTGATCGAGCGGGAGGCACCCGGCGGCCAGGCCGGCACCTCCTCGCGGATCGAGAACTACCTCGGCTTCCCGTCGGGCGTCTCGGGCGAGGAGCTCGCGAGCCGCGCGCTGCAGCAGGCATGGCGGCTCGGCGCGGAGGTCCTGGTCACGCGCACGATCACCCGAATCGATCCGGCGACGCGGCAGGTGCACCTCGACGGCGGCGACGTCCTCCGGGCGCGGACGATCATCATCGCGTGCGGGGTCGCGTGGCGTCAGCTCAAGGTCGAGGGGTTCGAGCGCCTCGCGGGTAAGGGGATCTCGTACGGCGCGGCGCGCAGTGACGCCGCGACCGCCCACGGTCTCGACGTCCACATCGTCGGCGCGGGGAACTCCGCCGGCCAGGCGGCGATCGCCTTCGCGAACCACGCGCGGACGGTGACGCTCCTCTGCCGCGGCGACACGCTCGAAAAGAGCATGTCGCAGTACCTGATCGAGCAGCTCGAGGCGCGGTCGAACGTCTCGACGCTCTACCGGGCCGAGGTCTTGGGCGCGCACGGCGCCGAGTCGCTCGAGGCGATCGAGATTCGCAACGGCGTCTCAGGGGAGACGCGGCGGCTCGACTCGAGCGGCCTCTTCATCTTCATCGGCGCGGATGCCGAGACGTCGTGGCTGCCGCCGGAGATCGCGGTGGACGGCCGCGGCTTCGTCCTCACCGGGTCAGACGTGCGTGAGGCGGGCCGCTGGGAGCTCGACCGCGACCCTTACCTGCTCGAGACGAGCGTCCCCGGCATCTTCGCGAGCGGCGACGTCCGCCTCGGTCCGGTCAAGCGCGTCGCGGCCGCCGTCGGCGAAGGAAGCATGGCGATCGCCTTCGTGCATCAGTACCTCAGGGAGGCGTGAGGCCCGCCGGTAGACGTTTTACGGCAGCAGGTGCAGGAGAGACTTCCTCCGTCATGGCCGACCGGATCGCTGATCCGTGGGGAGCGCGGACTCCATACCCACGCGGCGGAGACTGGCCGGTGCGCATCGACGAGTACACGGACGGGCCGGTCGAGCGATGGGTCCAGTCGGCTTGCGTCCTCTGCTCGCACGGCTGCGCGCTCGACATCGGCGTCCGCGACGGCAAGATCGTCGGCGTGCGCGGCCGCGGGGTCGACCGCGTCAACCACGGCCGGCTCGGGCCGAAGGGCCTCTACGGCTGGCAGGCGAACAACGCGGCCGACCGGCTCACCCGCCCGCTCGTTCGTCGAGACGGCGAGCTGCGCGAGGCGAGCTGGGAGGAGGCGATGGATCTCGTCGCGGAGCGCTCCCGGGAGCTGCTCGCGACGAAGGGGAGTGGGTCGCTCGGCTTCTACACCACCGGCCAGCTCTTCATCGAGGACTACTACACGCTCGCGCTGGTGGCCCGCGGCGGGATCGGCACCAACCACCTCGACGGCAACACGCGCCTCTGCACCGCCACAGCGGGCCAAGCGCTGAAGGAGACCTTCGGCTGCGACGGGCAGCCGTCGGGTGTCCACGACATCGAGTTCTGCGACACGATCCTCCACGTCGGGATCAACACGGCCGAGACGCAGACGGTCCTCTGGATGCACGAGCTCGACCGGCTGCGCGGCCCCGACCCGCCGCGTTCGATCGTGATCGACCCGCGCCGGACGCAGTCCGCGCGCGAGTCGCAGGTGCACCTCGCGATCAAGCCCGGAACGAACCTCGCCGCGCTGAACGGGATCGCGCAGCAGCTGATCGAGAACGGTTGGATCGACCGCGAGTTCCTCGACATGCACACGATCGGCTTCGACGCGCTCGAGCAGACGGTCTCCTCGTATACCCCGGAGCGGGTCGCCGGGATCTGCGGTGTCGCGGCCGCCGACGTGCGGCGCGCGGCGGGGATCATCGGCGAAGCGGAGAGTCTGCTCACGTTCGTGCTCCAGGGCGTCTACCAGTCCCACCAGGCGACCGCCTCGGCCTGTGCGGCGAACAACGTCAACCTGCTCCGCGGGATGATCGGGAAGCCCGGCGCCGGGATCCTCCAGATGAACGGTCAGCCGACCGCGCAGAACACCCGCGAGACCGGCTGCAACGGCGACCTCCCCGGCTTCCGGAACTGGCAGAACGACGCCCATGTGGCCGAGCTCGCGCAACTCTGGAACGTCGACCTGCTCCAGATCCCGCACTGGGGGCCGCCGACCCACGCGATGGAGATGTTCCGCTACGCCGAGCTCGGCTCGATCGGCTTCCTCTGGATCATCGGCACGAACCCGGCGGTGTCGCTTCCCGAGCTGCACCGGATCCGGTCGATCCTGGAGCAGGAGCGGCTCTTCGTCGTCGTCTCCGACGCGTTCCTGAGCGAGACTGCGCGGCTCGCGGACGTCGTGCTGCCGGCGGCGCTCTGGGGCGAGAAGCTCGGTACGTTCACGAACACCGATCGGACGGTCCACCTGTCGGAGAAGGCGGTCGAGCCGCCGGGCGAGGCGCGGCCCGACATGGAGATCTTCCTCGACTACGCCCAGCGCCTCGGCCTGCAGGACAAGGACGGGCAGCCGCTCGTGAAGTGGTCGACTCCCGAGCAGGCCTTCGAGGCGTTCAAGCAGATGACGAAGGGACGACCCTGCGACTACACCGGCCTCACGTACGAGCAGCTCCGCGGCGGCAGCGGGATCCAGTGGCCGTGCAACGAGGAGGCGCCGGACGGGACCGAGCGGCTCTACACCGACCACGTGTTCCCGACGGGCCCGGACATCTGCGAGGACTACGGCCACGAGCTGGCTTCGGGCGCGACCTTCACGCAGACGGAGTTCAAAGCGCTGAACCCCCAGGGACGGGCGATCTTGAAGGCGGCCGAGTGGACGGAGCCGCACGAGTGGGCGAGAGAGGACTACCCGTTCACGCTCGCAACCGGCCGGACCGTCTACCACTTCCACACGCGAACGAAGACGGGCCGCGCGCCGGAGCTGCAGGCGGCCGCCCCGGACCCGTGGGCGGAGCTGAATGCGGCAGACGCCGAGCGCCTCGGCATCGCGGAGGGCGACTTCGTGAGGCTCGAGTCGCCCCGGGGAGCGATCGAGGTGCCGGCGCGCCTCTCGGGGCCGCGCGAGGGCGTCGTCTTCGTGCCCTTCCACTACGGCTACTGGGACGTCGGCGACAACGCCGGGCCGAATGGACGGCCGCGGGCTGCGAACGAGCTGACGATGACCATCTGGGATCCTGTCTCGAAGCAGCCGATCTACAAGACGAGCGCCGTGCGCGTGGAGAAGGTCGGATGAAGATTGGCCCGGTGCTGGCCCGGCTGCACGAGCTCGAGACCGATCTCGCCGACGAGCTACGGGCACTCGGAGAGCGCCACGCGGCCGATCACGACGTCTTCCACCAGTGCCACACGTTCGCGCTCCAGTGCGAGCGGCACGCCGCGGCGCTGCAGCCCGTGGCGGCGCGCTACGGGGAGGACGTCGACGACGATGGGCCTGGCTTCTGGAGCGGCCTCCTCGAGAGTGCGCGGCGGACTGCCTCCACCTCGATCGGGCGCGTCCCGGAGTCGAGCCTGCTTCTGCTCCGCGACCTCCGGAAACTCTTCCTGCAGGCAGAGGAATGCTCCATCACGTGGGTCATGGCCGGCCAGGCCGCGCAGGCCGCACGCGACCAGGAGCTCCTGGACGTGGTCCGCATGTGCCATCAGGAGACCGAGATCCAGGTGAAGTGGTTCGTGACGCGGATCAAGGTCGCCTCGCCGCAGGCGCTCGCGGTGGGATGAGCGAGACGCCGGGGGAGAAAGCGGCGCGCGAGGAGCTCGCCGGGCGAACGCGCGTGACACTGCGGCCGATCGCCGGCCCGCTCGCGCTGGGCTTCTTCGGCCTCGCCGCCGCGACGTTCGTGCTCTCGGGGCTCCAGCTCGGCTGGGTCGAGCCGACGGAGGGGAAGCAGGTCGCGCTCTGCGTTCTGGCCTTCACCGTGCCGCTCCAGTTCACCGCCTCGCTGTTCGGCTTCCTCGCGCGGGACGGCGTCGCCGCGACGGGTATGGGCCTCCTCAGCGGGATCTGGGCTGCGGTAGGCCTCGTCACCTTTACCGGCAAGCCGGGCTCGACGAGTGACGCGCTCGGGCTCTTCCTGCTCCTCGCGGGCGTTGCGATGTGGGCGCCGGCGTCGGCGGCGGTCGCGTCCAAGCTCGTTCCCGCGCTCGTGCTCGGGACGGCCGGTCTTCGCTTCCTCCTGACCGGGATCTACCAACTGACCGGAACCGAGGCGTGGGAGGACACGGCCGGGGTGATCGGGCTCGTGCTCGCAGCGCTCGCCGTCTACGCCGCCTACGCGGCCGAATTCGAAGACGTGCTCAAGCGGCCCCTGCTCCCGCTCGGCCGCCGCGGCAAGGGTGAGCTCGCGACGAAGGGGACGTACCTCGACCAGATCGCGAACGTCGCCCGCGAGCCGGGCGTGCGCCAGCAGCTCTGAGGGCTACTGCGCCTTGCCGATCAGGTGGTGCCACGGGCGCCACCAGCGGGTGAGGCCGACGTGGTCGCTCCCGCCCTCGCGCGCGATCACGAGCACGTCCCGGTGCGTCGGCTGGCCGAGGCGCTGGTGGTTCCAGACGATCACCGCGTCGTTGCCGTCGAAGTAGCAGAACGCCCGTCCGCCCGGCTTCTCCGGGCCGTGCGCCCACTGGTACTCGCCGCCCCACACGAACACGTTGCAGCGGCCGGCGTCCCGCTTCACCTCGTCGTGGCGGGCGAGCTCGGCGTCGTACGCGGCCTTGAGGTCGTCCCCGTTCCGGTAGGACGAGATCTGCCAGCGGTCGGGCATGCCGTCGGCGGGGATGCACACCGCCGTCTGGATCGCGCTCGCGTCCGGCACCGTCTGCAGCTGGCAGTCCTTCCAGATCGCGGCGGGCATGATCGCGTCGAGCCCGGCGTTCGCAGCGAGCGCCGTCTCCGCAGGCGCCTGCGCTGTTGTGGCGCCGCCGCCTGCGACGGTGGCCGTCGGTGAGGCGTTGCTGTCCTCGGTGTGGTCGCCCGTGGTCAGGTAGACGACGGACGCGGCGGTGATCGCGGCGAGCAGGACGACGCCGAGGCCGAGCTTCCAGCCGAAGGTCCGGCCGGACCCGCCGAAGAACATCAGCACCCACCTGCTCGTCTGCGGCGCCTCGTGCTCCGGGAAGACCTGGAGGATGTGAATCGACTCGGGGATGTTCTTGAGATGCACGCGACCCCGGTCGCTGTAGTGCACGCCTTCGAGGCGCCCGGCCAGCCTCGAGGTGCCCTCGCTGACGATCACATCGCCGCCGTGGGCGAGCCCGCACAGGCGTGCCGCCACGTTCAGCGCCCCGCCGCGATAGCTGCCGTCCGGCAGCTGGACGGCCTCGCCGGAGTCGATCCCGATCCCGACCCTGAGCGGGAGCCGGGAGTGCATCTCGGTCTCGTCCGCGAACCGCGCCTGCAGGTCGACGGCGGCGCGGATCGCCTGGCGGGCGGAGGTGAAGACTGCGAGGCCCTCGTCCCCGCGGACCTCGATCAGCTCGCCGCCGTGCACCTCCACGCCCTCGCGCACCAACTCCTCGAATTTGCCGGCGAGGCTCGCGGCTGCCTCGTCGCCGTGCTCCTCGGTGTAGCGCGAGTACCCGCGCACGTCGGCGATGAGGAATGTGTGGACCCCGGTCTGCCCCCCGTTCACGATCCCGTCAGTATGCGCTTGTGCTTTTCGAATGTGAATAGGTGCAGGGCGTAAGTGCTGGTCATGCCTGCGCGAACTCCGGCAGCGGCAGGCCCTGCTCCTCCAACATCGTTCGGGGTCCGCGGAGCTCCAGCGAGCGCAGCCAATGCGCGCGCAGGTTCGGCCGGTCCCACGCCGCCGGCTCCAGGAATCGGCCCCAGCGCGTGAGCATGAAGAGGAAGAAGTCCGCCACTGTGCGCTCGTCGCGGACGAGCCACTGCCGGCCCTCGAGGTGTGCGTCGAGCAGGTCGTAATGGCCCGCCAGCTCCGCGTTCGCGGCCTCCTCGACCCCGGTTGTCCCGAAGCGGTCCGGGTAGAAGTGGCGCATCTGTGCCGGCTGGACCGTGTTCGAGAGCCAGAGCAGCCAGCGGTACAGCTCCGCCCGGTCGCGCGTCCCGGCCGGAGGCGCGAGCCTCGGCTCCGAGTGCTTCTCCGCCAGGTAGAGGCAGATCGCCGCCGACTCCGTCAGGACGAGGTCGCCGTCCTCGAGCGTGGGGATTCGCCCCCACCGGTTCAGGGTGAGGTAGTCGTCCGTGACGCGCCCCTCCGCGTCGCGCTCGACGCGCACGAGCTCGTACGGGATCCCGATCTCCGCCAGCGTCGCGTGCACTGGCATCGCCGCCGTCCCCGGGAGGTAGTGGAGCCGCATCGGCTCGACTCTACGCCCTCGGCTCCGGCGTGAAAGGCTGGCCTGGATGACGCCGGCTACGGGGATACCCGCCCAGGAGCTGCAGGCGAGGCGCGAGCGGCTGCTGGACCACGTTCGCAGCGAGCAGCTCACCGGCTACGTCCTCTTCGGCGCCGACTACGTCCGCTACTACACCGCCTTCGAGTTCCTCGCGACCGAGCGGCCGGTGGCCGTGATCGGGAGCACGAGCGGCGAGCTGGCCGTCTTCGTGCCCGAGTTCGAGGTCGAGCGCGTCCGCGAGGAGACGGCGTTCGAGCGGATCGAGTTCTATCCGGAGTATCCCGGCCGCGATCACCCGATGCTGCTGCTCGCACGCCTCCTCGGGGACATGGGCATCGCGGCCCTCGGTGCGGACGAGAACGGGTACCCCGGACTCCTGGGCTACGCGGGGCCGCCGTTGAGCGAAGTCACGGGCCATCCGGTCGAGCCGCTGGGGCCGTTCGTCGAATTGATGATGGTGCGCAAGAGCGAGGCGGAGGTGGCGCTGATCCGCGAGAGCGCTCGCTGGTGCGAGTACGCGCACCGGCTCCTCCAGCAGTACTCGCGGCCGGGCGACACCGAGGCCGAGGCCGGCCTGCGTGCCGGCCACGAGGCGACGCTGGCGATGCTGAGGGCGCTTCCCGGCTACGCGGGGCAGCAGGCCTCAACGGACGGAGTCACGGCGGGCTACCGCGGCCAGATCGGTCGCCGAAGCGCGTGGGCTCACGCCGTCGCGCACGACATCCGCTTCGAGGCGGGCCAGATATTGGTCACAGAGACTGCCGCGCCGATCTGGGGCTACAACGCGGAGCTGGAGCGGGCCCTCGTCGTCGGCGCTCCGACGGACGAGATGCGGCGGCTCTTCGACAACACGGTCGCCGCGCAGCAGGTCGCGTTCGATGCGCTGCGGCCGGGGGTTACGTGCGCGGACGTCGATGGCGCCGTCCTCCGCTACTTCGAGGAGAACAACCTGCTCCCGTACTGGCGGCAGCACGTCGGCCACGGGATCGGGCTGCGCAACCACGAGGCGCCGTTCCTCGACGTCGGCGACCACACCGTCGTCGAGCCGGGGATGGTCTTCACGATCGAGCCGGGCCTCTATGCCGACGGCCTCGGTGGCTTCCGCCACTCGGACACGGTCGTCGTCACCGAGAACGGGATCGACGTCCTGACGGACTACCCGAAGGACATCGAGAGCCTGACGATCGCGGTGTAGGCCGATAGAGTCGGCGCGTGAGCAGCTTCGACGTCGCCGCCGAGTCGTACGACCGCTTCATGGGCCGGTACTCGAACCAGCTGTCGGCGCAGCTCGCCGACTATGCCGGCGTCACGACGGGGCAGCGCGTGCTCGATGTCGGCAGCGGCCCTGGCGCGCTGACCGCCGAGCTCGTGCAGCGCCTCGGCGCGGACAACGTCGCCGCCGTCGACCCGTCCGAGCCGTTCGTCACGGCAGTGCGGTCGCGGCACTCGGGAGTCGACGTCCAGCTCGCGTCCGCGGAGGAGCTGCCCTACGGCGACGACGAATTCGACGCAGCGATTGCGCAGCTCGTCGTCCACTTCATGACGGACCCGCGCGCAGGCCTGCGCGAGATGGCGCGGGTGACGAAACCGGGCGGCGTCGTCGCGGCATGCGTTTGGGATCTTGCCGGCGGGCGGGCACCGATCTCGCGGTTCTGGGAGGCCGTGCACCAGCTCGACGGCGAGGTCGAGGACGAGTCGCGGTTCTCGGGCGCGCGCCAGGGGCATCTCGTCGAGCTGTTCGGGGAGGCGGGGCTGAGCGACGTCGAGGAGACGGAGATCGCCGCCTCCTCCGGCTACGACAGCTTCGACGAGTGGTGGCGCCCCTACACGCTCGGCGTCGGACCTGCGGGGAAGTACGCGGCGTCCCGGGGCGAGGACGAGCTAGCGGCGCTGCGCGACCGCTGCCGCGAGCTCCTGCCCGAAGCGCCGTTCGCGCAGACGGCCTACGCCTGGGCGGTACGCGGAGTCGCCCCCTAGGTCGACAGACTGCTAGGTTGGGTCGGTGAGGACGCACGCCGCACGCACGTACGAGCTCGGGTCGCTGCCGACAGGCGCCTCCTGACGCGCGATCTCACACCACTTCTCTCTGGAGCCTTTCTGGTGGAGTTCGACGACGAGCGTTCCGCGCAGGCCGCCGCGCGCGACTGCCGGACGGCTGCGTTCGCAGCCGAGGTCGAGGAGCTGGGCGGCCGTTGGCAGCTGAGGCTGCGCCGCGAGGGGCTCTTCCCTGCCGACGAGCGCGACCGGTATGGGAGCCGACTCCGGCGACTCGGCGCTGCCCATGGCGGCCGCTACGACGGCTTCGTGTCTGACACCGGAGAGCGGCGGCCGGTCGAATCGATCGAGGAAAGGGCGTCTGCATGAGCATCAAGGAGAAGGAAGAGAAGATCGAGCTGAGCGGCGAGATCGCCGAGGCGTACGGCGGCGGCAAGTTCCGGGTCATGCTCGAGAACGGCCACGAGGCGATCGGCTACACGTCCGGCAAGATGCGCCGGTTCCGGATCCGGATGGCGCCCGGCGACAAGGTCTCGATCGAGCTGTCCCCGTACGACCTCACCCGCGGCCGGATCGTCTACCGCGAGCGCTAGGGACAGGATGACGCGCGGCGGCCCCTAGTCCCGCGCCCTCAATGCCGCGAGGACCTTCTGGTGGCTCCGCTCCTCGTCCGGCATGGCCTCCTCGATCGGCTCCTTGCGGCCCCGCGCTTCCTCGAGCACGGCACGCTCCGTTCAGCTGCTGTCCGTGGACGCGGAGAGCCTCTCACGTGCGTAGTGCAGGCGGACGCCGTTGTCGCCGAAGCGCTCCAGCCGGGTCAGCCGGAACCGCTGCAACGGGAATGCGCCGTCCGCGAGCGCAGGGCCGCGGCCGAGGAGCGTCGGCGCGACGGTCAGGATCAGCTCGTCGAGCAGGTCGCCGGCCAGCAGCTGCCCGGCGAGGTCGCCGCCGCCGACGAGCCACGTCCGCCGGTGCCCGCGCTCGCCGATCAGCTGCACGAGGGCGGCCAGGTCGCCCGCGTACCGCTCGACCGGCTCCGCGCCCTCGAGCGGTGCAAGCTCGTCTGCGTGCGTGACGATCCACGTCGGCTTCCCGGCGTACGGCCAGGGGCCGTGGGCGACCATGAACTCCCACGTCCGCGCGCCCATGATCAGCGAGTCGACGTCGCCGTAGAAGTCGAGATAGTCGTTCTCGGCGCCCGTGAGCGTCTGTAGGAACGCCAGCTCGTGGTCCGGACCGGCGATCCGGCCGTCGATGCTCAGCGCCGCGTAGTAGACGATCACGAGCGTACGATCTCAGACCGCGCGGGTTCCAAACCAGGCGAAGCGGGTACCGGCGCCGCAATGAGCGATGCAATCCTGTTCGACCGGGATCAGGTCGAGCGGCTCGAAGACATCGAAAATCGTCCGCGGCGACTCCGGGGAGGCAGGCTCCTCTGGGTCGACATCGACCGCGGCTCGGAGGACGGTGCCGAGCGTGTCGCAGCGGCGTTCGAGCTCGACGGCGGCACGCGCGAGTGCCTCACCGAATCGCACGACCGCGCGGTCTTCAAGGATCACGGCCGCTACATCCATGTCACAACCTACGCACCGGACGAAGAGCACGAGGGCGAACTGATCGCACTCGAGTGCGTGGTCGGCGAGAACTGGGTCATCACCGCCCACGACGAGCCGATCCCCGTGCTGGAGGAGTTCTCCGCGCGGGTGTCCGGCTCGGGCGACACAGGCTCGCTCGACGGCCCCGGCTTCCTTGCCGCCCTGCTCGAATGGGTTCTCGGCGCCTACTCCGCGGCGTTCGTGCGGATCGAGCACCGGCTCGAGGAGTTCGACATCCAGGCGATGCGGGGCGACCAGCAGGGGTCGAACGACATCGAGCGGCTGATCGAGATGCGTCGCGAGGTGGGACAGCTGCGCCGCGCCCTCGCCGCGCATCGCTCGGCGCTCGTCGCGCTCACGCACCCGGAGCTCGAACGCCTCGGCGACAGCGACTCGGGCGAGCGCTTTGCGTCGCTGTTGCGCCGCTTCGAGGCGACGGTGCAGGAGGCGCGGGACGCGCGTGAGGCGATCGTCGGTTCCTTCGATGTCCTGATCGCCCGCGGCGGTCACCGCACGAACGAGATCATGAAGGTGCTGACGCTCACCTCGGTGATCCTGCTCCCGGGCGCTCTGATCGCGGGCGTCATGGGCATGAACTTCAAGGTCGGCCTCTTCTCCGATTCGATGCTCTTCTGGGTCGTGGTCGCGGTGATTGCGGCGATCGCGCCGGTCACCATCTTGTTCGCGAAGCGCTGGCGCTGGATCTGATTGCTCCGCCGGCAGCGGCGATCGGCATACGATCCCGGAGATGGACGAGCTCGCGAAGCTGCTCGCCACCCGCCGCGACGCTCGCGTCGCCGTGATCGGTCCGGCGGACCTCGTCTCCAAGTACATCGGCGAGACGGAGAAGAGCCTCGAGGAGACGTTCGACTCGTCAGAGCAGAATGCGGCCCTTCTCGTGCTCGACGAGAGCGACGACATCCTCGGGAGGCGGCGCGAAATCGAGGGCTACGACGGCCCGGTCGTCCTCAGCGTGAGCGAGATCGGCGCGATCCCGCCTGAGCTGCGGCAGGGTCTGGTCGTCGTCAAGGCGCCCGGCGGGCGCTGGTGGGGGATGGCTCGCCGCCGCCCTCGCGGCTAGCCGCGGTTCAGGACCGGGCGGAGGGCTCCGACTTCTCGATCTTCTCCGGCTTCGCGGGCTTCTCGGCCTTCTCCGCCTTCGCGGGGGGCGCCACGCTCTGCGGCTGCTTCGCCGGACGCGGCTTCTCGGGCTTCGTCCTCGCAGGTGGCGTCTTTGACGTCCTTGGGGGACGGAGCGGACGGAGACGGTCGGGTGCCGCGGAGCTCTTGCCGCGCACAGGTGTCGCCGCGGACCGCACCGGTGCCGCCTTCTCCTTCGCCTTCGCTTTCGGCTTCGCAGCCGGGCTACGTGCCGTCGGCGGCATCGCCCGCACGGCCTTCGCGGTCGTCTTGTTGTGCCCGGGAGCGGCGGCGCTGCGGCCCCTGCCGGAGCTCGCGGTGCGCGTCGGCTTGGCGGCAGCAGGCTTTGTCTTGAACGCTGAGCGGCGTGGTGTCGCCGCCACCACGACCGGAGTCACGCGCGCGGCCGCGACAGGTCGCGTTACCGGCGTTGTCTCGACCCGAGAGGTCTTCGCGGCCGCCGGCGGCGGGACACGATCGCCGACGGCTTGGACGCCCTCGTAGCCTGCACCGCCCGCGACCGCCACGGCGGCGAGCCCGATCGCAATCTTCGCGCTCACGCCGGCGGCCCCGACCCCGGCTGCCGCACCGGCCGTGGCGCCTGCGCCGGCACCGAGCGTCGGCAGCCCCGCAGCGGCCGACGCCGTCGGAGCGCCCTTGAACAGGGTGAGGGAGAACGGGAGCGGCAGGACCGCGAGCACCCTGAACGCCCGCCGGTGCTTCATGCTTCGCGCCGCGATCCGCGCGCAGCCTGCGCACTCGTCCAGGTGGGCGAGGAGGCGCCTACGTTCCTTGCGGCCGAGACGGCCGTCACTCTCGCGCGAGAGCGCCAGCTCGGCGCCGTCGCACGTGACGAGGTTCTCGAGCTCGTCCGCCAGCGAGCGGCGGGCCCGGAAGATCAGGGTCTCGAGCGCGGACTGCGAGATCCCGAGCAGCGCGGCGATCTCGACGTACGAGCGGCCCTCGAGCTCGCGGAGGACGAGCGCCTGGCGCTGGGTGGGCGGAATTCGCTGCAGTGCGCGGACGAGGTCGTCGATGGCTGGGACGTCGTCGTCGGCCTCCGCCGCAGGCAGCTCGTGGTCGAGCTCGACCTCACGCGGGCGCGCCTGCTGCTGGCGGAACCGCTGCCGGATCAGGTTGTGCGCGATCGTGATCAACCAGTTCTTCGGCGTGTGCGGCCGCTCGCCCCGCTCGAGCGCGCGCAGCGCGTTCACGAACGTGGTCTGGGTCACGTCTTCGGCGTCGGCGCGGTTGCCGAGAACGGCGTAGGTGTAGCGGAAGATCTCGGCCGCGTGCTCGCGGTAGAGCTCGTCGAGCTCCCGTGCAGCCTCAATTCCGCTCGCGGTCGTCGCCACCTATAAAGCATGACGAGAAATCGTTCTTGTGCGATACGGCCGCACAAACTCCTTACATCTGGCGGCGCAAGCTCCGGACGGGCACGGATCTACTCAGGTACGACACTCGCGGCCGCTTCCGCGGCGGAAAGTGGCGCGAGAGGGACCTCCGTGGGAAGGCGGCTTCCGCGGCGGCGCGAAACGGAGGCCGGGCGTCAAGCCCGGCCTCGTTCGCTCTACGTCCAGCGGAGGACGTCGACGGAGACGATCGCGTCCGGGTTGATGAAGCGGTCTCCGAGCATGGGCCATTCGCCCTCGCCGACGTCGCCGAGCTCGAGAATCGTCTTCTGTGCGAGCACGAGCGCATCCTCGTATGACGGCGAGCCGCCGACCAGGATCGTCTCGCCGTCGCGGAGCCGGACGACGACGCGTCGCTGGTCGAGCACGGGCCGGACGACATCCTCGGCACCGATGGGAGTCGGGGTGACCGGGGGCTCGGCTACTGCGTGCATGACGTCTCCCTTCGCAGGGGGTTGGCGGCTGCCGGAGGACGCCA
>Ga0126313_10000695_pt1 | contig 16363 bp, 14 predicted proteins | sample Plot105A_FD_89954 | JGI IMG/M metagenome (GOLD analysis project Ga0126313, IMG submission 89954) | Serpentine soil microbial communities from UC McLaughlin Reserve, CA, USA - Plot105A | ecosystem: Environmental > Terrestrial > Soil > Grasslands | place: USA: UC McLaughlin Reserve, Lake County...
AGCGGGCTGCTCTTGCCGGCCGGGCTGGTCTTCGTGTTCCTGGTCGAGCGGCGGAAGCTCCTGGATCTCGGGCTCGTGCTCAAGGGCGCCGCGCTCTTTTTTCTGGGTCTCGTCCCTTACGCGTACCTCCCCATCAGGGCATCGATGGACTACCTGCCCAAGGGTTGGATCTGGGGACAACCCCTCATCCGGGAGTACCCGCCCGACACCCTCTACGGCTTGTACAACCTGGTTTCCGGGGGGCTCTGGAAGGAGCGGATGTGGGCTTTCGGGCTCGAGGAGCTTCCCGCCCGCCTCTCGATATATCTCCACTACCTCTACGGAGAGGCCGGGCAGTTCAGCGTGGGGCTCGTGCTCGTCGCCCTGGTGGGGTTCTTCTACCTGATCTACAAAGACCTTGCGGCCGCCGCCTTGCTCGGCGTCCTGTACTTCGGGTGGCTCTTCCACGCCCTCGAATACGACATCGAGGACATCTACTACTACTTCATCCCGACCTACCTGGTGCTGTGCCTCTGGATGACCCTAGGCTTCGTCGCCCTGCTGGAGACGGCGGAGGCTTTCACGGCGCGCTTGTCTTCCCCGGTCCGGACGGCGATCCTGGCGGCGCTCTCGGTCGTGGTGCTGGCCGCTGTGCTCATCGGCGTGGGGGAGACGTACCGGGAGGTGGACCGCAGCCAGGACTACCGGGGACGCGAGATCATCGAAGCCGTTGCCGAGAAGGCGAAGCCGGACGCCACCATCCTGCACCACCGGAGCCCCCTCGACTACATGATCCTGGTCGAGGGTCGCCGGAGGGACGTGACCCTGATCCCCTACCTGGAAGACCCCGAGCCGCCGGGTATAGAGAGGGCCGTCGAAGCGTCGAAGAAGGGATCGGTCTACGTGCTCTTCCCCGGGTATGAGACAACTTCTTACTACCTGGGGGTCGAAGACAGCGCGCGGCGCTACAGGGAGCTGGGCTACGACCTCGTCGCGGCAGATAAGGACGTGTTCCTGTACGAGGTGGTCAGACAGGGAAGTTAGGATCAGGCTGCCCGGACTCGCCGGGCGTGGTGTTAGACTGGGGGCATGATCTCCGCCCGCGCCGACGTAGTTGGGAGCCTCCTCAGGCCGCCGGAGTTGCTTGAAGCTCGACAGCGGTACGCAGAGGGTGAGATCTCCGCCGCCGAGTTCAAAGGTGTCGAGGATCGGGCCGTCGACTGGGCGATCGCGCTCCAGGAGCGGGCCGGGCTCCCGGTCGTAACCGACGGCGAGATGCGCCGGGAGTCGTTCCAGAGCCAGCTGGCGGAGGCGGTCGAGGGCTTCGGCGAGCACACGATAGACGCCTACCTCTGGGGAGAGTGGCACGGCGAAGGGGCGGTGGGGGACAGGAGGATCGAGCGCCCCGCCACGCTCGGGGTCGTGGGCGAGCTGCGCCGCAAGCGGCACCTATCGGTGGAGGAGTTCGTCTACGCCCGGGCCCGCACGGACAGGATTATCAAGGTGACGCTGCCGAGCCCGAGCCTCTACGCCAACTTCTGGACGCCCGAGCTCTCTAAAGAAGCGTACCCTACCCTCGACGCGTTCCTGGAAGCCGTCGCGGAGATCCTGCGCGAAGAGGTCGAGGAGCTCGTCCGGTTGGGCGCCGTCTACATCCAGCTCGACGCGCCGCACTACCCGCTCTTGCTCGAAGAGAGGACTCGGGCGTTCTACGAGGCTCGTGGGTGGGACATGGACCGCTGGCTGAGCCGGGGGATCGAGCTGGACAACCACGTTATGGGCGGCCACCCCGGCGTCACCTTCGCCTTCCACCTCTGCCGGGGCAACCAGGGGAGCCGCTGGCTGGTCTCTGGCTCCTACGAGCCCCTCGCGAGCCGCATCTTCGGCGGCATAGGCGCCGGGAGGCTGATGCTCGAGTACGATGACGAGAGGAGCGGCGGCTTCGAGCCCCTCGCCCACGTACCGGACGATAAGATCGCCGTGCTCGGCCTCGTGACGACGAAGACCTCCCGGCGCGAGAGTCCCGACGAGCTCGGGGCCCGCATACTGGAGGCCTCCCGGTTCGTCCCGCTGGAACGGCTGGCCGTGAGCCCGCAGTGCGGGTTCGCCACCTCGGTTATCGGCAACTCTATAAGCGTCGAGGATGAGGAGCACAAGCTCCGCGCGATCGTCGAGACCACCGAGCGGATCTGGGGCTAGGGCGTGTCTCACAAGTGTACGGTAGCGAGATGCCAATAGCGTAAGAGCGGTGAGCTATCCAACGGGAGTTGACCGGGGAGGCACCCCATCGAGGGCAGCCGAAGCAGTAAGAGGAAGAGAAATGAGGCTCGACAGCTTCGCTAGGGACCACAGGTCATTGGTGCTCTGGGCCACTGACTGCGCCGAGCACGTACTCCCATACTTCGAGGAGAAGTACCCGAAAGACAACCGACCTCGGAATGCCCTCGAAGCAGGGCGTGCCTGGGTGCGTGGTGAGATTGTGATGAGCGAGGCGCGCGCCGCCGCCTGCGCCGCCGGTCACGCCGCCGCAACCGCCCACGTTGCCTCTCACGCCGCGCACGCTGCCAACTACGCTGTAAAGGCCGCCAGGACCCCTGACGCCGCAGTCCCCACCGACTCTGGCGCCGCCAAGGAACGTGATTGGCAGTACCGACGCCTTCCGAAGCACCTTCGGCCAGTAGCGTTTCCCGCCCGAGGCGATAACTGAGGCCGTGTGGACAGTCCCCTGACGGCTATCGCGCCGAGCTACGGCTGATGCGCCTCACATAAGGCGGAAGCCTCAGGCGACCCCGCACCGGTACCGGTAGACGATCCCCTCCACCACCTGCGATGATCCCGAAACGGTCGCGACCGGCCCATCACCTTCAGCATAAGGTGAGCGATCCGCTTCCACCGGCGGTCGGTCAGTTCCCGTTCACGGCTCACGCCTGGAGCATACCCGCCGACACCCGCTCGACTTGGGAGACACGCCCTAGCGGCACGACGGTACGCACCGGACCAGAGCTCCGATTCAAGAGCCACGCTGTTATGTCAAGTCTGTGCTAATGTGCGGCTGGTGGAGGCGACCTCTAAGGACACCTTTAGGGACAAGACGCGGTCCCGCAAGACGACGTTTGCGGCGCTCGTTGGGGCGTGCGTGACGGTCTTCGTCTTCGTGCTCTACGTGAGGACGCTCGCGCCGAGCGTCCTGTACTACGAGCGGCCGATACTGCTCGACTCGGTGATGTACCAGGTGCAGGCCATAGTGCTCGGCAACACGGGTCCCACCGGGGAGCCGAGCTGGACCATGCTCACGCACCTGTTCACGTACCTGCCGTTCGGCGACCCCGGCTACAGGGTCAACCTGGCCTCGGCCGTCTACGGGGCGCTCGCCGTGGCGGCTCTCTACGCCGCGGGATGGCTGCTCAGCCGACGGACGGCCGCGGCGGCGGCGGGCGCCCTGGCCTTCGGGCTCGGCAGGAGCTTCTGGAGCCAGGCGGTGATCGCGGAGATCTACACCCTGAACGCGCTCCTGATCCTGCTCCCCGTCATCACCCTGCTCGTGTGGAGGGAGCGCCGCCAGGACCGCTACCTGCTGCTCGCCTCCTTCCTCATGGGGTTCGCCATGACCAACCACATGACGAGCGGGCTCGTCATACCGGCATCCTTCTTGTTCGTGTTCCTCGTGGACCGGCGCAAGCTGCTGGACCTCGGGCTGGTGCTCAAAGGGGTGGGTCTCTTTCTCCTGGGCCTTACGCCCTACCTCTACCTCCCCATAAGGGCCTCGATGGATCCGCCCATCAACGAGGCGGACCCGACGAACCTCGGCCGGTTCTGGGAGCTCGTCAGCGGAGGGGGTCAGCAGGAACTCCTGTTCCAGTTCGGACCCGCGGAGCTGCCGACCCGCGTGATGCTCTACGCGGAGTACCTGTTCCGGGACTTCAACCTTTTCCTGCTGATGGTGGCTCTGGCGGGTGTCGCCTTCTTGTTCTTCCGGGATCGGGCGGTCGCGGTGTTCACAGGATTTCTCTATCTCGGCTGGCTCTTCCACGCCCTCGAGTACAACATCTTCGACGTCGAGCTGTACTTCATCCCGACCTACCTGATGCTGTGCCTCTGGATGACCGTGGGCTCCGGCGCCCTGCTGGAGACGGCAGAGGACGCCGTCGCCGGGTCTCGGGAGGTCGTGCGGAGGGCCACCGTGTTCGCCGCCTCGGCGCTGGTGGTGCTCCTCCCGCTGGCGGGCGTGTGGCACACCTACGCGAAGAACGACATGAGCGACGCCTACGAGGGGCGAGAGACGATCGAGGCGGTCGTCGAGAACGTCGAGAAGGGTGCGACCGTCCTGCACCACCGGAGCGAGCTCTGGTATATGGTGCTCGTCGAGAAACGCCGGCAGGACCTGACCCTTATCGACCCCTGGCCTCCCGGGAGGTCCCGCTACACGGACATCGTGTGGCCCGACGACATAGGGCTGGTGACGACCAACCTCCGCTACGGAACCAACGACTCCACCGGCGTGAGCACCGCGAAGGAGGCCGCTGAAGACGGTCCCGTCTACATCCTCGAGCAGGAGAGCGCCGGCTCCCACAACTTCTACGACGCCGGGTTCCGCACAGAGCGGGTCGAGGGAGAGCTCTTCGAGCTGATCCCCCCAGGGCGCGAGCATAACGCCAAGGAGTAAACGTCCGCTAGCGCATTGTGCCGTGCGGCCTGGTCACGAGCTTGCCGCGGGTGGCGCGGCTCCCGAGGAGCATCAGGGCTTGCGGGACCTCTTCGAAGGGGACCGTCTCACCTACCAGGGGATCTATCTCTCCCTCCCCGTAGAGGCGCATCAACTCGTCGTGGGTCTCACCGATCAGGTGCGGCATCATCTTCTCGTAGAGGCCCCAGTGCAACCCGACGACCGAATAGTTCTTCACGAGCAGGTGGTTGGTCGGCGCCTCGGCGATACGGCCCCCCGCGAACCCGACGACGACTATGCGCCCCTCGAAGGCCACGCACCGCCGCGAAGAGTCGAAGACGTCCCCGCCCACGGGGTCGAAGATCACGTCGGCCCCGCGTCCCTCCGTCTCCTCTTTGACGACCTCGACGAAGTTCTCCTCGCGATAATCTATGGCGACCTCGGCGCCGAGCTCGCGACAGACACCGGTCTTCTCCGCGCCGCCTGCCGTGGCCAGGACCCTTGCCCCCGCGGCCCTCGCGAGTTGTATCGCCGCCGAACCAACGCCGCCCGCCCCGGCGTGGACCAGCACGGTCTCGCCCTCCCGGAGGTTCGCCCGGCGGTAAAGCGCGAAGTGCGCCGTCTGGTAGGCGATGTGGAGCGCCGCCGCCGACTCGGAGGGCATCTTCTGTGCTATGGGGAAGACGCGCCGCGCCGGGACGGCGACCTTCTCGGCGAGGCCGCCCCGCGGGAGCTGCGGCGCGGCGAGGACCCGCGTTCCGGGTTCGAGGTCCACGCCTTCTCCGGCCATCGAGACCCTCCCGGAGACCTCGGCGCCAAGCGTGAAGGGGAGCTCGGGTCTCTCCTGGTACTCGCCGCGGCACAGGAGGATGTCGAAGAAGTTCAGCGCGGCCGCCTCGACCGCCACGACGACCTCGCCGGCTTCCGGCGAGGGGTCCTCGATCTCCTCCAGCTTCAGGGCCTCTTCCGGTTCCCCAAGCTCGCGTACCCGCCAGGCTCGCATCGGCTCCTCCCTTCCGCGTGAGGCCACCCGTGTGGGGGCACCAGTGTGAGGCCGGAGCTTACCACAGCGCGGGCTCTGGCCGGGTGGTAAGCTGCCGCACAGAGCCGGTCGGACAGGCGGCCGGCTTCAAGAGTCGGTGTGCTAGGCAAGAGGAGGATGCGGATGCTAAGGGTCAGGGACGCGATGACGCGGGAGGTGGTTACGCTCGGGCCGGAGTCGAGCGCGGCCGAGGCGTGGGGCGTCTGCCAGGAGTTGAGGATCAGGCACCTCCCGATCGTGGAGGGGGGACGTCTCGTGGGGCTGGTCTCGGACCGGGATCTCCGGGACATCAGCCCCCCGAGGGGTTCCGGCGGCGAGAGGGATACTTTAGGCTGGGTGAGCTTGAGGGAAATAATGAGCACCGACCTGGTGACCATCCACCCGCTCGACACCATCGAGCACGCGGCGCGAGAGATCTACGAGCGCAGGATCGGCTGCCTCCCCGTGGTGGCCGACGGGGAACTGGTGGGCATTATCACCTCCACGGACATGATGCGCATCATGATAGAGATGGTCGGGGCGCACGGGGCCGGCAGCTGGGTCGAGGTCGAGGTGCCGAACCAGCCCGGCGCTCTGGCGAACGTCACCGACGTGATCCGGGAGCGCCAGGTCAACATAGCCGGCGTCTTCCTCGCCCCGGCGCCGCGGGCGAGCAACCGCCTGATCGTGCTGCGCCTGGAGACCACGAACCCCACCGGGATAGTCCGGAGCCTCGAGGAGGCCGGCTTCAAGGTGACCACCGTCGAGTCCTCGTCTCCCCTGGAGCCGACGCTCGAGGAGTCGTGAAAAAGGGCTAGTCAGCACGCCGCCAAGCGAGGCCCGAGCGGCAGGAAGCTGACTAGCTGAAGAGCCCGCTCACGCCGGGCTTGAGGCGGCCCTCCTCGTCCAGGTAGTCGCGCCAGGAGCGTTTGGGGGAGTAGCCGAGCACCTCTTGAGCCTTGGCTGTGGAGATGCCGGAGGCGTCCTCGCGGGGTAACGGCCTCTTGATCTCAACCGCGTCCCCGTAGTACTCGCGCACGATCTTCTCGAACGGGCGCCCCCCGACGTTGTCGGGTGAGGCGATGTAGAAGACCTCGTGGCTCGGCAGGTCGCTCTCCGTGGCGAGCACTATGGCGTCGGCGAGGTCGTAGACGTCTATGTAGCTCCAGAAGTTGGGACTGAGGACCGAGGCGTCCCTGACCTGCGGCCCCAGGTTCCCCTCGTAGTTGCCCTCGTGCTGCACCCAGCAGGGCCTTATCGAGATGCACCGGATGTCCGAGCGCCTCACGGCGGCGTCCATGAGAAGTTCGCCGAAGTGCTTGGCGGTCGCGTACGGGTCCTGCGGCCTTATGGGATGCTCCTCGTCCACCGGAACGTAGTCCGGCAAGAAAGGACGCTCCGGGAAGAAGAAGCCCGGCACCGTCTCGCTCGAGATGTTGACGAAGCGCGTCACTCCGAACCGGATCGCCGCCTCCAGCGCGTTGAACGTCGCCATGAGGTTGTTGTGGAAGACCACGTGCGGCGGGTTTTGCGTCGGCTCCGGGATCGCCGCCGCGTGCACCACCGCCTCCGCGCCCCGCACCACGGCGAAGGCATCGCCCGCGTCGGTCAGGTCCGCCTGGACGTAGCCCGGCTCGCCCTCCTCAGGGCGCTCGAAGACCGGCGGGGTGAGGTCCGTGGCCCGGACGTCGTGACCGGCGTCCATCAGCGCCGCAGCCGTCGCCCGGCCGACCTTGCCCCGCGCCCCCGTCACAAGTACCCGCATGTCAACCTCCTCATGTCTTCGTTTCGTCGCCGACCGGTCGCCGGGCGACGAGCTAGTCCTCCTCCTGTTCGCCGGTCTCGACGAACCCCAGGCTCGCGTAGAGCCGGCGCGCGATCGTGTTCTCCGGTTCATGAGAGAGGGCGACCTCCCGGCAGCCCGGCTGCGCAGCGAGGAAGCCCAGCAGCGCCTCCATCGCCTCCCACCCGTGACCCTTCCCCTGGTGCTCCGCGCCGACGAGGAGGCCGCCGATCCAGTGGCTTCCGTCCGTATCGTCCATCCCCCACATCGCGAACCCGATAACCTCATCGTCCAGGTTGAGCCCCAAGGGCCGCCACACCCCGCCGTAGTGGCAGAGGTTGAGGTAGTACGCCACGCTCGCCACGTACCGCCTCTGCTCCTCCCGCGGCTCTGTGCGCACCACTCGCGCTAGTTCTCTGCGCTTACGTCGCGAAGCTCCATCTTGCGAACCCGCACTCCTCCTCGTCTCGGATCACGGCTGATGTTACAGCAGATCGGCTCCTCGTGGCGAGCGCGGTTTCGCCGCCGTACGGCGCGGGTAAAGGGCCTCCCATGAGAGTAGTAGTGGTAGGAGCGACGGGCAACATAGGTACGAGCATCCTGCGCTCGCTCGAGAACGAGAAGCAGGTGGAGTCGGTTTTGGGGTTGGCGCGCAGGATGCCGAACCTGACGGTGCCGAAGGTCGAGTGGGCCTCGGCGGACGTGGTCACGGACGACCTGGGTCCGCACTTCCGGGGGGCGGACGCGGTGGTGCTGCTCGCCTGGATCATCCAGCCCTCCCGCGACCTCAACAAGCAGTGGATGGTTAACGTCGAGGGGAGCACGCGGGTGGCGAGGGCGGTGAAGGAGGCCGGGGTCCCGGCGCTCCTGTACTCCTCGTCGGTCGGCGCGTACTCGCCGGGCCCCAAGGACCGACGCGTCGACGAGAGCTGGCCGACGGGCGGCACCCCGACCTCGTACTACGCCCGCCACAAGGCCGAGGTCGAACGGCGGCTGGACCGCTTCGAGCGGGAGGCCCCGGAGGTCCGGGTCGTCAGGATGCGCCCCGGCCTCGTCTTCAAGAAGGAGGCCGCGGCGGGGATCCGGCGCCTCTTCGCCGGGCCTTTCCTGCCGAGCCCCCTCGTCCGTCAGCAGCTCATAAACGTCATCCCCAACATAGAGAACCTGCGCTCCCAGATCATCCACTCCTACGACGTGGGAGAGGCCTTCCGACTTGCGATCACGGGCGATGCGCGAGGCGCGTTCAACCTCGCTACCGAGCCGGTCCTCGACGCCCGGGAGATAGGGAGGATACTGGATGCCCGGCTGCTGCCCGTCTCCGACCGGGTCGCCCGCGCGGGCGCCAGGCTCTCCTGGCAGCTCAGGCTCCAGCCTGTCTCCGAAGGGTGGCTCGACATGGCGCGGAGCGTCCCGATCATGGACACCACGCGGGCGCGCACGGAGCTCGGCTGGGAGCCGCAGCGCAGCGCCGACGAGGCCCTGCTAGATCTCCTGGAAGGGCTGCGGACCGGCGTGGGCCTCGATACGCCGCCGCTCTCGCCGAAGACGGGCGGGCCGTTCCGGATCCGCGAGATACTGACCGGCGTGGGGGGGAGGGAGCCATGAAGGCCGTAGTCTGGCACGGCAAGGAAGACGTGCGGGTGGACAACGTCCCCGACCCCATAATCCAGGAACCGACGGACGCCATCGTCCGGATCACCTCGACCGCCATCTGCGGCTCCGACCTCCACCTCTACGCCAAGCTCAGCCCTATCATGAGGGAGGGTGACATCATCGGGCACGAGCCGATGGGCGTCGTCGAGGAGGTCGGGGCGGACGTGGAGCACATCGCGCCCGGCGACCGGGTGGTCGTCCCCTTCAACATCTCCTGCGGCCACTGCTACTTCTGCGCCCAACAGCTCTACTCCCAGTGCGAGACGACGCGTGATACGGGCAAGCTCGCCCAGGCGGTGAACCTCCTGGGACGCGGCAGGGGGGCGAGCCTCTTCGGCTACACGCACGTCTACGGCGCCGTGCCCGGCGGGCAGGCCGAGTACCTGCGTGTCCCCCAGGCACACTTCGGTCCCATAAAGGTGCCCGAAGGTCCTCCCGACGAACGCTTCCTGTTCCTCTCGGACGTACTTCCCACCTCCTGGCAGGCCGTCGCCTACGCTGACGTACCGGAGGGCGGAACTCTGGGCATCTGGGGCCTGGGGCCGATCGGGCAGATGTGCGCCAGGATCGCGCTGCACCAGGGGGCCGGCCGCGTCATCGGGGTGGACAACGTCCCCGAACGCCTCTCGCTCGCGGCCAAGTACGGCGTCGAGACCATAGACTTCGGCGGGGTGGACAGCGTGAGGGATGTGATCCTCGATCTGACGGACAACCGGGGTGTGGACTCCGCAATAGACGCGGTCGGGATGGAGGCGAGCGGATCGCTGGTCGGCTCGATCCTCCAGGCCACCAAGCTCCAGCTCGACCGGGCGACGGCTCTGCGCGAGTGCATGGCCTCGATCCGGCGCGGCGGGACCCTCTCCATCTCCGGCGTCTACGCCGGACCGATCCAGGCGTTCCCCCTTGGGGACCTCTTCGACATGCAGGTCCAGGTCAGGATGGGCCAGGCCAACGTTAGGCGCTGGGTGGGCGACATCATGCCGCTCCTGAACGACGACGACCCTCTTGGCACCGAAGACCTCAAGACCCACGAGATGCCGCTCGACGACGCGCCGCACGGCTACGAGATCTTCCAGAAAAAGCACGACGGCGCCATCAAGATCGTCCTGAAGCCGTAGGTTCTTACGAGCCCGCGCGCACCGATCCCACCACCGTCCGCCAGAACTCGTCCTTCTCGCCCGACACGAAGGGGATGTAGAGCGCTACGCGGTCTATAAGCCCGGCGTAACGCTCGCGGAGGGCCGGGCCCAACTCGTCCGGGGCGGCCTCGACGGCGAAGGCGCGGAGCATCTCGTCGGTGACGAGGTTGGGCATCTCGTTCCATTTCTTGTCCCTGGCGAGTGCCCCGAGCCTCTCGCCGACGTCGTCCCAGCCGTGGGCTTCGAGCACGGTGCGGTAGGTGGGTGTCGAGGCGTAGAAGGAGATCTGGGAGCGCATCTTCTCGCGCCCCTCTTCGATCTCCTCCTCGCTCTCGCCGGTTACGACCAGGACGCTGGTGGCGAGTTCGACGTCCTCGAGGTTGCGGCCGGTTCCCCCGGCGCCTTCTGCGATGGCGGGCTTTACGGTCCTCCTGACGTACTCCGGTGAGTGGAAGGGGTGGACGTGGAAGCCGTCGCAGAGTTCTCCGGCTAGGCGCGCGAGGTTGGTGTTGACGCCGGCTATGTAGATCGGGATCTCCGGGTCTTGAATTGGGCCGGGGTTGAAGAACGGAGTCATGAGGGTGTGGTGGTAGAAATCCCCCTCGAAGTTCAGGGATCCTTCGGATTGAAAACTATCCCAGATAGCTCGGAGAGCCATGATGTACTCGCGCAGCCGGGCGACGGGCTTGTCCCAGGGCATGGAGAAGCGGCGCTTTATGTGTGCTCTGACCTGGGTTCCGAGACCGAGGACGAAACGGCCGTCCGAGAGATCCTGGAGGTCCCAGGCGGTCTGGGCGACCTCCATCGGGGATCGGGAGAAGGCGATGGCGACGGAGGTGCCGAGCTGTATCCTGTGTGTCTGGTTCGCGGCTATGGCGAGCGGCAGGAACGCGTCGTGCTTGGTCTCGCTGGTCCAGAGCCCGGCGAAGCCTAAAGAGTCGGCGGCGCGGGCGGTCTCGCCCACGTTCTTCAGGTACTCGCCTTCGACACCGAGGCCCGCATCTAGCTTCATTACTCCTCCTAGGGGATGAGGATCAGCTTGCCGGTGGTCTTGCGGCCTTCGAGGTCCCGGTGGGCATCGGCGGCGTCGGAGAGCGGGTAGGTGCCACCGATGCGGACGTCGAGGTTGCCCTGGCCTATCCAGGAGAAGAGGCTCTCCGCTCGCCACATGAGCTCCTCGCGGGTTGCGGTGTACTGGGCGAGGGAGGGCCGGGTGAGGAAGAGGCCGCCCTTCTGATTGAGGATCTGGGGGTCCACCGGCGGAACGGGGCCGCTGGAGGCGCCAACGAGCACCATGTAGCCGCGCCGCCGCAGGCAGTCGAGGCTCCCGTCGAAGGTGTCCTTGCCGACCGAGTCGTAGACGACGTGGACGCCCTCGCCATCATTCAGGCGTTTCGTCTCCTCGACGAAGTCCTGCTCGGTGTAGATGATCACCTCGTCCGCCCCCGCGCCTCTGGCGAGTTGCGCCTTCTCCTCGCTGCCGACCGTCCCGATCACGGTCGCGCCGCGCATCTTGGCCATCTGAACCAGGAGGAGCCCGACCCCGCCCGCCGCCGCGTGCACGAGCGCCGTCTGGCCCTCTTCCAGCGGGAAGGTGCTGTGCGTCAGGTAGTGGGCCGTCATCCCCTGGAGAATCACGGCCGCGGCGAGGCGGGCCTCGACCAGGGTGACGTTGAACGGCACGAGCTTCTCGGCCGGGGCCACGACGTGCTCGGCGTAGGCCCCCGGCACGCTCGCGAACGCGACGTGGTCCCCGACCTCTAAGTCCTCCACCCCTTCCCCGACCGCGTCGACCTCGCCCGCTCCTTCGAGACCCAAAGTGAAGGGTGTCTCCTTCGGGTAGAGGCCGGTGCGTTGATAGACGTCAATGAAGTTGACCCCGGAGGCGGCGAGCCTGACGCGCACCTCGCCCGGACCGGGCTCCGGGGCGGGCACGTCCTCATAGCTCAGGACCTCCGGGCCGCCGTGCTCGTTCACCCTGATCGCCTTCATGCTCCTGCCCCCTTACGCTCGAAGTCCCACAGTCCAGTGCCGCGGGACCATTGTACCGGGGGCGGAGCACCACCCGCTAACGAATCAGTCTTCTCCGCTGCTCCCCGGTCCACTACCTCCGCTGTCGCTGCTCCCGGGTCCGCTATTGTCGTCTTCTTCCAACGCCGGCGCCGTAGCCCTTGCAGTAGCCGCTGCAGTAGCCGTCGCGGTAGCGGTTGCCGATGCGGTAGCCGACGCCGAGGTCGGAGTGCCCCGGTTGGAGTCGTCCGGGGCGGCGACCGGCTGCGGTCCCGAGCTGACACCGATGTTCACGGCTGTCTCGGGTTCGACTTCGGTCCCCACCGGGTAGCTCTGTTCGACGATGATGCCCTCGGCGGCCGTCTCGCTCGGTACCATCCTCTGTGCCCCCAGGATCAGGCCCACCTCCCCGAGCGCGGCTTTCGCTTCCGAAACGCTCAGGCCTAGGACTCTGGGGACTTTCACGGTCGAGGGACCGTCGCCGACGTCTAGTACGACCCTGGACCCTTCCTCCGCCTTATCGCCGGCGGGGGGCGATTGTTCGAGCACCTTTCCGGCATCCGCCGCGGAGCTCTCCCGCAGCCGAACGTCTGCCGTGAAGCCCGAGGCGTCGAGCTTTTGCTTTGCCCGCTCCTGAGTCAAACCTTCCACGGAGGGGACTTCGACCCCTGCCGCTCGTTCGAGCGGAGAACCTAAGAGAGCCCAGCCGATAGTGCCGAGAAGGGCCACAAGCGCCAGGGTCGCCGCCAGGATCCAGGGCGTCCTCAGGCCACTACCGCGCCGCGGTGGCAGCGGTACGGTTGCTCGCGGTGCGACCCGTGTGGGTCCTGCGGCGTCCCCTGGGAGTCCCGCGTTGATCGGAGGGAGCCCATCGTGCAGCCGCCGGAGGTCCTGTGCGAGTTGGGCCGCGCTCTGATATCTGCCGTCCGGGTCCTTCGCTAGTAGTTTCGTGATCAGGGCGTTGAGTTCTTCCGGTATCTCCGGATTCATCTCCCTGGGAGGACGCAGCGGATCGTTGACGTGCTTCATGGATACGGCGACCGGGTTTTCGGCCGTGTAGGGCAACTCTCCGGTGAGCATCTCGTAGAGGACGACTCCCAAAGAGTACAGGTCGCTCTTGGGCGTTACGGCCTTCCCCATGGCCTGCTCGGGGGACATGTAGCTAGCGGTACCCAGTACCATGCTACTCTGGGAGATGGTGGCTGCGGAGGCCGCCCGGGCGATGCCAAAGTCCGCCACCTTGGCGCGGCCAGAGGACGTGAGCAGGACGTTGTGGGGTTTGACGTCCCGGTGTACGACGCCTTGTTCGTGGGCGGCTTGTAGGGCTTCGGCGATCTGCAGCGCTATCGAGGTCGCGGCCCCGGGATCAAGCGGCCCGCCGCGCGAGATGCGTTCTTTGAGCGTGCCTCCCGGCACGTACTCCATGGCTATGTACGACGTCCCGGCTTCTTGGCCGCGGTCATAGACGGAGACGACGTTGGGGTGAGAGAGGGCCGCGGCACTCAACGCCTCGCGTTTGAAGCGCTCGGCGAACTCCTCGTCGTGGGCAAACTGCTCCCTGAGCACCTTGAGCGCTACGTCCCTGTCGAGGATCTCGTCGTGGGCCAGGTATACGTTGGCCATCCCTCCGCCGCCCAGGGTCCGGACGATGCTGTAACGGTTGTTTACACCGGTTTCATGCATGAAACCGTCAGACCTTGCCTCTCATCATAAAGACTATATACGTTCTGTACTCTGACTTTGGATGGCGCCAATTCGAGGGGTTGACGAGCACATCTGCAGCACCGCCGTTCCGGGGCTCGATGCGAAACCGGTAATAGACGTCATGGCGGGGTTGCGCAGCCCTCGGGACGCGGCCCGTTGCATCGAAGCCCTCGAGGAGATCGGTTACTCCTATCTGGCCGACCACGTGCTGCCGGACCGTTTGCTGTTCCTCGTGAGGTCCGCCGGAGCAGAAAAAAGCGCACGTACCTACCACCTGCACGTGGCCGAGGCGGGGGATGGGTTCTGGGAGCGTCACCTGCTGTTCCGCGACCACCTGCGGGCGCACCCCGAGACGGCCGGCGGGTACGCCCGGCTCAAATACGAGCTGGCCGAACGCTTCCCCCGAGACATAGACGCCTACGTCGAGGCCAAGACGAGCTTCATCTCGAAGGTGGTGGAGCGGGGGTCGGACTGCGCTCCTCTGGTATAGTCCGTGACGGGGCGGCTTCTGATCAGGGGGTGAGGCGTAATGGCCACGGTCCGCGAGATCACGTTCGATCTCTTGCGCAGGCTCGGGACGACGACCGTCTTCGGCAACCCGGGATCGACGGAGCTGCCGTTCCTGCAGGATTTTCCCGACGACTTCACCTACGTCCTGGGGCTGCAGGAAGCGACGGTGCTCGGGATGGCCGAGGGCTACGCCCAGGGAACCGGCAGAGCGGCGCTCGTCAACCTGCACACCGCGCCGGGCCTCGGGAACGCGATGGGCGCGATGGTGACCGCCTACCACAACAAGACGCCGCTCCTGGTCACCGCCGGGCAACAGGACCGCCGCCACCTGGCCCTCGAGCCCCTGCTCGCGGGCAAGCTGGTCGAGCTCGCAAAGCCCTACGTCAAGCGGAGCCACGAGCCGGCGCGGGCGGAGGACGTGCCCAGGGAGTTCCTGCGCGCCTACCACACCGCGATGCAGCAGCCCAGAGGTCCGGTCTTCCTCTCTGTCCCGATGGACGACTGGGACGCCGAGGCCGAACCGCCCCCCTGGCGCGAAATCTCCCACAGGTCCGTCCCCGACCCCGAAGAGATGGGGAAGGTGGCCGCGGTACTCCAGGAGGCCCGGAGCCCGGCTATCGTGGTCGGAGCCGGGGTGGACCGCGCGGGAGCGTTCCACGACGCGGTGGCGCTGGCAAAGAAGCTGCGCGCCCCGGTATGGCACGACCCGGTCCCGGCCCTCGCCGGTTTCCCCCAGGACCATCCGCTCTTCCGCGGACACCTCGCTTTCGCCCAGAGGCAGGTCGCCGAACAACTCTCCGGCAACGACGTGGTGCTCGTCCTGGGCGCGCCGGTCTTCCTCTACTACCCGTACTTCCCGGGACCCACGGTCGAGGAGGGTACACGGGTCCTGCAAGTTACCGAGGACCCCGAAGAGGCCACGAGGGCCGCGGCCGGGGACAGCGTCGTGGGCGATGTGGGAGCCGCGATCCGTGCCCTCACCGAACTCCTGCCCGAGACGGACCGGCCCGCGCCTCCCGCCCCACAGAAGCCGCCGGTCCCCGAGGCCGCCACCCCGATACCCGTCGAGTACGTGATGCACACGATCTCCGAGGTACTGCCGGAGGGAACCGCGATCTTCGACGAGTCGATCTCCAGCAAGGCGAAGCTCCACACGTACATCCGGCCCAACCGCCCCGGCGGCTACCACACCTCGGCGGCCGGGGGACTCGGGTTCGCGATGCCCGCCTCTGTCGGGTTCAAGCTCGCGGTCCCGGATCGGCCGGTGGCGTGCATCATCGGGGACGGGTCGAGCCTGTACTCGATCCAGGCGCTCTGGAGCGCCGCGCGCTACGACGCGAACGTCGCCTTCATCGTCGTCAACAACAGCGGGTACTCGATCCTCAAGGTCTTCCGGGACGCCCTCGGGGCCGGGGAGAAGGTGCCAGGCCTCGACGTGCCGGACGTAGACGTCGTGCAGCTGGCCCGCGGCTTCGGCGTCGAAGGGGAGACTGTGGAGAAGGCCGAGGCCCTCGGGCCCGCCTTCGAGCGCGCCTTTGACGCCGGTCGCCCGTACCTCGTGGACGTGGTCGTGGACCCCGAGGTTCCGAAACTCCTGGGTTGAAGGAGATGCCGAAGCTGACCGACGTCTTCGTCGTGGGCTCGATAAACCAGGACTTCGTCCTGAAGGTCGAGCGTCGTCCGGAGCCGGGCGAGACGGTCACCGATGCCGATCTGTCCACCCACAACGGCGGCAAGGGCGCGAACCAGGCCGCCGCCGCAGCCCTCCTTGGCGCCTCCGTTTCCTTCCTGGGCCGGGTGGGAGACGACGAGTTCGGCGAGCCTCTGGTCCGCACGCTCGAGGAGAAGGGGATAGACACGACCCTCATCGAGCGGGTCTCCGGATACCAGACGGGCGCCGC
>Ga0126313_10000696_pt1 | contig 16360 bp, 17 predicted proteins | sample Plot105A_FD_89954 | JGI IMG/M metagenome (GOLD analysis project Ga0126313, IMG submission 89954) | Serpentine soil microbial communities from UC McLaughlin Reserve, CA, USA - Plot105A | ecosystem: Environmental > Terrestrial > Soil > Grasslands | place: USA: UC McLaughlin Reserve, Lake County...
GACGATGCAACCAGCGCATGTCTCGCTGTGGTTGCATCCTGATAGTGCCCTGAAGGACAAGAAGAAGAGGGCTGTGATCCGAGAATCTGGGCGCGAGGAGGAGTGAGGTTTCGCCACGCTATGCACCCAACGACCTAGAGAAGACGAATTCCCAGAAGTTCACCTCACTGGTGGGCGCTGTTGAAAGCAGCGCCCTCTTCTGCTCGCACCTCTGCGCCGTCGAAGCAGGAACAAGAGCGTAACGGAGACGGCAAGGACCGTCCCCGATACCACACTTCCGGCCACCCCGGACTCAGCGGCCTCCGGCCTTGGCCCCGATGTTGTTGTCTTCCCCTCCAGCAGAGCCTTCAGCGTGCGATCTATACTGGCGATAAGCCGCTTGGACGCCCACGGCATCAAGGGCGCTATCGTCTTGTAGTAAATACCGTGCAGCTCATATTCCACAGCGTGCGTGAGTCTGGTGCCGCCCTTGACGGGCTCACATCGGAGACGAACAATACCGCCAGAGAGTAGACCGGAGGTCGCCCGATAGGCTATGAGGGTCGGCGGCTCGTACTCCGTAACCTCCCAGGTGGCCCTCGACCTCTGTCCGAAGATCTTCACGTCCTCCTCTGTAGTCATGCCTACACGCATAGGGCCAGGAGCTGTCCTCTGGTTCCTGATAGAGACCGAAACCCATGTCGGGTCGTTCTCCGGAGTAGAGACGTATTCGAAGACCTCCTCGAGAGGCTGCTCGATCCTTATGGTGTTCTCTACATGCATTGCACATCCTCCTACCCAACCCCCGCGTTTCCCGGCGGGGCGTAGTGCATCACAGATGATGCCCCCGAGCTAAGCCACAGACAACCGAGAACACTCGAGAGCCTCATGCACCCAAGTGCCTAGAAAGCGTAATGGTCAGTAGTCCATATGCAGAACCGTGCATAGAGCCCAGGTACTCCGACGCATTCGGCCGCTTCGAACACCCAAAGCCCCGACCTCGGACCACTTATACCGCGCACCGGCATAAGGATGCGACAGGGCCAATACGCGTCATCACGTCAGGATACCGACTATGCGGGGGCGGGGGTGGTCAGGAGTTTGGGCCCCCGGGTCGACTATAGAAGGTACGGCCTGCCTGGCATGGATGTGTGTACAAGGCGATCTGAAGGCCTTTATATTTGGTCAGGCCAGCAGGGTCCTCGAGACCACGTTCTTCGGCTAGAGAGACGTTCGAGGAGGCTCTAAAGAACTGTGGAACATGTGGCTGAACACCAGGGGAAGAAGAATCGGGGACTCCTCAGGGATGTTCTCGACGAGGTGACACATTCATCAAAAATTTCACGATTTCTGAACTCGATGATCGCGGCTGATGTCAGAAGACCTTCACACCGTCCTCATTCCGCTACGAGGACCAGGTCGAAGTTCGCCTTCCTCTGGCCACGCTCTGGGTAGTGTTGCGTAATGAGCTCCTCAAAGCCGGGCGCTGTCACGCGGACGTGGATGTGGGGTGGCCTGCCACCGTAAGAGACGGGCACGTTGCTCTCCAAGCGATACCTTCCTCTCGCCAGCAATCACCGTGGCCCGGTGTGCGTCGTCGTAGTCTCCCCTGGGGTTGGCCAGCCAGAACTCGATGCGGGCGTTGGGGATCGGCTTGCACTCATTGGCGGCCAGGACGGCTCCGGAGAGTACATACCCGCTGCCGACGCTCGTTCGCACAGGCGCGCCTGGCTCGTAGAAAGGTCCTAGCATGTCGGGTTGGGTAGGTTTGCAGTTCACATGCCCAGCAGCAGCGTGGCTCTCCGCTGTCTCGGTGGGGTTACTCATCTTGGAAGGTTGAGCCCTCTGGGATGACTCGGAGACGTCGGCGCATCCGGCCAGCGCGAGGACAAACAAGGACGTCGCGAGCACGCATCTAAAGCATATACTCTTCTCGTGCGCGACCATGAGTGTTCCTTCCCTGCTGGTCACGGTATGTGTCTCCTATAGTAACCAGAGGACAGCGCATCGGGGATCTATCCCTCCCAGCAGACCGAACACTCGCTCTAGCATGCCTTCGACTTGTCCTTATATAGATGTGCATATAAGCCGATTTGAGCCGTTGTCTTACCTGTTAAATGCGCCTAACAAAACCGCGGCGCGAGTTGGCGCGCAAGCAGTATGGTTGCGCGGAGGATCGCAGCCGTGACGAAGCGCTGAACGCTTCAGAAGAGCTCTTCAGCCAGCGCTACGATGATGCCCCCTGGACCCCGCATGTAGCACAGCCGGTACATATTCTCGTATTGGGCCACTTCGCCGAGGAGTTCGGCGCCGAAGTGGGCGCGCATAGAAGCGACAGTCTCATCGACGCTTTCGACTGTAAACATCACGCTCCGCAGGCCCAGCGTGTTCGGCGGTGCCATCGCCGGTTCGATCTCCACCACTTTTGGATTGCGAAACTTCGTCAGCTCAAGGCGCCCGTGCCCATCTGGGGTGCGCATCATAACGATGTCGACTTGGACACTTTCGAGCCCGTTGACGCGGTCCACCCACTCTCCCTCTACCGCCGCCTCACCCTCTTGCTCCAAACCGAGCTCGGAAAAGAAAGCGATAGCGGCTGCAAGGTCGTCGACGACGACGCTGAGGTGGTCCAGTCTCTTGATCGTCATCTCCCCAGTATAGGACAGGCAGAGCAGCGCGACGATCCGAGTCGACTGTTCTTGGCGCTAGGGTCTAACCCAGCCGACCACCTGGCTTCAAAGAGGTGGGTCCCTTAACGATTGCTTACGCTACGTGGGTTAGGCGGGTTTTGTTAGGCGTACTAAGTCCCTTGGGCCGTCAAGAACCCGTTCGTCGGCTACAAAGGTGTGTAAAGCAGCTTTGAGGAGTTGTGGATATCTGGTGCGGGATCGGCATGGGAGCCGGGAGTTCTTCAGCGGCATGGTCAGGGGTGTGTCGAGGTCCCGTAAGGTCCTTGAGATTGGTTTCTTCCTCCACCGAACCCGACTATCGCTCGTCCTGTCGCCCTCCTGCTTCGTGGCTTGGCCAGGATGTAGGCGAGACGGTGGCTGTACTGAACGAGATCTGCCTCCAGAGTCAGGCAGATCGCCGAAGGACAGCGCCTCGCGAGGGGGGGAGAAGAGGAGGCCAGGCTGGCCGAGGAAGGTGGGCTAGACCCAGGGTAGCTAGCGCTCCTGGTGTTGGTAATCACATCCGAGCCAAGTACAATCGGTTGCTAGATGATATCTGATGATAGGAGCGCCCGGATGTATGAAAATGCAGCGTCGTATCTCGACCGCTGCCGCGAGATGGATTTTAGTGAGCTTCTCCAGTTTATAGAGGATTCGCTAGAGAGCTTTTCAGAGCCAGATCCAGCTTATGATCGCCCTCATACGGAGGAAGAGTTCTGGCACTTGATGCGGATGCTGCGTGAGAAGGGTGACATACCAAAGCTGGAGCCTGTCAGATGGGTATATGAGCCCTCCGAAAAACTGAAGGCTAGGCGTGACAAGCTCGAGAGGCTCAGGACTCACTTGAAAAATGCTCATGGTGACCCCTCCGTGAAGAAACGGGATATTCAGCAGATGCAGGAACGGCTGCCCGGGCTGGAGCGGGAAGTCGCGAGATTGGCGAGCGAAGAGAGGTCAGATCACGAGCTACGCCTCGCAGAATATCGACACCAGGCCAATGATCCTCGCGTACGGGTAGTCGAGAGAGTGGCCAGGACGATAGACCGAACCTTCAGAGCTCAGCCCACCGGGCGTATCCAGTGGCAGCCTCTGCCGCCAGGTGAGGCCACCCCCGGGAAGATACGCCGACACTACAAAGATCGGCTGCGCTCCGAGGGTAGACTCGATAAGTTCGACGAGAATCGTCTCGATAAAGCGACTGAGCTACCCTTTGTGGAGTGGTGGGTACCCACAGAAGGATTCGGCGGGTTTGATGCTTATAGCATTTTCTCGTTTGCGCACACGGAGAAGGTGTTGCTAGAGTGCCCTATCTACGGTAACGCGGCTTACATCATCCCCTCTGGCGAGGAGAGCTGGATCGACAAGACTAAGCAACAGCTGATTGATTCTGGAGAGGCTCAGAGAATCCCTCACCAGGGTGAAACCTGGGATGCCAAAGTTAGACAGGCACTCGACCTTGAATGACCTTCCTCCAAGTATCCGAAAATTCTAATCCTTGTCGCATTAATTCCAATCAGGTAGAGTTCTCGCTTGCATGAGAGTCGTGTCCCTAGAGGGGCGCGGCTTCTTGCTACCGCTGCACATCCTCAGTAATCTGATCGGCGAACCACTGGCTCAAAGCGTCACTGATCTGGGAGAAGAGGGTGCCGTCGTTGTAGAAATAAAGTGCGTAGATAGCGATGAGGGCGAGGATGCCTTCGACGATTCTTCCCCATGCTGTCCTCCAGGGATTGCGAGTTTGATAGGCATGATAAGGGCTGCGTGACATCGCCGCTCTCACCAGGATCTCGTCTTAGGATATTCGCGGCGTCCCAGTGAACTCGTGATTGTTCAGCGGGAAACCAATGCCACAAAGGGGGGGTAAGGGCAGGAGGAGTTCAAGCCCCCGGTTGATTACCAAAGGTCCGGCCGTCTTGACCCGAGTCTGCGTATGAGCCGTTTCAAGGGCTTGCCGAGTCTGTTAGGCCCAGGGGCTGGCGAAGGCTACTTCTTCCCCTTCGCCGGCGTTTTAGGCCGCTCTGAAGCTACCCTACCTCGAGCGTGACTACCTCGCCCAGGTCTTGGTGATCTGTGTCTCGACCTCGACCGGCACGCGAGGACCTCCGACACCGGGTCCGTTGAGCACTTCATCCATACCGTCAATCATGGTCTTTTCGAGCCATGCCTTTACCTTCTTGTCCTTGTCCTCGTTGCACTCGATGACGATCTCATCGTGGACGCAGGCAACGGGCACCGCACCAGGGCACTCTGCGCCGCTCCCAGAGGAGGGCCAGGGCGAGCTTGAGGCCGTCGGCGCCAGTGCCCTGCACGGGGGCGTTGACCCACTCGGTGAAGTTCGTCACCTTGGTGCGGCGTCTGCCGGTGAGGGTTCGCGTCTGGGTCTCTCCGTGCTTCATCCTCTGCCGCTCCCGCTCATGCCAAGCGGCCAGGCCAGGATAGGTCTCGAAGAACCGCTTCTTGTAGAGAGCGGCTTCCTCGAGAGTAATGTTAATCTCGTATTCCCTGCGCGCGTAGTCTTTGAGACCCTTGGCTCCTTGCCCGTAGAGAAGTCCGAAGTTGACGGCCTTGGCGAGCTTGCGATCTACTGTACCGACACCCGCGTGGGCGAGCCTCTCGGCCGTGCGGAGGTGGAGGTCTTCACCGTTTTGGTAGGCTTCGAGCATCCTCTCTTCGCCGGAGATCTTGGCGGCGACCCTGAGCTCTATCTGAGAGTAGTCGGCCTTGACGAGCATCCTGCCCTCTGGGGCTCGGACGTACCGTTTGACTTCGGGAGGGAGTTGTTGGAGGGCGGGCTTGGAGCAGGACATGCGCCCGGTCTCAGTACCTATCTGGCGCCAGCCAGCATGGATCCTGCCGTCCTCACGCACGGCTTCGAGTAGTGCCTTCTGGCGTACAGGCAGACTCTCCTTCAGCCCGCTCGTCCGGGGTGCGAGGTACCTCACGTAGCCGCTCATGGCGCTGGCGAGCAGGCCTTCCGCGGCGGCCCGCTGCATCTCGGTCAGAACGTTCAGGTCAATGTCGCCAGGGGATATCTCCGAGATGAGCATCCTGGCCCGCAGGCTCTGACCGCGGGGCGTATCCTCTCCGCTGGAGACGACGAGCCCGCGCGGGTGATACTGAGGACGCAGGGTACCGTCTGTCCACATCCGCCCGCGGCCCGACCTATTCCCTTGTGCTCGCAGCAGACGGTCGGCCCTGCGGTGCATACGGGCCACGTCGCCCGCGGTGCCTGTGGGGGCGAAGTCGTCCACGACGAGGGCGGCGTCCTTGAGCAGAAAGGCCTGCTTTTCAAGGCTGTTGTCAGTGGACTCCCAGTTGCCTGGAAGGTTGCGGCCGTTGAACGCCGCCCCGTAGTAGGCCTGGGTCAGAGCCGTGATCTCGGTCTTGTACGCGCCCGTAGGGCCGACGAGGTGCACCGAGAGATCAACCGGCGACGCCTCGCCGAGAGCAGCTCGGTAAACGGCCGCAAGTAGCGGATACGCAACCTCGGGCGGCGCGAGGTCCAGGAAACGTATGGAGGCCCGCACGGCCTCTACCAAGGCCTCACCTTCGGGCGGCTCAGGTAGCAAGCAGTCCCCGAGCCTGCCGTCACCCATCGCGACCTCCACGCCCGAAAGCGGCCCTTTCGGCCCTATCGCCCCGCCGGCGTGCAGGTAGGCCCACTCTCCTTCGATCTTGCGCCAGCCGGTGTGGGCGAAGTACCTTCGCTCTGTGATCTCCCCAGAGAGCGATTGGATCGCGACGGCGGCGTGGTCCTTGTATCCGAACCCCGGGTAGACGTATGAGCTTGCGCCGAGGTGCCTGGCGACCCAGCCCATGGAAGCAAAACTTGCCGCCGGCACCTCGAAGCGTCTGACGCGCCCGCCCGAGCAGGCCTCGATCTCGAAGGTGTGGTTCTCTTCGGCGCCGTCGTCTTCGACGACGTCCGAGGTGATCTCGGCGACGAAATTGGTGAGCGGCGTGGGAGAGGTTCCGTGGCGGGTGGGCTTGTTCCAGACTATGCCTTGCGGCGTAGCCAGGTACACCTGGGGCGGATCCTCCTCCCCAACGTGCTGTTCCCTGAGCTCGGTCGTGGCGTGCGAGTCGAGGTCGTCTACGCCGTGCCCAGCCACGAAGAAGTCGTCAACGCCCTGCTTCTTGCCGCCTTCGCCATGGGGAAGGTAGACGACGTGGACTTCGGCGCTGCGGCTCTCCAAGAAGCTCTTGAGCCTGCTCAGAGCCTCGTGCACCTGGGGCTTTAACTCTGCGTCAGAGTCGTAGACGATGTACACCCGCCGCTCGTTGAGGGCGATAGCTTCCCATTCGGGCAGTGCCGTCTTCCCGCCGTGCTCATTAGTCCCGCGCCAGTTCCAGACTCCGAGCAGAGTCACAGTGCACAGTCCGCGGGACGTGAGGGAGTCGCCCTTCTTTATTCCCTCGGTGATCCAGAGCGGGACTGACGGGTCACCCAGCTTTTCGCGCATGGAAGGATGCACGTCGATCGTCATGCGCGAGCCGGAAGGCGTCTCGTACTTGACCGCCTTGCCGTCTTTGATTCGTGGCTCGTCTGGACGGGACTGGTGGAGAACCACCTCGCCTGCAGGCGAGAAGACGGGTATGAGGAGAGCCGGGACGTTGCGCTGGAGCCGCCCGAACCCTAACTTCTCGAGCTCGACCTTCTTCTTCACGGTGCGGTAGCCGCGGGCCTCCACGACTTCGAGGTCAATACCCGACCCCTCATGCAGCATCCGGAGATGCTGCTCAGACAACGGCAGATCCGGGGTGGGGGAGGGGACCCCTTCGCCTGGGCCGCTCATCGTGGATCTCCTGGAATATACTTGCAACTCTCCAGATAGCGATAGACGTCAGCCTTCGCGATCCTGCGGAGTCTGCCGATCTTGTACGAGGGGATCTCACCGCTGGCAAGAAGCTCCCACGTACGGGTGCGGCCCAACTTCAACCAACTACTCAGTTCTTCGGCCGAAAGAAAGTCACCGGCCGGCGGCACGCCTTTGGGCACCAGATGCCTCCAGAGCTTAGGCCGGCCTTCGCGTAGACGAAGACCGGGCAAACCTACAACTACGGTTTACCCGGTCTGATTTGAGATTCTTTAGAGTTTTAGTGGGGGTGGTCCCGCTAGATAGGGAATGCCCACTCTAAGATTTTTTCGATTTCCCTTATTTCCCGATTTTTCTTATTTTCCTGGATGCCGCTGGGGGACGACCTCACCGATAGTCTACCGCGCGTTGCGTGGGCTGCCAACCTTGTGTGCTGTAGGAAGCGCATGAGCAAGGCGGAGGAAAGCAGCGTCGAGGAGTGGAGCGGAAGGAGCTTTTGTTCGATCGCTCTACAGGGTCGTCGCGAGGTTTGACACCAACCATGACACCAACCGGGTCGGCACATAGCGGTACTCGGCGGATCCACCTTCTGGACCGACACAGAGAATGTGTCTAAAATAAGCCACATTCTCGGACCCTACGATACGTGCCGGTAGATAAGAGTTCTGACTCTGAATCACTTAGTCCTGGTTCGAATCCAGGTCCGGCAGCTTCTAAATTATCTGCAAAGGAGCAGTTATATGGGGCGGCCCGGTACAAACACCGGGCCTCTTGACACTGTTGCAGGGCCTTACGCAAGACCGTGTAGATGATCTGCACGGTCCGAGGAGAAAGCCCCGCGTCCAGCTTCTCTCCGGCGGCCTCGACGAGCCTATTCGGTCCACTCCAGGTCAACCTTCGAAGGCCAAGGAGAACGCCACAGGAGTATCGCGGTGACTTCGATCCAGGCGAGCAGCGTAACGATGAACAGGTAGTAAGCCACGCCCGGCAGCAAGAGCAACAAGACCGCTACTATCCCCGTGGCCAAAGTGTAGCGGGCGTGGCCCCGCCAGCGGGGATTCGCCTCGAACCTCCGCCACAGCGAGAATAGGGCGGCCAGGAAGGCGAGGACGAACATCACGAAGGCCGCGTCGTGGATTAGCCCGTGCAGGCTACGGGGTCCGATCCTCCGTATCGGGTCGGTCTCGAAGCCCATGAGCACCATCGCCGCACCTGCCACTGAGAGGAGAGCAGGACCGAACGGCGAGCCGTGCCCGTCGCTCACCTCGAGATGAACGCCGAGCGAGAAGAAGACCAGCAGTAAACCCGAGACGACGAAGTTGGCTACCTGCGCGAGGCCGTAGGGACCGAGGGCGAGCCCGCTAGGCCAAGCACCCGCTGTGTTAGCGACGGGGCGCCATCCGATCCCGAGCATGAAATCGTACTCGAGCGCGCTCAGCGCGAGTAGGACGCTCGCGAAGAGGATTGGCCCTATAGTCCCCGCGAGCGCTGCTGAGATAATGAGCGTCTGCCGCTTCGTCTCGATCCTCGCTCAGAGAAGTTATACGCCTTGTGCACTTTCTTGCCCAAGCCGAGGCACATCCACGCATGATTATTAGTTGGCGCCAATCGAATTCATGGCGCCGCAACTCTCTCCCTTGGGTGGCGGAAAGAATCTGCGGCTTCCGGAGTCATCTGCGCCGCAAATCGAGCCCTAAGTCATGAAGTAAAACGCGTCACCCGAATATCGGCCATGAATGGAAGAAGCTTAGACAAGCGTCAAACTCCTAATCTAGGTCAGGCGTAAGACTCTTGACCGAAGGCGTCTGTAGCATCCGCTCGGCTCCCCCACCGAAAGCGAGGTCTCAAGCGCCACCCCAGAGAAGCTAGCCGTCGGTTTCCCGCTCCGGGCGAGGGCCTCCAGCAAGGTCTTGCACCTTAAAGTCGAACCTCCAGGGACCACGGATCGTGCGGTATTGCTTCTCCATGCACGCCTGCCAGGCGGCCTCCTCTTTGAAGGATTGGCAATCTGGCCATCCCTCGAGCATCCTCACTTCTACAGACGTGCGGCCCTCCGCCGGGGCCTTCAACATGAGCTTGTGGCACTTCGCAGGGGGGATGCTCCTCATCGAGCCGGTCCCAGACCAGCCACTCGTGCTCCAGCCACCTAGAAGCGTACCCTCCCCGCCATAGCTAAGCCAGGAGTGCTTGTCGTCCGGGGGCTCGTAGCAGATGACCGCCCGGGGCCTCCCAGGGGAGTCGATCACCCGATCCAGCCTGAGCGTGACACCTTTGGCCGTCGCTTTCTGGTTAACGTCGACTACGGAGACGGCATGCACCGGGACCTCAAACTTGAATACGAAGGAATCGCCCGGGAAGGGCTCGGGCGGTGGCTGCTTCCCTTGCAACGGAACTACCGCGCTCTCGTAGAGGGGTATCTGCAGGCGGAAGTCGTGCTCCTTGCCCGGCTTGAGCTCCTCCTTGGGCTTGAAGGCCACCAGGTTTTCTAGAGGACCTTTGGCAGGCTTTCCATAGGAAGACTCTACCGAGTTGTCTCCCATCCGAAACTTCGTACCCCTCTCGTCGGTGAGGGCAACGATATCGGTCCCCAAGCCGGACTTCTTGAGGTACTTCTCCTCGCGGGGCGTGGGCTTCCCGTATCCGAAGCCGAGGAGGGGCTGGAGCTCGGCGGGATGTCCGGCAACCTGGCGATTGTCTTTGAGGTTTTCCACCTGGTAGCCTATGCTGACGTAGTTCTCTTCGGCGTAGACCCAGTTCAAGGTAACCCTCGCACCGTCTTCGGTCTTCGTCAGCTGGAGCTTCTCGCTGGCGTTGTAGGCGGGTCCCTTTCCGGCACTGGGCTGAAAGCCTTGGTGGGACTTAGAGAACGCATCGCGAGCGGAGTTTCCACCCAACACCGTGTAAGCGATCCTTTTGCCGTGGGGCAAGAAGGAAGGTTGGTAACCCTTCGTGATTTTGGTCTTAGCACCCCCGCCGGGTTTGATCGTGTAGATCTTTTCATCCACTCCTCCGTCCAAGGCTGAATAGGCTATCCTGCCATTATTGCCAAGAAAGGTGGCCTCCGCTTTCTCTGAGACCGCTAACAACACCGCTGCACAAGTCATCAACACTGTCACCACGATCAGCGCTGGTAAATAGAGCGTTCGTATGCTTGTCATGTCTCTTTCCTTCTCCCGTGGGGTTTACCAAAAGAGGAACACCCCCTCATGTAACTACGACAGCATAAGCTCCGGCCGGGAACGGCACAACAGCTGAGCGGTCCATCTTCGCGCACACTCCGGCCTGCTTTCGAGAGCGCGCCTTCTACACACTAGGGTAAGTAAGCTCGAGAAGAAGGTCGCTCCGGCGAAGCAGACACTGGCAGCAACACGACGGGCGGGGGATTCGCCTTGGAGTTCCCCGCCCGTCACCTAAGGCATGGGCCCTGTCGCTCCGCTTACCGCTCGGCCGCTTCCAAGAACGCCAGGGCTAGCGTCGTATACGCACTACTCTTCCTTTCTTCCTGGTGGCCGCTCTAGACGTCCTCCTCAACGACAAAGTTGCCCTCCAAGACATCCAGGTTCGGGGTCTCGCCGTTGCATGACGTGAACGTCTGCTCGCCCGCCGAGAAGTTGGCCTTGTCGTTGGTGGCATTGTCCAGGACGCCTATGCGTACGTATTCGCCCTTCTCGAAAGTGCCGTTGTCGGCCCTCGGCCCGCTCGCCGACCCGATCCGACCGACCAGCCGAGCTTCCTTGTCGCTAACCGCCAAGCAAAGAATGGTCCCCCGGACGTAGGTGTTGTCGCGCGCGACGTCCGGATCGCCGGGATACGTGATGGTGAACGTACCCCGCGCGTCGTCGGGGTTGGGCCCTGCCGACTCGGCGTTTACCCGCAAGCGTGGATTGCCGTATGCACTCCCCAGCTCCCCCTTCCCGGAGACCTTCTCCACGACCGGGTCGGGCTCTTGGCTACCAGAGACGAAGACGTCCTCGCAGTCCTCGTTAACGCGGTCGCGCCTGTCTACGTAGGCTGTGTCGGTGCCCAGGCCGCAGTTGACGTTGTCTTTGTAATCGTCCCGGGTGTTCATCGTGTCGTTTCCGCCGCCGCCGTAGAGCTGGTCCCTGCCCCGCCCGCCGAACACGCGGTCTCTGCCGTTGCCGGCACGCACCTCGTCCTGGCCCCGGTTGCCGTAGAGATCGTCGGCCCTTTGCTTGCCGGCGATATAGTCCGCACCACGCAGCCCGCGGATCTCGTTCTTGGTGGCGTTGCCTTTGAGCCTGTCGGCCCCTTTGGTGCCCACGCAGGGGTTGGCGGAGCAGGTCTTGGTCGCGGCCAGCGCCGCCCCGCTTAGCGCCATCACCCCCAGCAACGTCGTCGCCAAGATCAGTAGTGCGCGTATCCTCATGAAGGTACTCCTCCTTCTTGGTAGTTTGGTGGGAAAGAGGTAAGTTAGTCTGCCTTCCCGTTGAGTCATCTTGTTAGATCGACGAAATGCAACCCCAAAGCCTTACACGCCCACTAGGGGAGGCCCCCGGTTGTGGTAGGTAACCGAGCTAGGTGGTCGACGCATCGAACTCGAACCTCCAGGGGGTACGGATCGTCTTATCTCCGATCTTCTCGTTGCACGCCTCGAAGGCGTCGCCTTTGCTGCTGGCTGGGAATGGAACATCAGCCCACGGCACATCTCCGGACTACTTCCACGAACTTCCGAGACAGAACCTTCCTCAAGGTTCGGCCCAGGTGTACATGACAATGGGATTCACTCGGTCTTATCCCGCCGCTTGCCACTCAGGTCGACAACCTCTCCCACAAATGCCAGGCCAAAGCCGAGCATGGTGCCCAACCCGCCAGCCAGGATGGCGTTCCTCAAGAGGTCGGGCTCTTCCCGCGTGCGGGGTACCCTCGCAGCCTCAACCACAGTGGCCTTTATGTCGTGGGCGCTCATCGGTAGCCTAGAGATTCGCTCCGAAGCCACCTCGCCAACCGCATTGACGAGCTGTTCGCTCCTTCTGGCATCGGTATCTGTGTAGCTCACTTCGATCAACTGGCCGCTTTCGATAGTCTGCTCGGCACTGAGATTCTGCAGCACAGCCTCAGGGTCAATAGCTAGGTCCAACCCCGAGGTGGCTTCTTCGGCTACGGGGCGGGTGGTGATGATCTCCAGTGCCGAAGGGATAAGTGCTTGGAGTTCTTCGACCCTTGCCGGGCTGCTGTGGCCCTGTGCCTGCTGTTGGCCGACGAGCACAGTGGCGGAAGCCTCGTAGGTGGGAGTTTGTAAGAGACTGAATGCTAGGGAGCTGCCCGATATAGCCAGCGGCGCCAAGATGATCAGCCACAGCCGCTTGCGGAGGAATCGTGCGACGTCTTTCGCAGAAAGAGGCCGGGGCCGTCTGGACTCCCAGCTTGGTTATGAACGTCGTCCATCTCCCCCTTCCCCAATCGTTGATTTAGGCGACGACCGCACCATAAGCTCGGGGTCCCGCCGGAGCGCCAAACCCCTTATAGGAGAGCGCGACGCTACCCCATAAGCGCGTACCCCAGCCTGCCGTGCTCGAGGCTGACCTCGAGATGGCCCTGACTGTCAGTTCGGAGAGCATCCGATCGGCCTCTTCCACTCAAAGCGAGGTCTCAAGCGCCGCCGCCGTTGTCTCCCCGTGGCGCCGGATCGCCTGAAGCAGCTCTTTCTCCCCTGCCGTCTCAGTGGCTGACGCACCGGAACGCGCTTCCCAATTGCAGGAGCCTCCCCCAAGCGCGGGTCCACTCATCACTCTCTTCGCCGGTTCGTGACATGCTATCCGGTATTACGAATGGGAGCCCTTCGAACATTCACCATGGCGGGCACCACGCGACGATCTTAACGATTCTTCATACCAGGGTAATGTTTTTGACTTCTCTATCTCCCAACCGCAGGAGGTGGCACTCGTCGCAGAGCCTGGAGAAGCCGTACGCAAACATTGATCAACACCATCTACGCCGCCTACGTGTCCAACAAGGTGGTAGCCGGTTGCGCCCTGGACGACGAGGACGGGGGGCTCGTACCCCTTCTGGCGAATCGCCCCACGCGCGCGATGGCAGGGCGACCCCCTACGTCTGTGGAGGCGACGCCCGCCAGAACCCGACGACTGACCCGGAGGGGCTAGCGCGGCAGCTCGGCATTTCGTAGAGATCGGCGGACGACCTTCCATTCTGCCAGGCGCGTGTACACCTTAGGACGGTAACGTGAGAAAAGCACATCTGCTCAGAACCGACCTCAGGTCTTCAGAAGCAGGATCCCACAAGAAAGACCCCCGTAGATCGGCTGCTTACGGTTGACGACATCCGTACTGGTCGCATACCGGCGATCGCACTTGAGGGGGTGAATCATAAGGGGGTGGATCATGGGGACCACCACCAGTATCGCTGTCTTCCGGCCCTGCCCCAGGCTTCCCGCCGCCGGGGGATGACCTCTTACCGCCACTCTCGGATGAGCTCCCCTTGGAGGGTGTCCCGCTCCCAGAATTGGCGTCCTTTTGTTTTGGATCTTCGGCGCTAGGTCCCTCCGTACTCTTGGAAGCGCTCGATCCCATGGTTTTGTTCTGGAGGCCCGGGTCCGCCCACGGCAAGATACCGATCAGCGGCCAGTCGCGGACCTTGTCCCGGGGCTCTTCGGGAAGTTTGGCGAAGAACACTAGCTCGCCGCCGGATGTGCGGACCTCCAGCCTATCCGCGTCCTCGCGCAACAGCGCGGCGTTGAACGTGCCTCTCAACGTCCTCTTCCCAATGCCTATGAAGGTGCCGGAATCAACCCGCTCTTCGTCCTCGCTTACGAGCGTGACCCTGTAAGTCTGGCCGTCCCGCGACCCGGAGACTTCGAGCCTGATCTCGGTGCCCCTGGCATGCTCGATCAGGTGACCCTCAACCTTCATGCCGGGCGCTACGGAGAACGAGAGCGGCTCCAGAGCGACTGCGGGCTCCAGAAGCCCAACGAACCCGGCTAGGCCAATTGCGACGACGCAGATCGCCGCAGCGGCCAGCCCTGACCAATGGAACCGCCGTCTGTGACGCCGTTCGCTGTGGATCTCCCCCAGGATCGGCGCGAGGGTCGACTCCTCGAGGTCCGCGGGGGGCAACGGATCCTCATCGATCCGGTCGGGAGCGGCGTGCGCGAGGGCCGCGACCACGGGTTCCAGCTCCCTCACCTCCGCCTGGCAGATAGGGCAGCTATCCAGGTGTGTCTGCATGGCCGTCCGCTCGCCCCTATCGAGCTTGCCGAGCAGAAACGCGCCGATCTGTTCCCAGCAACGGTGATGTTCTTCGCGTGGAGTCATCCGGTCCACTCCCTCTCCTCCAGCACCATGCGCAGCGCCTTCAGACCGTAGTAGAGGCGGCTACGCATGGTGCCAACCGGCACACCGGCCTCGGCGGCGACCTCCGCGCAGGGCCTGTCACGATAGTAGGTCTGCACTATGGCGTGACGGTGGTGTAGACCTATGTGCCGCAGCGCTTCCTCCATCTCCCACGAGCGAAGGGACTCTTCGGTCGTGTCTTTCGCCTCTTGCGTATGCTCCACCTCCCGCCCCGTCTGTTGCGGGCGCGCCGAACGTGCCCGGGCCAAGTCTATCGTGACGTTGCGGGCGATAGCGAACATCCAGGTCCGCAGAGAGCTTCTCTTGGGGTCGTAGCGGTCGGAGGCGCGCCACGCCCTCAGGAAGGTCTCCTGCACCGCCTCTTCTGCCAGACCATCATCGTTCAATGCTCTATAGGTCATCCTGTAGATTTCGCCGCCGAGCGCGTCATAGGCGGCCCGCAGTCCTGCTTCGCTGTCGAGCGAAGGTTCGTCCGTCCGCCTTCTTATGCCGCCTGAGTAACTCAGTTGGTCGGTACGCCCCCCTGATAAGAGCGGCTTCATTTTACGCCGCGTTACCGTCTACCACCGCCATCGCAGCCACCGCGGTAGTCATAGCCGCTCTCAAAGCAGACGTTATCGCCGCCGACCCGGACACGGAAGTTGGCACTCGCTCCGCCGTCCTGTCGCGTTCGGCCGGCGGCTCTACCGGCCGGAACCGCTTCCTCAGCGTTTATCTTTCTTCCGGTAAGCGCGGGTCTACTTATCACTCTCTTCACCAGTTGGTGGCATGCTATGCGGTATTACGTGTGGGAGCTGCCAAACATTCACCATGGCGGGCACCACGCGTCTATCTTAACGATTCTTCATACTAGCAGCGGCTTTCAGTGTGGTTGACCCACGCAGCATGATGCGTCTATAACCCTCGTTGAAAGGTGTGCTCAACCGCTCGCATATGCATTGCGTCCTGTGGTAGACCAACACCGTTCCGAGAGTGCAGCGCTGGGTGTTGATCCGGCCCAGGGATCGAGACGGTTCTGTATGCCCCTGGTCAGATCACGTTGTCCTTCAATTCCTTTAGAGGGTAACGTGTCTCCCGCCAATCGATTCCCCCTTTGACGAGCGTGGTGGATACGGACCTGAGCATGGCGTAGATGAAGACGCAGATACCGAAGGGGTGAAGCACAGCGTACCACCATGGCGTCTTGTCCCCAGAGTGTCTGGCTCGGTAAGCGTATAGGAGGAAGGTAGAGAGGAAGTTCAACCTGCAAAGAGTTCCGGTCATATATCGCGAGAAGAGAGAGAAGACCGGGAGCACGTTGGTCAGCAAGAGCATCAGCACGCCAGCCACCGTCGCGCCGATCCGGTAGTCAAGGCTGGAGAACATGCTCTTGCTCAGTCCTCGCACGGCATCTGGCAGGGTCTGGTGCCACTCGACCCTTAGGAGTCCCTCCCCGTAAGCCACTCCTTGCCTGAAACCATGTCTCTTGAGAAGTTTGGCCAGCTTCATGTCGTCGTCGGGGCGCATGCGGATGGCGCGGTGGGTTCCGCTCCTCTCGTAGGCATCTTTTCTGATGAGATTGAAGGCC
>Ga0126313_10000697_pt1 | contig 16359 bp, 13 predicted proteins | sample Plot105A_FD_89954 | JGI IMG/M metagenome (GOLD analysis project Ga0126313, IMG submission 89954) | Serpentine soil microbial communities from UC McLaughlin Reserve, CA, USA - Plot105A | ecosystem: Environmental > Terrestrial > Soil > Grasslands | place: USA: UC McLaughlin Reserve, Lake County...
GTCGCCCCTGACCTTCGCCGCGAACCTTACCCACATGGAGCCCGACGTGGTCGCGGCGATGGTGGATGCGATCTCAGCCGCGGGCGTCGCGCTCCCGGGCGTGATCGGCGAGGCAGCAACGGCGGCGCGCTTCGCCGGACAGTGGACGGAGCGCCACGAGTCGGCGGCGGTCCCCTTCCAGGGACAGCGCCTCTACGAGTTCCTCGAAGTGCAGGGACGGGCTGCGATTGGTGGTCATCTCCACAAAGCGGTTGGCGATGACCGCGACCTCGTCGTTGAGTGGATGCGTAGCTTTCAGGCCGATATAGGTGAGCCGGGAAGCGACCCCGGACCCGTCGTCGACACGCGGCTGCCCGCCGGACGGTTCTGGCTGTGGGATGACGGCGAGCCCGTGTCGTTGGCGGCCAATACGGAGCCGGTAGAAGGCGTGGTCCGCGTGCAGGCCGCGTACACGCCGCCGGAGAGGCGCAACCGCGGCTACGCCGGAGCGTGCGTCGGCGAGCTCTCGAAGCGGATCCGTGACGGCGGGCACCGCTGCATCCTCTACACCGACTTGGGCAATCCGATCTCCAACTCCGTCTTCCGCCGAATCGGCTATCGCGCCGTCGCTGAAGCACTCCGGTACCGATTCGAGTAAGGTAGGCTATAGACATCTACCGCGGCCCCTCTACAGCGAACTGAACTGATGTTGGTCCGTAGGACTGAGGAGAGCCAACTTACATTAATCGTCTGTTCAGAAGCCGAGTGTCGTCGTTCCATTGTTTACCGGCCCAATCACTATGACATCGCATAAAGCACGTTTGCCTACAAGCAAGACTGCATGGAACGGGGCTCACCCGACGACGGGCCGCGTTCCCTCGACGCCGCCCGGGGCTTCGGTCATCTCCTTGAGGATGCCACGCGAGATGACGAGGCGCTGTATCTCGCTCGTTCCCTCGTAGATCTCCGTGACCCGAGCATCCCTGTAGTACCGCTCTACCGGGTGGTCCTTCATGTACCCGTAACCGCCTAAAGTCTGGACCGCCTCGTAAGTAACCTCGTTGGCCACCTGCGAGGCGTAGAGCTTCGCCCGCGCCCCGGCCTCGGTGACGCGCATCCCCCGATCCTTCATCCAGGCCGCCTCGTGGACCAGGAGCCTGGCCGCCCGGATCTTGGTCTGCATGTCCGCCAGCTTGAACGCGACCGCCTGGTGCTCGGCGATAGGCTTGCCGAACGTCGTCCGCTCTACAGCGTAATCCGCCGCGTACCGGAAGGCCGCCTCCGCGATCCCGACGGCCTGCGCCGCTATCCCGATCCTACCAGTGTCGAGAGTTCCGAGAGCTACTCCGAGCCCCTTCCCCTCCACACCGAGCCGGTCCTCCTCGGGGACGAAGACGTCATCGAGCAGCACGTCGTCCGTCGTGGCGGAGATGACTCCCATCTTCCTCGCGTGCTTGCCGAACGAGATGCCCTCCGCATCCATCCCTACGACGAAGGCCGTAACTCCCTCCTGGGCTCCGCCGTCCGCGCGGGCGAAGACGACCATGGTGCCGGCTACCCTCCCGTTCGTGACCCACTGCTTGTGCCCACTGATGCGGTAGCCGCCGTCCACCCTCTCGGCGCTGGTCTGTATGGCGGCGGCATCGGAGCCGGTTGTTGGTTCGGTGAGGGCGAAGCATCCGATCTTCTCCCCTCGCGCCAGGTCCGGCACCCACCGCGTCCTCTGCTCCTCGTCGCCGTACATCACGATGGGCAGCGTTCCCGCGCTCGTGTGCACCGCGAGCGTTGCTCCGACACCGGCGTCGGCCCGGCTGAACTCCTCCAGGAGCAGCGCGTAAGACAGGAAGTCCATGCCTGCACCGTCGTACTCCTCAGGCACGCACAACCCCATGAACCCCGCGTCCGCCAGCTTCTCGAACGTCTGTGCCGGGAAACGGTCCTCCAGGTCGAGCTCGGCGGCGTACGGTGCCACCTCCCGGTCGGCGAACTGAGCCGCCCGCTCCCTGATCTCTCGCTGCTCCTTGCTGAGTTCGAAGTTCATGCGTCCCCCGGCTGACCTGAAGGTTCGTTGCTTGGATTATAGATAACCAATTTATGATCATGCAGCGTACCTCATTGAAGCCGTTTCGATCATCGTCTCAGATAGATCCAACCATCACTCGCCTGAGTCGTTTTGGTAGGATTGTCGCTCATGCCCACGGTATTGAGGACCGGCCCTTATCGCTTCTATCTCTACAGTCACGAGCCTAACGAACCGCCGCACGTACACGTTGACAGAGAGAACTTGTCCGCGAAGTTTTGGCTTGATCCTGTTGGCTTGGCTCGCAACCTGGGGTTCAACGCAAATGAGCTGCGAAGGCTACAATCACTGGTGATCGAACACCAGCCTGAGCTATTGGAGGCCTGGCATGGGTATTTTGGCACCGGGGGCCGACGAGCGCGTCAAAGACGTAGATATTACGGACGATGCGTTGAGCGTCGCTCTGATGGACGGGCGCACGATCAGCGTTCCGCTCGTCTGGTATCCGAGGTTGCTGAACGCTTCGGAGGCACAGCGAAAGAACTGGCAGATTGGCGGCGGTGGCTACGGCATACATTGGCCGGACGTGGACGAGGACTTAAGTACCGAGGGCTTACTCCGTGGAGCTCCAGCACCTCGCCCGTCCCCCGCAAAGCCCGGTTGAGTTGAGCAAGAGCACCGAAGCGTCTCGTGGGTACGCTCGATAGCAACTCCTTCTCGTGGAGTTGACCTACGCCGACTGCGTCTCCCACGCCGTCTCCTCGATCAGCATGTCGACTACCTCTTCGAGCCGTCCCGCACGCTCGTAGGCTCGCCGCTGGCGTCTCGCGCCGTTGCCCCGCTCCAGGGTGTCGCCCACGAGCGTCGAGACCTCTTCCCAGTCGCCGTGCTCCTCGAGCGCAGGTCGCGTGAAGGTGAGCAGGTTCTCGATCACCTCCCTCGCCGGGGCGGCGCTCTTTGCTTCAACATCGACGAGGTCGGCGTCGAGTCCATGGCGCGAGGCCACCCAGTGGGCGGCGCGCAAAAGCTCGGGGCGCGCTTTAGGAAACGGTTCCCCGCGTTCGGCACGTTCGCGGCAGGTGCCCACCAGCGCGCGAGAGAGGCCCGCCAGCATCACGGCTTCGTCTATCGTGCTGCACACGTCGGCGACCCGGATCTCCACGGTGGCAAACCTCTCCGGCCGCCTCATGTCCCAGTAGACCTGGTTGCGCTCCGCAGCACCACCCGCCTCCACCAGGGCGCTCACCAGGTCGTCGTGGTCGGCGAGCGAGGAGAAGAGGCCCGGTGGCCCGGCCGTCGGGAGGCTCCCCCAGATCTGGGTGCGGTAGCTGGCGTAGCCGGTGTCGTCGCCGAGCCAGAAAGGTGAGTTGGCAGAGAGGGCGAGCAGCGGCGCGAGCCAAACGCGAGCGCGGTTCATCACCTCGATCGCCGCCTCTCGGTCCGCGAGGCCGACGTGCACGTGGAAGCCGAAGACCACCTGCTCCTCGGCCATCCGCCGCTCACGTTGCAGGATCCTCTCGTAACGCTGCCCGGGCGTGATCGGCTGCTCCCGCCAGTGCGAGAACGGGTGCGTGCTCGCGGCGGCGATCCGGCAGCCTTCCTGCGCCGCCGCCTCGATGACGCCGCGCCGCAGGCGCAAGATCTCGGCGCGTATCTCCGCGAGCGTGCGGCAGACGGATGTCAGGGCCTCGATCTGCGAGGTGCGCAACTCGGGGACGACCTGCTCCTCACCTAAAGTTTGCTGAGCCCTCTGCAACACGGCCTCGCCGCTCGGGCTCAGCGCGTGGGTTTCGGGGTCTATGATCTGGTACTCTTCCTCGGCCCCGAGGGTGTAATCTTCCGTCTTCGCCGACACGCCGGTTGCCTCCCCTTCGACGATCCCGGAGGACGAGCCGCCCCAGGGAAAGGTACCATGACGACCGCGGCATTGCGCGGAGCGCCTGGCCGAACCGTTCTGCTCGACCAGCGGGCAAGAAAACCCGCGCGCCGGGTTGATATCCTGGGTTACTATTGGGGGAAGGGAAACGCAGTGGAGGAGTGTCGCGATGCTGGTGAAGGACGAATTTCTCGATAAGGTCGTTGAACGTGTCCGGGAGCAGTTGCCAGAGGATCAGGCGCCGCAGGTCGAGGAGTTCGTGCGGCAGTATTACGCCTGGATCACCCCGGAGGATCTGGCGGATCGCTCCCCCATCGACGTCTACGGGGCCGCCGTGTGCCACTGGACCTTCGCCAGAGAGCGGACGCCCGGCTCGGCGAAGGTCCGCGTGTACAACCCGAACTTCGAGGAGCACGGCTGGCAGTCGACCCACACCGTGCTCGAGATCGTCACCGACGACATGCCCTTCCTCGTGGACACGACGAGGATGGGGGTCAACCGTCAGGGGTTCGCGATCCACCTCATGCTCCACCCCATCATGAATGTGAAGCGCGACGACGAGGGCCGTATCGTCGAGGTCCTGGACCCCGACTCCGCGGACGAGGAAGCTCTCTCCGAGTCGGTCATACACGTGGAGGTAGACCAGCAGACCGAACCCCAGGTGCTCGAGGAACTCTACGACTGCATAGAGAGCGTCCTCCGGCAGGTGCGCACCGCCGTCGAGGACTGGCCGGAGATGCGCGGAAGAGTCCACGACATCGTCTCCGAGCTCGAAGAGAACGCGCCGCCGGTCGACGAAGAAGATCTCGCCGAAGCCAAAGCATTCCTCGAGTGGATAGAGGACAACCACTTCACCTTCCTGGGCTATAGGGAGTACGATCTGACCACGGAAGACGGAGAAGACCTCCTGAGGTCGGTGCCGGGGACCGGACTCGGCATCTTGCGGGAGACGAGCCGGAGGCCCATCTCGCAGAGCTTCGCCAAGTTGCCGCCCGAGGTACGCAGGCTCGCCCACGCGACCCACCTGCTCAACCTGACCAAGGCCAACTCGCGCTCCGTCATCCACAGGCCGTCCTACATGGACTACGTCGGCGTCAAGAAGTTCGACGACTCCGGCGAGGTAACCGGCGAGCGGCGCTTCCTCGGCCTGTACACCTTCTCCGCGTACAGCATGAGCTCGCTGGATATCCCGCTGGTTCGCCGCAAGGTGAGGTACGTCCTGGACCGGGCGGGCTTCCCGGAAGGGAGCCACTACGAGAAGGACCTGGTCGAGATCCTCGAGACCTACCCGCGCGACGAGCTCTTCCAGATCTCTAAAGAAGAGCTGTTCGATATCGCGATGGGCATCCTCCACCTCCAGGAGCGCCAGCGGGTCGAGCTCTTCGTCCGGCGCGACACCTACGGGCGCTTCTTCTCGTGCCTGGTCTTCGTGCCGCGCGACCGCTACAACACGCGAATCCGGGAGCTCATGCAGGACATCCTGTTGAGGGCGTTTAACGGCGCGAACGTGGAGTTCAACGTCCGGCTCTCCGAGTCCGTGCTCGCGCGCCTCCACTTCATCATCTACACCGAGCCGGGCGAAGTCCCCGACTACGACGTGGACCAGATCGAGGCGCACCTCGTCGAGACGACCCGCTCGTGGACGGACAACCTGTACGACGCCCTGATCGAGCATTTCGGGGAGGAAAAGGGGACCGAGCTCTTCCGCAAATACCGCGAGGCCTTCCCTCCCGGCTATCGCGCTGGCTTCCTGCCAAGGACGGCGGTAGCCGACCTCCGCAGGATCGAGGAGCTCGAGTCCGAGGACGACATAAGCATGAGCCTCTACCATCCGCTCGAGGAGCCCGAGAACTTCCTCGGCTTCAAGCTGTTCAGGTTGGGGGAGCAGATCTCGCTGTCGGGCATACTGCCCCTGCTCGAGAACATGGGCGTCGAGGTTGTCGACGAACGTCCGCACAGGATACAGCCCGCCGGCTCACCTCCGGTTTGGATCTACGACTTCGGCCTCCTCCACCAGGTAGAAGACGGTCTCCAGACCGGGCAGATAAAGGAGATCTTCCAGGACGCCTTCGCCCGGGCGTGGCGCGGAACCGTGGAGGACGACGGGTTCAACCGCCTGGTCCTCCGGGCCCGCCTCACGTGGCGTGAGATCACGGTCCTCAGGGCCTACTCCAAGTACCTGCGCCAGGCGGGCACCACCTTCTCACAGGCCTACATGGAGGGCACCCTCGACTCGAACCCGCACATCGCCCGGCTCCTCGTCGAACTCTTCGAAGCCCGCTTCGACCCGAACCAACAGGGGCGCGCGGAGGAGGAGACGGAGCGGCTGAGAGGGGAGATCGAGGAGGCGCTCGATGAGGTCGTGAGCCTCGACGAGGACCGCATCCTGAGGAACTTCCTGAACGTAACCCTGGCTACGGTGCGCACGAACTATTACCAGAGCGAGCCGGACGGAGAACCCAAGCCGTACCTCTCGTTCAAGTTCGATCCGGGTGAGATCACCGTGCTGCCCCTCCCCCGCCCGATGTTCGAGATCTTCGTCTACTCGCCGCGGGCCGAAGGGGTGCATCTCAGAGGCGGAAAGGTCGCGCGGGGCGGCATCCGGTGGTCCGATCGCCGGGAGGACTTCCGCACCGAGATCCTGGGCCTGATGAAGGCCCAGACGGTGAAGAACGCGGTGATCGTGCCCGTGGGCGCGAAGGGCGGCTTCGTCGTCAAGCGGCCGCCTGCCCAGGGGGGCCGCGAGGCCCTCATGCAGGAGGTCGTGGCCTGCTACCGCACCTTGATCTGCGGCATGCTCGACCTGACCGACAACCTTGAAGGAGACCGTAGCGTCCCGCCCCCGGACGTGGTGCGCTACGACGATGACGATCCCTACCTCGTCGTCGCCGCCGACAAGGGAACGGCCACCTTTTCGGACATCGCCAACGGGATCTCGGCGGAGTACGGCTTCTGGCTCGGCGACGCCTTCGCATCCGGCGGCTCCGCAGGCTACGACCACAAGAAGATGGCGATCACCGCTCGCGGGGCGTGGGAGTCGGTCAAGCGGCACTTCCGGGAGCTCGGCACGGACATCCAGAGCGAGGACTTCACGGTGGCCGGCATCGGCGACATGTCCGGCGACGTCTTCGGCAACGGCATGCTCCTGTCCAGGCACATCAAGCTCGTCGGCGCGTTCAACCACCTCCACATCTTCCTCGACCCCGACCCCGACCCCGAGGCGAGCTTCAAAGAGCGCGAGCGCCTTTTCAACTTGCCGCGCTCCTCGTGGACGGACTACGACGAGAGCCTCATCTCAGAAGGCGGCGGCATCTTCCCGAGGTCCGCCAAGTCCATCCCCCTCTCCCCGCAGGTACAGGAGCTGCTCGGCGTCGAGGACGAGTCGCTGACGCCTCAGGAGTTGATCCGGGCGCTGCTCAAGGCGCAGGTCGACCTGCTGTTCAACGGCGGCATCGGAACCTACGTGAAGGCCTCCTACGAGACCCACGCCGACGTCGGCGACAGGACCAACGACGCGGTAAGGGTCGATGCGACGGAGCTCTGGTGCCGCGTCGTCGGGGAGGGCGGGAACCTCGGCTTCACCCAGAGAGGGCGCATAGAGTACGCCCTGAACGGCGGACGGATCTACATGGACGCCATAGACAACTCGGCCGGCGTGGACTGCTCCGACCACGAGGTGAACATCAAGATCCTGCTCGACGCCATCGTCAAGAACGGCGACATGACCGAGAAGCAGCGCAACGAGCTGCTCGTCGAGATGACCGAAGAGGTGGGGCAGCTCGTCCTGAGGGACAACTACCAGCAGACCCAGGCCCTGAGCCTCGCCGTGGCCCAGGCCGCCTCCATGGTCGACGTGCACGCCCGCTACATCCGCGCCCTGGAGAATGCAGGCAAGCTCAACCGCGAGCTCGAGTTCCTCCCGAGCGAGGAGACTCTGGCCGAGCGGAAGTCGGAGGGCATGGGGCTGACCGCGCCCGAGTTCGCGATCCTCCTGTCGTACACCAAGATCACACTCTACGGAGACCTGCTCGAGTCCGACGTGGTCGAGGACCCGTACCTCTCCGGCGAGCTCGAGCGGTACTTCCCGACCCCCCTGCGCGAGCGCTTCCGCGAGCAGATGGACGGGCATCGCCTGCGGCGCGAGATCACCGCCACCAGCGTGGCCAACAGCATGGTGAACAGGGGCGGCACCTCCTTCGCCTACCGGTTGCAGGAGGAGACCGGAGCGCCGCCGCCGGATATCGCCCGGGCGTACGCGGTGGCCCGCGAGGTCTTCGGCATGCGCGACCTGTGGGCACGGATCGAAGCCCTCGACGCCCGCATCGACGCCCAGACTCAGACCAGGATGCTCCTCGACGCGCGCAAGCTGGTCGAGCGTGCTACCCGCTGGCTCCTGCGTAACCGCCGGCCACCCCTGGACATCGCCGCCACGGTGTCGTACTTCTCCCAGAGGGCATCGGAGCTCTCGGGGCGCGTCCCGGATCTCCTGCTCGACGGCGACCGCGAAGCTCTGGAGCGCGCGACCCAACGACTCGTGGAGGCAGACGTCCCGCCCGACCTGGCCGGGCGCGTGGCGATCCTGAGGACGATGTTCTCGGCGCTGGACATCGTCGACGTCGCCGACGCGACCGACCAGCCCGTAGAGACGGCGGCCGCGGTCTATTTCACGCTCGGTGATCGGCTGAAGCTCCACTGGCTGCGCGAACACATCGAGGCGCTCCCCCGCGACAACCGCTGGCGGGCACTGGCGAGGGCGGCGCTGCGCGACGACCAATACAGCCAGCAGGCCGAGCTCACCGCGGAGATCCTCCGCACCACACCCGACGATCTTCCGGCCGCCGAGCGCATCGACGCCTGGGTGGACGCCAACCGGAGGCCGGTCGAACGCGCCATGCAAGTCCTCACGGACATCAACGCCAGCGGCGCCTTCGGCCTCGCCACCCTGTCGGTAGCGCTGCGGGAGATCCGCAACCTCATAACCTCCTCCGGCGCGTCACCGACTGAGATGGAGGTGTCCACCAGATAAACAAACGAGGCCGGCTCCCCTATAGTCACGCATAATGGCGCCGTGAGGAACCAGGAAGACCTCGTCCAGGCGATCGTCGCCGCGGGCGTGCGCGATCCCCGCCTCCTCTCCACCCTGCGAGAGGTGCCGAGGGCGAGCTTCGTCCCTCCCGACCTCGCCGATCACGCCTACCTGGACCGGCCGCTGCCGATCCCGCACGGGCAGGTGACGACCCAGCCCTCGCTCTCGGCAAAGATGGTCGAGGCTTTAGGGCTCACCGGCTCCGAACGCGTCCTGGAGGTCGGCACGGGTTACGGCTTCCAGACGGCGCTGCTCGCCCACCTGTCGAACATCGTCTGGAGCGTCGAACGTTTCCCCGACGTCGCCGAAACGGCGAGAAACAACTTACAGCTCCACGGGGTCGCGAACGCCGAGGTCGTCGTGGGCGACGGGACCAAAGGGCTGCCCGAGCATGCCCCTTACGACGCGACCCTCATCTCCGCGGCGTTCCCCCGCGTCCCGCCGCCCCTCGCGGAGCAGCTCACGGTAGGCGGACGGCTCGTCCAGCCGGTTGGCCCCGGCGGCGAGGAGGAGGTCATCCTCTTCGAGAAGGGACCCCGGGGCCTAGTGCGCCGCCGGAACATCACCGGGGCCCACTTCGTCAGGCTCTACGGCACCCACGCGTTCCCGGACCCGGCATGAGCGACCCGACGCAACGCTTTTCGGGCAGGGTCGATAACTACGTCAGGTATCGCCCCTCCTACCCGCGGGCCGTCCTCGACCTCTTGAAGACCGAATGCGGCCTTACAGGCACCTCTGTCGTCGCCGACGTGGGTTCCGGAACAGGGATCCTGAGCGGGCTGTTCCTGGAGAACGGCAACCGCGTCTTCGGAGTCGAGCCAAATAACGAGATGCGGGCGGCGGGTGAGAGGTTTCTCGGAGATCATCCGCAATTCACGAGCGTCGCCGGCACGGCGGAGGCGACGACCCTCGACGACGCCAGCGTGGACTTCGTGACGGCGGGGCAGGCGTTCCACTGGTTCGACGTGCAGCGGACGCGGGCGGAGTTCGGGCGCATCCTGAGGCCCGGCGGATGGGTGGTTGTTATCTGGAACGCGCGGAGGCGGGACGCGACCCCTTTCCTCGCGGCCTACGAACGGCTGCTGCGAAAGCACGGGACGGACTACGAGCGGGTCGAGCACGGCCGGAGCGCCGCCGTGATGGTGGACGAGTTCTTCGGACCGGAGGGCTACCAAACAGCGTCCTTCGACAACGCACAGACCTTCGATCTCGACGGGCTCAAAGGCCGGCTCTCTTCGTCCTCCTAAGTCCCCGGTCCGGGGGAGCCCGGCACCGAAGCCATGCTCCGGGAGGCGGAGGAGCTTTTCCGTGAGCACCAGAAGGACGGCAGGGTCACCATCGAGTACGACACGAAGGTCTACTACGGTCGGCTACGACAGGATAGTCTGGAGCGTCTGTCAAAGTAAGTGATCCTGCGTCGTTGCATATCCGCAGTGGCCGAAGAGAGCGTCGAGGGTCCTGGCCTTAGCCTCTCTCTAAATGCCCTTCACCTTGGGGAAGGCTTCTTCTATGGGTTGAGGTCGGGCGAGTAGGCCGGTAGGAACCACAACGGGCATCCCCGCGCTACTCGATGAGTTCCCTTACTGCCTTGCCCTTGTGGACCGCGAGGTTGTCCATGACGACGATCTGGCCTGGCTCCAAGGCCGGGCAGAGTGCCTCCCTTAGGAAGAGACTGAAGGGTTAGCTTGAGATCCTTCGAGTAAGCGCCCATGCACCGCACTTGCATACGGCTCACTCTATTCGCAAGTCGCTCTAGGTCCCGTCTCGCAGCGACTCCCGGTGAGAGGCGGCGCGCTCGACATACTCGCGGACGCCGTGGGCGATGTCTTGCGTCTGCTCCTTGGTCACCTCTTTTGCAGCTTTGGCGGGGATACCGACTATGAGGCTACGAGGTGGAAATTCCTTGTTTTCAGCGACCAACGCGCCTGCGGCGACGATCGATCCGTCTCCTATCTTCGCCCCGTTGAGGATGGTGGCGCCCATCCCGACGAGGCAGCCGTCACCGATCTGGCAGCCGTGCACGATGGCTTTGTGGCCGACGACACAATCGTCGCCGACGACCGCGGGGTACCCCGGGTCTGCGTGGAGCACACAGCCGTCCTGGATGTTGGTGCGCGCCCCGACGCGGATGGGCTCCGTGTCGCCCCGTAGCACGGCTCCGTACCAGACGCTCGACTCCTCCCCGAGGTGCACGGCGCCTATCACGTGTGCGCCCGGTGCGACCCAGGCGGACGGGGCGACTTCCGGGAAGGCGTCGCCGTGGGGGAGCAGATTTCCTGTATCGGTCATGGCAGGTACTCTCCCTGGGCGTGCGCTTCGAGGAAATCGAGGAGGAGTCGCCGGAAGATCTCGGGCTTCTCGACGTGGGGGGTGTGCCCGCAGTCGGGGATGACCTCCTCGCGGTATCCCCCTCCCTGCGCCGCGTACTTGTCGAGCACGGCGCGTATCTGGGAGACCATCGGCTGGGGCGGGTAGACTTCCTGTCCTGGCCAGCCGGGAACGGCGCCGATCTGGCCCAGAAAACCGAAGTCCAGGAGCGAGGTATCCGAGACGATCTGGTCGTCCGAGCCGTGGATCCAGAGCACGTCCGGTCCGGCTCCGATCCGGGCGAACCCTCCGAGGTCGCAGTACTTGGGGGAGATGGCGTTGTTCATCCCCCCGGTGCCGGGCGCGACGTTCGGCCAGTTCTCGGAGGTCGTCATGTCCCCAGGATAACTGTCGTCGCCGACCTTCGTCGAGAGCATCGACGAGACGTAGGCTTCTTCACGGTCCTTCGGCGCCCTGAAGGGGGGCTTGAAGTAGAACGCGTTCATCACGTTGCGCGGGGAGTTCGGGTCCTCCTCGCTCCGGTCGCCCTCTCGGATACGCTTGATGAACTCCGGGTTGGCCGTACCGCCGCCCGAGCCGGCGTAGTCCGGCCAGCACGGGGTTCCCGCGACGTCTTTCGTCCCGCCGAACCCGTAGGGGGACATCGGGTCGATGATGGTCAACGACGCTACCCCATCCGGACGGTCGATCGCGTACTGCATGGCTAGCGTGCCGCCCGCCGACCACCCGACCAGGTGAACCTTCTGTCCCTCCAGCCCTAGAGTGTCCACGAGCGCCTGGAGGTCATCGGAGAAGTCACGCAGGCCACGGGTGGCGTCCAACGGCTTCGTCTCGGAGTCGCCGTAGCCTCGAAGGTCCGGGGCCATCCCCCGGTAGCCGCCCGGCAGCGCCGCCAGAGTGTCCTCGAAGAAAGTTGAAGAGGAGACGTTGCCGTGGACGAAGATGACCGGGACGCCGTCCTCGGGACCTCTCTGTAGGAGGTGCGTCGCCAGCCGGGGGGTCGCTACTACCCTGCCAGTGACGCCCTCGATCGGGGCTGCCACTAGACCTCCACCAGCACGGCGTCGCCCTGGCCGCCGCCGGAGCAGATCGCCGCGAGGCCCTTGCCGCCGCCCCTGCGCCTGAGCTCGTAGAGGAGCGTCATCAGGATGCGCGCCCCGGAGGCCCCGATCGGGTGCCCGAGCGCCAGCGCCCCGCCGTTGACGTTGACGATCTCCGGGTCGACGCCGAGAATTCGCGTCGAGTGGATGGCGACCCCGGCGAACGCCTCGTTTATCTCCACCAGGTCGAGGTCCTCTGCCTTCCACCCTGCCTTCTCTAGCGCGAGCTTCCCGGAGTTGCCGGGGACGGTCAAAAGATTGGGCGGCTCTTCGGCGACCTTGGCGTGGGCGACGATGGTCCCGAGCGGTTCGACATTCCGCTTCTCGGCGAACGCCTCGCTCGCGAGCACGAGCGCCCCCGCCCCGTCGGTGACACCGGGGGCGTTGCCGGCGGTCACGGTGCCGCCCTCGTCGAGGGGTTTCAGGGAGGCGAGCTTCTCCAGGGTGGTGTCGCGGCGGATGGGCTCGTCGGCCTCGACGTAACTGGTCTGGCCCTTCTCGCCGGGGACCTTGACGCCGACTATCTCCTCGGGCAGCTTTCCGTCGTCCGTTGCCGCGGCGGCGCGCTGGTGGCTACGAAGCGCCCACTCGTCCTGGGCCTCGCGGGAGATGTCGAACCTGCGGGCGCCGTCGGTGCCGAAGCGGATCATGTTGAAGTGCTCGAAGGCGTCGAGCAACCCGTCGTGCATCATGGCGTCGATCATAGGCGTGTCGCCCATGCGTGCTCCCCACCTCGCCTTCGGCAAGAGATACGGGGCGTTCGACATGCTCTCCATGCCTCCGGCGAGCATGACCTCGTAGTCGCCGGCCCGGATCAGGGTCTCCGCGAGCGTCGCGCTCCTGAGGCCCGAGGCGCAGACCTGGTTCAGGGTCTCGGTCGTCAACCCGAAAGGGAGCCCGGCGTGGAAGTTCGCCTGGCGACTAGGGATCTGTCCGACACCCGCCTGCACGACGACGCCGAAGATAGAGTGCTGCAACTCCCCGTCCTCGACGCCGGATCTATCTATAGCCTCCCGGATCGCCGCCCCGCCAAGCTCCGGCGCGGACAGGGGAGACAATGCTCCGCCGAACCTTCCAAACGGCGTCCGCGCCGCTCCCAGAACTACCGCTCGTTCCACCGTTCCTCCATGCTGGTTGCCATCGGCACCAGTGTATACGAAGCGGCGGCGCGAAAAGTGAGGAGACGGGTCCGCGCCCGAGTCCCGCCTACCGAAGAATCAGGAGGACGACCAGGACGACGATCACCACTATCGCCACGAAGAGCCAGTACTCCTTGGGCCGATCGGGCAGCGGAGCGCCGTCCCGGATCCGGCGCAGGTGCTCCTCCGTAGACCGTTCCCTATCCCTCACCGACCACATGCGAACATCCTACCCTCTAGTAAAATGCGTCACCAGGGAATCACCTTCGCAGGGAAAGCGGAGCAAGGAGGAGACGTGGCGAACATCGGCGATTACGAGAGCACGTACGCCCAGTTCGACTGGGAGACGCCCGAAAGGTTCAACTTCGGCCGCGACGTGGTCGATAAGTGGGCACAGGAGGAACGGCCAGCCATGATCTGGCTCGGGACGAACGGTGAAGAGCGCCGCCTGAGCTTCGGGGATTTCTCCCGGCTCTCCAACAAATTCGCCAACGTAGCTGGCGGGATGGGCGTAGAGCGCGGCGACAGGGTGATGGTCCTCCTCGGCAAGGTCCCCGAGTGGCACGCGATCCTCACCGGCCTCCTCAAGCTCGGCGCCATCGCCATCCCTTGCGCCCCGCAGCTCCGCTCCGGCGATCTGAAGTTCCGCGCCGAACACTCCGGCTCTACGATGATCGTCTCCGACCCTGAGGGCATCGAGGAAGTCGAGAAGATGCGCGGGGACGTCCCCGGCCTGAGGCACTTCGTCGCTCTAGGCGGCGAAAACGACGGCTGGGAATCGTACGAGGCACTCATGGACGGCGCCTCGGATGACTTCAGCACAGAAGACACGTCTTCGGATGAGGGTGCGTTCATCCTCTACACCTCGGGCACGACGAAGCATCCGAAGGGCGTCTTGCACACCCACGGCTACACGCACGCCAAGCGGATGCAGGCGCACTACTGGCTCGATCTCCAGGAGGGCGACCTCCTCTGGTGCACCTCCGGGACGGGCTGGGCCAAGAGCATCTGGAACGTGTTTCTGGGCCCGTGGAGCCAGGGAACGGAGATCTTCTTCCACGAGGGCGTCTTCGACCCCGCCGAGCGCCTCGACCTCATACAGCGCTATAGGATCACCGTCCTCTGCCAGGCCCCGACCGAGTATAGGCTACTCGCCAAGACACAGGAGCTAGAGGAGGCCGACCTCTCGAAGATCCGGCACGCCGTCTCCGCGGGCGAGCCCCTGAACGCGCCGGTCATTGAGAGGTGGAAGGAGCTGCACGACGTCACGATCTACGACAGCTACGGCCAGACCGAGAACACCCTGCTCGTCGGGAACTTCCCCGGCCTCGAGGTCCGGCCCGGCTCGATGGGGAAGCCCTCCCCCGGCTGCGACGTGCGGATCATAGGCACGGAGGGTAACGAGTGCGAGGCGGACGAGCCGGGCGACATCGTGCTTTCGGGCCGCATTCCCGCCCAGTTCAAGGAATACTGGAACCAGCCGGACGAGACCGAGGCCGTCTTCAGGGGCGGCTACTACCTAACCGGGGACCGGGCGTACCGGGACGAGGACGGGTACCTGTGGTTCGTGGGGCGGTCGGACGACGTGATCCTTTCCGCCGGCTACCGCATCGGGCCCTTCGAGGTCGAGAGCGTCCTCATCGAGCATCCGGCGGTCGTCGAGAGCGCCGTGGTTCCGGCACCCGACGAAGACCGCGGCAGCGTCGTCAAGGCGTACGTCGTCGTGGGCAAGGACTACGAACCGTCCGACGGGCTGGCGAGGGAGATACAGGACTTCTGCAAGGGCCAGACCGCCCCGTACAAGTACCCGCGCCGGATCGAGTTCATTGGTGAGTTGCCCAAGACCACGAGCGGCAAGATCCGTCGCGTCGAACTTAGGCAGCGCGAGATGGCCGGAGCCTAGGTGCCCCCGAACGTCCGCGCCTTGGCCCGCGAGGACTTCTGCTACCTGACGACCATGGGGAGGGTGACGGGCCGGTTCCATACGATAGAGATCTGGTTCGCCCTTGAGGGCAGTACCCTCTACATGCTCTCCGGCGGAAGAGATAGATCAGACTGGGTCAAGAACCTGCGGCGCACACCAGAAGTTACGGTCCGGATAGGCGGTCAGGTCTTCGACGGACACGCCCGCGTCGTCGAGGACGCCGAGGAGGACGAGCTGGCGCGCCGGCTCCTCGTCGAGAAGTACGAGAGTAGACCCGGCAGCCTCTCCAACTGGCGCCGCACCGCTCTCCCGGTCGCCGTGGATCTAGCCTCCAGTAAGCGGTAGCCGACTCAAGCGCGTCATGACGCTGCTTACGGCATAATTGCTAATGGTGTGTCGGATAGTTTCGAAGGGTTCATGGAGGATGGGCGTCTTTCCTAGCGGGGCGTAAGTGCGAACTACCATTGGTAGCAAGTAAAAGCCCGACTGGTCGCAGAACACTATGGTCCTGCCCTCCTTCAGCGCCCTTATCTGAAAAGGCCCGACGCGTCAAGCGCGAGTGCGGTTTGTATCTCTGCACCCGAGGTGTCCTTGGCGGATCGCGTCCGTTTGCACGCCATGCTCGCGGGACGAAGGAGGCCAGTAGTAGTGGTTCGTATGTCTGAGGCGCTGAGTTGAGGTCCAGCCTTATCTCGGTGCTCGGTCTACGCCTTTGTTGTGCGTGCCGGCTACATGATGATAGATGGGGTGCTCTCGCCTTGAACATGGATGCGGCCGCTCGTTCTTTTTTAACGCTGCCCAACCCGGAGAGGAATCTCCGAAGATGACAGCAGGGCACTTTCGGGAGCCGGCCGCTCCCCGCCAGATGCTCTACCTCATCGCGTTCTTTGGACTCCGCGCTGCGCAC
>Ga0126313_10000699_pt1 | contig 16357 bp, 15 predicted proteins | sample Plot105A_FD_89954 | JGI IMG/M metagenome (GOLD analysis project Ga0126313, IMG submission 89954) | Serpentine soil microbial communities from UC McLaughlin Reserve, CA, USA - Plot105A | ecosystem: Environmental > Terrestrial > Soil > Grasslands | place: USA: UC McLaughlin Reserve, Lake County...
ATTCTAACTAACATAGTAATGGAGGATAAAAGTGTGATAAGTCCTTCTCAAAGGAGTAAGACAAAAGCATACCGAGGGTTTAGAGTAGCTGCATGCGCATACCGTCAGTCCCCAGTTTGATTCATCTATTACTGCTATAACAAAAAACCTATTGTTTGTCTCACAGAATACAAGAATATAGATAGGACAGTTATATGCTGTTACTCTTATTCCTAGGTAGATTTACCACTTGATTCACACCGGTCTATTTGCAGTATACTCTTCATTTGTCCTCACTGCTTTTGTCTGATATCCTGCAATAGCTTTTTTCCTAAGTGTTCAGTCGGTCCATTTTACTATTAGCTTCTGGTATTGTAACTATATTTATTAAATTAAATTAAATTTGTAACATCCGCAATAATCTGTTTCACTAACTCTCCAACCTTTTCTTTTTTAATCACTCCTGTAACAAACGTAGCTTTTCCGCCACCCCTTCCTCCTAATGAAGAATGATCACGGAATAATCTATTGCAATCAATACTATGCAAGGCATCGGTTCTTGCGAAGACGATGGAAGCGTTTTCCTCGTTGTCAATGGGGACGTGAGCTAACAAGACAATGCTTCTTTCATCAGGCTCGGCTATTTTTTTTCCAGCAAAGCTTCGAATTTCTTCATCATCTAGGCCGTATAATGTTTCTTGGAAAAGGTTTACCTTTCCATTATTTTTGTCTATAACCTTAGGCATGATTTTGCTAAGGTACTCTGCTGTAATGCGTTTCAACTTAACAGCGTTTGCCCTTCGTTCTTCGCTAAGCCTTTTGACAGTATTTTCAACAGTATTTATATTTGCTCCTATCTCTTTGCAAATTCCTAGTAATTTCCATACTAACATAGTTGATGCCTCTTTGGCTTGGTCTTTCACTGTAAAGTCTATTTCATATTCGCTCTCTCGTTCTCTCCTTGAAACTTTGGTGATAAGAAAGAACTCGCACTCATGCAGATTGGAAGCATGATCCATAGCGCATGCTGCTATATCATGTTCTTCTATCTCTATCACTCTTATTGGTGGACCATACTGCTTTATCCTCTCCTCATTTGCCCTGATATTTGGAAATCTTGCCTTTGCTTTCTCCAGTGTTTCATACGAATGTGATTTTACCTCTCTTCCACTTCGAATTAGCGAGTTAACCTCATGTTCTGCTTTAATGACTGTCTCAAAGTCCAATTCTGCGAGTTTGATAATTACACTACTATCATTTTTTCGATGCTCTACCTTTCTTACGTTTAGAGTTATACCCAGGCTCTTTTGAAGTGATCCAATAAATGCATGCTCCGCTGTATGTGCTAGTTTGTTATGCATATGTAATTCTAATGAATAGCAGCAGCCAGGAAACTAGAGAAACAAACAATCCTAATAGTAAGGCTTTCAAAATCAAAAATCTATGGTATGATATCAAGCCCTGGCTGTTGTCCTTCTTCTTGTCTGCCTTGAAAACCTGACTGTGGTACCTCTCCTAACTTCACATTAACCTGGCTACTTAGACCGTCTCTAAGAATACCAAGCTGTACAGTGTCCCCAGCCTTCTTTTCATTGCTAAGATAGTTTAAGATGTTCTCAAGAGTAGTAACTGTTCTATTGTCTATTCTAGATATAATGTCGCCGCCTAATGCGATTTCCCTTCCGTTGACGTTATCTATTTTGTAGCCACCCCTTATTCCAGCCTTATCTGCAGGGCCACCAGCGATAATTTCTATTACTAGAAAGCCCTTAGTGTCAGGCGTTAGACCCATCACCTGAGCGATTTCTGGATTTACCGCAGTTCCAGATATTCCTAGCCAAGCTGGCTTTCCCTGTTTTTGTTGCTGTTGCTGCTCTTTCTGTGAAGATGACTGGAGCTGAGATGTTGAGTCAGGGCGTGCCGCAAGCGTGGTGGGTTGAGTTTCTTGTATGCTACCGTTTCTAAGAACGGTGAGATGTATATTGTCTCCAACATTTTTCTCTCTTTCCAAATAGCTTAGAATATCATCAATCTTTCTGACTGTAGTATTATCAATAGCAACTATGATGTCGCCGCCTAATGCGATTTCCCTTCCGTTGACGTTATCTATTTTGTAGTCACCCCTTATTCCAGCCTTATCTGCAGGACTTCCTAAAGTGATGTCTGTTACGAGAAATCCCTTAGCTTCTTTTAATCCTAATGCCTCTGCAATTTCAGGCGTTATATCGGTTCCAGAAATTCCAAGCCAAGGATGCTGATATATTCCTGAGCTGATTAGCGAAGGTACAACCTTCTTTAGCGTGTTTGATGGTATTGCAAAGCCAACTCCAGCAGACTCTCCTGTAGAAGAAAAAATCGCAGTGTTCATGCCTATTACTTCGCCTCTGAGGTCAAGAAGGGGCCCTCCAGAATTGCCGGGGTTGATAGGTGCATCAGTTTGGATTATATCTGGAATCGAAAAGGAACCTCGTCTCTGTGTTTCTCTGACCTCACCGTCAGGGGTATTAGGAGGCAAAGATGGAGGCAATTGATCCTGCGGTGGCAGTCCTGGAATAGAAGGATCCTCTGGTGGAGGTATCGGAATCCCATCGGGCAACTGTGGTAATTGGTCTTCTTCGGAAGATGGAATTAATCGCCCTAGTCCGCTTACAATACCTTCCGTCATAGAACCAGAAAGGCCAAAGGGGTTTCCTATGGCCACGACTTGCTGGCCTACTTGTAACTCAGAGGAATTTCCAATAGGAAGTGGAACAAGTTTATTTCTAGCCTCCTCTGGTATATCGATTACCGCAACATCAGAGAAACGATCTACTCCTACAAGGGTAGCAGGATAAATGGTTCCATCTTCAAACGCCACGTTAATATCGACACCATTATTTGTATCTCCTTGAGCCGGCTCTCCAGACGGAGAAATACCGGACGAAATTACATGATAATTAGTTACTATTAGGCCGTCGTTATTGTATACAAAACCAGATCCTATACCCGAACGAAATAATTCTAGTTCGTCTGTCCCCGAAGTTGTAGTCACTTGAACAACTGATTTTTCTGCTCTCTCAAAGAGCTCCGGTAAAGTTAAATCTTGAATCGTATTGTTGCTTCCGATATCCAGCGTATCATTTGCTAATGTAAAAGCAGTTATGTTATTATTACTGATACCAGAATTGCCTGCACTGTTGTTTAAGATTTGAGCTTCCACATTAGCAAAATAACTGTTAACTTGTATTGTCGAAGATACAATGAGAAGATACACAAAAATTGAAAGAGTCATAAAAAGCAAGCCCAAATAGAATGCTGATAATTTATCTGCGAGTTCAATTAAGGTCTTATTCATGTTATAAGGACTGTACAAAAGAACCTCTAAGAGCAGTTATAAGTTTTTGTTATTATATCATCGGAAGCATCAGGTCTAGAGAAGCAGCGATTATAGGAATACTTCTTTTTCTAATTCATTATTATAATCCTTTTCCTTTTTGTCCAAATATGATCTATTAGTAAGGCATTGCAATCATATAGTTCACAGGTTCCCAAGGAATATAGTCTAGAAGAAGAAATGTCAATGAGTGATAGCGTTCAGTCACCAGGATTAATCGATATATTGACTCAAAACCTACTTGCGACCAATTAACCAACTATAATACTTAATGTTTACCAAGTTGAATCAATATGCCGCTACGGTATATGTGTAGGAAACAAACCGACTCTCTTCACCCTCTGCGATAGATAATAAAAAAATTGGTGCCTTAATCTTGCAGTTATTGTGAATTTTTAGGTAACATACAATCTTCGTCCAAGTAGGATTGGCGGGATGACAAGTAAGAGGATAGCCATGCCTGTAGCAATTCCTACAAGTCCACTTAAAAATACGGAATCAAGTACAATTATCGACAAAATCATAATCTTGATTGTGAGCTGGATTTCCTGAGCAGCCTTAGAGCAGCTATTGTTCTGGACTCTTTCTTCTGTCAATCTTATATCATTTTCTTTTCTGTGTCCTATCTCCGCTGATATATTAGTCAATTTTCTCAGTTTCATTATAAGTTGTAAGAAAGTAGCAGTCATCACGCACGAAAATATGATCAAATTAAAAATGAACCATATCTGGAAATAGCCTAAAAGTCCTACTGTGAGAATCGATACTATTGTAAAGGATACAATAGAAAATGAAAGAAATACCGGAATCCAAGAGGACCTTGTAAACATCTGGGTGCTAGCAATTTCTTTTCGGCTAAGTATACTTATTGCTGCTGTATAAAGAAATAAGCAATACCCAATGAAGACTAATAAAGTGTAGTCTTGATGCGTTATTATAACTAGACCCAGTGCAGGACTTCCTCCCAAAACCACGTTTAGGAATCTTGCCAAGCCCATCGTAAGGGGATTGCCAATCGCGTTGCGTTTTAGCCGATAGTTATATGCAATAATAACAGATGTTAGTGAAGCAGAGACAGCTAAGGTCGTCAAACTTACTACCAAAGCGAGAATATTTCCTATAATGATTGAAATGACTGCGATTGCTAGAGCAATTCTTTTCTCTATACGACCTGAGGCTAATGGCCTGTTTGGACGTTCTCTTCTATCCACCTCGATATCGAAATAGTCATTTAGAATTATTCCTGACATATACAGAAAGATAGATGAAATAACTAATAGCAGCAGTGCTCCAATATCTGTAACGCCTACAGGCGCGATAGCAAAGTAACCTGCCAGGATATTAGATGGAACAGTAAAAAGGTTAGGGGCCCTGACCAAAAGAAGATATTCCCTGAGCATAAACTAGCATTCAATAATTGTTACAGCCAACGGGTAATTAAGTATAGGATCGCAGCGTCCATGACAATTTGTAGAACTGAAAGATATCATCCGGTATTATGCTGGAATTGAATACGTAATTATCTAATTTTTCTCGTGTATACGGTACTTAAGACGTCGTGGACTTGAAAGAGATCTGAGACTCTACGTCGGAGTAGCCCACAGAAAAAGAATAAAGTGGCAAATTTAAGACAAAATTCAACCTAGGCTTGACATCGGCTAATGTGCTACTTGTATGCATCAGCAAGGGACTCACACTATCCGGTCTTTTCACTTGAATGATACGACTTTTTTCTCTCGTTCTTGTTTTTTTTCATAGAGTAAAAAATAATGCTAGACACGATAACCACAACAATGGTTATCGTTAATATTGTTTGAAAATCGAAAAATCCGAAAAATGCTTTGGAATGAACATCAATGGGAAATGTGAAGAGAATACCTTGAGTTTGCGGAGGTTGTAGAGGTCCAGTTTCATAGATTTTATCTTGTATTAGAATGTCAATTGTATAAATGCCAGATTCAGCAAAATTAAAGGAGTAAGAATAATGGCCATAGGGAACAACTATTGTATTTGTCCTATGTATCTCCTTGCCTTGTTTTGTAACCTTAATAGTAATAGGAGCGTCTACTACATCATCTCCGTTAATGCTAGCAATTCTGATGAATACATTTGTGTTGTCACCCGCAAGTGCTTTTGCTGGTACCGTTTTCAATTCGACATCGAAGTTTCCAATTCTTTGTGTCAAGGCACCACCGCCAGTCAAGGAGTCTGGGTAAACAGTCGGCAGCGGAAAAGCCAACACTGTTGTCAAATTTGAACCCATTAGAAGCAACAATATGATCGTGGTAGTATTACGGTCATGATTACCCAACTTCTACTTGCTTTCTCTGATATACTTTAATATTCCCTCATAATAACCAACCTGTATCACTTACTCTTTTCAATCATAGACCATACTGGCTTATGTTGAGCTCCACTAAAGCAGGCCGTTCGGACATTTCTTGTTGGAGAAATGTTGCTCATAAAGAAACAATAACAATATAAAATTTATGCTTGCAGCCCATTGGTAATAAGACTGTGAATAGTTTTCATATCCTCTTTATGTTTTTCTCTTGGTGTTTCCATTATAAACGGAACAGATGAAATTGGTTTATGGGTACACAGGGCTCCAATCCCTTCATTTCCTATTCTGCCTCGTCCTAGACTCTCATGTCTATCTAGGTTAGAACCAAGTCCTTCCCTGGAGTCATTAAGGTGCACCAATTTCAAATTCTTGAGACCTATTATATCATCAAATTGCTCAAGGGTTGATTCAACTGAGTCTATCGATCTTAAATCATATCCTGCCGCAAAGGCGTGACATGAGTCAAAGCAAACACCAATAAGGTTTTGAAAAGAGTTAAGCTTATCAAGTATTAATCTAATATCCTCAAATTTGCTTCCTATTGTATTTTTATGACCCACGTTATTCTCAAGCAAAATAGTAACTTTATTCGAACTATCTTGCTCACTCTCTTCTTTTTTTGTCACATCAAATTTCGCTGTGAATTGGTGAGAGGAAGAATGCGACGAAGAAAGAGATGAAGAGATGACAGAATTTTTTGAAGGCAGAGATGACGATGACGGTAAATTGCAAATTTCAAGAGCAAGATGGCAAGCATTGACAAATTGATTAATTCCTGCTTCCTTTCCAGACCCAAGATTGCTTCCAAAATGTAATACAAGGTATGGTATTCCCAACAAAGAACATCGTTTGATTTCCTCTAAGAACACTAGAACTGATTTTTCATAGAGCAAGCTGTGGGGAGATGAGAGATTAGGGAGATAAGGCATATGAACACAAACTGAATCTTTCCGAATCTTAGAGCCCTTAAGCTTTATCTTAAAATTTTCTATATCGTATGGTAGGAGAGGCTTGGCAGACCAGCCTTTTGGGTTTCTGCTGAATATTTGAAAAGCAGCACAATTCATCTGTAGAGCATTATCTATTGAGTTTGAAATGCCACCAGAGATTGACACATGCAAACCTACTCTTATTTCATTTTTCGTATCTTATCTGTATACACTGGTTGAATATTTCAATATAAAATTACTGACTGAAAGACGGGAATGAAATAAACGAAATGAAGTCTCATAGCGAAAATATTTATTCGAAGCATTGACACAGATAGTTTATCATGTTAATGGTTTTTAGTGTGGCTGCATTAGCAATCAACTGCTCAATTTCTATGGACACGATATTAGCTGGCTGGGTTGCCTTGCAGAATAGTGTCACAGGATACATTTGTGAAATACTAACTCATTAAAGGAAGGGTAAAATAGTACTCGTCTAGATGGTAAGTTGCGATGAAAAAACGATATTTGGTAATGTCGTGCCTAGGTTTAGTGTTATTTATAGTGGCGGCTTTAAATGTTACACACATTCCAGTATGGATTATGGCTCAAACAGATGATCAGCCAGCAGAAACACCGCCCACAACAGACTTGAAATTCGTGTATACGACATTTGGCATATTAAACGGGACGTATCAGCGCATAGCATATGATTCCGAAACCGATTCATTGGCTCAAAGCAGCCTTTCAGCAGCCGGCAGCGATGGAGGGGTTTCTCAGATGGCAGCGCAATCTCAATCCAACAAGCAAATTTCGGATTCTGATGCGAGAAACCTGGAGCAGATGATAAACAATAACCGATTTTTTGAAATTAATGGCTTCTATCCTCCAAGTGCGACAGGAGCCCAAGATTATCTAATACATGTACTGAGTGTTACATTGAATAGCAGGACTCACTCTGTGCTATGGACCGACCAATCGAATAATTTGCCCGCAGAGCTTCTCTCCATAGCAAATACAATCGAAGGATTATCTGCCAAATAAAATAGAAGAGGCATATTAGAACCTGTTTTTCCATATACCAGTGGGGTGGCACTGAGACTATTATTGGCCCTCTAAAAATCTATTCAGCCTATTGTTAATACTTTAACAGTAGCAAGAAGAATATATTGCAATGGAAGTTTTCAAAGGTGGGGCAGCCATTGTTTACTCTAGGAATGAACCTACCATTGACGGGTGAAACAATTTTTTTGAGATGAATGAACTTCATTCCAGTGCTTAACAAATCTTTTTTTATTGAGCTCTAATTTTTTCCTAGAGTTTATTGTGTAGTAAAACATGAACTTCCAACCTATATCGTCGCATTCCTTACAGCTATAAATGTAAGAAGAGGAGTAACCATGTGCTTCTCCAACTACGCATTTAGAAGTACGCTTTAGCTCAAAGTACCATTTGAACCAAGATTTCGAAAATAGTGCAGGCCACTTTCCCTTAAGCCTAGAATCCCATATAGGGGAAATATCTTCAATTCCTAGTTCATACTCTCGTAATTGAACCTGCTCACTGATCTGTGGTATCTGCCGCTGCATCCCTTGCAAACTACTATTATTACTTTCTTTATATCCGGTTTTCTGCGAGTCTAGACTTATGCCAAATGCTGGTCCCATTATATGAATAAGCTTCGCAGTCATTGTATACTTTGTATTCTTCACCTTATTATAAGAAGATTATTATTCACGATTTTAAGGTGTATAATTATTAAATCCCAAATAAAGACTACCTGAAAATATTGCAATAATATTCTGTTGCCACTTCTAGGAGGAATATATGTTGATGATTTTCTATATATGGTTGTCCTACAAGACGGCCTATAGATTCATCTAGCTAATAACACAATTTCCCGTATTATGAAGAAATTGCAACCTTCTCCAAACAACCCTCTATTTGCAGATAAATTAATAACCATCATATAAATTAGAAACTGCAATATCTTGTTATTCACAAAAGTAGGAGCAGTAATTGTTTTAGTGTCAGATATGGAGCGTTCCGTGAAGTTTTATAAGGATGTTCTTGAGCTACCTGTCAAAAATCAGTCCCAAGATTGGACAGAGTTTTTTCACAAGGATACAACCATTGCTTTGCATCCTGTAAAGAAAAAGGCTAAAGCTCATCAAGAAAACGGCGGAGAAAAAAGCATATTAGTTGGCTTTATGGTTAACGATCTAGATAACATAGTTAGGATCTTAAAGGAAAGGAACGTTAGATTCTTCAAGTCGCCGAGGGAAGAAACCTTTGGTAAGCATACAATAGTACAAGATCCAGATGGTCACTTGATTTCAATAGCAGAAATAAAGTCTAAACCATCAGAGGAATTTGATCTTTTAGGGTTACTGGGTGCAGAATAAAGTATAACAGCTTAAGCATATAGAATATCTTAGAATAGTAGTTATTTAAGTAGATGTCAAACGTTTTTTTGTTTGTGTATGGTGAGACAGGTCAAAGAAGAGATAGAAGAGAAATAACAACCAGATAAGAAAAAGATAAAAAAAGGAAAAATAAAGAACAACCAGATAATAACTATAATGGGCTATTATTTGCCACAGAAAAATCTGGTATTAGTTATATTATTCTTATTTAGATAATCTACTAAGCATCATGAAGTCCATTGTGTGCTGCTGCAAAAATGCATGCTTTGTCATATTAGATATTAGAATAACTAAACTAGCAACTAACAAAAGAAAAATAGAGATATGGCTAAAATAGACTTTCATTTAATATTATCCTTTACACGCCGTAGACAATCTCTAACTTTGTATAGCTTACATAGTTGCTACCTCTATATTAGAAACTCAGCAGGACATTTTGACTGTTTCTAATAAGGTCAATTATACATAGACATTATCTTTGACCAATTCCTTTAGCTTGATGAGCGCATCTAACAATGGTTGCTCAGTTGCAAAGATTATCAGTGTGTGGTCACCTGTTTTATTATCTGGCCAGTATCCTCCAGGACAGTAGTCACAAGCTGCATAGGTGAAATTATATTCGCTAAGGATTTGGAATCCATTTTTTGGAAATTCAGTTCTATAATATTCAAGAGATCCTGGATGCACGCCACCATCGTTGTCTTTATTGTTTTCTACCTGACCTGCGGGAGTATAAAATCCTCCTACCACAAGATTGCCATTAGATTTTTCATTTGTGACTGATATTGTTCCTTCAGTTGCCTCATATTCGGTGTTAACGGTAGTATAGTTTCCTACTGGAAGGGTTGTTGGCTCAGAGCTGCTTATATACTCCAATACTCCGGTAGTATATACTACCTTGCCTCCATCATCTCTTATTTCAATTGTTTGAGGGTGGGGCGTATCCCAAGGTGCATCTGCATTGAGAAATGTAACAGTAGTTCCCTGTGGTATATGAAGGTTCTTGGGAATATAATATGAATTTTTATCTGTGATTAGTTTGTGCTTTTCATCTTGCCAACTTTCATGGGCTTCATTTGCTATCAATATTATAAAAGATCCTACCGATGGAGGAAGTTCCATTGACTCTGACTGATAAATCGATTCTGCTGTAGGTATAATTCCAGTGCCATTCAAATTGGAGGAACTGAATCCATAAGCAGGGCTGCTAGTAAGGATTTCAACCAAAACCATTAGTACCAATGCCATCGCTAATACTGTGGGCATGATTAATGTCTTCTTTAATTCTGACTTACAAGGCATTCTATACTCCGGTGATGTATACAATATAGACCAAATGGAAATTCTTGATATAACATTATTCTATAGTATTGTCCCATTATTCTATAGTATTGTCCCATTATTAAGGAACCTTATAGGCAAGTCTATTGTCACGTATTCGACATAACTACTCTCGGTGTGAATGGGGTAGTCGCCTGTAAATAATAGTATATCGACAATAACACAAACTGATTCGAAAAATGATATTGATGTTCAACTATCGTGGACTCCATCCTCACTACCTACTAAAATAAATAGGACAGCCAAAATTATTTTAAGATTTGGTTTGTTTATTTGTTTTTCTTACCATTCTTCATCTCCTTTTTCCTTTGCAGGCTTTCTCTTGCTATTCTTTTTCTTCGATACCAACATGATTACAGCCACCAGTCCTAACAAACTGATTGCTGCTAATCCTGCAGGAATCAGAGAAGAAGTCAAGGAATCTGCATCAAATTTACCAAATGGTTGAAGTGGAACAAAGATATTGAAAGATGTCAGCGCAATTGCAACATTATCTTTAGAACACACTTGACTTATAATTTGGTAATTGCCGTCTTCGGGAAATTGAACTTTTAAAGACAAATCACCATTTTCGATGGTAACACCATTGAACTTGAAGAAAATCCCTATCATCTTTTATTATTGTCGAGCTCATAACAAGGTCTTTTAAATGATTACCTGTTTTTAGATCTTGTATACTGAATTCCAAATTAGTAAGTGTATAGAGTAGAGGCTTTTCTGGACTGTAGCTAAACTGAACTTTGACAATGTTTTGTTGATCATTCCATTCTTGTATTACAGCCAGTTTTTTATTATCCGGGGATAGGTGCCCATATGCATTGTCTGTAGTCAGGCATACCAAAATTGTAACAGACACTAAACAAACAAAAAAAGAGAGCATAATATTATTAATCCCGTATACAGATACTTGTTTATCATTCTTAATAGAGAGGAACCCTATAACATTATTTATTGCTATATTGCTGCTGGAAATAAACCAGTCGCCATTAACTTACTTGCTTACTATTCTCGGGGGGAAAATAAAAAAGCAACAATAGGTGTGAGTGAGGACGGCCAATAGATCATTAATGATAGATATTGGTCTATTCTGATTGAATCTAGAGAATAAATGATTTATCTCTCAAAAATAAAAAAAGACTTTCTGGCTGTCCGTAGTTATGGTAATGGCCTGCTAGATGTTAGTGCTTCCGAAGTTATTGTTGTTCATTCTGTAATATTTGATGCTAGAGAAGATGACGATGGTAATGAGCTTGTTCCAATTATCTCTACATATTTAGATCCCCTTGGAATAAAGGATGTAATTTCCCTGAATTCTGCATCTGTTTCTTTACCTTCAGAGTAGTTTACTGGCTTACCGTCAATTAAAACTCGAAAACTTGAGTCATCGGCTGTGGCGTTGCTAGTTACAGAAGTATTTTGTTGTTCTTGTTGTTGTTCTTCTCCTCCTCTTTGTGTCTGCTGCTTTGCATCTAGCACAGCTCTTGGGATATTAACTGTCAAATCTCCTCATAGCGTACTCATATTTGTAACTATAGGGTATTGTATAGTCATGATCCTGGACTGCTATTTGACATAAAGGTTGTCTATTATTATTGTCGCTGACTGATTGTTCATCTTTTAGGCTTGAGACAGTCAATATGTTGAAACGTATAACAATTTAAGAGCCTGAGTTGATTAACATCACATACAAAATGCCCCGCACAACTATCTATCCTGATATTTCAGATATCTTGCAATTGCTCGAAAATTTTCCTATCAATAATAGACTTGAAGTCGAGCTTGATGCTAAGGTCCCTATACAAAATAAGAAAGATGTTACAGAAAGGCTGGGAATAAATAATAAGACTATTACCTTTCGTGACGTTGTTAATCTCTTGACAAATTTTATTAAGGGAATCTATTCAACAGATGCCAAAATAACTCCTGTTGACCGATTGGATGAATTACGGAAAGTGGGTTGTACGTATCCTGCTCAATATTTACTATTTGATTTCTGTTTGGCTGCTTTGGAAGGGGACTATTTAGATGCAAAGCTGTTCCTTGGGCATGCTATTCAAATTATTGGTTTGAGTAATCAATTCAACCTCTTATTGTCAGCAATTGTGTATACTCCTCTAACTAACGATGCGGATATCAGACAGTTTTTGACTTTATTGGCATTAGAAGTTCAGCCTGCAAAACTAGACGCTTATTTGGAATTATACGGCAAGGAATTTCAGACAAGATATCAAATATACAGAGACGAGATTATGAGGTTGAAATAGTTATAGTAGTAATATTAACATGAGAAAAAAGAAGGCAAAAAAAATGCTTTAATAAATCACTTCTTTTAGCGAATGTGTAACTTGTGATAGATAGCACCTATGTCTAACAATATAATAAGATAGAGTAACCTCAAGCAAAATGTTGAGATTTTGTCTTTGTGTATTGTTATAACTACATATTTGTTAGAGTCATATATTATGCTGGATAAAGATGGTTTTTTCAAAAATATATAGCCCTTATTTCTCAGATCATTACCATGCCCGACGCTGCCAGATTTTATAGGGTCGGAGAACCCATCAAAATCGAAGACAATCCTATTCCAAAAATAAACCCTGATGAAGTACTATTAAAAATCCGGGCTGCTTCTGTATGCCATAGTGATGTACATGTGGTTTCTGGCGTTATTCCTGTTAACGGGCCCATTGTGTTAGGACACGAGACAGCAGGCGAGGTAGAACAGCTTGGAGAAAATGTAGAGAATATAAAGGAAGGCGATAGAGCCATTGTTCATTTTCTGACTCCTTGCGGCGATTGCAATTTTTGCCTCACAGGCAATTCGAGTGTTTGCAAAAATATCAATTCTTTACCCATGTATGGTTTCTCTGCGGATGGAGGGTATGCCCAATATATGAAGGTGAATTATAAAAGATTAATAACACTCCCGTCGGAGGTGCCGTACGAATTTGGTGCTAGTTTGTGTTGCGCAGGAGTTACTGCTATACATGCGGTAAAATCAGTCGGCAAAATTAATCTTGGTGACATAATTGCTGTTTATGGAACGGGTGGCGTTGGAATGTATATTTTGCAGATAGCAAAATTGTGTGGAGCAACTACCACAATTGCGGTTGGGAGAACTGAAGAGAAATTACAAATGGCTCAACATAGATTTGGAGCGGATGCGACTATAAATCTGACAAAAGAAAAACTAACTGATGGTATCAAAAAAATAGCCGGCGGCAAAGGTGTCAATGCGGTATTTGACTTTGTAGTCAATAATGAGAGCATAGATAACTCTACAAAAGTTCTTGCAAATGCAGGCAAACTTGTTCTAGTTGGGATCGGCATAGAGCCAGTAGTCGTGAATCCAAAAAGATTGACCTTTAAGGAAGCATCGGTGGTAGGTTCAAATGTAGGTTCAAAGGAGGAGTTGCAATTACTTGTAGATCTAGCAAGATCAGGCAAGTTAAAAGCTGTGGCAAATATAAAATACAGATTAAATGAGGTCAACGAAGTTCTAACTGCACTAAAGGAGGGAAGAATCCTGGGAAGGGCATATTTCGATCCTTTTTTAAGGTAAGAAAGAGATGGAGCAACAACAATAAAATATTTCGTAGACTATAGATTCCATTCTTTAGTGCGGTCTTTGAGGCAACACATGTCTTTTGCTACATTGTATGTGGTTGTCAGTTATAATAGCAAAAAGAAATGATCCTTACCACGAAGGATAGAGTCATTATGCGTGTAGGATTGATAAAACAAAAACATAACATACATATTTACACTATTATACCGGTTGATCGCCATAGAGTAGCACTGATTCTTATTCCCTAAAGAAATCTATTAAGAGCTTACTAAAAAGCTCTGGTCTCTCCACATGAGGTCTATGACCACATTTTTCTAATAGAACCATTCTGCAGTTCTTCATTCCAATAAAAGGGATGCTGTATCTAACTGGAATTAATTGATCATCTTTTCCCCAAATTAGTAAAGTATCTGCCTTGATCTTGTGTAACCGTTTGGTAAGCCTAGTAGCGTTTGTACTACCTCTAAGAGCAGATAGGAATGCTTCTTTGGCATTAGGTTTTGACAGTCTGTCCAATATTGTCTTTGCATATGCTTCTTTGACCTGACTCTTATCCACTGCAGCTAAGGCCATATTTACGTCCGCGATTGATTTGGCTTTCAAAATACGGACATAATTTCTTAGTGCAGGGGTTATTTTGAAAGAAAAAGGCGGTATACCTGCGGGACTAATGAGAACGAGCTTGGAAATTAGTCGTGGATGATCTATCGCAACCTGTGCTGCAATATGACCTCCAAGCGAGGATCCAACAAGAAAAAGAGATGATTCTAAATTTAGCTTCTTGATAAATTTTGTCATGAACGCACTATAGAAATTAATAGTGTAATTGATTTTCGGCTTACTGCTATAACCAAATCCTGGAAGATCAATTGCAATTAACTTTAATTGGTTCGAAGAAAGCAATTCAATAGTGTTGATCCAACTTTCTATTGATCCCCCCAAACCGTGGACTAACATTACAGGACTTCCTCTGGATTGTGTAGTGAGATAACGGATGCGAAGATTATCTACTTCCAGATATCGGTATTTATAGGACATTTATTTTCCAAACTGAGGGAAGTGCTATACTATATAGTAATAAATTTGCCACGGGTGGTAACACATGATAAAGGCTACTATTAGTTGAATGCGCATCTAGGTTTGTCTATTCCTAGACGTTACATTTCTGACGCCCAAGGTACGTACAAATATGCGCTACATTTGCCATGATTGAGATAGCCATATACTGCTGTTGTTCATTTACAATGTATAAAAATAGTTTCTTGTATGATAATAACCCCAGATAAGAAAACTTATTAACGTTCATATCTCGCCTTCGATTGTCCTTAACTTGTTTGCCCTTTAGATTTCTTACTGCTACTAAATGCCATAAACTCTTAGCTTGTGATAAACACTATGCGATGCCGCTACGACTGTCGCTGCAACAGCTGCTCCTACAAAATTTCGTAAAATCATTATTATATTAGGAGGTGTAGCGATTAAAGAGTTGCCAGAGACAGTATATATATTATCAACAAGCCAAAAGGTAAGAGTTATACATCCAATGACACCTGCAATGATGGCTCCCAGCCTTGCGCCATTGAAGACAAAAAATAGGGAAAAGGCAATAGACAAAAACCACACTGCACTTAAAAATACCCAATGAATTTGAAAAACTTCTGCTCTTGCATCTGGCATATAGTAAGTAGAGCCTATAACTGCCATTGCGAATAACGAGACAATGAGAAGTTTGTTGTTTAGATAATGAGGGGTTCGCTGCCATCCTGTGACTTTTCTTTTTACATGCTCTTCTTCCTCAGCAACTTTTATTGCTTCTTCAAAGGTCTTTAGTCTAATAGGAATTAATTTTTTTATTATATCATCTTTTGCGGTCGCCTCATGTTTCAGGCTATCTATTAACGGTCTTGCTAACGATGCTTTTACTGGAGTAATAAGGTCAACCCAGTAAGAAGATAACCTGGGGGTTAGAAATGGTATTATTATTATTCTTATAGATTTATGTAACATTTTTGCATAACGTTTCATCATCTGTAGATATGTAAGAACCTCTGTACCGCCAATATCAAAATCTCTATCCTCAGTTTCCTTTACATTAATTGATCTAACCAAATATTCGACCACATCGTCTACTGATATTGGTTGGGATTTGGTCAAGACCCATTTCGGACATACCATTACAGGCAACCTTTTAACCAAATACTCTAACATCTGAAACGAGCCTCCACCTTGACCTAAGATAATGGCAGCCCGGAAAATTGTAACTCTTGTAGAGGACGTCCTTAAAATATCACCAACTTCTTTTCTACTCCGCATATGATCAGATAGTTTGCTGTATTCATCTTTACTCTCCCCATGAACCAATCCTCCCAAATATATGATTCTCTCAACTCTACACTC
>Ga0126313_10000701_pt1 | contig 16340 bp, 16 predicted proteins | sample Plot105A_FD_89954 | JGI IMG/M metagenome (GOLD analysis project Ga0126313, IMG submission 89954) | Serpentine soil microbial communities from UC McLaughlin Reserve, CA, USA - Plot105A | ecosystem: Environmental > Terrestrial > Soil > Grasslands | place: USA: UC McLaughlin Reserve, Lake County...
AGTGGCAAGACCAGAAGCCACTCTACCAGCTTTTCTTTTGCCAGCATGCATTTTGTTGCAGTAGCCTCAGATAATGGATAAAGAATGCTCTATTCGTTAGCACTCTTTTTCATATAATCAAAACCCTGCAAATTCAAGCGACATAAATTGAGTGGAAAAGAGGAAAAGAGGAAATAACATCTGCAATAGAGCGATTTGAAACAGCTTGCGATAAGCACCTTCCAAAAGTCGATCGCATGCTGACAGTTGATTTGTGCTTGCGCTTGCGAAGCGAACCTGATGTTAAACCCATGTACACTGTTGAATCCTTCATGAAGGAAGGCTTGGATACCGAGAAGATAAGAAGCGACGTAATAAGAGTGACAGGCATGACTCCTGCATTCTATGACAACAGAACGCATATCGTTGTGCATCACAAGCTAGACTATGATACATTGAAGCAAATCAATGACTTTGATGATATCTTGGAAGTTACAGGCACATACATGGGAAGCATATAACGTCTATCGGCCCTTCGCACGAGCCGTCGACGCATGCTCACAGGAAGACTACTACGGCAACAACCTAGTCGCGCCAGTTGGCTGGAAAATGTAGAAAGGCTTAAGCACCTATTCGCCGTCAGCAATTCCATGATAGTTGAAGGGTCACAGAGCGGGGCTCCAAGGATCATAATGCACGTTGATTTAGGAGTTTAAATATGTTAATTAACAGCAAGCTGTATTTATCTCTTAATTATGCCACTACGGCAGATTCAGGCCATTGATGAAACAAATGAGTTATACAGCAACTTCATCAACTCGATAAAATCCACATTCACAAGAAGGGCTTTCAGTGGATACCTCAGGCGCTATTGGAGTACCACAGCTTCACAACATATGAACAGTTAATCAGCGAGCGCAAAATTGTCCAGTCTCAAGTTATCGATTTTATCAATGCTCAAAAAAGCAAGGGCTTGACCGCTGATAGCATAGGAAATTATCTTACCGCGGTAAAGCACTTTTACGTCTATAACGATGTCACAGATATCAATTGGCTCAAAGTCAAGAAGTTTTTGGGTGAAAGAACCAAGACGGTTAATGACAGGGCCTACACGAAAGAAGAGATAGCACAGATACTATCAAAGTGCGATGAGCGCAAGCGCGTAATTGTCTTGCTACTTGCTTCCACCGGCATGAGAATAGGGGCTATCCCGGGTTTGAGCATCGGCAGCCTCCATAGAATAGAGACGGCAAATCTGTACCGTATTACGGTCTACGAAAGAACCAAAGACCAATACTTTGCGTTCTGCACACCAGAATGCGCCATCGCGATTGATGACTATTTAGAGTATAGAAAGCGCTATGGCAAAGTATTGAAACCGGCTGCGCCATTGATAAGAGAGCAATTCGACAAGAAAGATTCTTTTGCTGTTCAGCATCCGCGTCGTAACTCCAATTTCACAATTGAAAAGCTACTACGCGAGAGCGACCGCAGCGAGACCAAAGCCAAGCAAGACCAGCCGCGGGCGTCTTGGTAGTATATATCTACCCGCAAAAGACAGGATAGCCGCGGAGGCAGCGTCGTGCGAAGTGGCGCTAGCAATTACAAAGTTGGCATTTGAAGGTCCTATAGTGCTAAAGGATTTCGGAGCATACCTGCGTTGACCCTGACTCAGATGGAATTGAAAGTCAAGGCGATAAATGCCCATTAGACTGCCAGAATTTTATGACCACTGTTTCAGCTAGATATCGCTAGCGATATAAATCAGCCGGCTAAGTTGGAATGCGCGGGCTTTACTATGCCAGCGCAGATGCTGATTGGATGCTCAAGCTGGAACTATGGCGATGATTGGAAGAAGGGCGGCTGGGTCGGCTCATTTCATCCTGATTCCAAGACAAAGCGCCTGCGCTATTATTCAGAGTTCTTTACGACTGCCGAGTTTGATGCGATATTCTACGAAAAATTCTATTCAAAAATGGGAAGGTGCACGTCCACACAGCCGAGCAATACGAGAGACCTCACGAGGATGATATGATAGATAGAATTTTGTAGCTTTTGGAAGGCGTAGAATACAAAGCTAATGTGTTTGTTGATGCTGCTAATGTTTCATTTATTCGAAAGCTAAAGAGCAAAGTGAAAAAACATGGTGAGCAAACAGATATCGATTGGCACTTAGACTATCTTCGCAGAAATAACTTGGCAGGCAAAAACGATTCAGAGCTTCCTAGGTACATGATTGTAGTTCCTGTGTCTTTTGCAAAGCACGGTCCAAGATTGTTACAGATAGCGTCCACATATATTCAGAGAAGATGGGCAGCAATACATCCAAATTCACAGAGTTAATCGAAGCGATACAGGCAGCAAAGATGCAAGAGAATGGAGCTACCGATTTCAGTTTAGATGAAAAAAGCAGTCACTCGCTTGACCTTCTTGACGCCTACCGTTTAGCCCACTATGACTTTGCCGTAGTTGCTAATGGTGGTGACAGATAATAATAATAAAATAGGAAAATGTTAAAGTTGTCAGTTGTGTTTGGATATCTGTTTGATGATTATAAATAATAATAGAAGTTCAAGACGTCGCTTACCACTCAATATTGTCGATAGAACCAGCACTGAGGAAGACACTTAGCATATGCAAATATTACTGCCCTCACGAAGGACGTAAATCAATTTACAGAGAGGACATTCACAATTTTTTCTGTCCTGAGTGTGGGTTCACTCCAATAAATAGCGATAAAGATAATGAAGAAACTACTGGACAGAATAGAGAAGGCTGAATGATAAACTGGTAATTAGCTATATGCCTTAACCAATTTTATTGCTGAATTTCTGTATCTTGTTCTGTTTTTTCATCTCAAAGATCTCTTTCAGAAGTCTATGTGTAAACAAAATCCGTCAAAGTCTGCTACTTGATTCCGCGGCATGCGATGAATATGTTGAGGTACATTGAAAACCTGTGAGAAAAATAAACGTAAACTCACTAAGGATAGCAGCAGTGCTAGCCGTAGTAACCGCCCTCTTAGCTGTTGCACCACTGGTTGGAAGCTTGATCGCACCAGGAGCGTATGCATCCCATGGGAATACCACCCAGAGCATAGACCAAAATCTAAACCAAGAAGGAACAGTTGGAGATCAGTCAGGTCTTGTCAACATAGGTAACGCCCAAGTAGGAGCCCAAGTAGGAGTACAAGTAGGCACGGTCTGTGCCGTTGTTACCGAATGCTGATAGAGCAAACTACAATAGCAACAGCTGTCAACTAATTGGTATCTCAGCAAGAACAACAAGAAATTCCAGAAAAGAAAGATTCACAATGTAATAAGTTTAATGTGAGAGTGTCAACTGAGGGTTCCCTATCAAACTTAGACACACACAAAATGATGACGTATTGCTGTGAAAAGTAACATATTAGCTTTAAAGTTTGCTGGATAGTTATACCTATCTTTATCGGGTTACCCCAGATAGATTACGCCATTCTATCTCTTTATGAAAGGAATAAACCCTCAAGATGAAATCAAGGGTTCAAATCCTTACCCACTTGATAGCAAAACTTTTTAGCTTTTCCCTACGTTACCAAGTTTGAGAATCCGTTTCCTTGAGCGATATCATTTCGCGGACCGACGGGCCCGCTCTGATATTGGTTGATATGAGGTAAGCGAGCTACTATTACATGGCGCAAAATTTTGATTAATGGATTCTTTTAGCGCGCTCTCCGGTGTTTGACATAATTTCGCATCCAACCCCTGTATGTGTGAGATTGGCGGATAGCTAATGGGGCAGTAAAATACAAAATTGCCTCTCCCACCGTCATCATCTTTTTGTCAGAAAAAATCTTTCTGATAACGATTTATGTCGATTCATGGAAAATTAAGCCGTATTATCTGTTGTAGGCTAAAGCGATGACACGGCTCGGACTATCACACTCTATTCTACGCAGAAAATATGAAAAAAGAAAAGAAAAAGAAGTGTGAATGCCTGACGCTACGCTAACTGATTTCAAAGCGCCCCGATCATTTCTGTTATTGGATAGGGGTCTCCTACCCTGCTCCATAGGCCAAAGCTTGGCGATAGCAAAGGTTCAGACAGGCCAACGCTCAAAGCTGAAAACAGCGAGGGGAAAGGGAGATTATGACAACGAAAAAAGCATTTAGATTCGCGGATAGCTTCAATAATCATCGACTAAAAGCCTATGACAACTGATTTTACGCCTGCACTAAGGAATATAAGGTGTATAATGCACGTTGATTTTGATTATTTCTTTGCCCAGTGCGAAGAAATTCGCAACCCCGGGCTGCGAAGCAAGCCGGTGGTCGTCTGCGTCTTTTCCGGCCGGACCGGGGAGAGCGGCGTAGTCAGTACAGCCAATTACGTTGCAAGAAAGTACGGGGTCAGGTCAGGCATCCCAATCAAGCTGGCAAAGTCAAGGCTTGCAGATGTCCCTGACGCCACGTTCCTGCCGCTCGACGCCGGATATTACCGCCAGATGTCCGAAGCGGCAATGTCAGTAGTAGAGTCGTACGCCGACAGGTTCGAGCACGTCGGGATCGACGAGTGCTATGTCGACGTTTCTGACAGATTCCCAAGCTGTGGCGCCGCAAAGAAACTTGCGCAAGACATCAAGGGCGACGTGAAAAGGCAAATGCAATTGACCTGCTCCATCGGCGTGGCGCCAAACAAGATGCTCGCCAAGATGGCGTCAGACCTGCAAAAGCCGGATGGCCTGACAGTGATAGAGCCGTTCACCGCTGCAGAGTTTATCTCGGCGATGGACACGGACAAGATACCCGGCATAGGACTAAAGACGAGCGAGCGGCTTGCAGAGATGGGCGTTAAAACGATAGGCGAGCTTGCCCGGTTCGACTTGTTCAAGCTGATCGAAGAGTTTGGCAAAAAGACCGCGACGTATATGCACAATGTAGCAAGGGGAATAGACGACGAGCCTGTCCTCGAGTCGGAAGAAAAAAAGCAGATAATGCGCATAGTCACGCTCAAAAAGGATGCTACGGCCAGCGAAGAAATGTACGGCGAGCTTTACGATCTATGCCAGTCCGTTTTTCAAAAGGCAGCCAATAGAAAGCTGTCATTCAAATCAGTGGGCATACTTCTCATTCTTGACAACTTGGACATATTGTCCAAGTCAAAGAGCCTAAAAGTGCACGCCACCAGCTTTGATGCCATTCATTCAACAGCCAAGGCTGTCCTTGACGAGGCGATGGTGGCGACAGGTAGGGCAGCAAAGGTGAGAAGGCTTGGCGTGCGGCTGTCCGACCTCCGGAGCAGCGCCGGCCAGAACACTATGCTCGACTTTATGGGTTCGGGCGGCCGCTAGTTGGAGCTGGTGCGTTTGCCTGCAGCCTGCGCATCCTCTTGCTTTCAGCGTACATCACGACGCCGAGGTATATGCCAAGCCACGGCAGGAACATTATCTCGCCGGCCACAGAGTGGAACGACTCCCACTCGGCGACGTTCGTGGTCACCACCAGCGCGTAAAGCGACAGCGATATTATCCTGATGACGTTCACGGCGGCCGTGCCAAACGTGCCGATTGCAAAGTAGATCAGCTTGCGCTTGAGCGGGATCTCCATCTTAAGCAGGAATGCGAGCATGACAAGCGTATAGATTATCATGCTGTGCACGCCTGCCGAGGGCCAAAAGACCTGCAGCGCAAAGGGACCATGGAGTCCGCTCAGGACAAGCAAGTTGCCACTTGCCCTCGCCGGGGGGACGTCGCTCTCCGGGTTTGCTGGCCCGATGTTCGTGACATAGTCATCGAGGAAATTGATGACTGCCTCGTCGATTACTAGGTAGATGGGCACAATGAACTGGAGAGGACCCAGCGAGTCGAACGGGAAGAAGGCGTCAAGCGCGAGAATGGCTGCACTGCCCGCCAGATACATCGCTCCTGCAGGTGCTATCTTGTACCACTTTTTTCCAAACAGGACTACTAGCGAGATCCCGACGTACAGGGACATGACGATAAAATCCCACATCCATACCCAGCTGTCCACGAGCTCGACGTTGTACACGGGCGCTCCTTCCATGATGTAGCTGCGAAGGCCGAACGGCAGCGCGACAAAGTACGTGATAGTCAGTACTGCAAGCCCAATGACGATGTAGAACCTCTTGTGGCTGATCCTGTATTTCAGGCCGACGAGCTCGGCGGCGATAAATGCCATCGCAAAGAGAAAGCCGCCCCTTCCCTCGTTCCACGAAAGACTGAACGTGTCAGGATATGCGACAAGAGTGAAAATGATGGGCGCAATTAGCACCAGCGTCGCCGCCAGGCTTGAATTGATCCCAAATATTGTAAAGTCAGCAGGCTGACTGGAAGCAACGGGGTTGTTGCCAGAAGACAAGTTTCAAAACCTGTAACCTTTCTTGGGCATAAAAATGTTCTACGACGGCTGTTTAATTGCTTCGGTAAACCACTTGGGCACAAGGTCCTGCGCGCTCTTCAGCAGGTAGGAAATACTGCTGTCAAGGATGTACGTCGTGGCATAGTCTTCCTTGCTCCTGATGCTCCTGCCATAAGCCTGCACGAGCCTGAGCACGGTGTTCCAAGTGTACCAGTTGGGGTCGCGCTCTTTCATTGCAGATATCTTTCTATCAGTCAGGTCGGGGTATGGCACCTTGACTATGACTTGGAACCTTGAAAGGTCGTCCTTGAGGTCGACTCCGAGGTGAAGTGACGGCGATATGAGCACCGTCGGCTTTTTGCTCTGGTAGTGCTTTTTCAGCACCTCGCTCCTGTCAAGCTTTGAGCTGGTTTCAATAAGCCTGTCTACATTCTCTTTTCTCAGGCCATCGCGGATCGACTGAACCTGCAAATATGATGTCGTGTGTATTATGCCCTTTTCGTTCTTGTGCATCGACATAATGTTGTCTACCACTTTTACGATCTTGGGCATGCTCTCGCCCATGGTCTTGGCATTGAGCCACGCCACGTTCATCATGTGTATCTGCCGGTTCTTGACTGGAAAGTCAGACTGCTCTATCCTGAAGAACTTGACTTTGTCAGGCTCCAGGCCGGTAGTTTTGCAGAGGTAGTCCTTGCTCAGTATCGTCGCGCTCATGAAAAGCGAGACCGAGCCCTTGTCAAGTATCGAGTCGAAATAGCCGGAGATGTCAAGCGGCATGAGTATCGCCTTGACCAGCTCGTTTGTAGTCGGGTCGCGCTGGACATTTGACACGATCCAGTTGTCCTTGCTTGCCCTTATGTCGTCAATGACTGCAGACAGGTTTTCTGCGCGTTCCATCGCATCAATGTAGTTCTTTTCAGTGTACGGCTCGACGGCCACTTTCTGGCTGCTCCTTTCAAGGATGCCTTCAGCCTTTTCTGTGAAGTCGAGAAGCCTTTCGCGCAGGGTGATGCAGAACTCAAGCCATGTGCCAATGTCGTTGATGTTTCTGTCAGGCATCTGAAGCCTCAGGAAGCGAAGCGAATTCCGATGAATTGTAAAGCTCCTGAAGTCGCCTACCTCTGATTCCAGCTGGTGTGCCTCGTCCAGCACGAGCAGGCCGCGCTTTTGCGCGGTCCCGGCGTAAAACACGTCTGAAAGGAAATAGCGATAGTTGTAGACCGTGTGACTTGCCCCCGCCCCTATCCACTTTTGGTGGTAATAGTGGCACGGCCTCCATTCAAGCTCGACCAGCTTTGATTTTGAACGCAGGCTGTCGGCATATTTGCGCTCCGCAAAAGGATCCAATTTTACCAGCTCGTGCTGGTTGCCCTTGCCTTCCACACGATAATCCATCAGGCGGGTCTTATAGGCGCAGTCGTAGCTGTCGTCCTTGACGCAGGGGCCGTAGTCGCAGCTCTCATTAAGCCCCATGTCTTCTTTGACAATGCAGGAAAAGTTGCCTCTTCCCTTGACCTCGACTACGAACGGAAAGTCGCGCCGATACTGCGTCTGGAGGTCTTTTGTGGCTGTGCAGATGTGCGAGCTTCCGAGGTAGCGCGCAAGCGTTATCGCTACCGGCGTCTTACCAAAGCCGGTGGGCGCTTCAAGGAAGACACACTTGTAGCCGGACTTGATCGCAGACTCGATCTCGGCTAGCACGCCCTTTTGCTTCTCCCGGATGCTTGGGAGCGGAAAATGGGTTAGTATTGAAGAGGACATTAGGGTTCACCATTGAGTAACAACAAGCGCGACCTCACTTGACATCTCGCTCTTTTTAAGTTTCGGGCTTGCTCTCGTACAGCCAGCAGCGGACATAGCCTGTCTTTGTCGGGAATTCCGGCGGGTCCTTCTTGCAGACGTCCATCGCGTGGGGGCAACGCGCATAGAACCTGCAGCCTGCAGGCGGGCTGAGCAGGGACGGCGGGCTCCCGGCAACAAAATTGATCTTTTTTTCTTTCGAGCGCAGCCTCGGCACGGCAGCTATCAGCGCCTGCGTGTAAGGGTGCTTGGGGCTCTTGTATACCTCGTCTGCGGAGCCGACCTCGACAAGCTGGCCGGCGTACATGATGCCTATCCTGTCTGCAAGCTGCGCGACAAGCGCCAAGTCGTGGGTTATCAGGATGATGGTGATGCCTTTTTCCTTCCGGAGTCTCTTGAGCAGGGCGATTATCTGCGACTGCACTAGCACGTCAAGTGCTGTGGTCGGCTCATCTGCTATCAGCAGGTCAGGCTCGAGCAGAAGCGCCATAGCAATGACGACGCGCTGCTTCATGCCGCCAGAAAGCTCGTGCGGATAGCGCCTTGCGACAGAAGGGTCAAGGCCGACTGCGCTGAGCGACTCGGATATTTTGTCTTCAACGTTGCCTCCAAAGCCGTGCTCCCTCAGGATCTCCTGCAGCTGGCTTTCGACCGAATAGACGGGGTCGAGCGCGTTCATGGCCCCCTGAAAGACCATCGCTATCTTTTTCCACCTGACACTTCCGTTGAATTCCTGTTCAGCCATTTTCAAAATGTCATTATCGTTGAGCATTATGGTGCCGCCGACTATTTTTCCGGGTGGCTGCATCGACCGCATGAGTGCCGCTCCAAGGGTGCTCTTGCCGCATGCCGACTCGCCAACGATGCCCATCGACTCGCTGCCAGACAGCTGGAGGTTGACGCCATCAACTGCTTTGACAGGGCCCTTCTCTGTAAAATAATAAGCCTTGAGTCCGGAGACTGCCAGTTTTAGCATTGTTATTGGACATCATGTGCGCGCATTGTTATAAGAGGATTCTGGCGCTCACAGAGGTTGCATAACTCGTTTATTGTATAATAGGAGTTTATAATCAGATTGAAGTCTCCGATCTGCTCCTTTGATGCCAAGTCTGGCGTTCTCTGCTCAAAATGCGAGATCAAACTGCAGACAGGCGGAATAACACAGGACGATGTCGACGCGTCGACCCGGCTGACAAGGCTTGCAGAGCGCAACCAAGACGTTAACAAGTTCACCCTTGTACACGGAGTAAGGGTCGACGGGGACTTTGTGCTTGTGCTCAGGAGCTCTGACGTCATCGCCGTCAGAGGAAATGAAAGCCTTGCAAGCAGGATCGAAGGTGAATTCGGGCAGAAGGTGTGGTTCGTCGAGTCCGAAGCGTCGGACAGGCGTTTTATCGAAAACCTCTTCCACCCTGCAAAGGTGCTCTCTGTCAACCTGTTCTGGCTCCCAGACGGCAACAAGCTCACCAAGGTAATAGTCGCTGGCAAGCCGCTGGTTAATATAGAAAAGATTCAAAAGATTGCCAAAGCAGTTAGAAGCATTGAACTGCTCGTCGAATTTGAGAACAGGTAGAAGATGAGAAAAAATGGTGAACATCAAGAGAACGCACTATGCGCGCCAGCTTGACGACGGCATGGTGGGCCAGCAGGTGAGGGTAGGAGGCTGGATAGAGGACGTCCGGGACATCGGCAAGCTCGCCTTTGTCACCGTGCGCGATGTCACGGGCGCATGCCAGCTGGTGGTGACCGGAGACAACGTGCAGGTTGCAGTGCAGGCGCCAAGGCAGAGCGCAGTGGTCGTTGCCGGCGTCGTGCAAAAGAGCAAGGCAAAGGATTTCTCAGTGGAAGTCAAGGTAAGCGAATTTGCAGTTCTTACAAAGGCGGTCCACCCTCTGCCGATAGATCCGACAGGGAGAGTCGAGTCTGCAATCGACAAGCGGCTCGATGCTAGGGCGCTTGACCTGCGTAACCCAAAAGTCGCGGCGATATTCAGGCTGCGCTCAGCAGGCCTCAAGGTCATCCGTGATACTTTGCGTTCAGAAGGCTTCATTGAAGTAAACACGCCCAAGGTAATAGGAAGTGCAAGCGAGGGTGGCGCAAACCTCTTTGGGTTTGACTACTTTGGCAAGAGAATGGCGTACCTTGCCCAGAGCCCGCAATTGTACAAAGAGCAGCTGACGCTTGGGCTTGACAGGGTTTTCGAGATAGGCCCTTACTTTCGCGCAGAAAATTCGCATACAGTGCGCCACCTTACGGAATTTATCAGTGTCGACATCGAAGCGGCCTTTATGGATTATGAAGACGTGATGGACATCGTTGAAAAGGTAGTGCGAAACGTCGCAACTGAATTTCAGGAATGGCATCAGACAGATCTGCAGGCAGCCGGCACAAAGGGCATCTCTCTTCCAAGCAGAATAGACAGGCTCACCTACGAACAATCCCTTGAAGAGCTGTCAAAGGAAGGAAGAGAAAAACTCCAGTTTGGAGACGACTTGTCTGATGCTGCATTGCGCAAGCTGGGCGAGATCCACCGCGGGTTTTACTTTATCATGGACTGGCCGCTCAAGCTCAAGCCATTCTACATACACGAAAAGGAGGACAATCCAAAACTATCAAAGTCGTTTGACCTGCAGTATGGCTACTTGGAGCTGGTGTCTGGCGGCCGCAGGTTGCACGACCCTGGAAGGCTCAGGAGCAGGCTTGCAGAGCAGGGGCTGAACCCGGCAAGCTTTGAAGAGCACCTCAAGGCGTTTGACTGGGGCATGCCTCCTCACTCAGGATGGGGCCTTGGCTACGACAGGCTCATGATGGTGCTGACGGGGCAGCAGAACGTGCGCGACGTGGTGTTGTACCCGAGGGACACGGACAGGCTTACCCCTTGATTTTTACTGCGACCTCTTTTACCATGTCGTCATAGAGGTACGCTTTAAACTGTCCTTCAGTGGTAGAGTAGATGAGCCACACAACGGGGTTTATCTCCATGAACTTTTTGTCTGTACTTGACGGCGCGGGCTTGGCGGGGTGCGAATGAAATATACCAATCACCTGCAGTTTCTTGCCTTCCGCCAGATCGTAGGCTTGCAAAAGTTCGCTGGGCTCGATGCTGAAAGTGACGGCAGACTCGTCGGCGTTTCGCATGGGCAGTACCTCAACGACTCTGTCACCCTTGCCCAGCAAAAAGGCACAGGACTCGCTTGGCAGCGAAGCCTTGGCAAGGCTGGCAAGCTGTTCAAGCTGCGCAGCCGTTAATGCGATTGTCGTTATTTCCATTTAATTTACGGTAACGTGGCCGGTCATGAACGGGTGAACGGTGCAGTAGTAAGGATAGTCGCCTGCCTCTTCAAAGACGAACGAGAATGTCTGCCCTTTATTCAAGAACCCGGAATCAAACTTCCCATCGGGACTGGGCGCGTTGTTCTCTACCACGCCAGAAGTGGCCGTATGGATCGCGGTATCGTCATTTCTCCAAGTCACCATGCTTCCAACTGTGGTCTCGACACTTTCAGGGGCATAGAATTCATTGTTGGTTGGGACAGATGCGCCAACAGATATTGCAACAGTGGTTACAGTGGCGCCACCGTTAGCTGGAGCTCCAGTCGATTGGTTGCCCGGAGCAGCGCCTGTCGTTGATTGGTTGCTGTCAGCGGTTTCTGATGACTGGTTGCCTTCCGCCGGAGCTGTCGCATTAGAGCCTCCAGAAGTGGCGTTTCCTGAGCCTCCTTCTGCCGGAGCAGCAGGTGCTCCTCCCTCGACAACCTTGAGCACGCCTGCCATGTTCGGGTGCAGTGTGCAAAAGTATTCGTATTCGCCTGCGTCCAGCTCGGCGGTGTTCAGGAGCCAAGTGTCGCCGGCAGATATTATTGAAGAGTCAAACAGACCTTCTTCCCTGCTGGTCACAGTGTGGGGCGTATTGTCTTCGTTAGTCCACTGGACGCCGTCGCCCTTGTTCACTGTGAGCGGGTCAGGCTCATAGTCGGGGTTGCCCTGTGCCGAAGCGCCTGCCAGAATCGTTGCGTTGATGATGTTGGCCGGTGCCGCAGGTACCTCAGCCGGAGCTGTCGCATTAGAGCCTCCAGAAGTGGCGTTTCCTGAGCCTCCTTCTACGCCTTCATCAGGCTCGGGCGGCCTTGGCGTAACAAGACCAAATGCGTAAAAGGTGGTGCCGCCCACTATGGAGGCGCCGATAAAGATCACTGCCAGTGCCTTGATGTAGGGGATCCTCCTGAATGAGGCAACTGCAAGGACGGTGGCAGGAATTGCGATTATTATCATCAGACCGATGTAAGCGTAGATACTTGGGACCTGCACGCTGACGGTCACGGCGCCAGCAAAGCCAAAGGTCACTAGAAAGCCAAGAGTGATAAAGGTGGCAGACTTGGCACGGCCGGAAGACGGAAAGCCGTCCTTGAACAGGCCGGACGCAAGGAATATCATGCCGATAAACATGGTGAGGAGCGAAACGGCGTGCATGCCGTCGATGAAGGTCTTGGCAATGCCTGAAAGAGAAACTACAACGCCGACGATGCCGATAGAAGTAAGACCTATCCCGGGCGTCAAAAGGTCCCAGTCAGACATGTTATGTTACGAGTATGATGCATTTTTTTCGCATACTTAATCGTTTCTGGTTTTTCAAATGCCTGTTGCGGCCTTGTGCCGCTCTGCCCTGTGCTCCTGCAGGCTGTTAGGGCTTTCGAATTTTTCATCGCACATGTCGCAGAGATACTGGGAAATGGCCGGCGGCCTCTCGGCAGCGCTCTGCTCCTCTGTTGGGCGGACAGATTCGTAGTGGATAACCTGCTTTTCCAGCGGGATCTTGGGCTCTGATTCTGAGGAGCCGTGCATGAATTCGGAATTTGGCCTGCCGCTTGCAAATTCAAAGCCGTGCCTGACCTGCTCTTCGTTCATGTTTATCCTGACTACGGTGCCGTCTTCATAGTCTTCAACCGCAGAAATCGCGGAAACCGGAATCCTGAATTCCTCGTCAGTCAGAAGGCCGCGCTTGTACGCCGTGAAATAGTTCGAGTTTATCTCGCTTATCCTGCCTATCTTTTTGCCTTCAAGCGTGTATACCTCTGCGTCCTTGAATTTGACCAACTTCTTACGATAGTGCTACATAGCTTTTATCTTATTCTGCAACCGTTAAAAGAAATGGTGCACAGCACCGATTCATGTCTGAAAGGGAGAGCAGGGAGCAGATCCCTACCGAGTACAACGAGGAGCAGACACAGAGGACATTGCGCAGGCAAGACAGAGTTCAGGGTGAGCAGAGGGACAAGACGGTAAGCGACTTTCCACAGGCAGCCGCAGTCGGGCAGGTCTTGAAAGAAATGAACTTTCCGGCCGACAAGGGCGCCATAGTGAGATTTATCGAGCAGTCGAATAGGCCGGAGAGCAAGGAGGTTCTGCCGTTTGTCCAAAAGATAGACGAGCGCCAGTACCAGAATGTCTCCGAGGTCGCCGAAGCAGCGCGCCTTGTACAAGGCTAGCGCATACATTTGCGAATCTAAAATAGTTGATAAGGTAACTTAATACCCCAGAACACAACGCACTGCCGTGCCTGTTGCGGATCTCTTTGAAGTGAGCGAAAGCGATACCGTGTGGGACGCATGGCTCACTACGGTCAACCTGCTTGACATGCTCGAGCACACCCACCGAGTCGGCCAGCAGTATGACTTTGCGCAAGTGCGGAACAAGGTAGCTAAGGTTTACGCGGTTGCAGAGGCGCACGCGATGGACAAACAAGCGAGCTGCAAGTGCGGCCTGTCAGACGCCGAGCACACACTGCTCAGGCGCAAGGTACTGACATTTTTCAAGCTGCAGGTGGCTAATATGAAACATTTTGTCTATTGACGGATGTAGAACGAATAAATTAAATGCTAGCATGGCTAAGCTGTCTCGTGGCAACTCTGTGACTGCACGCGACTATGTCGAAGTTTCAAAGCCACGGATCGTGGTCGTCCTTGTGATAATAGCCATTACCTCGCTTCTTGCGGCAACCCGATTTGACTCGACTCCGGATATCGCGTGGGATGTCACTGCGTGGCAGCTGGGTTTTCTCACGCTGGCCGGCGCCCTCGCCTCGATGGGCGCAAGTGCACTAAACCACTATTACGATAGGGACATCGACAAGATAATGGAGAGGACTGCCAAGCGCCCGATTCCAGCAGGCAGGCTCTCACCAAACAGCGTCCTTGCATACGGCATTGGCATGAGCGTGCTCTCGGTGGTCATTGCATGGTTTACTCTAAACCCTGTGGCAACGGGCATGATAGCCCTCGGCATATTTTTTTATGTCATAATCTATACTGCATGGCTCAAGCGCAGCAACGCCTCCAATATCGTCATCGGCGGGTTTGCAGGAAGCGCCGCCTCGATGGCTGGCTGGGCAACCGCGACCGGTTCTATTGATCTTTTAGGCTTTCTGGTCGGCTGGCTGGTCTTTATGTGGACACCTCCACACTTTTGGTGCCTGGCGATAAGGGCAAGGGAAGAGTACGCAAGCGCCAGTGTGCCGATGCTTCCCGTGCTAATAGGCAACCAAAAGACTGCAAGCTACATCCTGCTCAACACTGCAATTCTCCTGCCGTACTCGATGGCGCTTGCGTTCTTTGGGCTTGGCGCGCTCTATCTTGCAGTGGCGGCGGTCTCGGGCTCGCTCATGCTTGCCTACCATTACAAGCTAACCAAGAACCCGACGCCGGAATTTGCATGGAAGGCGTACAAGGTCACCGCGCCATACCTTGTGGTGATATTCGTCGCGCTGGCGCTTGATGCGCTGTTTTACTTCCCGCTGCCAGTCCTGCTTGGCTAGCAGCTAGGAAGCGGTGCCAGAGTCGGCCACGAGCTCGATCCTGCGCTTTTCCTTCGTAACCCATGAGACCCTGACGAGGCCGTAGATCTCTAGATCGAGCAGAGTCTTGTTGAACTCGGACTCGGCAAGTGTCACGCCCTCTTTCATGAGCGCGTTCATGAGATCAGAGTCCGTCATGGTGCCGGCTTGCCTTATTTTTTCATACATCAGGTTTCGGATTGGATATTTCATATCTTATATGCTCTCACCCATAGAAGGTCTTTTCTTCTGTGTATAACAGCTGATAGATTAACCTGCTTGCATTCTCCATATTATCTTCATTGGCGACTGCCCGAGGCAACCCATTCAAAATTAGGCAGCTGCAAGAATACGGCGAGGATGGACTCAAGTACCTTGTGATAGCAGCCAATTCCTAAAAAATATATCATTGGAAAGGAAGGGCGTAGTGTCAGAGACCCGCGCTCCAACAATCCGGTCAAGGCTTAACTGTTTCGCATTATTTACTTTCAAGAAGTATGAATTCGGTTGTTTTCTCTTTTACTATAAGGTCAGACTTTTTCAATTTCTTTCCTTCATGCATTTGCAAAACAGAAAGATCAAGTATCCATCTAAACAACTCTTGAATGTCATAAACTAGTGGCGTTTTTGCTCGCTGCCAGCTCATGCAAAAAGCCTATTGTTGAGTCAAGGCCAACAGCGTTGACATCTTTTCTCATTTCTGACTCCAAGCCTTAGAAATACGAATTTTATCCTCATCAGATTAGCCATGACTCCTACTTTTAGGAAATGCTCTATAGATGACTTTCCTTGCAGACTATTTTGCTCATTGCTAAATGACTCCACATATACTACCGCATCTTCTGAGAACAAACAAGTATATTAAGGACTGTATATACAGTGCATGGCAAAATTGCCTATAACACTTTGCGCGAAGAACACTTTGCGCGAAGAATTCAAATTATCAAGCCCTAGTTGCTGCCTTGACACCTCCCGACCCAATCAAGGCAGTTTTCGGGCCTGGTGAAATCAGCCGTCACCGGCAGGCTACCAACACTTGACTGTCTGTTAAGCAGTTCTCTTAATTTTTCACCGATGTCTTTGCCTAATGTTTTCCTTATTCTATTTTCCGAATATGTAAACCCCAGTTGTCGAGAAGGACAAGTAGTGGCAAAACTTGGCTTTCATACTATAGGAGACTCCCTAAACTGCAAAAAAGCGGAGAAAATGCCGCATAAAAGAAGAGTTCATTGAGTCTTGATTATATCATAACCACTGGCAACTCGTATACTAGTGTGAACTATATGTACTATGTTTGCCTGTTCTATATGCTAGGAATTATGGTTACTCGGTGTCATCATTAACAATCAATTTTCTTTTGTCAACCGGAATTG
>Ga0126313_10000703_pt1 | contig 16322 bp, 19 predicted proteins | sample Plot105A_FD_89954 | JGI IMG/M metagenome (GOLD analysis project Ga0126313, IMG submission 89954) | Serpentine soil microbial communities from UC McLaughlin Reserve, CA, USA - Plot105A | ecosystem: Environmental > Terrestrial > Soil > Grasslands | place: USA: UC McLaughlin Reserve, Lake County...
CGAAGCGGCACGGCAGCCCGTTCACCTCCTCGCGGGCGATGGCGATGGCGCTCGCGCTGAAGTCCACGCCGAGGTAGCTGCAGCCGAGCTCCCGCACGAGCAGGCTCCCGGGCCCGCCGACGCCGCAGCAGACGTCCAGCACCTCGACCCCGGGGCCGACCCCGGCCCGCGCCGCGAGCGCTCGGATCTCGGCCGCCGTCATGAAGCCCTCCTGGCCCGCGAATCCGCCGGGGCCGTAGGCCGCCTCGCGCACGCGGCGCAGGGCCAGGTCGAAGGGCGTGCGGTCGTCCTGCCTCATCGCGAGAACGCGCTGAGGAAGCGGTCGCGGAACGAGGCCATCGGCCACACCGGCGCATCCGGGCTCGGCTCCAGGCCGTCCTGCCAGCCCCAGCCGGCGATCCGGTCGATCACCTTCGGGTCGCGCGCGATGAGCGAGATCGGCACGTCGTGCCCGGCACCCTCGCCGCTGACGAGCGTCGCGGGCTGGTGATCGCCCAGGACGACGAGCACGGTGTCGTCGTCGCCGTAGCGCTGCACGAACGAGAACAGCGCGCGCAGCGAGTACTCGATCGAGGCCCCGTAGGCCTTGCGCGCGCGTTCTGCGTCGCCGAACAGCGACGCCTCGGAGGACTGCGCGGCCGGGATGCGCCCGAACACCGAGCCGTCGCCGACGTCGCCCCAGTCGATCAGCCGCGGGATCCGCGTCCAGGGCGCGTGGCTGGAGATCAGGTCGACCTCGGCGAACAGCGGCGACCGGCGGCGCGGCGCGAGCTCGCGGCGCTGCAGCGCCGCCAGTGTGTACTGGTCCGGCATCGGCGGCAGCCCGAAGCCGGGACCGCGGTAGCCGAGGTTGCGGCGGTCGTAGACGGCGTCGTAGCCGTAGAAGTCGTGGCCCTCGGGCCAGGCGCGGCGGTTCGCCGGCATGGCCCCGACCGCGCGCCAGCCCGCCCGCTTGAACGCCCGCGTGAGGGTCAGGCGGTCGTTGTCGACGAGCTTGTCGTAGCGGCGCTGGCCGTCGACCCGGATGCCCGACTGCATCGTCGCGTGCGCCAGCCAGCTCAGTCCGCCGAACGTCGGCGAGGTGAGGAAGGCGCTGCGCGAGGCGAAGCCGTCGGCCCGCAGCTGCGCCGTGCCGCGCGCGAGCACGGCCTCGACCGCGGGTGAGAACGAGGAGTCCTGGACCGCGACCCGCCCGTAGCTCTCGACGAAGACGAGCAGGACGTCCTTGCCGCGCAGCCCGGTCAGCAGCCGGTCGGCCGGCGTGGATCGGAACGGGTCGTCGGCGAGCTCGCCGGCGAGCGCCGCGCGGTCGTCCAGGCCGGCCTTCACCGCGCGGACCTCGTCGACCGCCAGGGCGGAGGCGCTCGAGGTGGGGACCGCCGCGCCGGCGAGCCGCAGGGCCACCCAGACCACGGCGAGCGCGGCCGCCGCCCGCAACGCCCAGGCGCGGTGGTCGGCCGCCACGCGCGAGACGCGCAGCAGCGCCAGCACCGGGAGCGAGAGCAGGGCGAGGACGAGCAGCGCCGCGCCGACGACGATCAGGTCGGCGCTCGAGGAGCCGACGGCGTCGCGCAGCGTCTCGATGCCGATCCCCACGTAGCTCGAGTCGTCGACCGGGTCGAACGGCCGGTCGAAGGCCGTGAAGAACCCGACGTCGAGCAGCTTCACGACGGCGAGCAGGCTCAGCACCACGCCGGCGGCGACGGCCAGCACCCGCCGCGGCGCGGGCGGCAGCAGCGCGGCCGCGGCGAGGAGGACCAGCAGCTCGAGCGGGAGCCGCGCGAAGGCGCCGGGCGTGAAGCGGCCCGGGTGGTTGGGGGCGACGAGCGCGGCCCAGACGAGCAGCAGGGCGAGCACGCTCAGGACGACGGTGATGCCCGCCCGGGACGCGCGCCGCTCGGGCACCGCCCCGTCTCGCCGGCGCCACAGCCACCAGGCGCACTCCCCCATCGAGGCCGCCAGCAGAGCGAGCGCGGCGGCCAGCAGCGCGACCGCGAGCCCGTGCGGCAGCACGTCCGCGGCCACGACGGTGAGCGCAACCCCCTGCAGGCCCGCGACGACCCGGCGCCACCGGCGCGGCGGGAGCGGCGCGCGCATCCACGGCAGCAGCCGCTCGCCCGCGAGGAACGCGTAGCGCGCGAGCCCGATCGCGAGCACCCACGCCCCGTACTCCGGCGCGACGAAGACGCTGAGGGCCAGGATCAGGAACGCGTCGACCTCGCCGTCGAAGCGCGCGCCGAGCGCGCTCACCGTCCCGGTACGCCGCGCCACCGGGCCGTCGACGAGGTCCAGCGCAAGCGCGCCTGCGGCGAGCCCCACGAGCGCCGCGGTCGAGGGATCGTGGGCCAGCGAGTCCGCGGCGAGCGCCGCGACGCCGACGGCGAGCGTCGCGCGGGCAAGGGTCACCCACGAGGCCGGCCCCAGCCGACGGCCGGGCGCGAGGCTGCGCGCCAGCAGGGTCGCGATCGTCACGGCGCAGGCGACGCCGGCGCTCCAGCCCAGCGCGCCCAGGCCGGCGAAGCCGAGCAGGACGGCCAGCAGCGCCAGCTGGGCGGCCAGGCCGATCGCGGGCCCGGTCCGGCGGGCGCGCAGCGTGGCTTGCTCAGGCATCCGCGAACCGGGGCGAGAGCGCGTAGCGCAGCAGCACCACGTCGCCGATCTGGCGCACCTCGGCGAGCTTCGCGCGGCGACCCGCGTTCCATGGGAAGCGGCCGTCGCTGACGAAGCGCGGGGCCCGCGAGTCCCCGATGAAGAACGGCGCGACGACGAGCTGGAGCTCGTCGACGAGGTCGTCGGAGAGGAACTGGGTGTGCACGACGCCGCCGCCCTCGACCATCAGCCGCGCGACGCCGCGGTCGGCGAGGTCCTCGCTGAGCCGGCGCATGCGGACGTGGCGGCCGCCGTCGACGACCGTCGCCACCGGCCCGAGCCGCCGGCGGGCGTCGGCCACGCGCGCGCGGGACGTGTACACGAGCTTCTGGGCGTCGCCCGTGGTGAAGAAGTTCGAGTCCGCGTCGAGGTCGCCGCGGCTGGTCACCGTGATCTTCATCGGCGACGGCGCGAGCCCGCGGGCGGCGCGCTGCTCCCGGCGCCGGGGCGAGCGCACGAGCAGCCGCGGGTTGTCGGTGCGCACCATGACCGCGCCGACCATGATCGCGTCGCAGGACGCGCGCACCTCGTCGACCCGGTCGAAGTCGGCCTCGTTGGAGAGCGCGAGGCGCGGCGTCTGGTCGCCGAGGTAGCCGTCGAGCGACACGCTGCAGCTCAGCAGGGTGTACGGCCGATCAGCCACCTCTCCCCCCTTCTCTGAGCCGGCCGGTCGCGAGCACGGCAGCGCCCGGCAGGCCGGCGACGAGCACCATCACGCCGTAGGCCACCGCGGTCGCGAGCCCAAGCGACGCCCCGAGGCCGGCGGCCGCGAACGCCCACGCCGTCATGCCCTCGCGCGGCCCCCAGCCGCCGACGTTGGGCAGCGCCGCGGCTGCCAGCACGAGCAGCGCCAGCGGCAGCAGCTGCGACAGCGGCGCGCTCACCCCCACCGTCCTCGCGGCGATCACGAACGTGGCCGCGTGGCCCGCGACGACGAGCGCGGAGGCCAGCGCCACGGCCGGCCACGCCCGCCGCGCGAGCAGGCCGTCGTGCAGCTCGCGGGCGGCGGCGGCGCGCCAGCGCGCCCAGCGTGAGCCGGCGGCCGCCGGCCGCAGGCGGGTCGCCAGGGCGACACCGGCCACCACGCCGAGCAGCGCGAGCGCGACGAGCGGCACGGCCGCCCGCACCGGCGAGGGCAGCACGAGCAGCACCGCGAGCGTGAGGACGACCTGCACGACCTGGCCGGCCGAGCGCTCCCACGCGACGGCGCGCAGCCCGCGGCCGACGTCGCGGGTCTCCCGGCCGTGGCTCAAGCCGCGATGGACGTCGCCCACGATCCCGCCGGGCAGCGCGACGTTGAGGAAGATCGAGCGGTAGTACGCGGCCACCGCCGTGCCGAGCGGCAGCTCGGCGCCGAGGCCGCGGGCCACCGTCCGCCAGCGCCAGGCGCAGCAGGTGGTCGTGACGACGCCGATGCCCGTCGCCGCGGCGAGCGCGGCGCCGTCGACCGCGCGCAGGCCGTCGAGGAACGGGCCCGTCCCGAGGTTCCACACGAGCACGGCGAGCGTCCCGCCGGCGAGCGCGACCCGGCCCCGGCGCCACGCCGTCCGGCGATCGGAGCTGCCGCTCCCGGCATGCACCGCTGCGGCCGTCACGGCAGCACCAGCAGGTCGGCGTGCCCGACGGTGACGGTGAGCTCCCCCGCGCCCGCCTGCGCGAGGCGGCGGCTCAGGTATGCGCCTGCCGCGAGCCCGGGCTCCTGCTCGCAGGCGGCGGCCACCCAGCCCTCGAGCCACTCGGCCGCCAGCTCGGCGTCCGCCGCGCCGAGCCGCCAGTGGCTCGGCCGGACGGCGCATTCCGCGTCGCCCAGCGCGCGAACGGCCGCCGCGACGGCATCGGGGCCGAGCCGGCCCTCGCGCCGCTGGTGGGCGTTGAAGGCGGCGGCGATGGGGGCGTCGAGCGGGTCGGCCGGGGTCAGCGCGACGCGGCCGGAGACGGTCAGGGCGAGCAGCATCGGGAGCTCGCGGCAGGCGCCGAGCATCGCGCCGAGCTCGTCCGCGGTCAGCAGGTCGAGCAGCGCCGAGGCGACGACGGCGTCCGCGCCCGCGAGGTCCTCAGGCGCGAGCCGCGTGACGTCGGACCGCCGCGCCTCCACGCTCACGCCCTCGGGCGCGCCCGCGACGGCGAGCTCCAGCAGGTCGGGATCGCGATCGTGCACGGCCCAGTGCTGCGGCCCGGGCAGCCGCGGCGCGAGCCAGCGGCCCATCGAGCCGCTGCCGCCGCCGAGGTCGTGGATCACGAGCCCGTCCGGCGCCAGGCGCCGCGCGAGGCGCTCCGCCAGCTCGGCCGAGCGCGCGGCCGCGTCGGCCGGCTCGCGCAGGTCGAGCCACCCCGGGCTGACGCGCACCTGCGTGCTCATCGCGCCGTCCCCTCGAGCGCGCCGGCGACACCGTCGAGCACACCCGCGACGGCTGCCGTGGTGACCTCCCATCCGTGCAGCGACTCGCGCCGCTCGCCGGCCGCTCGCCGCAGGCGAGCGCGCAGCACGGGATCGCCGAGCCAGGCGCGCAGCGCAGCGCCGAGCGCCACGGGATCGCCGGGCGGCACGACCAGTCCGGGCCCGTCGCCGAGTGCCTCGCGCACGCCGCCGACGTCGCTCGCGACCACCGGGATGCCGCGGGCGAGCGCCTCGGTCACGACCATCCCGTAGGTCTCGGCCCGCGACGGGAGCACGAGCAGGTCCGCGGCCGCGTACGCGCGATCGAGGTCCCCCCCGGTGCGCGGGCCCGAGAACCGCACCCGGTCGCCGAGCACCCCCGCGCGGCCCCGCGCGCCGTCCGCGAACGCGCGGTCGCGGTCGAGGCTCCCGACGCACGTGCAGCGCCAGGCGAGGTCCGTCACCGAGGCGAGCGCGTCGAGCAGCACGTCGTGGCCCTTGATCGGCGTCACGGCCGCGACGCACAGCAGATCGCCACCGGCCGCCGTCCCGGGCGCGCGGGCGGCGGCGTCGACCCCGGGCAGCGCCACGTGCACGGCTGTGCCCGGCAGGTCCAGCCACCGCTTGGTCCACGCGCTCGTCGTGATCACCGCGGCGGCCGCCTCCAGCAGCTCGCGCTCGGCGCGATCGCCCAGCGGCATGTGCAGCAGGACGACCTGCCGCAGCCGGCGCGCGTGCGGCACCAGTACCTCGGGGGCAGGGGACGCGATCAAGCCGTCCAGCAGCACCACGGCGCCGTCCGGGATCCGCTCCACCGTCCGTGCGAGCGCGGCGAGGTCGCCCGGCACGGCGTGCTCGCGCACCGTCCAGCCGAGCGCGGCGAGCCCGTCGCAGACGCGGCGGTCGTACGTGTTCCCGCCGCTCGGCCGCGCCGGGTCGTCGACGCCCTCGGGCACGATGACGTGGACCTCGGTCACAACGGCCGCTCGTAGCTCGCCCACGCGACGTGCGACTCGTGCAGCGTCACCGCCAGCCCGTCGAGCTCCCGCGCGCCGTCACCCAGGCCGCCGGAGAGCGCGGCGTCCGCGAGCCGGTCCGCGATCAAGCGCGCGAGCGCCTCGGTGGTCGTGTTCATGCCCGCGAGGCCCTCCTCCTCGTCGAGGTTGCGGTAGCCGAGCTCGCCCAGCACGGCGCGCAGCGCCTCCGAAGCGCGGCCGATGTCGACCACGATGCCGTCGGCGTCGAGCTCCGCGCGGCGAAAGGTGGCGTCGACGACGAAGGTCGCACCGTGCAGGCGCTGGGCGGGCCCGAACACCTCGCCGCGCAGGCTGTGGGCGATCATCATGTGGTCGCGGATCGTCAGGCTGAACACGCGCTACGTCCCGTCGTAGGTGATCGTGTGGCAGAGCGCCGGCAGGCTGCCCGCGGCCAGGCGGGCCATCACGCCGGGCAGCTCGTCGAAGCGCGACTCGCCGGTCACGAGCACGTCGAAGGCGGGGTCGCGGAGGAGATCGAGCGCGAGCGCCAGACGGTCGGCCGCCGTGCGCCGCGCGGCGCGCGCCGGCGAGACCGTCCCGACCTGGCTCGCGCGGACGCTGAGGCGGCCGGCGTGGAACGCGCCGCCCAGCGAGAGCCGCACCTCGGCGTCGCCGTACCAGCTGAGCTCGAGCACCGTGGCCTCGGGCGCCAGCAGGTCGAGTGCGAGCTGGAGCCCGGCGGCCGTCGCGCTCGTGTGCACGACCAGGTCGCACCCGCCGGCCACGGCGTCCGGACGCGCGAAGCGCGCCCCGAGCGACGCCGCGACCGAGGCGCGCGATTCGACCACGTCGACGAGCGTGACCTCCACCCCGGGCATGCGGGCCAGCAGGCGCGCGACGCAGCACCCGACCATCCCCGCGCCGACCACCGCCACCCGGTCGCCGACCAGCGGGGGCGCGTCCCAGAGCGCGTTGACCGCCGTCTCGACGGTGCCCGCCAGCACCGCGCGCGCCGGCGGGACGTCGTCGGGAACGACGGTCACCGCGCCGGCCGGCACCACGTACGCCGTCTGGTGCGGGTACAGGCAGAAGACCGTGCGGCCGCGCAGCTCCGCCGGCCCGTGCTCGACCGCGCCCACGCTCAGGTAGCCGTACTTGACCGGCCCCGGGAAGTCGCCCTCCTGGAACGGCGCCCGCATCGCTGCGTATTGGCTGGGCGGCACCCCGCCGCGGAACACCAGCGTCTCGGTGCCGCGGCTGACTCCCGAGCGCAGCGCCCGGACCAGCACGTCGCCGCGTCCGGGCTCGGGCAGCGCGACCGGCCGGATCTCGCCGCGACCCGGTTCGCGGAGCCAGAACGCGTGCGCGTCTTCGTGCATGTCCTCTCTGGGGCTGGTGGGCGGGAGCGCAGTGCACGCAGCGGTACGCGCGCGCCCGGCGATCGGTTCGGCCGGCCCGATTGTGTCAGCGATCTGCCCTCATGAGTGACCGGGCCGCCTGCGGGCCCGTAGCCTCTCGGCTCGGATGACAGGGCAGATGGGCGCAACTCCGGTCGACGATCCCTGGCGCCCGTTCCGCTGCGAGGTGCGTCCTCAGGGCGAGGAGCTGTGGATCGTCGTGGAAGGGGAGTTCGAGCTCGACTCGGCCGAGACGGTCAGCACGACGCTCGGCGAGCACATCGACCACGACTACCGGTCGGTCGTGCTCGACCTCGGGGGCGTGACGTTCATGGACTCGTCGGGCCTGCGCGTGGCGATCGAGACGAGCAAGGCCACGACCGATCGCGGCCTGCGCTTCGCGATGGTCCCCGGGCCGCCGGCGGTGCAGCGGATCTTCGCGATCACGGGCACCTCCGACATGTTCCCCCCGCCCGCGCCCCGCTGAGCACCGGCGCTTCGAGGATTCGGCTACGAGCGGCCCGCGAGCCTGCCGGGGCGGCGGGCGGCCGGCCGGCCGCGGCCGAACCGGTTGCGCTCGAACCGGCGACTCGCCTGGCCCAGGTCCCACTGCAGGACCGCCGGGTCGAGCCCCAGGTCCCGCAGCAGGCGCCCGTGGTACTCGACGTGGACCATCTCGGGGAGCTCCTCGTCGGCACGGATGGCTCGCGCATGGTCACTGCGCGCCAGCAGCAGCTCGACGATCTCTCGCTTGGCGATCGACATCTCCGCCAGATCATTCTCCGCCGATTCGCGAGCGGCGCCAGTTCTCTTGTCAGTTGCCGGACGGTGAGCGGCCCGCAATGAAGCAGGCCGCGCCGCAGGCGCTGGTCGTGAGCTGACGCCCCCGCCCGCTGCGACTCACGAGGAGGCGGAGATCGCCTCCACCAAGTCGCCGACCTTCTCCTCGTCGAGGTTGGTGGCGATGTCGGCCTGGCTGACGATGCCGACCAGCTCGTGGCCGTCGATCACCGGCAGGCGGCGGACCTTGTGCGACGCCATCGTGCGCAGCGCCTCGTCGATCGGGTCGTCGGCGCCGATCGTCACGACCTCGTCCTGGGTCGCGAGCTCGCTCACCGGCGTCGAGGAGGGGTCCTTCCCCTTGGCCAGGACCTTCACGACGATGTCGCGGTCGGTGACCATGCCCTTCAGCCGGTCGTCCTCGCCGCAGATCGGCATCGCGCCGACGTCGAGCTGCGCCAGCTTCTCGGCGGCCTCGAGCACGGTGTCGTTCTCGCCGACGCACGTGCAGTCCGGGCTCATGATGTCTCGGGCGGTCTTCTGGGCCATGTCGATCAGCTCCCCGTGTTGGTGCCGGTCTGGATGTTGGCGGGCGGGCCGCCGTCGGCGGGGTCCTCGCCGTCGCCGCCGCGGCGCTCGTCCGGGTCCCGCCTGCGCGCCTCGGCCTCGTGCTCGCGCCGCTCGCGCTCGTCGTCGGCGGTCTCGCGTGCTGGATCGTCCGACATGCAGTGCCTCCTTCTACGACTCGTTCGCGACGGCCCTTGCCGCCTTGCCATGGGCCGGGGCTACCCACACCGGACATCCGGGACGCGGCGGGTCAGTGCAGCGGCTTGCCTCCGGTCGCGCCGATGACCTCGCCGCTGATGTAGGCCGAGTCGTCCGTGGCGAGGAACACGTAGAGCGGGGCCAGCTCGGCAGGCTGCCCGGGCCGCCCGAGCGGCGTGTCGGCGCCGAACTCGGCGTTCTTGTCCGCCGGGAAGCTCATGACCACGAGCGGCGTCCAGATCGGCCCCGGCGCGACGGCATTGACCCGGATCCCCTGCTCGGCGACCTCCTGGGCGAGGCCCTTCGTGAACGTGCTGATGGCGCCCTTCGTCGCCGCGTAGTGCAGCAGCTGCGGGCTCGGCTGAGCCGCCTGGATCGACGTCGTGTTGACGATCGTGGAGCCCGCCGGCATCCGCGGGACGGCCGCCTGGCAGAGATGGAACATCGCGATGACGTTCGTGCGGAAGACGAACTCGATCTCGTCGGCCGGGATCTCGAGGAAGGAGTCGTAGGCCATCTGGTAGGCGGCGTTGTTGACCAGCACGTCGAGGCCGCCCAGCTCCTCCACGGCGCGATCGACGAGCCCGCGGCAGTGCTCGCGATCGCCGATGTCGCCCGCCACGGTCACGCAGCGCCGGCCCGCCTCCTCCACCAGGCGCTTGGTCTCCGCGGCGTCGTCGTCCTCCTTCCAGTACGAGCACACGACGTCGGCTCCCTCGCGTGCGAACGCGATCGCCACCGCCCGGCCGATGCCCGAGTCGGCGCCCGTGATCAGCGCCACCTTGTCCGTCAGCCGGCCGTGGCCGACATAGCTGGTCTCACCGTGGTCGGCGAGTGGGCGCATCTGCGCCTCGCTGCCCGGCGGCTCCTGCTCCTGCTCGGGGAAGGGCGGCGCCGGCTCGGCTCGGGTTGGATCTCGATCTGACATGGACGGGGACTACCCCGCTCGGCGAGCTATTCTGCAGGGGCGGGTCCTGCAGCGCGCAGCGGCGGCAGGACCTGGTTCAGAAAACGACGAGGTCGGACTTCTTCAGAGCCTGCGCAGCGTCGCGATTCCAGATCCTTCACAGGAGGGTTATGAGCGCGACGACGCAACATGAAGAGGCTCCGCGAGGCGCGATCCAGCTGACGCACGCCGCAGGCGCGAAGCCGTCGCAGCGGATGGCGCTGCTCGACCTTGATCCCGATCTCGGCGCCGCCCTCACGCCGGACGAGTTCTCGCGCGGGCGAGCGGAGCTGACCGCGCCCATCCTGCGGCTCCCCCGCGGCGAGTGGGCCGGCAACGCGCTGGCCCAGACCGGTCGGCAGAGCGTCGGCCTGCTGGTGGCCGACGGGGTCATCGCCCGCGAGATCGTCCTCGGAGACACCGTCAGCACCGAGTTGCTGGGAGCAGGCGACCTGATCCGGCCGTGGGGCGGAGCGGACGAGCCGCAGCTGCTGACGCAGACGGTCCGCTGGCAGGTGCTTGCCGAAGCGCGGCTCGCCGTCCTCGGACGAGCCTTCGCCACGGTGCTCGGGCGTTGGCCGGAGGTCAACGCCGCGCTCCTCGACCGCGCCTGCGCGCGGGCGCAGCGGCTGGCGACGATGCAGGCGATCGGCCATCTCAACTCCGTCGACCGGCGGCTGCTCGCGCTCTTCTGGCACCTCGCCGAGCGCTGGGGCCGGATCACGCCCGACGGCATCGTCGTCCCGCTGCGGCTCTCCCACCGCCTGCTGGCGGAGCTCGTCGGGGCGCGGCGGCCGACGGTGTCGGCCGCGCTCGCCGCGCTCGCCCTCGAGGGAACGCTGCAGCGCCGCGACGACGCGTCATGGCTGCTCACCGGCGAGGCGCCCGGCGCGCCCGCGCCCGCCGTCAGCCGCGTGGTCAGCCACCGCCGGCGGCTGCTCGCCGCCGATCCCCAGCGGCCGCGCCTGAACGGAGGCCCCTGATCTCGCGCTACGACCTCAGCGCGCAGAAGCTTCGCGAGAAAGCCGGGCTCTGAGCATGAAGGTGGTCGTCACCGGCGCCACCGGCAACGTCGGCAGCGCCGTCGTCCGAGCGCTCGTGCGCGACGACCGCGTGGAGGGCGTCGTGGGGATCTCACGGCGCGCTCCGAACTGGGCGCCGCCCGGCGTCGAGTGGGCGCAGGCGGACGTCGCCCGCGACGACCTGCGTCCGCACTTCGCCGGCGCGGACGCCGTCATCCACCTCGCGTGGCTGATCCAGCCGAGCCGCGACGGGGCGCAGCTCGAGCGTGCCAACGTCGACGGCTCCCGGCGGGTCTTCGAGGCCGCGGCCGAGAGCGGCGTCGGGACGCTCGTGCACGCGTCCTCGATCGGCGTCTACTCGCCGGGCCCGAAGGACCGCCCGGTCGACGAGTCGTGGCCTCGCGACGGCATCCCCAGCTCCTTCTACTCGCGCCACAAGGCGCAGGCCGAGCGGGATCTGGACGTCGTCGAGGCGGCCGCGCCGGGGATGCGCGTCGTCCGCCTGCGCCCCGCGCTGATCTTCCAGCGCGAGGCGGGCCCCGAGATCCGGCGGCTGTTCGCCGGCCCGCTGCTGCCCGCGCGGCTGCTGCGGCCGGAGCTGATCCCGCTGCTCCCGCTGCCGCCGCGGATGGTCGTGCAGTGCGTGCACGCCGAGGACGTCGCCGAGGCCTACCGCCTCGCCGCGCTCGAGCCGGACGCCCGCGGCGCCTACAACGTCGCCACCGAGCCCGTCCTGGACCACGCGACGCTCGGGCGCTTCTTCGGCGCGCGCGTCGTCACGGTCCCCTCAAAGCCGCTGCGCGCGCTCGCCGACCTCACCTGGAGGGCGCACCTGCAGCCCACCCCGCCGGGTTGGCTCGACATGGGCCTCGCGGTGCCGGTAATGGACACGACCCGCGCGCGCGAGCAGCTCGGCTGGTCGCCGCGCCACGATGCCACGGACACGCTCGCCGACCTGCTGGCGGGCATGCGCGAGCCCGCCGGCCTCGACACGCCGCCGCTCGAGCCGCGCGCGGGCGGGCCGGCCCGCGTGCGCGAGCTCCTCACGGGGCTCGGGTCGCGGCTGCGATGAGCAGGACGATTCCGAGACGCCCGGGATTGGGGAGCCCAAGCTGATGAAGGCAGTCACCTACCACGGCAAGCGCGACGTACGGGTCGACAACGTCCCCGACCCCGCCATCCAAGAGCCGACCGACGCGATCGTCCGCATCACCAGCTCGGGCATCTGCGGCTCCGACCTGCACCTCTACGAGGTCCTCGGCGCGTTCATCGACAGGGGCGACATCCTCGGCCACGAGCCGATGGGGATCGTCGAGGAGGTCGGGTCCGGCGTGACCCACATCGCCCCGGGCGACCGCGTCGTCATCCCGTTCAACATCTCCTGCGGGAGCTGCTGGATGTGCGACCAGCACCTCTTCTCGCAGTGCGAGACGACCCAGGTTCACGAGTACGAGAAGGGCGCCGCTTTCCTGGGCTACACCAAGCTCTACGGCCAGGTCCCTGGCGGCCAGGCGGAGCTCCTGCGCGTGCCGCAGGCCCACTTCGGCCCGATCAAGGTCCCCGAGGGCCCGCCGGACGAGCGCTTCGTCTACCTCTCCGACGTGCTGCCCACCTCGTGGCAGGCCGTCGAGTACGCGGCGGTCCCGGACGGCGGCACCGTCGCCGTGTTCGGCCTCGGCCCGATCGGCCAGATGAGCGCGCGGATCGCGCGGCACCGCGGCGCCTCCAAGGTGTTCGGCATCGACTTCGTGCCCGAGCGGCTCGCGCTGGCGGAGCGACACGGGATCACGCCGATCGACATCAGCCAGGACGGCGACATCGACGAGCGGCTGCGCGAGCTCACCGGCGGCCGCGGCCCGGACAGCGTGATCGAGGCGGTCGGTATGGAGGCGCACGGCGCGCCGCTCGGGAAGCTCGCCCAGACCATCGCCGGGTTCCTGCCCGACGCCGTCGCGCAGCAGGTCTTCACGAAGGCCGGGGTCGACCGGATGAGCGTCCTGCACGCGGCCATCGACACCGTGCGGCGGGGCGGGACGCTGTCGATCAGCGGCGTCTACGGCGGCATGCTCGACCCGATGCCGATGATGCAGCTGTTCGACAAGCAGATCCAGGTCCGCATGGGCCAGGCCAACGTGAAGGCGTGGATCGACGACCTGATGCCGCTCGTCTCGGACGACGCGGACCCGCTCGGCGTCGAGGACCTCGCCACGCACAAGGTGCCGCTCGACGAGGCTCCGCACGCCTACGAGATCTTCCAGAAGAAGCAGGACGGCGCGATCAAGATCCTGCTGCAGCCGTAGCGCTCAGGCGGCCGCGGCGAAGACCGGCGCGAGCTGCTCCAGCGCGACCGCGTACGCGACGCGCGAGCCGGTGCCGATCGCGTTGGCGACCGACCGCGAGTGCGCGGTCGCCGCGTCGCCGGCGGCATAGACGCCGGCGACGCCGGCGCGGCCGTCGCCGTCGGTGACGATCGTCCCGTCGGGCGTGAGCTCACAGCCGAGCGCGGCGGCGAGCCCGTTCGGCTGGTCGCGCCGCGTGTTGACGAACAGCGCCTCGCGCCGCTCGGGCTCGCCGTGCGCGAACTCGATCTGCGTGAGGCGTCCGGCGGCTCCGGCCAGCCACGCGATCGGCTCCGTCCGGACGCGCACGCCCGCGGCGGCGAGCAGCTCGCCGCCCGGGTCGGGCGCGCCGTCGGTGCACAACACGACGTCGTTGCTCCAGCCCGCGAGCAGCAGCGCCGAGCGCACGGAGCCGGGGCCGCTGGCGTGGAGCGCCAGGGCGCGGTCGCGCACCTCCCAGCCGTCGCAGAACGCGCAGTGGAACACCGAGCTGCCCCACAGGGCCTCGATGCCCGGCAGCGGCGGCGGGTCGTAGCGCAGGCCGTGGGCCAGCACGATCGCGCGGGCGATCACGAGCGGCCCGTTCGTGAGCTGCACGGCGAACACGTCGCCGATCTGGTCGGCGACCGCGACGCCGCCTTGCCAGAAGCGCACGTTCGGATGCTCGCGCAGCTGTCGCCGCCCGTTCTCGCGCAGGTCGGCCGGCTTGACCCGATCGTGCCCGAGCAGCCCGCCGACGCCCTGGGAGACGGCGTTCGCCGGCCGATCGTCGTCGATCACGAGCACGCGCTTGCGCGCGCGGCCGAGCACGAGCGCCGCGCTCAGGCCCGCGGGACCGCCGCCGACGATCACCGCGTCGAGCGGCGCATCGAGGTCTGTGAGGCGGGCGGTCATGGCTACTTAGACTCCGCCCGGCCCGAGATTCATCCCTCCGCGGTGCGATTCGGGGGTTAGCCGAACGGCACCGGTACGGGCGCGCGCATCCGTGCGCGCGCCCGCCCGACGGTGCTCAGAGCCCGAGCTTGTTACCGATCCCGCCGAGCGAGCCGGCGAGGTCGCCCGGGTCGATGCCGAGCTTCTGCAGGAGGCCCGCGTGCTTCTCGGTGTCGACCTGCTCGGGCAGCTCGCCCTCAGCCTGCGAGGCCTTGTCGTCCTGGCCTCGCGAGCGCAGCAGCTCGAGGATCTGCTCCTTGGGGATCTGCACGGCTAGCCCCGACCCTCGTCGATGTCGATCTGCTCCTTGCGGGCGGTCTCGGAGACCTCCGCCTCGTCCGTGATCGTCTCCTTGTCGAGCCGCACCCGCTCCTTGGGCACGGCCTGCTTCTCGACCACGGGCTCCTCCTCGTGGAGCACGACCTCGTGCTCCTCCTCGGAGATGGCCGGGCCGTCGAGCGCCGCGCCGGCGTTGCCCTCCGTGACGGGCTCGCGCTCGATGCGGACCTCCTCGCGCCTGACGGGGACGGTCTTCGTGACCTCCTCCTCGACGACGTACTTGCGCAGCCGCGCGCGGCCGGACTCGCGCTCGGTGGTGCCGACCTTGATCTCCTCCTCCGAGCGCGTCATCGCGTCGTCGGTGGTGGGGCCGCTGACGTCGCGGCCGACGGTGCCGCCGGCGTCGCCGCCGCCGGCCGTGCCCGTGCCGGTCGTGCCCGTGCCGGCGCCGCCCTCCGGCAGCCCGGAGCCGGACTGCGACTCGCTGTAATCGAGACCGTAGTGGCGGTACAGCTCGGCCTCCTCGCGCTGCGAGAGATTGCCGTCGGCGTCCACGCGCGGCGCGTCCTTGACCTGCGCCTTCTCGTACGGCACGCGCAGCGTCTCGCCGTCGCGCGTCGCGTCCTTGAGCGGGACGAAGGTGCTCTTGGTGCCGAACATCCCGGTGTTCACGAGGGCCCATTCGGGCTGGTCGGTCTCGACGTCGAGGTAGATCTCCTCGACCTTGCCGATCGTGTCCCCGTCGCGGTCGGCCAGGTCCTGGCCGCGCAGCTGCAGGACGTCTTCACGTTGCAGAGTGGTCATCGGTCGATGCCTCCTGTTCTGTCGATCTTGCGGTGATAGTGCGTGCCCTGCTTGCCGCCGGCGATGGCGGCCAGCAGCGTCACGACCACGATTGCGAGCAGGGCGATCAGCCCGCCCGTCGTGAGCGATCCCTCGTCCACGGGGATCCGCGGGAGGTTGAGCTGGGAGAGGACGTTGTACTTCGCGCCGAGCACCACGCCGGCGACGGCGAGGACGACGGTCACGATCAGGCCGATCAGCCACACGCCGAGCCCCTGACGAGGGCCGTTGAAGCGCGCCATCCGGCCCGCCACGTACCCGCCCGCGTAGTACGCGAGGCCGAGCACGAGGAGCAGGACGATGCCGCCGACGATGCCGACGGTGCCGGCGTTGCCGGACGCTTGTTCACCAGCCTGCGACGGGCTCGTCTGGGTGAGCCCGATGGCCGTGCCGGCGGCGCTGAGGATGGCGGTGAGCAGGGCGGCGACGCCGATCGCCACGAGCCAGCCGAAGAACGCCGAGCCCCAGCGAAGGCCGCCGAACTCCTCGCGCTGGCGGGCGTGGACCTCGTGGTAGCCGTTGGCGCGCTCGCGGGGCGCGACTGCGCCCCGCGTGCGCTCCTGGGTGGTCCCGCGCTCCATCAGTCGACCCTCCGCGACCCGCTGCTGCCGCTGATCGGCCGGGTCTCGGTGACGCCGTTGCCGGAGCCCGTGCGGGCCTGCGCCTCGTCCGTGGCGCGCTGCGCGTCCTGCTTGCCGCGCTCCTTGCCGACCTCCATGTCGCGACGGACCTGGCCGCGCTGCTCCTGGCCCTTGTCGTAGGCGTCGGAGAGCATCCGGCTCGCGACCTCGCGGCCGCCGAGGCCGAAGGCGAGCGCCATGGCCAGGAACACGCCGCCGATCAGCGCGGCGTAGGTGATCGTGACGATCTCCTGCGCGATCTTCAGCTGGTTGAGGATCATGAACGTGGCGATGGCCATGATCAGCAGCGGCACGATCGACGCGACCAGCTTGCCGGTCGGGGTGTCGCCCATGGTCTTGGTGACCAGCGCGGCGACCGCGCCGGCGATGGCGCC
>Ga0126313_10000704_pt1 | contig 16318 bp, 17 predicted proteins | sample Plot105A_FD_89954 | JGI IMG/M metagenome (GOLD analysis project Ga0126313, IMG submission 89954) | Serpentine soil microbial communities from UC McLaughlin Reserve, CA, USA - Plot105A | ecosystem: Environmental > Terrestrial > Soil > Grasslands | place: USA: UC McLaughlin Reserve, Lake County...
CACCAGATATACCAGTTCTTCTTCGACAAGTACGTCGCATCCTACGAGGTGATGCGGGATCTCATGCATGAGGTGGTTGATTATGTGCGCGACTGAGGCCCCGGCCGCCACGGTGGACGCGGAGATCCTGCAGCGGCTCTACCGCGGCATGGTGCGCATCCGGCGGGCGGAGGAGCGCGTTCTCGAACTCCTGCTCAAGAACAAGCTGTCGAGCACGATGTGCCACGTCAGCATTGGCCAAGAGGCCGTCGCCGTCGGCGTATGCGACGTGCTCGGCCCCGAGGACTACATCACCAGCACGCACCGGGGGCACGGGCACTTCTTGGCGCGCGGCGGCGCGATGGGCGCGCTGATGGCGGAGCTGATGGGCCGGGAGACAGGGGCATGCCGCGGTCGCGGTAGCTCCATGCATCTCGTCGACGTATCGATCGGACACCTCGGCTCGAACGCGATCGTCGGCGGACACATCCCCATCGCCACCGGTGCCGCTCTCTGGACCGCGCTGAGCGGCCAACCTCGTGTCGTCGCGTCGTTCTTCGGCGACGGCGCGACGTCCGAAGGCATCTTTCACGAGTCCGTGAACTTCGCGGCCGTGCAGCGGTTGCCGATCGTATTCGTCGTTGAGAACAATCACTGGGCCATGTCGTTGCCGTGGTCACGGGAGACCGCGCAGCCGAGTATCGCCGTGAAGGCACAGGCGTACGGCATCGCCGGTGTCGACGTCGACGGCCAGGATGTCCTCGCCGTACGCGCCGCCACGGCAGAGGCCGTCGAACGTGCACGGCGCGGCGACGGCCCCACACTGCTCGGCTCCGAGACTTATCGCTTCCTCGGCCACTCGCGCGCTGACCCCAGCGCCTACCGTGACAAGAGCGAGGAGGAGCGATGGCGGCAGCGCGACCCGATCGCGCTCGCCCGCGACCGGCTGACCGCCAGCGGGGTCGCTGATGAGTGGTACGACGAGGTGGAACGTGCGGTGGCGAACGAGATCACACGCGCGGTCGAGTTCGCCGAGAGCAGCGCGCCGGCTGGCCTCGACGAGGTCTTCTCGGACATTTACGCCACACCCTTGGCAGGTGGGCAATGACCGACACGATGGCACCGATCCGGATCGTCACCGTGCGGGAGGCGTTGCGCGAGGCATTGTTCGAGGAGATGGAGGCCGACGAGCGCGTCATCCTGATGGGCGAGGACGTCGGCAGGTACGGTGGCGCATACGCTGTCTCAAGAGGTCTTCTTGAGCGCTTCGGTGAGCGCCGTGTAATCGACATGCCGATGTCCGAGGCCCTCATCGTCGGCTCCGCGCTGGGTGCGGCTATCGTGGGGGGCCGGCCGGTCGCCGAGATCATGTACATGGATTTCGCGACGCTCGGCATGGACCAGCTCGCCAACCAGGCTGCGAAACTGCATTTCATGTTCGGCAACCAGCTGAGGGCGCCGATGGTGGTGCGCGTGCAACAGGGCGTGGGCCGCGGTGCGGGATCGCAGCACTCGCAGAGCCTGGAGGCGTGGTTCGCGCACGTCCCCGGCCTGAAGGTTGTCGCGCCGAGCACACCCGCCGACGCGAAGGGACTGCTGAAGGCCTCGATCCGCGATGACGACCCTGTGTTGTTCATCGAGCACAAGGGGCTCTACCCGCGCAAGGGGGAGAGCGCGAAGCCGGACCACACGGTGCCGATCGGAGTCGCCGAGGTCAAGCGGACGGGGGACGACGTGACCCTGGTGGCGTGGTCGGATATGGTGCACACGGCGCTCGCGGCCGCTGACCGCCTCGTCCAGCGCGGCGTCGGGGTGGAAGTGGTCGACCTGCGCACCCTCGCGCCGCTTGATATCGAGACCCTGCTGGCGTCGTGCCGGCGCACCGGGCGGCTCGTGGTCGCACACGAATCCTGCCGCACCGCAGGGCTCGGCGCGGAGATCGTCGCGCGGGTTGCCGAGCAGCTCCACGGTCAGTTGCGCGCTCCAATCCGTCGGGTCACCACCCCGGACGTGATTCTGCCCGCCAACACTGCGCTGGAGAAAGCACTCGTCCCCGACACCGACAGCGTCGTGGCGGCGATCGAGAACCTGCTTGGGGGCTGAGGACACATGGAGGTACCAGTGGTCATGCCGCCGATGGGCGACGCCGCCGGTGAACTCGTTATGAGCCGGTGGTTCAAGACAGCTGGTGAACGGGTCGCCAAGGGCGAGCCGCTGTTCGAAGTCGCCACCGACAAAGCCGAGGTCGAGGTCGAGGCGCTGGACACCGGCGTGCTGTCGCGGATCCTCCTCGTGGAGGGCCAGTCGGCAGAGCTGGGGGAGACGATCGCCTACATCGATGCGGACGCGGGGTGAGGGTGAGTCATGGTGGAGTCCACCGCTGTGCATCGGCGCGCGCCGGTTGCCGAGCTCCCGCGCGAGGATCTCATCGTCGAGGTGGCGACGCTCTACTACCGGAGAAGGCTCGATCAGGAGGAGATCGCCCGTCGTATCGGCGTCTCACGGTCGACCGTCTCTCGTATGTTGAGCGAGGCGCTCAAGACCGGTGTCGTCGAGATCCGGATTCGAGGCGGGCTCCCGCTGGCGGAGGATCTTCAGCGGGACCTCGTCCGCGAGTTTCGGCTGCGTGATGCGCTCGTTCTCGACGCGCACGGCTGGGGCGACGACGTGCTCGGGCGAGTGGGCCGGCTGGCGGCGCGCTACCTTGACTCGACCCTCGGCGACGGCGACGTGCTTGCGATCAGCTGGGGCACCGGCGTACGTGCTGTCGCCGATGGGCTCGAGCCGAAGGTGTCGCGCAATGTCGAGGTCATCCAGATGCTGGGGGGTGCGGGCAGCCGTCACCCGGACGTGGATGGCACGGAGCTCGCCAGGCGGCTGGCGGGCCTGCTAGGCGGTCGCTGCCGGTACCTGAATGCGCCGCTCGTCGTGGACGACGAGGAGGTGGCGGCCGCACTGCTGCGCCAGCGCAGCGCACGTGAGACGCTCGCCGCCGCGGCCAACGCCGACATCGCCGTCGTCGGAATCGGTGCGCTCGTTCCTGAGGTGTCGTCGCTACTACGCGCAGGCCATCTGACACACCGCGGAATCATGGAGCTGCGTCGTCTCGGTGCCGTCGGCGATGTGTGCGGCCATCTGTTTACGATCGATGGACGGCTCGTGGACGCTGAGTTCGCCCGGCGCATCGTGACCATTGACGTCGAGGCGCTGCGCCGCATCTCGCGTGTGGTCGGCGTCGCTGTGGACGTGGTGAAAACCGAAGCGATCCTTGGCGCGCTGCGTAGCGGTCTCGTCAACGTCCTGGTCACCGACGACGCCGCTGCGCGTGGCGTATTGGCGGCGGCGGCGACCTGAGGCTGGGACGTCGGATCAGGTCGGCAGTTCTGCACGGCTTCTCGCGAGCAGGTGCATATCCTCGCGCAGCGCCACATAGGTGCGGCGGTAGACGCCGTAGAGGTCGGTGTACATCGGTGCCGTCGCGGGGTCGGGCTCGACGCGCTCGGCCACCGGGTTCCAGCCGGAGGTGTCAACTCCGCAAGCGTCGGCGGCCATCCGGGCGTCGCCGTACGACGCGCCGATCGTCGTGGTGCTCAGGTCCTGCGGCAAGCCGGTCACGTTGCTGACGATCTGGGTCCACAGGTTGCCCCGCGTCCCGCCGCCGACCGCCACTAGGCGGCGCGGTGTGGCGCCAGCCTCGGTCATGGCCTCGAGATTGTGCCGGATGCCGTATGCCACGCCTTCAAGCGCGGAGCGGTAGAGGTGAGCGCGACTGTGCCCCAGCGTCAGCCCAACCCAGCAGCCACGCGCGTCCGGGTCGAACAGCGGTGTCCGCTCACCTGAGAAGTAGGGGAGCAGCACGAGGCCGTCGCTGCCGGGAGCGACTGCGGCGGCCTCGGCCACCAGGCCGGCGATGTCGGTTGCGACGAGGTCGGCGAGCCACGTGGTGACGAGGCCGGACGTCGCCATGCCGGCGGCGATCGAGAACGTCTCGCTGGTGCGTCCTGACGCTGCCCACAGGCCGGGATGGACAGCGGGACGAGCGACGGTCTGGATCAGGAACAGGGTTGAGCCGTACATCACCATCGTGTCGCCCACATCGCGGCAGCCGACGCTGTAGGACTCCGCCATCGCGTCGATCGTCCCGGCGACGACCGGTGTGCCGACAGCGAGACCGGTTTCCTCCGCGGCGGCCGGGAGTACCTCGCCGACGAGATCGCCCGGCCAGGCGAGGCGGGGTCGTTCGATGCCCGGAGCGGTGGCCTCCCATCCCTGCGGCCACCAGTCGAGCGCGGTGAGGTCGTAGAGTGGGTCGGACGCGCTGGCCGAGTAGTGGTCGAGAACGTACTCGCTGGTCAGCCGATCGACGATGTAGCTTGAGGCACAGTACCATCGTCGGGCACGCGTCCACGTCTGCGGCTCGTGGCTGGCGACCCACAGCAGCTTCGGTCCGACAGCCTGGGTGGTCAGGCGGTTGCCGGTTCGCCGCAGCAACACCTCCTCGCCCAGCGTCGCGGTGAGGTCGTCGATCTCGCGGCCTGCTCGCGTATCAATGCCGTAGAGGATCGCGGGGCGCAGCGGGGCTCCCGTGGCCTCGGCAAGCATCACGACCGGCCCGATGCCGCTGACGGCCACCGCGCGCACATCCTGCGCATCGACCGTCTGCAGCACCTCGGCGACGAGTGTGCGAAAGTCAGACCACCACACGCCATCCGCGTCATGCTCGAACCACCCTGGCCGTGGCGATGATGTGACGTGCGGCCGCGTCGCAGACGCCAGAATCTTGCCGCCGACGTCAACGACAACGGCCTTGCTGCTGCCGGTCCCAATGTCGACGCCCAAGAACGTCATCGCACATCGCCGGCCGCGGCCACCTTGTCGGGTGCGGCGGTCCGGACCGCGCAGCGCTGTAGGCAATGGCCGTATTTCGCAGCCGCCTCGGAGGGCAGGTCGTCGTCGGTGAGCACATGGTCGACCTCGTCTAGTTCGGCCACGCGTACCAGCGCGCGCCGTCCGAACTTCGAGCTGTCCGCAAGCACCGCTGTCGTACGGGCGACCGAGAGCATCGCCCGCTTCAGCGCAATTTCCAGCGTGTTGGTGTTGGTGATGCCGGTGTCCACGTCGATTGCGTCGGCACCGAGAAACGTCCAGTCGACCCGCAGGTCCTCGATGAACGCCACAGCTCGCTCCCCGAACAGGGTGTACGTCGAGCTCAGGAGCTCGCCGCCGGGGACGAGAAGCCGCACGCCGGGGTAGTCGGTCACGAGCTGCGCGATGCGCAGGTCGTTCGTGACAATGGTGAGGTCGCGTCGCCAGCGGAGCGCCACGGCGAGCTGGTAGGTCGTCGATCCGCTATCGAGGAGGATGCTGTCGCCGTCGCGGACGAGCTCACTGGCGGCCGCCGCGATGGCTTGCTTGGCGGCGATACGCTCGTGCTGCTTGACGGCGTACGGCACGTCGACGGCACCGGCCAGCGGCCGCGCGCCGCCGTGCGTGCGCTGCAGGTGACCGTCGCGCGCAAGCGCGTCCAAGTCACGCCTGATCGTGGACGTGTCCACACCGAGCGTGACGGCGAGCTCCTTGGCTTCGACATACCCCGTGAGGAACAGGAGACGAAGAATCTCGCGCCGCCGCTGCCCGGTTCGCATTGCGGCTCCTCTTGGCGCGATCCGGTGAGTATCGTATCGTCATGCCTGAGGTGCACGATAACGCGCAAAGATACGCTCGACAAGGGGCTTGACGCATGATTCCGAGCGATAGATGCTTGGAAGGTTCGCGGAACCAGGCATGTTCCTGCAGCATGGGGAGCAAAGCGTGCAGTCTGCGCTGGGGGATGCAAGCGGCGACCTGCTCGCCATGTGCCGGCGGCTCTCCGCTGTGGCGGCACCAGCGGGCAACGAGGACCGGCTGACGGCGATGGTCGTCGACCACCTGCGCGCGGGCGGCCTCAAGCCCATCGTGGATCGCCTCGGGCAGGTCGCCGTCACCTTCGGCGGCGACCGCGACGGGGCACCCACCGTGCTGGTCACCGCGCACCTCGATGAGCTCGGGCTGACGGTGCGCGGCATCGACGCGGACGGAATGTTGCGTGTACACCGGCTCGGCGGAATGCCCGAGCGAGTCCTGCCAGGCACCCGGCTGCTGGTCCACACGCGTCACGGAGATGTTCCGGCGGTCGTCGGCATCAAGAGCCATCACCTCACACCGCCGGAAGACAAGTACGTCGCGAAGCCCGCGACCGAGCTGTACCTCGACATCGGCGCCGCGACGGTGACGCAGGCCGAGTCGGCCGGGGTGCGAGTCGGCGACCCTGTCACCTACCAACCGCAGTGGGATGAGTTCGTCGGCGGCCGGTTCTCGGGGAAGTCCCTCGACGACCGACTCGGGGTTGCCGCGCTCTTAGGCTATGTCGACTGGTTGGTCGTAAATGCCCCGCAGCAGCGTGTGGTCGTGGCGTTCACGACTCAGGAGGAGTTCCACGTCCGGGGCACATTGGCCCTCGTCTCGAAGTTTTCGCCCGACATCGTCGTGAATGTCGATATCGCCCCGGCCACCGACACACCCGACCTCGCCGGCCAAGGTGCCGTCCGGCTCGGTGCCGGGCCGACACTGTCGCGGCTGTCGTTCCACGGCCGCGGCACCCTCGGCGGACTCATTCCCCACCCGGCTCTCGTGCGTGTCGTCGAGGCCGTGGCCGGCAAAGAGTCGGTCGCGATCCAGCACGACGCCATGATCGGTGTGATCACCGACGCGGCGTTCGTGACGATGGCCAGCGCTGACGGCATTGCAGCGGTTGGCATCGGCATTCCTGTGCGTTATACGCATTCGCCGGTCGAGACGGCGCAGGCGTCCGACGTCATGGCCTGCGTCCAGCTGCTCATAGGGGTCGTCCCGCGGCTCGCCGACGTCGACCTGGCACGTGGTGCCTCCCAGATTGTAAGGGGAGGACTCGCATGACCGTACTGACCGAGCTGTTCGGAAAGTCCAAGGCCATCATCGCGATGGCTCACTTCCCTCCGATGCCCGGGCAGCCGCTGCACGACTCGAAGGGGGGTGTGGGTGCGCTGCTCGATGCCGTCAGTCACGACGTCGAGATCCTGGCGCGCAGCGGTGTCGACGCGATCATGTTCTGCAACGAGGGCGACCGTCCCTACCGCACAAATGTCGGCCCAGAAGTGCCCGCTGTCATGGCCGCCGTCATCACCGAGCTCAAGCGTGAGCTGCCCATCCCGTTCGGCGTGGATATTCTCTGGGATCCGCGTTCGGCGATCGGCCTTGCCCACGCCGTTGGGGCGAAATTCGTGCGAGAGGTCTTCACCGGCGCCTACGCTGGCGACTTCGGTGTGTGGAACACGGACCCGGCAGGCGCTCTGGCGTACCGCCGACAGCTCGGCGCCGACGGTGTGAAGCTCTTCTACAACGTGACGGCGGAGTTCGCGGCGCCGATCGCCGCCCGTGACATCGGGATTACCGCGTGGTCGGCGGTCTTCAGCTCGCTTGCCGACGCGATATGCGTATCCGGCGTCGTCACCGGAACCGGCGTCGACGTGAGCCAGCTGCGCGCCGCAAAGGAAGCGGTAGGCGCCGATGTCGCGGTGATCGCAAATACCGGCGTACGCCCCGAGACCGTGGGCGAGATGCTTGCGCTTGCCGACGGATGTGTCGTTGGGACGTCGCTCAAGCGCGACGGCAGCACGTGGAACGAGGTCGATCCGGTCCGTGTCGAGCGACTGGTCGCCGCGGCGGCAGACAGCGACCTCTGGGAGCCGGCTCGACCGGCGTCGTAGCAGCACAAGGAGGGAGATCCCCGGTGCACAAGATGAGAATCGCCGCTGCGGTCAGCGTGGTCGCTCTCGCCCTGGCTGCGTGTTCCTCCGGCGGCGGCGGCGGGGGCGCCGCCGGCGGCAGTACCAAGCAGAACAAGGATATTCGTATCGTCACAGTCGTGAAGTTGCGCGGAGTTGGCTGGTTCGACCGCATGGAGGTCGGTATCAAGCAGTTCGCCCAGCAGACCGGCATCCAGGCGTCGATGACGGGCGCCGACGACGCCAGCCCGGAGAAGCAGGTCAAGCTGATCCAGGACCTCATCGCGCAGCGGCCCGACGCCATCACCGCTGTGCCGAACTCGCCCGAGGCGCTCGAGGGCGTCCTCAGGCAGGCGATGAGCTCCGGCATCAAAGTTGTCACGCATGAGGCCAGCAACCAGCAGAACACCAATGTCGACATCGAGGCTTTCGACAACAATGCCTACGGCGCCCATATCATGGACAACCTCGCCAAGTGTATGGGCGGCAGCGGCAAATACGTCGCCTTCGTCGGTCACCTCACGGCCCAGAGCCACATGGAGTGGGTAAAGGGCGCGTTCGACCAGGCGAAGTCGAAGTACCCGAACATTCAGCGCATCGGTGATCCGATCGAGGGCCTGGAGGACGCGACCGTCTCCTACCAGAAGACCAAGGAGTTGCTGTCCAAGTACCCAGACATCAAGGGCTTCGAGGGCAGCGCGGCGACTGACGTCCCAGGCGTCGGCCGCGCCATTCAGGAGGCCGGCCTGCAGAACAAGACCTGTGTGATGGGCACGAGCATCCCCTCCATCGCCAGCAAGTACCTGCAGGACGGCTCGATCGACAAGATCTTCTTCTGGGATCCCTCCCTCGCCGGTAAGGCGCAGGACATGCTCGCCGAGATGCTCGTCAAGGGCCAGAAGGTCCAGCCCGGCCTGAACTTGCACCTGACCGGGTACGAGAACCTGCAGCCGATCTCCGGCAGCCCGCACGGCCTGCACGGCTCGGCGTGGATCGACGTCGACAAGAGCAACACCTCGCAGTACCCGTTCTGACCCGTCGCCGACGAGACCGACCGGCGAGGGTGACCGGCGCATGACCCGGCCTACCCTCGCCGGGAAGCGGTCGCGAAGAGAGGGAGGGCCTGAATGGTCGCGCGCGAACCCCTGCTGGTCGCGAGTGGGGTGTCGAAGCGCTTTGGTGGTGTCGCCGCGCTCGACCACGTGACCCTTGAGGTCCGACCCGGCGAGGTGCACTGCATCGTCGGTGAGAACGGTTCGGGCAAGTCGACACTCATCAAGGTCATCAGCGGCGTCGAGACGCCCGACACAGGCACCATAACCATGGACGGCACCAGCCTCTCGCGGCTCTCGCCGCGCCAGGCGATCTCGCTCGGGATTGAGGTCATCTTCCAGGACTTCTCGCTGTTCCCGAATCTGACCGCGGCTGAGAACATCGCGATGGCGACGTACGTTGCCGGTGGGCGGCGTATCGTGCGCCCAGGTTCCCTCAGACGCCTGGCCGCCGAGGTGGTCAGGCGCATCGGTGTGCGGCTCGACCTCGACTCCCGCGTCGAGGATCTCTCGGTCGCCGACCGGCAGCTCACCGCCATCTGTCGTGCGCTCGCCCGCGACGCCCGCGTGATCTTCATGGACGAGCCGACGACGGCGCTGACCTGGCGCGAGGTGCAGGCGCTCTTCCGCGTCGTCGAGTCATTGAAGGAGACCGGCACTGCACTGGTCTTCGTAAGCCACAAACTCGACGAGGTCCTCCGGGTCTCCGACCGGATCACGGTGCTGCGCAACGGCGTGGTGACCGTCACGGGCGACGTCGCCGATTTCGACCGTGGCTCGATCATCCAGGCAATGACCGGTAGAGCGTTGACCGAGACGAGCCCCGCCAGCTCCATCCGCGAGCGCGAGGCGCCGCTGCTCGAGGTCAGGCAGCTTGGCCTGCGCGGCTCCTTCCATGATGTGTCCTTTACCGTCCGCCCCGGCGAGGTCGTTGGCGTCACCGGACTGCTGGGCTCGGGCCGAACGGAGATCGCAGAGGCGCTGTTTGGCATCACGCCAGCCCACCACGGAACTGTCCACGTCGACGGTAGGCCGGTGCGCATACGGTCCGTCCGCGACGCGATCGCCGCAGGGATCGGCTACGTCCCGGGCGATCGGCTCACCCAAGGCGTGTTCCTCGACCAGGCGATCTCGCGGAACATCATCGCCGGCAGCCTCGACCGGCTCCTCGGCAGGCTCAACCTTATCCGCCGGAAGCAGGCGCGAGAGACGGTTGAGGAGGCGGCGTCCGAGCTGAACATCCGGATGTCGTCCGCCGACGATCCCGTGCGCAGCCTCTCCGGCGGCAACCAGCAGCGCGTCGTGCTGGGCAAGTGGCTGGCGCGCAACCCGCACATCCTCATCCTGAACAGCCCCACCGTTGGCGTCGATGTCGGCTCCAAGCACGAGATTCTCGAGATGCTCCGCGCCAAGGGCCGCGAGGGCCTCGGTGTCATCGTCATCTCCGACGACGTCCCGGAACTCGTGGCGGTCTGCCACCGCGTGCTCGTGGTCCGCCGTGGCCGCATCACCGACGAGCTCGTCGGCGATCGCCTCACCGAGGAGGTCATCTTAAGGGAGCTAGCTGCATGACCGCTCTGGTGCCTGCCCTCCGCCGGCTGCCCATCTACCGGTTGCGCGGCAGCAACAACGAGGGTGTGCTCATCCTGTCCATCATCGTCTTGTCCGTCATCGTCGGGATCGTGGCCCCGTCGTTCTGGCGCCTGTCGACCTTGCTGAACATCAGCAGCAGCTCGCTCGAGAATCTCGTGTTCGCCATGGGCGTGCTGATGGTCATCATCTCCGGCGGCATCGACGTTTCGTTCATGGCGATTGGTATCTTCGCGGGCTACGGCGTTATCGTCCTCACCAATCACACAGGGTTCGGTGCGTCGAGCGCCTGGACGAGCTTCGCGATCGCTGCGGGCCTGGGCCTTGGTCTCGGCACCCTCAATGCGGCGGCCATTGCCGGACTGCGGCTGCCGACATTGATCGTGACCCTCGGCACGCAGGGCATCATCCGCGGGGCGATGCTCGCCTATGTCGGGTCGAAGGTGATCCCGGACTACCCGCCCGGCCTCGATAAACTGTCGACGAACTACCTGGTCACGGCGACGCAGGGCGCATCGAGCACGAGACTGAGCGTCCTCGTTATCCCGGCCATTCTCATCTGCGCCGTCATGAGTGTGCTCTTGCGGTACACGACGCTCGGTCGCGGCATCTATGCCATCGGAGGCGATGCCGAGTCGGCTCGTCGCGCCGGGTTCCCCGTGTTCGGGATCCAGGTGTTCATCTACCTGTTCGCCGGCCTGCTCGCCGGCGTCGCCGGGATGATGCACGTGACGCAGGTGCGGCTCGCCAATCCCTATGAGCTCGTCGGCGGTGAGCTCGACGTCATCGCCGCAGTTGTGCTGGGCGGCGCATCGATCTTTGGCGGTAAGGGATCAGTGAGTGGGACGGTCCTCGGCGTCGTGCTGATCTCTCTCATCAAGAATTCGCTCATCCTGCTCGGTGTACCGGGGACGTGGCAACGTGCCACGGTCGGCCTGCTGCTGCTCATCGGTGTCTCGGCGCAGGCGCTAACCGCCTCTGCCCGCCGCCGAAACCTCGACGCCATGCCGGAGACGCCGGCATGAGCGACATGACCGAGCGTATGGTCCGGCGCATGCTCGGGGAGCGCAGCCTGGTCCGCCTGGCGGTCCTCGCCATCGCAGTCATCATTCTGTTCTCCATCCTGAGCGACAACTTCTTTACCGTCATCGACTTCCAGTCGATGGGTTTCCAGATCGCCGAGGTGGGGCTGCTGAGTCTCGCCGTGATGCTGTCGATGCTCACCGGCGGCATTGATCTGTCGATCGTTTCGGTGGCCAATATCGCAGCCCTGGTGACGGCCGAGCTGTTCAAGGGGACCGACGCCGCGTCCGCGACCGGCGGCAAGGCGCTGCTGATGACGGCGGCGTTCATCCTTGTCGGCCTTGCGGCGGGAACCGCCTGTGGTGTCCTGAACGGCCTGCTCATCACGCGGATCCGGATCACCCCGATCCTGGCGACGCTCGGCACGCTGCAACTGCTCAACGGGCTGGCCATCATCTGGACCGGTGGAAAGGCGGTCTACGGCATGCCGAACGCGTTCCTCAACATCGGCACCGGCTACATCGCCCGGGTTCCCGCGCCCGTCATCGTGCTGGTCATCGCAGCCGTCGCCGCAGCGGTATTCGTGAACCGTACTGGCATCGGTCTGCGCCTCCAACTGGTGGGCGCCAACCCGACGGCAGCACGATATTCCGGCCTCAACAACGCCCGCGTGCTGATGATGACCTACATCTCCAGCGCCTTCCTGTCCTCGATCGCGGGAATCCTCATCGCCGCCCGCTCGGCGAGCGCGAACGCCGACTACGGCGCGTCGTACGTCCTCCTCGCCATCGTGATCGTCGTCCTCGGCGGCGTGAACCCGTTGGGCGGGTACGGGACCGTTACCGGTGTCGTGCTGGCCGCCTTCGTGCTGCAGCTCGTCCACAGCGGTTTCAGCCAGATCGGCTACAGCGACTTCCTGTACAGCATCGCGCAGGGCGGCATCCTGATCGGCGTCATGGCCCTCAACACCTTGTCGACGCGGTGGCGCCTGAGCAGCCGGCTCGCGATCCTCAACCGATGGCGGCGCGCCGAAGCGCCGACGGCGCAGCCACCGTCCGCGCTCGCGCCGCCGCTGCCTCCAGGCGCTTCCGCACAGTCCAAAGAGGCGGAGCGCAAGCCGTAACCGTGGCACGCCAGAGGGTGCGGAGTTACCTCCGCCCAAGGAGAACCAGATGAAGAAGCTCATTAATGACCCGGACGCGTTCGTCGACGAGATGCTCGAAGGCTTGCTGGTCGCGCACTCCGACATGCTGAAGGCAGCCTCCGACGATCGGCGTGCGCTCGTCCGTGCCGACGCGCCGCTCAGCGGCAAGGTCGGCATCGTGACCGGTGGCGGCTCCGGGCACCTGCCGGTCTTCCTCGGCTACGTCGGACGTGGCCTGTGCACCGGCGTCGCCATCGGCAACGTCTTCTCGTCCCCGTCCCCAGATCAGATGCTGGCCGCGACACGTGCTTCGTCAGGCGGTGCCGGCGTGCTCTATCTCTACGGCAACTACGGCGGCGACGTATTGAACTTCGACCTCGCCGGCGACATGGCCGACGCCGAGAACATCGAGACGCGCACGGTCCTCGTCACCGACGACGTCGCGTCCGCGCCGCCCGACCGGGCGTCGGACCGGCGCGGGATCGCGGGGTTGTTCTTCGCGTACAAGTGCGCAGGCGCGGCAGCCGAGCGCGGAGACTTGCTAGCGGAAGTCGCCGACGTGGCGACCGCTGCGGTAGCTGCCACCCGCACAATGGGTGTTGGACTCTCCCCAACGATCATCCCGAGCGCGGGCAAGCCGACGTTCGAGCTCGGCGAGGACGAGATGGAGATCGGCATCGGCATTCACGGCGAGCCTGGCATCCACCGCGGGAAGCTCGAGTCGGCGGACCAGGTCACCGAGCGGCTCATCGGCGCGATCTCGGAGGACCTTGCGCTGAAGTCTGGTGATCGGGTTGCGGTTCTCATCAACGGGCTCGGCGCGACGCCGCTCGAGGAGCTGTACGTGATGTACCGACGAGCGTCGAACCTGTTGCATGACATAGGCGTCGAGATTCACCGCCCGTACATTGGCGAGTTCGCGACGAGCCTCGAGATGGCCGGCGCCTCGGTATCGGTCATCCGCCTTGACGAGCAGCTCACTACGTTGCTCGACGCGCCAGCCGCCTCCCCGTTCTTTCGCCAATGAAGGGCGACGCGCTCGTCGTGGTGCTCGACGCAGCTCTCGCCCGGCTCGCCGAGAGCCGCGACGAGCTACGCGACCTCGACGCTGCGCTGGGGGACGGCGACCTCGGCATCACGGTCAGCAAGGGATGTGAGGCGGCGCGGGCCCGGCTCGCGACGCTGACCAACCCGTCGCCGGCGGAGGTGCTGCGGGTTGCGGGTACGGCGTTCGCGGCCGCCAACCCGTCGACGATGGCGGCACTCGTCGGCGGTGCCCTCCTCGCAGCCGCCAAGGCGGTCGCTGATTCCTCCAGCCTGACCCGCGACGACGTCGTGCGATTGGCGCGAGCCGCGGCCGATAGCATCAAGACTCGGGGCAAGGCCGAACTCGGCGACAAGACCATGCTCGATGCCATCGTGCCGTCGGTCGACGCGCTGGAGTCGTCGGCCGGTGATGACCCGCTCGATGCGATGGTGGCCGCGGCACGGCGCGCGATCGACGAGACCACGCCACTGCAGTCACAGCGGGGACGGGCTTCCTGGGTCGGTGAGCGCAGCGCCGGCCACCCGGATCCCGGCGCAATGGCGTACCTGCGACTCCTAGAGGCGCTCGCGGCCGTGTTGCGCGCAACTCCTGGGGGCGACTGATCGCCGAATACGACACTTGGAGGAGCAGCAAATGAAGGCAGCTGTCCTCACCAGTCCATCCCCGATCGAGCAGGGTCCGCTGCACCTGGAGGATGTCGCGTCCCCTGAGCCGGAGCCCGGAGAGATCGTGGTGCAGGTGCGTGCGGTGTTTGTCGCTCGAATCTGCACATGATCGAGGGTGACTGGGTCGCAGCCGGTGTGCCGGCGAGAACGCCGATCGTCCCTGGCCATGAGGTGGTCGGAACCGTCGCCGCCGTCGGTGACGGCGTCAATTGGCTCCACGCAGGCGAGCGGGTCGGCGTTCACCACTGTGGTCGACCTGTGGTCAGTGCGAATACTGCCTGTCCGGGCGGGAGCAGCTCTGCCAGTTGAAGCAGATCACCGGCGAGACCGTCGACGGCGGCTACGCCGAGCAGATGTTGGCCAAGGCCACCCACACCTACGTGATACCGGATTCCCTCGATAACGCGGCGGCGGCGGTGCTGTTCTGCCCTGGCATCACGGCGTACGGCGCGGTGGCCAAGGCGCGGCTGTCACCAGCCAAGAGCGTCGCGGTCTTCGGTGTCGGCGGCGTTGGTCACGTCGCGTTGCAGTTCGCGAAGCTCACCGGTGCGGAAACCCTCGCCGTCACCCGCAGCGCGCAGCGGTTGGAGCTGTCGGAGGAACTGGGCGCGTCACGCACCATCGACGCATCGCGTGGCGACGCGGGCAAGGCGCTGCGCGCCAGTGGCGGAGTCGACGCGACGCTCGTGTTCGCGCCGTCGAACGACGTGGTCAGGCAGGCGATCGACGCTACGAAGCCAGGGGGCGTCGTTGTCATCGGCGTCAACGCCGAGATCGGCCCTTTCCCGTTCGCCGACGAGAAGACCGTCGTCGGATCGCTGCTGGGATCGCGGCAGATGATGAGAGAGGTGTTACGCATCGCGGGCGAGGGACGTGTGCGCGTGGTGCAGGAGGCGTATCCGCTCGACCAGGCGGAGGAGGCGCTAGCCCGGCTCAAGCGCGGCGAGGTACGCGGCCGGCTTGTACTCGTGCCCTGACGACCTGTGTGCCCGTTCCAGCGCTGACGTCGAGCGGCCGGCGGCTCTCGAGGACGCCAGCGTGGCCTCTGCCGTCCCGCACAGAGCCTCCCGTCGTCCCACGCCGTTAGGCATCTCCGTTGCACTGCAACCCGATCTCGAACCGACCTAGCCCGGACATCGGTGGCGGACCGCTCGGCTCAGGCGAAGGGCGCGGATGAAGGGTGAGCGTGCGGGTAGCCGAGGAACGGTCGTCTCGCCGACGTGAGCATCGGATGCAGAATCTGGTCCTTGAGCCCCTGAAGGCCGTCGTTGACGGAGTTCTTGACGGAAGACGACAGACCAACAGACGGCGTAGGGTGCGCAAACTCCGACATGGCTTCTGACCTGGCGGTTCGCTACGTCATGGTGGGGTAGTGTCACGCCTCCGCTGATCGTCTCGGAGGCCACCCGGGTGCTGTCGAAGCTTGCCTACCTGACGCTCTGCCGCTCCATCCAGCTTCTGATGCTGCTGGCCCGCGGCGAAGCCGCCAAGGATCTGGAGATCCTCGTGCTGCGCCACCAGCTCACGGTGTTGCGCCGCCAAGTCGCACGTCCCAGGCTCGAGCCCACCGACCGCGCCCTCCTTGCCGCCGTCAGCCGGGCACTGCCTCGAGCCCGCTGGTCGTGCTTCTTCGTGCAGCCCGAGACGCTCCTGCGCTGGCACCGCTACCTCGTCGCCGGCGCCTGGACCTACGCTCGCCGTGGACAGGGGCGGCCGCCGCTCGACCAGGACGTCCAGCAGCTGATCATCCGCCTGGCCAAGGAGAACCCCCACTGGGGATACCAGCGCATCAAAGGTGAGCTCCAACAGCTTGGCATGCAGGCCTCGGCGACTGCGATCCGCACGACCCTGCGCCGCCACGGTCTGGATCCAGCACCCCGGCGGGCTACCAGCACCTGGCGGACGTTCCTGCGCCAGCAAGCCGCCGCGATCGTGGCCTGCGACTTCTTCACCGTCGACACCGTCCGGCTGCGACGGTTGTATGTGCTGTTTTTCACGAACTGGACACTCGGCGG
>Ga0126313_10000705_pt1 | contig 16311 bp, 18 predicted proteins | sample Plot105A_FD_89954 | JGI IMG/M metagenome (GOLD analysis project Ga0126313, IMG submission 89954) | Serpentine soil microbial communities from UC McLaughlin Reserve, CA, USA - Plot105A | ecosystem: Environmental > Terrestrial > Soil > Grasslands | place: USA: UC McLaughlin Reserve, Lake County...
ACATGGCAGAGGTGGAACGAAGCTGGTTCCGCCGCCGATTCTCCGGGCAGGACGTGCCCAAGCGCTACCAATCGGAATCCGATCCGGACGGTGATTTCAACGGTGCCGTAGCCGAGCAGGCTGCGGTTGATGAAGCGTGGGCTGCCTGGAGCGACGAAATCGCGTTCGCTGAGCTGTTCACTCAAAGCACCGACCTCGGCTTCGTTGGACAGGACGGCGACGGAAGTCCGATCTCATTGCGGGAGCTACTGGTCCACATGATCGAGGAGTACGCCCGCCACAACGGTCATGCCGATCTGTTGCGGGAGCGCATCGACGGACGAATCGGTCAGTAAGGTCGGCGAATTTTCCGCAGTCTCGCTATCCCTTCGTCACGCGGCCCGAGCCGCTGACCTCCCGAGTGACCTGTGGCGGGTTCCCGTAGTAGGTAAGCTGCCCGCTGCCGCTGAGCTGGGCATCTAACTTGTCGCTTACCGTCACCGTCGCATTGCCACTGCCTGAAATCTCGGCGGAGGCGACCTTGGTCTGCAGGTCTTTCGCCAGGTATTCACCGGATCCGCTGATTTTCAAGTCCTGTTGCTCGACGGTCCCGCCTACTGTGATCTTGCCCGATCCGCTCAGGTCCACGGCAAGGCTGGGAGCGGTTATCGTCGAAGCGGTAACCGTGCCAGAGCCGGAGATCATCAATCCGGATACGTCCTTCATCGAGACTCGATACGTCACCGGCTTGGTGAGGTGAATAGTCAGGTTTGACTTCTCTCCCAGGCGCAGTGTCCCATTCACAACTTCGCTGGTCAGTTTGGGGATGAGGTTGTCCTCAGCCTCGATCGTCAGGGCCTCAGTGCCGTTCTGCTCGATGATCACGTCTCCTGCGCCACTCAGGTCGATCTTCGTGAAGCCGGATACGGTCCGGGACTCGCTGACCACGTTTCCCGAGCCGGTTGTCACCGAACAAGCCGTCAGCATAGCGACCGTAGCGATCAGCACGAAGATAGAACGCCAACGGCCCATCCGTTCCCTCCAGCGAATCAGAGATATAGTTCTGCCGTATCACGGCCCGCCTCAATCAGGCAGCAAATCGGAGCTTTTCCAAGGCGATATTTATGAACTCGCATTCTGAGCTTGGGACGCTACCGATCGCGGTCCACTGCCCGAGGGGCGGGACGCTGCCCTGACTTTGGGGAATGCTGTGCTGCATGTCCACTCCAGCCCTCGAAAAGCAAAAAGCCAACGTGATTGCGTTCTATGACCTGATGTTCAACCAGTCGCGGCCCGCTGAGGCCATTGAGCGCTACGCCGGCGCCACCTACACCCAGCACAACCCGCATGTCGCCGACGGTAAGCAGGCCTTCATCGACTACTTCGAACGAATGGCCACGGAGTACCCCGGCAAGCACGTCGACTTCAAACGCGCCATCGCGGAAGGCGAGTACGTCGTCCTGCACTGTCATCAGTCATGGCCCGGTGATCATGACTATGCAGGCATCGACATCTTCCGCCTGGACTCCAGCGGCAAGCTGGTCGAGCACTGGGACGTCCTCCAGATCGTCCCAGAGACATCAGCCAATAACAACGGCATGTTCTGAGCGCTTGCCCAACGCTGCCGGGAAGGAGAACGTGATCGAAGACGGTGCGGGCGGCCGGGGCAGACTTGCGTCATGACCACCGGTTACGCGGCCCGGAAGCTTGAGCCGGATGGCGCGCGGCCTGGTCCGGACTTGGAGCGGGTCGTCGACGAGTTCCGTCCGCGTTGGGTGGTTCGGTCTTTCCCGGTCGCTCGGCAGATCTTGCGGGCTTCGGACGCCACGGAGCAAGCCGGTTTTGGCGCCGGGATGAACCGGTCGAAGATGCGCCCGCCGATCCTCTACCAGGAGGGGAGCCAGCACCGCGCCCAACGCCACGCCTCGGCGCGCTTCTTCGCGCCCGCTGTCATTGAGGGCTACCAGCCGATGATCGCTGAACTGAGCGAAGTGTTGCTGAATCGCCTGCGCCCCGATAAGGCCACCGACCTGAGCCGGCTGTCCATGCGGCTGGCGGTGCAAGTGACCGGCCGGGTCGTCGGTCTGACCAACTCGTCAGTGCGGGGCATGAGCGCCCGGTTGAGCGCCTTCTTCGCAGGTGACCCGCTCGCGAGCGACCGCAGCCCCGCCGGGCTCCTGCACACGCTGCGCACGACGAGTTCGTTGCTGGCGTTCTACCACCTCGACGTGAAGCCGGCGATCCGGGCCCGCCGCAGGAGCCCGTCCGCCGACGTCATCAGCCAGCTACTGCAGCAGGGATTCAGTGATTTCGAGATCCTGACAGAGGCCCTGACGTACGCGGCCGCCGGCATGGCGACCACCCGCGAGTTCATCACCGTCGCCGCCTGGCACCTGCTCGACGAACCAGAGCTCCGCTCACGTTATCTTGCCGCCGCCCGAGTCGATCGCGAGGCCATCTTGCACGAAATCCTCCGGCTCGAGCCCGTGGTTGGTGAGCTGCGACGGAGGACCCGGAAGCCCGTCGACGTGCAGACGGCGGAGGGGCCGGTGACCATCCCGCCCGGTGAGAGGATCGAGCTACAGCTGCGGCGGACGAATGCCGACCCTGACGTGGTGGGGAAGGATCCGGATCGGCTATGCCCTGACCGCACCCTGCCCGCTGCCGTGCCCCCGGTGGTGCTCAGCTTCGGCGACGGTCATCACCGATGCCCAGGCGGACCGCTCGCCATTCTGGAGAGCGATGTCTTCCTGCACCGGCTCTTGGCTCGTGACCTCGTGGCGGACGGACCTCCGCGTGTGCGGTGGAACCCGGTCTCCCAAGGCTACGACCTGGATCGATTTCTGGTCAGGCTCCGCGAGTAGGCCGGAGCGTAGGCCACACATTGGTGACCGGGAGCGGACGACGGGAATCGAACCCGCATTCTCAGCTTGGGAAGACATGCGGGACGGTCAGAGACTGCCGATTGAGCTCTGAAGGGGCGGTGGTCGCGCGGCTATGTGCATCGCCGACCTCCCGTCGCCTCCGGCTGGGCGGGGGGCATTCTGCCATCCAGCCGTGGTGACCAATCTCGGTCACCACGGGCGGATTCGTTCTTGGCTCAATAGCTCACGTTGTGCCCGAACGGGAAGAGCACTCCCCCGCCAGTGGCCGGGATCGTCACGGGCAGCTTCCCGGACGGGTTCACTTCGCCGAACATCACCTTGGCCAACGATTCGAGCGAGCCAGGCGTGAAGCCGTACGTCGCAAGATAGGTGGGAGCACTGGTATTCCCCGCGATGTCGTGCGGGTTGCGTACCCCTGCCCACACCACCGGCTTTCCGCTGGCCAGCAGGGCACGGACCAGGTCCTGCTGCGCAGCGTTAGTGTTGTTCGTTGTTACGACGACGAGGTCACCCTGCGCAGCCAAGGCGACTGCCTGATCTATCTGCGCCGGGGTGGGACTCGCGCTCGTCCCGAACGCCGTGACGGTTTGGCCGCGCGCCCTGATTGAGTTACTGAGGTGGTTAGCGACGGTGTCACCGAGCAGAACCGCGTCGTTCCGGCCGGTCACGAGAATTCGCCGCGAGTCGCCCGACAGCGGCAACACGCCAGCGGCGTTCTTGATGAGTGTCGTGGTGCGGTCGGTGATCTCTTGTGCGTCAGCAAGGTGGTCGGCGCGCCGACGACCTTCTCGGCGTTGTCGACATCTACGAACGGCTTGTCGAAAAGTCCCTGCCGCAGCTTCAGCCGGACGATGCGATAGACCGACTGGTCAAGCCGCTTCTTGGAGACCTCTCCGTTGCGCACCGAGTTCAGAACCGCCTTGTAGGCGACGTCCATCGTTGGCGGGAGGAGGAGCTGGTCGACGCCGGCCTTGAGCGCTCGCACGGGCGCGACGTCAGGCGGGTACGTGCTGGTCGCCCCACCCATGCCGAGTGCGTCGGTGACGATGAGCCCGTCGAAGCCGAGTTCCTCACGAAGCAGTCCGGTCATGATGGGCTCCGACGTCGTCGCCGGAGCGCCGCTCGGGCCCACCGAAGGCACGACGATGTGGGCTGTCATGATCGACTCAATGCCGCGCTCGATCGCTGCTTTGAATGGCGGCAGGTCGATTCTCTCCAGCTCAGCACGGCTGTGAGTGATCTCTGGTAGGCCGAAGTGGCTGTCGACGGCGGTGTCGCCATGGCCGGGGAAGTGCTTGGCCGTCGCGACGATCCCAGCGCCGTGGTAGCCATCGACCTGAGCCGCGACGAGGTCGGCGGCCAGTTCGGCGTTCTCAACTACCGAACGAACGCCGATCACCGGGTTGGCGGGGTTGATGTTGACGTCTGCGACCGGACCGTAGTTCTGGTTGATACCGACTGAAGCAAGCTCGGTGCCGATCACCTCAGCTGAGCGGAAGGCATCCTCAGTCGATCGGCCCGCGCCAAGCGCCATGTTGCCGGGCATTGCGGTGGCGGGAGCTATGAGCCGGTATACGACCGCGCCGCCCTCCTGGTCGGTGGAGATAAGCAGCGGGATTTCCATCCGCTGGCTGTCAGCGGCTGCCTGCAGACCGTTTGACAGGGTGGCGATCTGATCCGGCGCCCGGACGTTGTCCGGCCCGATTCCGCCGACCCCGCCGCCCCGACGGGGGTCGAAGTAGATGACGCCCCCGGGTTTGTACTTGTTGACGACGTCGGCCGGTGTGCGGACACCCGAGCCGTACTTTGCTTCATTGCTAGCGGCTTGTGCGTGGCAGGCAAGATCTAGCCCCGTGTGGAAAGAATCTTCGTCCGCTGTGACTGGTCGGCGGCGGCCTCTCCCTCGCCACTGTGCGCCAGGCAGTGTTTGCGCTGAGCCAGTGCTTGGTGGCCACTGTGGCGGACAAATGGTTGGAGCCGGCTGTGGTGACTGGGAGCGGACGACGGGAATCGAACCCGCATTCTCAGCTTGGGAAGCTGATGTTCTGCCGTTGAACTACATCCGCCTGACTAGGCGTTTTACTCTTCAATGCGTATCGTCACACCCGCTCGTGACTTAGAATGACTTAAGGACTTTCGGAGCAACCTGCGTAAGGGTAGCGCAGGCTCACGCGATGGAGGGCAACCCTGCTCGCTGGTCGTCGACGAAACACTTGTCAGGCTGATTCTCATTGATCGGCCCTCTCTCCGATCGGCCATCGTCCGATGATCTCGGCGAATGGCTCGGGGTTGAAGTAGTGGAATTTGGAACCGCCACGCCGCTCCGTCACGACGAGCCCAGCCGGCTACTCGGGCACGCTGAGGTGCTGAGAGATCGCCTGACGTGTAAAGCTGAGGCCATGCCGCGTCGAGAGCAGGGAACAGATCTCGAAAAGGGTCTGGCCGTCGCTCGCCGTCAGTTCGTCGAGGACGAGGCGCCTCGTCTCGTCGTCGAGAGCACGGAAAACATCGACCACATCCTCACGGTGAGCTCGTCAGCGGCCGCCCGCTTGGATCAGCAGCCGTACCGATTTGCTGGCGCCGCGGTGGAGCACGCAGGTCCTCGCAACTCACACGAGGCAGGCGGCGAACTACCGCTCAGCTTGCTTCGGGTTCGGGTGCTCCGAAGACCTGACGGGTGATGGTGACTGCGGTCATTGCTTTGGGCCAGCCGGCATAGAACGCCAGGTGGGTGATGGCCTCGAGAAGCTCGGTCCGTGTGAGGCCGTTCTCGAGAGCCCGGCCAAGGTGGTACGGGAGCTGGTCGGAGTGCCCGCCAACGACCAGGGCGGTGACGGTGATGAGGCTGCGGTCCCGGGCGGAGAGCTCGGCCCGGTTCCAGACATCGTCAAAGAGCACGTCGTCGGTCAGCGCGGCCAGTTTCGGGGCGATGTCGCCGATTGCGCGGCGGCCGCCACCGACTTGTCGGGGTTGATCGGTCATCGGTGTTCCTTTCGCCTGGTGTTGCTCACTGGGGGCTGGTGTTGTATTCCTCGTCGGTGACGTGCTGTCCCCAGGTGGTGGTGTCGTTGGGGTTGTCACTGTTCTCGAACATGGCGAGGTGTTCCATGAAGTCGTCCGGGGTGGCGCCGTGCCAGTGTTCTTCGCCGGGTGGGGTGTAGACGGTCTGCCCAGGCTGCACTTCGATGATGTCGCCGCCGCGGGCCTGCATGCGGGCGATGCCGTGGGTGACGTTCAGGGTCTGTCCCTTGACGTGGCTGTGCCAGGCGGTGCGGGCACCGGGTGCGAATCGGACGAGGCCGACGACCATCCGCTGGTCCTCGTATTGCGGGCTGGCGATGACGTCGAACCAGACGTCGCCGGTGAACTGTTCCGGCGGGTTCTTCACCGTTGACGGTTTTGGTTGGATGTGGATGGTTCTCTCCTGTCGCTGGTGGTGGTCAGCATTGGCCGTGACGGTCGGGGTGCTGCCGAGCCCGTCGCGTGGTCTCGCGGTTGGGCTGAGTTTGTCACTGGGCGGTGTAGCCGCCGTCGACGGGAAGGGCGACGCCGACGACGAAACTTGCTCCAGGGCTGCACAGCCACAGCACGGATGCGGCGATCTCCTCAGCTTGTCCGAGGCGGGCGATCGGTGTCGCGGCGGCGGCTTCGGCGCGGTTGAGCTCGCCATTGGTGATCATGTCGGTGACCATCGGGGTCTCGATGGTGCCTGGGCAGACGGCGTTGATCCGGATGCCGCGGGGGGCGTACTGCAGGGCGGCGCTGGTGGTCAGCCCGATCACGCCGTGCTTGGAGGCGTGGTAGGCGGCCCGGCCGGGGAGTCCGACCAGCCCACCGAGGGAGGAGCAGTTCACGATGGCGCCGCTGCCTTGGGTGCGCATCTGGGCCAGCTCGTGCTTCATGCAGGCCCACACCCCGCGCAGGTTGATCGCGTTGACACGGTCGAAGATCTCGGCCGGTTCGTCGGCGGCCTCGCTGGGGGGAACCTGGATGCCGGCGTTGTTGAACGCCATGTCGAGCCGTCCGAACGTGGTGATGGCGCCGTTCACCATGGCGGCCACGCTGTCCTCGTTGGAGACGTCGCAGGGGACGCCCAGCACCTGGTGGCCAGCGGCGCTGAGCTCGTCGGAAGCGTCATGGAGGGTGGTCTCGTTGACGTCGGCCAGGACGACCGCGGCCCCGGCTTCGGCGAAGGCGCGGGCGGTGGCCAGACCCATACCCGAGCTCGCACCCGTGACGAGGGCTACCTGCCCGGCGAAGTCGTAGGTCGGGTTCACGATGTCGATCTCCTTCTTGTGGTGGGGATTGTCGTGCACAGCAGCAATGACGTCGATCAGGCGCGGTCGATCCTGGCCTGGAAGGTGTCGCCTTGGCGTTCGATCTGGTCCATCGAGGTGTCGAACTGTCCGATGCGGACGATGCCGTTGAAGTAGCCGACGTCGCCGTAGTAGAAGACCAGGTCGCCTGAGGGTGCGTAGTAGCCGATGTCGCGAATGTCGGGATCGGCCCCTGCTGGGACACCGTCCATGGACAGCGGCTGGGGAAGCTTCGCGATCTTCTCGACCTGATGGAAGTCGGTGAAGGTCAAGGTGAGCGGCAGCTGGGCGGCGAGGTCGTGCACGGTGGGGTTGTCGGCTAGTCGTGCCGTCATCACCGTGTCCGCGATGGTGATCTTGATCGGTGTCTGGCCGGTTGCCGGCGACGATGCAGAGCTCGCGGCGGACGGTGATGCCGTGGCGGCTGATTCGCGGGATTGGCCGGGCGATCCCGGACTGGCTGGTGCCTCGCCGCCAGGCGCCGGGCCAGGCCGGATCGAACAGGCAGCGGTCACCATCGTGGCCAGGAGCAGTGGCAGCAGCAGCAGCGGCCAGCACGGTCGACTTGCTGGCCAGCGGGCGGCAGAAGGCACTGTGATCATCATGGCTGTCGCGGTTCCTGAGGTTGAACTGTGGTCGGGCGCTCAGCGGTCAGCCACCCAGCGGAGCTACAGCAGTCGTCCGGCGACCCATCCGCGCCCGCGAACTGGCCCGGTTTCACCGTCGTGTCCGCCGACCCGATCTCATCCACGATGCCTGCAGTACTCATGTCCCATCTGCGTGGGCCGTTGAGTGGTCGATCCCCGCGGTAGCGCCACAGGTCCGACCCGTAGATGCAGGTCGCCGACAGCCGGACAACCGCGTCGGTGGTTTCGGGATGGTCGGTTTGGCGTGGTTCTCGACTCGGGCGTCGGCGGCGGTCATCGCGGCAACTCCCATGGGTACAGCCTCCTCGAACAGCTTTGGGGTTGGACTTCAGCTCGGCCGATCGTCAGATCCCCAGGGCCTGAGATCAGCCAACACGGTTCCGGATGGGAGTGGGAGTCTCTATCGAGACGTGTACTGATAGGGGATCCCTCGTCTGGTGGTTTGCCCGTACGGTCGCAGCATGGACAACCGAGTCGAGGTCCGCGAGTTCTTGACCTCGCGGCGGGCCAAGATCACTCCGCAGCAGGCGGGTATGCCCGATGTCGGCGTGCGCCGTGTCCCGGGCTTGCGCCGCGGCGAGGTCGCCGCTCTCGCGGGGGTCAGCGTGGAGTACTACTCCAAGCTGGAGCGCGGCGCTATCGGCGGGGTGTCTGCTTCCGTCCTCGACGCCATTGCCCGTGCTCTTCAGCTCGACGACGCCGAGCGCACCCACCTGTTCAATCTCGCCCATGCTGCGGACGGGACCAGTGCCGGAATGAGGCCTCGTCGTCGTCCCGCGAAACGGTGGACGGCGCGGCCGAGTCTGACCTGGGTGCTGGACAAGATCACCGCACCGGCCATCATCCGCAACGGCCGGATGGATCTGCTGGCCGCCAACGACCTCGGTCGGGCCATGCACACCGCTGTCTACGCCAGCGCCGCGGGCGGGCAGCCTAACTTCGCGCGCTTCACCTTCCTCGACGTCGACGCCGCCCACCACTTCTACCCCCGCTGGGAGATCGCGGCCGACACCTGTGTCGCGATCTTGCGGACCGAGGCCGGCCGTGACCCGCACGACAAGGACCTGCACGATCTGGTCGGGGAGCTGTCCACCCGCAGCAGCGACTTTCGCCGCCGCTGGGGTAGCCACGACGTCCGCCTCCACGGCGCTGGCAGCAAGCTGTTCCACCATGCTGTGGTCGGTGATCTTGATCTGTCCTACGAGAGTGTCGACATGATCTCCGACCCCGGTCTCACCCTCACCATCTACGCCGCCGAGCCGGGATCCAGCACCGCCCACGCACTTGACCTCCTCGCTTCCTGGCAGGCCACCGAGCTCGCCGAGACGGCCGCCGCCGCTGAGACCGCCATCAGTGCCGAACCCCGGCTCCACGCTCAGGATCAGCGATGGTCGGGCGGCGCCTCCCGCCCGTCGAGCATCACCGAATCCCCGTAGGCCGCGACCTTGACTTCACCCCCGAGGAGCCGCAGCCCTCACCGCAACGCCGGTCCCGCACTAGCTCACCAAGCCCCAACACAGCTCGTAGGAGGCACCTCAGCATGACCACCCTCGCCATCGTCGGCGCCGGTACCGGACTCGGCGCGGCAGTCGCCCGCCGCTTCGGCGCCGAAGGCTTCGACGTAGCCGTCATCTCCCGCCGCCAGGACCGCGTTGACGCCCTGGCGGCCGATCTTGCTGCGGCCGGATTCACCGCCCGCGGGTACGCCGCCAGCGTCCGCGACCCGGAGGCACTCACCGGTGCGCTGGACCAGGCCGCGAACGACCTGGGCCCGATCGAGGTGCTTCAGTACAGCCCCGTCCCGCAGGCTGAGTTCATGCACACGGTCCTCGACACGACCGTCGCCGACCTCACCGGTGCCGTCGAGTTCTCCATCTACGGTCCCCTCACCGCCGTCCGCCACGTCCTGCCCGGCATGCGCACGCTGGGTCGAGGGACCGTGCTGTTCGTCAACGGCGGCAGCGGCGCCCGACCGAACCCAAAGGTCGCCGGCACCTCCATCGCCTTCGCCGGCGAAGGCGCCTACGCCGCCATGCTGCACACCGCCGTGGCCGAGGAGAACATCCACGTCGGCCAGCTGATCATCCCCGGCGGCATCACCCCCGGCCACCCCACCCACGACCCCGACGTCCTCGCCGATCGGCTGTGGACGATGCACACCAGCAGAGACACCTTCCGGGTCTTCGCCGAGCCGATGAACCTTTAACGAGAGAAAACACCTTGATGCTCACCGTCAACGCCTACGCGGCCACCTCACCCACCGAGCCCCTGGTCCCGACCACCATCACCCGGCGCGATGTCGGACCGAGAGATGTCCTGATCGAGATCGCCTACGCCGGCGTCTGCCACTCCGACATCCACACCGTCCGCGGCGACTGGGGCCCCATCACCTACCCCCAAGTCGTCGGTCACGAAGTCGCCGGCACCGTGGTCGAGGTCGGACCGGACGTAACCAAGCACGCCGTCGGCGACCGCGTCGGAGTCGGTACGATCGTCAACTCCTGCAGCGAGTGCGACAACTGCCGGGCCGGGGAGGAGCAGTACTGCCTGCGAGGCAACACGCAGGCCTACTGCAGCGTCGACCGGGACGGCACCATCACCCAGGGCGGTTACTCCAGCCACGTCGTCGTCGACGAGGACTACGTCCTCCGCATCCCCGCCTCGCTCGACTTCAGCAAGGTCGCCCCGCTCCTGTGCGCCGGCATCACCACGTACTCGCCGCTGCGCCACTGGCAGACCGGACCCGGCACCAGCGTGGCCGTCGTCGGCATGGGAGGTCTCGGGCACCTCGCCGTCAAGCTCGCTCATGCCATGGGTGCGGAGGTGACCGTGCTGTCCCAGACCCTGTCGAAACGCGACGACGGCCTCCGCTACGGCGCCGACGCCTACCACGCGACCAGCGACCCCGACAGCTTCGACCACCTCGCGAACAGCTTCGACCTGATCATCAACACCGTCTCAGCCCCGGTCGACCTCAACGCCCACCTGCGGCTGCTGCGCCGCAACGGCACCCTGGTCAGTGTCGGCGCACCCTCCGAGCCGCTCCCGATCGCCGTGTTCTCCCTCTTCGGTAACCGGCGCTCCTTCGCCGGATCCTCCACCGGTGGCCTCGCTGAGACGCAGGAGATGCTCGACTTCTGCGCCGAGCACAGCATCGAGCCGGAGACCGAGCTCATCGACGTGTCAACCATCAACGACGCCTACGAGCGCGTCCTCCGCTCCGACGTCCGCTACCGCTTCGTCATCGACGCCGCCAGCTTGCACGCGGCCAGCTAAACCCGCACCCAGAACCAAGAGCTTGGGAAGGAGAACACATGCCCGAGCAGAACAGCGACCTCGCCGGAAAGGTGGCGTTCGTCACCGGCGCCGCCAGCGGCATCGGACGGATCACCGCAGTGGCGTTCGCCCAGCGGGGCGCCAGTGTCGCGGTCGCCGACATCGACCAACAACGCAACCACGAGACCGCCCGCATGATCACCGACCTGGGCGGCCAGGCGATTGCCGTCCGCTGCGACGTGACCCGGGGCGACGACGTGCAGTCCGCGCTCCGCCACACCGTCGAGGCGTTCGGACACCTCGACTACGCCTTCAACAACGCGGGCGCCGAGCAACAACCCAAGCCGACCGCCGAGATCACCGAGGAGGAATGGGACCGGATCATCACCATCAACCTCCGCAGCGTCTTCCTCTGCCTGAAGTGCGAGATCCCGCTGCTGCTCCAACACGGTGGCGGCGCGATCGTCAACACCTCCTCCGGCGCCGGGGTCAAGGTCTTCGGCCGCGGCGCCGCCTACGCCGCCGCCAAACACGGCGTCATCGGTCTGACCAAGGACGCCGCCCTCGACTACGCCGGGTCGAACATCCGGATCAACGCCATATGCCCCGGCATCATCGACACCGAGATGATGGACCGCTTCACCGAAGGTACCGACGAAGGCCGCGACAGAGTCATCGCCCAAGAACCCATCGGACGCATGGGCCGACCCGAAGAGATCGCCGCCGCCGTCGTCTGGCTCTGCTCCGACGCCGCCTCCTTCGTCACCGGACACGCCCTCGTCGCCGACGGCGGCCAAACGCTGTAAAGACGCGGCCGAGAGAGCACCGCACCAGGCCACGCTCGAACGCGGCGGTCACACTACTCACCACCACGAGATCAACGTCCAACAGATCAAGGAGAAACACATGGAGAAGCGCATCCTGGGTAGCAGCGGTCTGGAGGTCTCGGCCATCGGGCTGGGCTGCATGACCATGTCCGGCGGATACAGCACAACGCCGAATCGCCAAGACATGCTCGCCCTGCTGCACCACGCCGTCGACCTCGGGGTCACATTCTTCGACACGGCCGAGATCTATGGCCCGCACGTCTCGTCGGTGAAGCCCTCGCCCCGTATGCCGATCGGGTGGTGATCGCCACCAAGTTCGCCCAGGACATCGACCCGGCCGAACGCAAGCCCCCGGGGGCGGATGCTGGGTCCGACGGAGATCGCTGGTGCGGTGGAGGGATCGCTGCACCGGCTCGGGCTGCACGCGATCGACCTCTACTACCAGCACCGGGTCAACCCGGACGTACCGATCGAGGAGATGGCCGGCGCCGTCAAGGACCTCGTCGACGCCGGCAAGATCCGACACTTCGGGATGTCCGAGGCCGCGGCCGACACCATCCGCCGGGCCCACGCCGTGCAACCGGTCACCGCGATCCAGAGCGAGTACAACCTGTGGTGGCGCCGCCCCGAGACCGACGTCCTCGCCGTCTGCGCCGAGCTCGGCATCGGCTTCGTCCCGTTCAGCCCACTGGGCAAGGGGTTCCTGACCGGCACCGTCGACACCTCGACCTCATTCGCCGACAACGACCTGCGGGCTCAGATCCCGCGCTTCGCAGGCGAGGCCCTGGAACACAACCAGGCCCTGGTCACCGAGGTCAAGGAGATCGCCACAGCCAAGGGCACAACCCCGGGTCAGATCGCGCTGGCCTGGCTGCTGGCCCAGCAGCCGTGGATCGTGCCCATCCCCGGCACCACCAAGGCGCATCGCTTGGAAGAGAACCTCGCCGCCGCCGACGTCGGCCTGAGCCAGTCCGAACTCGCCGACCTCGACGAGCTCTCGTCGAAGATCGACATCCAGGGTGGCCGGTACCCCGATGCCCTGGAAGCCCAGACTAACCTTTGACCTCACCCGGCGGTTGGCGCCTGGACAACTGCGCCACCGACCCCTTGACCCGATTCGAGGTCACGGCGTCCGAAGACGGTGTCAGTCTGGTCCTGGCCATCGACGGTTACGAGGGGTCCACCAACGTCAACCTCGCCGATGGCAGCGACACCCAGTCGGTGCAGTGGTACAACGAGGACGGCGACCTTGCCGAGATCACCTCGATCACAGTGACCGTCACCGAGAACGGCCGCCGCCGCAGCGTCGTGCAGGCCACCCCGGACGGCCTCATCCTGGAACAGATCCAACCACTGGCTTTGAACTATGAGCTGGTTCTGCCCAACCAGGCTGGAACGATCGCGGGCGGATGCGCGGCGGAGTCGGTCGTGACCCGCACCGCGGTCGAACCGGTCGAGGAGTAGCCGGTGCAGTGATCGGGTTCTTCTTGCAGCGGCCAGCCCACCCCAATCATCAGAGACGACACCTGGATATTGCCCTGATCAAGAAACCGGAAGACCGCGGCAAACAATCCAGGGGCTGATGCAACCGGTCGGGGGCGGCTGAGCATGGACGGTGACTGCCGTTATCTGGAGACGCTGCTTCTACGGCCCCCCACGTGCCGGCGCCAGCGCGGCCGCTCGGGCGACAACCGCGGTGGCTGAGCAGGAGTGCCGCGAGATGAACGTAGTTTCGATCGGCCTAACAGTGTTCGGCTCCAACAAGGCGGCGCAGACTCTGTGTGAGGACCTGGGCTTCAAGCCCACCGTCCTCCAGATGTGCAGACGCCTCTCACGTATCTGACCGAATTCACAGACGTAATGGGCAATCGGTGCCCCGCAGTGTCACCGCTCTCGGCTAGCCATGCCGTGGCTGCTGTTGCCGCATCCGGGTGTTGGCGGAGCTTGTGTGAGCTGCGAATCCGGTCACCGACGGTGCCCTTACGATGATGAAGTGACTCCGGGAGGCCGCGTCCGGAGGCGGACGCGACGGGGCGGAAGAGTCACTCAGTGACGTCTTTGCCGACCCCGACAAGCCGGCTGATCGGTCGGGACGCGGAGGTCGCCTCGGTACGCCAGCTTCTCCGCGACAACCGGCTGGTGACCCTGACTGGTCCGCCGGGCGTGGGCAAGACTCGTCTGGCGCTCGAGGTCGCGACCAGTGCCGCACCAGAGTTCGCCGAGGGGGCGGCCTTCGTCGATCTCGCACAGATACGGGAGCCGGCGCTCGTCCTGCCCGAGGTGGCGCACACCCTTGGCATCGGAGATGCGCCCGGTGCACCGCCAGCGGACCGGCTCGTGACCGCCTTGATGGATCGCGAGATCCTGCTCGTCATCGACAACCTGGAGCATGTTCTGGATGCCGCGCTGGACCTCGCTCATGTCGTCTCCGACTGCCCTCGGCTCCGAGTTCTGATCACTACCCGGCAGCGGCTCCGCCTCAACGCCGAGTATGAGTACGCGGTCAGCCCGTTGCGGTTGCCCGATGCGGCTGACCGAGCCGATCCGGAGCGGCTCTCGGCGACCGCCTCCGTGGCTCTCTTACTCGAGCGCGCCCGGCACCCGGACTTCAGACTGACCCGCCACAATGCCGGTGCGGTCGCCGAGATCTGCCTGCGGCTGGATGGGCTGCCGCTCGCTCTCGAACTGGCCGCGGCGCGCCTAGATGTCTTCAGCCCCGAAGAGTTGGTGAACCGTCTGGAAAATCGCATGATCCTGCTCAGCGAGGGCGATGAAGACATGGCCACCCGGCACCGGGCGCTGCGTACGGCCATCGAGTGGAGTCACGATCTCCTCGCACACCGGGAGCGAACGCTCTTCAGGCGGTTGTCTGTCTTTGCTGGCGGCTGGACGCTCTCCGCCGCCGAGCAGATCTGCGCCGCACCTGATCCCGACATCCTGGGCGGTCTCGGCTCGCTGCTGGACAAGAACCTCATCCGCCGCACCGCCAGGACGGACGGGATAGCGGGGTTCGGCATGCTTGAGAGCATCCGGGAATTCGCGGTCGAGCAGCTCGAGCGGCACGACGACGCGGTCACGGTACGGGCCCGCCATGCCGTGTACTACGCCGACGGCGCGAGGTCCATCCAGGTTGCCGGCACCGGCGCGGCGGAAGCCGCTTCCTACGCGTGGATCGGTGAGGAACACGGCAATCTCCGAGCGGCTCTGGCCGACCGTCGTGCCGCCGGAGACCTCGAACACGCGCTTGTCCTCGCCAGCGCCCTCAGTTGGTATTGGTACACGCGCGGCCATTTCGGCGAGGGCAAGGCAACGCTCGAGGGTTTGCTGTCGGCGGCAGACCAGACGGCCATCTCGCCTGCCACTCTGCTCAACGCTCTCGTATCACTTGGTTTTGTGGCCAGTGCCCGCGGGGATCTCGACGACGCGGAACGGGCGTTGACGACCGCTCGGGCGCTCTCCGAACGCACCGGAGATCGGCCCAGTATGGCTACCTCCAGTCTCTGCCTGGGCAATGTCGCACGGGGCCAGGGACGGTATGACGAGGCCGCCGCCTTGTACAACGACGCAGCCCGGATGTTCGGTGAACTTGGATTCGACCAGGGCGTGACGTGGGCGGAACACGATCTCGCCATGTTGGCGGCAGAGCGGGGCGACCTGGCCAAGGCCGAACGGCTGTTGCGCGACAGCCTCCGGCGGTCGCGAGACATCGACTATTCATGGGCGGAGGCGTGGGCGGCCTGGGGATTAGGCACTGTGCTGCTGCGCCGGGGTTTGGTCGATGAGGGGTCGATCTCGCTCGGCGAGGCGCTCACGATCTACGACGCCCTGGACGACCGTCGCGGTGTCGCGCAATGTCTCGAGGCATTGGCGACGGTAGCGGCCAGGCGCGCGTCCTACCACTCTGCAGCGCGGCTCCTTGGTGCGGCGGGGATGCTTCGGCAAGCACTCGCCGCCACGGTACCGGCTGATGAACGGCAAAGGTTGGGCAAGCTCGAGGCCACGATCGCAAACGCGATCGGGCCAGATGCCGCCGAGAGGGCGCGTCACTCCGGGCGCAGCATGACGGTCTCGGCCGCCATCGACCTGGCCCGGTCGTACGCGGCCTCGGCTACCGCACCGGCGCAGTCCGGCGCCGCTCCATCCGTTGAACTGACGGCGCGGGAGCGGGAAGTTGCCGCGATGATCGCGACCGGCAGCACCAACCGTCAACTGGGGCGCGCTCTCGGCATCACAGAGAAAACGGCCGAGGTCCACGTCCGCAACATCATGGGCAAATTACGTGTCGCCAGCCGGGCCGCTGTCGCCGCGTGGGCGGTGGCGAACGGGCTACATCGGCCTAGCGACTGAGCGTCCCTTACGGGTTTCTCCGCATGGTGGCGGC
>Ga0126313_10000706_pt1 | contig 16309 bp, 15 predicted proteins | sample Plot105A_FD_89954 | JGI IMG/M metagenome (GOLD analysis project Ga0126313, IMG submission 89954) | Serpentine soil microbial communities from UC McLaughlin Reserve, CA, USA - Plot105A | ecosystem: Environmental > Terrestrial > Soil > Grasslands | place: USA: UC McLaughlin Reserve, Lake County...
CGACGCGGCCGAGTCCCGAGTCCGCTCCGGCGCGCCCGCCGAAGGGCAGGTGGCTCTCCCAGTAGTTCGTCGACTCGTTGATGTTCACCCAGCCGGCGTCGACGGCCTCAGCGAATCGGAGCCCGCGGGAGAGGTCGCGCGTCCAGACGGCAGTGAGGAGGCCGTAGGGCGAAGCGTTGGTGAGCTCCAGCGCCTCCTCGTCGCTCGCGATCGTCGTGATCGGCACGACCGGCCCGAACGTCTCCTCGCGCGCGACCTCCATCTCCTCGGTGACGCAGTCGAGGACCGTCGCCTGCCAATAGAGCCCGGTCGGGAAGCCGTCGGCGCGGGCGCCGCCTGCGACGAGCTCGGCGCCCCGGTCGAGCGCATCGGCGACGTGTTGGTCCATCTTCGCGGCGGTCGGCTCGTTGTTGAGGGGGCCCATGGTGGTCTCAGGCAGCAGCGGGTCGCCGAGCCGGATCTCGCGCTGGACCGCCGCGCGCAGCCGGTCGACGAACTCGTCGTGCACGGCCTGGTGGACGAGGAACCGCTCCCCGGCCGTGCAGCTCTGGCCGGCGCAGAGGAAGGACGCGACGAGACTCGCCTCCGCCGCCGCGGCGACGTCGGCGTCCTCGAGCACGACCATCGGCCCGTTGCCGCCCAGCTCGAGCAGTAGCGCCTTCCCGGCCGCGCGCGTGGCCACCTTCAAGCCGGTGTCGACCGAGCCGATGAAGCCGATGGCGTGCGTGCCCGGATTGCCCGCGATCTCGTCGCCGACCACAGATCCCTGGCCGGTCACCATCGAGAAGACCCCGACGGGGAGGTCCGCATCGACGATGCACTCCGCGAGCTTGACAGCACAGATCGAGGTCGACGAGGCCGGCGTCCAGACGACCGCGTTGCCGGCTGCGAGCGCCGGCGCGAGCAGCTCAGCGGGCATGGTGTAGGGCCAGTTCCAGGGCGTGATCACGCCGACGACGCCGCGGGGGACGCGGTAGCCGAGGATCCGCTTCGACGCGTCGACCGACGGCGGCATCGAGCCGTGGAGGCGCGTCGCGTCCGCGGCGGCCATCCGCCAGTACTCGACCAGCTCGTCGACCTCGCCGTAGGCCTCGCCGTGCAACGGCTTGCCCTGGTCGAGGGTCAGCGTCAGCGCGAGCTCGTCGCGCCGCTCCACGATCAGGTCGGCGACCCGATCCATCGCCTCCGCGCGCTCGAACGCCGAGCGCCGCGACCAGTCGCGCCAGGCGTTGTTGGCGGCCGCGATCGCCCTCTGCGCGTCCTCGCGCGTGGCGGCGGGGACAGACCCCAACGACTCGCCGCTCGCCGGGCTCGTCGCCTCGATCCGCGCGTCCGCATCCGCCCATTCGCCGCCGATCACCATCCCGTAGTCGCGTGTAGCCGTACTCATGCGGCGAACGCTTCCCTGTAGATCTCCTCGTAGGCGGCGACGTCGACCTCGCGCGCGTTTCCGAACGTCTGCGGGTCCTCGTACGCGATTTGCGCCAGCATCGGGATCTCGTCCTCCGAGAAGCCGAGCTCGACCATCGACGGGATCCCGACGTCGTCGGTCAGGCGCGCGAGCGCGTCCACCCCCGTATACGCCGCCTGGTCGATGTCCATTCCGGACGTGTCGACGCCGAGCGCCTGCGCGATGCGGGCGTAGCGCTCGGGCGCCGCCGGGACGTTGTAGCGGCAGACCGCGACGAGCACGCGTGCGGTCAGCGCGCCGTGGGGGCAGTCGTGAACGCCGCCCGCGGACTGGCTCATCGCATGCGCGGCTCCCGCGCTCTCCGTTCCATACGCCATCCCGCCGAGGGTCGCGGCGTGGGCCATCTGCGTTCGCGCCTCGAGGTTGGAGCCGTCCCCGACCGCGGCTCGCAGCCAACTGCCCACGAGCTCGATCGCATGCAGCGCGACTGCGTCGTTGAAGGGCTGGTGGTAGTCGCAGGTGTAGCACTCGATCCCGTGCGAGAGAGCGTCGAGGCCCGTCGCGGCGGTGACCGCGGGCGGGAGGCCCAGCATCAGCTCCGGATCGATAATGGCTGCGTGCGCCCCGATCAGCGGCGTCCCGCCGACGTTGAACTTGAGCTGCCGCTCGTGATCCGTGATCACCGCCCAGAGCGTCACTTCGCTGCCGGTCCCTGCGGTCGTCGGCACGGCGACGAGGGGTGGCAGGCGCTCGGAGATCGGCTCCCGGCCGTACTCGTACTCGAGGATCGAGCCGCCGTGCACGACTTCGACGCCGATCGCCTTCGCCGCGTCGATCGAGGAGCCGCCGCCGAGCCCCACGAGGCCGTCGCAGCCGTGGTCGCGGTACGCGGTGCTGCCCTGGCCGACGAGCTCGATATCGGGGTTCGGCCGTACGCCGTCGAAGAGCACGGCCTCGTCCAATAGGGCAAGCGCGGGCTCGACGAGCCCTGCGGCGAGAACGCCCTTGTCGGTGACCAGCAGCGGCCTGCGCATGCCGAGGTCGCGGCAGAGCTCGCCGAGGCGGGCGACTGCGCCGGCGCCGTGGACCATGCGCGTGGGCACCTCCACCGACCTCACCGTGTCGACCTCGATGCTCACGCTTTCCAGTCTCTCAGTCTCCGAGCTCGGCGCGTCGCCTCGTCACAAACTCCTCGAGCTGCGCTCGCACGCCCTCGTCGAGCGGCGGCTGCTCGTACTCCTCGAGCGTCATCCGCCAGATCTCACCGGCCCGTTCCGCGGCGTCGTGGGAGCCGTTCTTCTTCCAGCGCTCGAAGTTCTCGGTCGAGGACAGGAGCGGGCGATAGAAGCACTCGCGGAAGCGCTCGAGCGTATGCGCCGCACCGAGGAAGTGGCCGCCGTGGCCGACCTCCTGATGCGCACCCCAGGCCAGGCTCGCCTCATCCACCTCGAGCGGCGTGAACTCCTCCTTCAGCATCCGCAGGATCTCGATGTCGATCACGAACTTCTCGTAGCACGAGACGAGCCCGGACTCGAGCCAGCCGGCGGAGTGCATGACCCAGTTCGCGCCCGCCAGGAAGGTCGGCAGCATCGTCATCATCGCCTCGTACGCGGCCTGTGCGTCGGCGGTCTGGCTCGCGGTGAGGCCGCCGCCGCTCCGCCACGGGAGGCCGAAGTGGCGCGCGATCTGCCCCGTGCAGAGCAGCCCGACGGCCGACTCGGGCGTCCCGAAGCTCGGCGAGCCGGACTGCATGTCGGTGTTCGAGAGGAAGGAGCCGAAGATGACCGGCGTGCCCGGCCGGAGGAGCTGCGCGAGCGCGATCCCGGCCAGCGCCTCCGCCATCTGCTGGGTCAAGGCGGCAGGGATCGAGACCGGCGACATCGCGCCCATGAGCAGGAACGGGGTGATCACGACCGGCTGCCCGGCGCGGACGTACTCCAGCATCGCGGCCAGCATGCGGTCGTCGTAGCGCAGTGGCGAATTGACGTTGATCAGCGAGATCGAGACCGGCGTCTCCTCGATCGCCTCGCGGCTCCCGAACAGGATCTCCCCCATCGCGACCGTGTCTGCGGCGTTCGGGCCGGAGGTCACCGAACCCATGTACGGCTTGTCGGTCAGTGTCTGGAGCGCGTAGACCATGTTCAGGTGGCGCGAGTCGAGCGGCGTGTCGTCCGGCTCGCAGATCGTGCCGCCGGCGGAGTCGAGCTGAGGGAAGGCCTGCGAGAGCCGGCAGAAGTTCTCGAAGTCGGCCATTGACGCGTTCCGGCGCTCGTCGCCGTCGCGCACGAACGGTGGCCCGTAGACCGAGGCGAAGGCCATCGAGTCGCCGCCGATGTGGATCGAGTGCTCCGGGTTCCGCGCCTGGACGTCGAACTCGCGTGGCGCCTTCGCGACCTGCTCCAGCACGAAGTCCGGGTCGAGCTTGACGAGGTACCCGTCGACGTCCTGCCCCGCCTTCTCGAACTCCGCCGCCGCCTCGGGCATCGTGAACTCGATTCCGAGCTCCGACACGATCCGCCGCCAGCCGCCGTCGAGGGTCGCCACGGCCTCCTCCGAGAGGATCTCGTAGCGCGGCATCCGGTTCACGAACACGCGTGGATCCTCTCAAACTCGATGGACTTGCGTCTATGGAACGTGCGTTCCATAATGTGGTTCATGGCCGGAACGCAGGCGATCGACCGGGCTGCGGATCTGCTCGTTCGCGTAGTCGAAAGTCCGCGGCCGCTCGGCGTCGGCGAGCTGGCCGACACGTGCGAGCTTCCGAAGAGCACGACCTCGCGGCTTCTGGCCGCGCTCGAGCGCCAGGGACTGCTCCAGCGTGACTCGGACCGCGGACCCGTCCGCCCCGGCCCAGTCCTCCTGCGCTTCGCTCAGCGGAACGAGCCCGACGTGACGCTCGTCGAGCTCGCCGGCAAGCATCTGGACGCGCTCGCGGAGGCGAGTGGGGAGACCGTGAACCTCGGCGTCCCGACACCGCTCGGCGTCGACCAGCTGTCGCAACGGGACAGCCGCCACTTCATCGGCTCCACAAACTGGGTCGGGAAGCGTGTTCCCTACCACCTGACGGCGAACGGCAAGGTCTTCCTCGCCTGGGGTGCAGCCGCTTCCGAGCACGCGAACGCCGAGGAGCTGAGAGTGGTCCGCGGGCGCGGCTACGCGACCGCCGTCGACGAGCTCGAGGTCGGCCTGACCGCGCTTGCGGCACCGGTTTTCGGCGGCGACGGGAACGTGGTCGCTGCGCTTTCGATCTCCGGCCCCACGATCCGGCTCACGCGCAGCCGCGTCGAGGAGCTGGCGCCGGCGCTCGCTGAGCACACACACGCTCTCTCCCGCAAGCTCGGCCACCACGACGACAAGCGAGGTGCTGCATGACCCACGAGGAGATCCTCCAGGGCCTCTACGACCACACGCTCGTCGGCGATGCGCCCGAAGTCAAGCAGCTCGTCGAGCGCGGGCTCGAGGACGAGCTGGAGCCCGAGTCGATGCTCTACGACGCGCTCATACCGTCGCTCGAGGAGGTCGGCGCCCGCTTCGAACGCGGCGACTACTTCGTGCCGGAGATGCTGATCGCCGCGAGAGCAATGCAGGGTGCGCTCGACATCCTCCGGCCGCTGCTGGCGGAGACCGGCGCGCGTCAGGTGGGCACGTTCGTCATGGGCACGGTCAAGGGCGACGTACACGACATCGGCAAGAACCTGGTCAACATCATGCTCGAAGGTGCCGGTTTCACCGTGATCGACCTCGGCGTGAACGTCCCGCCGGAGAAGTTCGTCGAGCAGGTGACCGAGCACGAGCCGGACATCGTCGGCTTCTCGGCCTTCCTGACGACGACGATGCCGATGTTCAAGGCGAACATCAACGCGCTCGAGAAGTCGGGGCTGCGCGACCGCGTCATCGTGATGGTCGGCGGCGCGCCCGTGACGCAGGAGTACGCGGATGCCGTCGGTGCCGACGGCTACGCGGCAGACGCTTCGACGGCGGTCCGGCTCGCGAAGACCCTGATCGAGCAGCGCCGCCAGACGCCCGTTCCCGCATGAACCTGGTCGCGCGGATCGAGCACGCTCTCAAGGCGCCGCTGTTCGGCTGCAGCATGTGCGGGCAGTGCGTCCTCCACTCGACCGGGCTCACGTGCCCGATGACGTGCCCGAAGCAGCTCCGGAACGGGCCTTGCGGGGGCGTCCGCGCCGACGGCGGCTGCGAGGTGAGGCCGGAGATGCAATGCGTCTGGCTGAAGGGCTGGGATCGGGCCGAGCGGCTGCCCTGGACGGACGAGTTCCACGAGCTGCGGCCGCCGGTGGACAACCGGCTCTGGGGGACGTCGTCCTGGGCCAACTGGCGTTCGAAGCGGGACCGGCAGACCCCGGCGGGCTGGCGGGCCTGATGTCGAGGCTCGAAGACTCGCTCGCCGCCGGCCGGCTCGTCCTCACGGCAGAGCTCGGGGCGGTCGAGAACGACCTCCACGCTGTCGCTGCGTACGTCGAGCCGATGGCGCCGTACCTCGACGCGATCAATGCGACCGACAACACCTCCGCGCACGCGCACGCCTCGGCCCTCGCTCTCGCGCTGGCGATCAAAGCCTGTGGAGAGGAGCCCGTGCTCCAGCTCGTTTGTCGCGATCGCAACCGGCTCGCGCTCCAATCGGAGATCGTCGGCGCAGCGCTGCACGGGATCGAGAACATCTGCTGTCTCACCGGCGACGACGTCACGGCGGGAGACGAGCCCGAGGCAAGGCGCGTCTTCGACCTCGACGGTCCGCAGCTGCTCGAGACCGCGCGCGGGATCTCGGAGGGCCGCTACCTCTCCGGACGCGAAGTCAGGCCGACGCCGCACCTCTTCCTCGGCGCGGTGGAGAATCCCGGTGCCCCGCCGTTCGAGCGCCGCGTCGAGCGCGCCTGGAAGAAGGCTCGCGCGGGCGCCCGCTTCCTCCAGCTCCAGCTCTGCTTCGAGCCCGAGCGGGTCGACCGCTTCGTGGCCGAGGCGGTGCGCACGAAGCTGACCGACCGCGTGGCGCTGCTCCCGTCGATCGTGATCGTCCGCAGCGGCGCGGCGCTCCGCTACGTCGACGAGAAAGTGCCCGGGATCTCGGTTCCTGCGGAGACCATCCTGCGCGTCGAGCGCGCCGCCGACCAGGAGGAGGCGGGGTTCGAGGTCGCCTGCGAGCTTGCTGCGCGCGCACTGGCGCTGCCCGGGGTCGCGGGCCTCCACCTGATCAGCTTCCGCAAGGACGCGGGCATCGCGGCCCTATGCCGCCGGCTCGGAATCCCGACGAGAGAGGAGAGGGAGGCGAGTGGAAACCGTCATCCGGTCCCGGTCTAGGACGGTCGTCATCGGCCCCGAGCAGCCGTTCTGCATCATCGGCGAGCGGATCAACCCGACCGGGCGCAAGGCCTTCCAGGCGATGCTCCAGGCCGGCGACCTCTCCCAGCTCGAGATCGACGTCCCCGAGCAGGTGGCCGGCGGCGCGGACATGCTCGACGTCAACGTCGGGGATCCGCTGGCCGACGAGGTCGCGCTGATGGGCCAGGCGGTCCAGGTCGTGCAGGGGTTGACGGAGCTGCCGCTCTGCCTCGACTCGTCGGTGATCGAGGCGCTCGAGGCCGGCCTGGAGGCCTACGAAGGCAAGGCGCTCGTCAACTCCGTCACGGGCGAGGACGAGCGCCTGGAGGCGATCCTGCCGCTCGTCGCCGAGCACGGCGCCGCAGTAATCGGGCTCGCGAACGATGAGGACATCCCAATGGAGCCGGAGCGCCGCCTGGAGGTGGCGACGAAGATCGTCTCCGCCGCGGGCGACTACGGGATCCCACCCGAAGACGTCGTCATCGACGCGCTCGCCATGCCGGTCGGCGCGGTGGCGGAGGCGGTCACGCTGTTCGTCCGGACGCTCGCCCTGATCCGCGAGCATCTGGGCGTCAACACGACGTGCGGCGCCTCGAACACGGCCTTCGGCCTGCCGCGGCGAAGCACACTGGGGGGCGCGTTTCTCTCGATCGCGCAGAGCCACGGACTGACGAGCGCGATCATGGACGCGCGCGCGCCGGAGTGTGTCGACGCCGTCCGAGCGGGCGACCTCTTGCTCGGCAACGACGAGTGGGGCGCGCGCTGGATCGCGTCCTTCCGTGAGAAGCAGGCGGCTGCCTCGTCGTGAGCGCCGCCGAGATCGTGCCAGTGGCCCAGAGGGACCGCGTCCTGCTGCGTTTCGAGCCAACGGGGGACGCCGGCGCGCCGGCGAAGGAAGTGCGCGTTCCAGCGGGGACGACGCTCTTCGACGCCGCGAGCTGGAACGGGATCGCGATCGACTCGACCTGCGGCGGCCACGGCACCTGCAAGAAGTGCAAGGTGCGCGTCGCCGAGGGGAAGGCGCCGCTCTCTGCCGTCGATCCGCGGGCGTTCTCGGTCGAGGAGCTGAAGGCCGGCTGGCGCCTCGCCTGCCGCGCGGCCGCGGAGGCCGACCTCGTCGTCGAGGTGCCGCCGCTCTCCTCGCGGCCGAAGGCGGCGCTCGTCGGCGTTGGCCGCCACGTGATCCTGCGGCCGGCAGTCCAGAAACGCTACCTCGAGCTCGAGGAGCCGACGCTCGAGGACCAGACCTCCGACCTAGAGCGCGTCCTCGCTGCGATGGACGACGTCGAGCTCCGGGTCCCACTCGACGTGGTGCGGACGCTCGGAGGCACGCTTCGCCACGCCGACTTCAAGGTCACGGCGGTTCTGTGCGACGACGTCCTGCTGGACGTCGAGGCCGGAGATACGACCGGGCGGACCTTCGCGATCGCCTTCGACCTCGGGACGACGACGGTCGTCGCGAACCTGCTCGACCTCGAGACCGGCTCGCCGCTTGCAGTCAAGTCGCAGCTGAACAAGCAGCAGCCGTTCGGCGCCGATGTGATTTCGCGCGTGTCCGCGACCATGCTCGCTCCCGACGCGCTCGCCCTCCTGCAGAGCCACGCCCAGCAGACCCTCGACGAGCTCGCTCGCGAGGTGTGCGACGAGGCGGGCGTGGCGCCCGAAGAGATTTATGAGGTCTCGGTCACAGGGAACCAGACGATGATCCAGATCGCGCTCGGGATCGACCCCGAGCCGCTGTCGATGGCGCCGTTCACGATGGCTGCCTCGACACTCCCCCCGGCCGGCGCGGCCGACTTCGGCATCGGCGTCCACCGCCGTGCCCCCGCCGTGCTCTTTCCGGCGATGGGAGCGTACGTCGGCGGCGACATCGTCGCGGGCCTACTCGCCACGGGCCTCACCCTCGATCGCCGGATCCGACTCTTCATCGACGTCGGCACGAACAGCGAGATCGCGCTCGGCTCCTCGGCGCGGGCCCTCGCGACGGCCGCGCCGGCGGGCCCCGCGTTCGAGGCCGCGCAGATCCGCTGCGGCATGCGTGCCGCCGACGGCGCCATCGAAGGGGTCAAGATCCGCAACGATGAGCTCGACCTGACCGTGATCGGCGACGTCGAGGCCGTGGGGCTCTGCGGCTCGGGGCTCGTGGACGCCGTCGCCGAGCTCGTCGGCGCGGGCCTTCTCGACAGGTCGGGGCGGTTCGTGCTCGGCGAGTCGGAGCGGTTCGGGAAGATCGGCGAGGAGAACGTCTTCCACCTCACGAACCAGGTCTATCTCTCGCAACGCGACGTCCGCGAGCTCCAGTTCGCGAAGGCGTCGATCGCGACCGGCTGGAACCTGCTCTGCCGTGACCTCGGCATCGCCCCCGAGGAGATCGCGCAGGTGCTGCTCGCGGGCTCGTTCGGCTCCTACCTCTCCGCCGCGAGCGCCGTCAAGATCGGCCTCGTCCCGAAGCTGCCCCTGACCCGGATCGTGTCGGCCGGCAACGTCGCCGGCGAGGGCGCGAAGATCGTCTCGCTCTCGGTGCAGGAGCGCGCCGCGGCGGCCGCAATCGTGGAGGAGGTCGAGTACGTCGAGCTCTCCGGCCGCGCCGACTTCAACGACCTGTTCGTCGACCAGCTGGCGTTCCCGAAGTGAGAGTCGGCGTCGTCGCCTGCGGGGCGCTCGCGCTCCACGTCCGCCGACTCTCGCTCGAGCGGGGCTGGGACGTCGAGATCCGCGCCCTGCCGCCGCAGCTGCACAACCGGCCGGAACGGATCGCGGCTGCCGTCGACGCTGAGCTCCGCTCGCTGGGCTGCGACCGGCTCGCGGTCGCGTACGCAGACTGCGGCACGTACGGCGCCCTCGACTCGGTGCTCGCACAGCACGGGGCCGAGCGACTTCGAGGCGACCACTGTTACGACGTCCTGGCCCGCGAGGAAGTGCGGGAGGCGCTCGCCAACGAGCCGGGCACGTACTTCCTGACCGATTTCCTCGTCAAGACGTTCGACGTAAACGTCGCCCGGCCGCTGCGGCTGCCCGACCTGCGCGATGCGTACTTCGCCAACTACACGCGCGTGCTCTGGCTCGCGCAGGAGCCGTCGGCCGAGCTGCTCGTCCACGCAGAGCGCGCCGCGGCGCTCATGGGCCTGCCGCTCGAGATCCGGGAGGTCGGAACGGGCGGACTGGAGCGGCAGCTCGAGGACCTCGTAGGATCGCCCGGACGATGACCGAGATCACCTCGAGCGCCAAGGCGGTCGTCGTCGGCGCAGGCATCGTCGGCAACAGCCTCGTTCACCATCTCGCGCGGCTCGGCTGGCGCGATCTCGTCCTGCTCGACAAGGGCCGGCTCCCGAACCCCGGCGGCTCGACCGGCCACGCCTCCAACTTCATCTTCCCCGTCGATCACTCGAAGGAGATGACGGCACTCACCCGGGACTCGACGAACCAGTACGTCGAGCTGGGAGTGCACACCGTCAGCGGCGGAATCGAGGTCGCACGAACGCAGGAGCGCCTGGAGGAGTTCAACCGGCGCATCACCTCCTCGATCTCGTGGGGCGAGCCGTCGCAGTTGCTCTCGCCCGAGCAGGTGAAGGAGCTCGTCCCCTACATCGACGAGGAGATCATCCTCGGCGGCTTCTATACGCCGGCGGTCGGATGCGTCGATTCGCTCCGCGCCGGCACGCTGATGCGCGAGTCCGCGCAGGACCTCGGCGCGCTCACGGTTTCCGCGAGTACCGAGGTCACAGCCATTGACGTCGAGAACGGCCGCGTCCGGCGGGTGCACACCGACAAGGGCGCGATCGAGACGGAGTACGTCTTCGTCTGCTGCGGCGTCTGGAGCCCGCGAATCGCGCGCATGGCCGGGGCCGCGATCCCGCTCACCCCCGCCGTACACCAGATGATCAGCGTCGGTCCAATCCCGCTGTTCGAGGAGACGCCGGGGGAGATCTTCTTCCCGATCGTCCGGGACGTGGACACGAACATGTACGAGCGGCAGAACGGGAGCGACATGGAGGTCGGCTCCTACGCGCACCGGCCGATCCTGATGGACGCGGACGAGATCCCGTCGATCGAGGAGTCCGCGCTCTCGCCCACCGAGCTTCCCTTCACCTCCGACGATTTCGACGTGCAGCTGGAGCAGGGCCTCGAGCTCATGCCGGAGATCCTCTCCGCCGAGGGCGCGGGGATCCGACACGCGATCAACGGCCTCCTCTCGCTGACCCCGGACGGAATGCCGATCCTCGGCGAGACACCGGAGGTGAAGAACCTGTGGTCGGTGGCGGCAGTCTGGATCAAGGAAGGGCCCGGGATCGCCCGCGCGGTCGCCGAGTGGGCCGTCGAAGGAGCCTCCGAGATCGACGTGCACGGAGCGGATATCGCGCGCTTCCACCCGCACCAGCGCGAGCGAGGGCACGTCGAGGCGCGCTCCGCCGAAGGGTTCAACAAGACCTACGGGATCGTCCATCCGCTGGAGCAGTGGGAGAGCAACCGGAGCGTCCGCGTCAGCCCGTTCCACCCGCGCGAGCAGGAGCTTGGGGCCGTCTTCTTCGAGACCGCCGGCTGGGAGCGGCCGTGGTGGTACGAGGCGAACGCGCCGCTGCTCGACGAGTACGGCGACCGCGTGATGCCGCGCGAGGCCGAGTGGGAGTCGCGGTGGTGGTCGCCGATCCAGAACGCCGAGCACCTCGCCATGCGCGACCGGGCTGCGATGATCGATCTGACCGCCTTCCACATCCTCGACGTGACCGGTCCGGGCGCGCTCGACGCCCTCCAGCACATCGTGCTCGCCGAGCTCGACGTCGAGCCCGGCCGAGTCGTCTACACGCCCGTCCTCGATCACAACGGCGGCTTCAAGGCCGACCTCACGATCATGCGGCTGGGCCCGGAGCAGTTCCGGATCGTCACCGGCGGAGCTCACGGGATGGCGGACCGGAAGTGGTTCTCCGACCGGCTCCCGCCGGACAAATCGGCGCAGCTTACGGACGTGACCGAGCAGTGGTGCACCGTCGGCGTCTGGGGGCCGCGGGCGCGCGACCTCGTCGCCTCGGCGACGAGCGACGACGTCTCGCACCAGGGCTTCCCGTTCGCGCGCTGCCGCGAGGTCGAGCTCGGAGGAGTACGGGCGCTGGCCTCTCGCATCTCCTACGTCGGCGAGCTCGGCTGGGAGCTCTATGCGCCGATGAAGGAGGGGGCCGCGCTCTGGGACGTGCTCTGGGAAGCCGGGCAGCCGCTCGGCGTCGTCGCAGCGGGCATTGGCGTCTACGGGACGACGGGCCGGCTCGAGAAGGGCTACCGCGCGTACGGCGCCGAGCTCGAGTCGGAGTACAACGTCGCCGAGGCCGGCATGACGCGCAAGACCGTGAAGGAGCACGACTTCGTCGGCAAGGCGGCGTACCTACGCCACCGGGAGGAGGAACCGGCGGCGGTCATGTGCACGCTGACCGTGGACGATCCGACCTCTTCGTCCGGCGTCAAGCGCTACATGATGGGACGCGAGCCGATCCTGACGCCGGCCGGCGAGCGGATCGTCGACCGCAAGGGCCGTCCCTCCTTCGTCACCTCCGCCGGGTCGGGCCCATCGGTGGGCAAGCACGTGCTGATGGCGTACCTGCCGCCGGACCATGCGATCGAGGACACGCAACTGCTCGTCCAGTACATGGGCGAGAGGTACCCGGTGACGGTGGCCGTCGCCGGGGCGACGCCGCTCTTCGACCCGGAGAACACCAGGATCCGGAGCTGACCCTGAACATCGCCGTCTGCATCAAGCGCGTCCCGGAGACCGGTGCGCGCATCACCCTCACCCGGGACGAGCAGGAAATCGACGCCACCTATCTCGGCTTTACGATCAGCCCCCACGAGGAGTGCGCGGTCGAGGAGGCGCTCCGGCTGGTGGAGAAGCACGGCGGCACGACAACCGCTGTGACACTGGGACCGCCCGCCGCGGCCGAGCAGCTCCGGAACGCGATCGCGATGGGGATCGAATCCGGGGTCCTGCTCGAGTCGGAACGGGCCGACTGGGATCCGCAGGCGACAGCGGCCGCGCTCGCACCAGTGCTCGGCGAAGGCAGGCATGACCTGCTCTTGTTCGGCAACGAATCAGCGGACACGGGCGGTTATCAGGTCGGTGTCCGCGTCGGCCACGCGCTGGGGCTCCCGTGCGTGACCGGTGTGAAGCGGATCGAGGTCGCGGACGGAAGGGCGACGGTCCGGCGCGAGCAGAGTGGCGGCTGGGAGATCCTCGAGGTGCAGCTGCCGGCGGTCGTCACCGTGATGGAGGGGATCAACCTCCCCCGCTACGCGTCGCTCCCGGGGCGGCTGCGCGCGAAGAAGGCAGAGCTCGTACGGGTCGAGCCCGAGTGGCACGAGGGCGGGCTGCGCAAGCAGCGGCTTTCGATCCCCGAGGAGCAGGGCGCGCGCGTCGAGGTGCTCGGCGAGGGCCCCGCGGCGGCGCCCCGCGTCGTGGCGATGTTGAAGGAGCTCGGCGTCACATGATCCTCTGCCTCGTCGAGCCGGGGGAGCTGTCGCTGGAGGCGCTCGCGTTCGCGCAGCGGCTGGGGCCCGTCCAGGCCTTCTCGGTCGATGCGGGCGACGCATACGCGCCGCGCGCTTGGGCGGCCGCGATCGTCCAGCTCGTCGAGCGGTATTCCGCCGAGGCCGTCGTCGCGGCGGCGAGCGCGCGTGGCCAGGAGGCGATGGCGGAAGCGGCGGCGCGCCTCGACCTGCCGCTGGCGGCGAACTCCGTCTCCGCCGAGCCAGGCAACCCGTGGCGGGTCGTCCGCCAGCGCTGGGGCGGGAGCCTGCTCGAGGAGGCGACGCTCGAGGGGCGAGTGAAGCTCCTGACCGTGGCGCAGCACGTCATCGAGGCGGCCGAGCCGGTGCCCGTGGAGCCGTTTGCACCCGAGCTCTCCGACGCCGACCTCGCAGTGCGGGTCGTCGGGCGGGAGGAGCCGCCGCCCGGCACCGTCTCCCTCACCGACGCCAGGGTCGTCGTCGGCGGCGGCCGCGGCGTCGGCAGCGCCGAGGGTTTCGACCTGCTCGAGGAGCTCGCCACCCTGCTCGGAGGGGCCGTCGGCGGGTCGCGCGTCGTGACCAACCTCGGCTGGCGCGTACACGCCGATCAGGTGGGTCAGACCGGCGCAAGGATCGCGCCCGACCTCTACATCGCGTGCGGGATCAGCGGCGCGATCCAGCACATCGTCGGCTGCAAGGGGTCGAAGAAGATCCTTGCGATCAATACCGACCCGAACGCGCCGATGATCGCGCGCTCCGACTATGCCGTCGTCGGCGATCTGCACGAGGTCCTCTCGGCTGTGATCGCGGAGCTCCGAGGCTGACCGGCCCTGCGCCCACGTCGTGAGCTTCGGCGTCGGGAATCTCCGCGTTCCAGCGACGGCGCCGGGCCGCTGCCGTTCCCATCATGTTCGCCAGCGGCGGGTCGTTCGCGTCCGCTCGCTCCGGCGCGGCGAGTAGCCTCTCGGCGATGGTGGCGGCGCTTTTGGCTTGGTTCCGCGAGAACGGCCGCGAACTGCCCTGGCGGGGGACGCGCGACCCATATGCGATCCTCGTCTCGGAGGTGATGCTCCAGCAGACGCAGGTCGAGAGGGTGATCCCGCGTTGGCTGGCGTGGCTCGAGCGCTGGCCGACTCCCGCGGCGCTCGCCGCCGCTTCCCCCGCTGATGTGATCAGGGAATGGCAGGGGCTCGGCTACAACCGCCGCGCGGTCAGCCTCCACCGTGCCGCTCGGGTCGTGGCGGCCGACGGGTGGCCCGCGGATCTCACGACGCTCCCGGGGATCGGCCCGTACACCGCTGCCGCCATCCGCAACCAGGCGTTCGGCGAGCCGGTGCTGCCCGTCGACACCAACGTGGCGCGGATCCAGGAACGCACGGGGCACGAGTTCGGGCCCGACGCGCTGCAGGCGCTGTTCGACCTTGGTGCGACCGTCTGCCTGGCGCGGGTGCCGCGCTGCGGCGTTTGCCCGCTGGCGCAACGGTGCCCGTCGCGTGGGCGGCGCTACGAGCCCGCCCGAAAGCAGTCACGCTTCGAGGGCTCCTTTCGGCAACGCCGCGCGGCGTTGCTGAAGCTGGTCGCGGACGGGTCACTTCCGGCCTCGGCTGCCGACGCGGACGCAGTCGCGTCGCTCGTCAAGGACGGACTGGTCGTCATGCACGACGGAGTCGTGGCGCTCCCCGCCTAAGCGGGGTGGTGCACCCAGACGTTGGGCTCGACGTGACGGCCGACACCGTTGTCGACCACGAGCGTCGCCAGAGCGCCGGGGAAGACGTACTCACCGTCGGCAGGGAAACTCATCTCCGTCCACTCCTCCCAGTCGGATACCGGCGCCTCCATCACCATCGACCGCGGCGCCGCGGCCAGAATCTCGCCGCCGACGCGCTCGTGGATGCGCAGCCACGGGTCGAAGTGCGCGCCGTCGTCACGGCGCCAGGTCATGTACTCCTCGATCGGGATGAGCGGGTAGTGCACCTTCCAGGTTGGCCGCACCGGGGCGAGCACGCTCTCGAGCCCTGCCGCGCGCGCCGTGTCGCGGAAGGCCTGGATCATCCGCGAGGACAGCTGCTGACCTTGGCGCCCGGGAAGGACGCTGATCGCGAGCGCCATCAGCGCTCCGGGCTCGAGCCCCGACGTCATCCCCTGCGTGAATCCCTCGTCCCACCCCGACGGCAGGCCCTCGACCCTCCCGTCCCACGGCAGGGGCAGCGCATGCGCCTCCGCGACGAGCTCGTCCCCGTCGAGCAGCGCGACCTGGAACTCGGGGAAGTCGCTGTAGAGACGGCCCCAGTAGAGGTTTCCCGGCGTGTTGTTGTGCATGTACTCCGGGAACGTCACCTGCGACAGGCGCTCGAAGCGAGTGTCCAGGAGGTCGGGCCGATCGGCGTAGCGGACGAGGTTCACGCGCGCCCCAGGAGCGCCACTGCCTCCGCGGCGAGACCTTCGCCTCGTCCGGTGAAGCCGAGGCGGTCCGTGGTCGTGGCGCGCACGTTGACCCGCTCCGGCTCGACGTCGAGCGCCTGCGCGAGGCGGCGCCGCATCTCCTCGCGGTGCCGAGCGATCCGAGGCTCCTCGCCGATCAGGACGCAGTCGGCGTTCACGAGCGCGAAGCCCGCGCCGCGAACCTGCGCGTAGGCGTCCCTGAGCAGGTCGAGCGAGTCGGAGCCGTGCCAGCGGTCGTCGTCGGACGGGAAGAGCCCGCCGATGTCGCCGAGTCCGGCGGCGCCGAGGAGGGCGTCCGTGAGGGCGTGGGCGATCACGTCGCCGTCGGAGTGGCCCGCGAGCCCGCGCGGGTGGTCGAGCTCGAGCCCACCGAGAACGAGCGGGACGCCCTCCGCGAAAGCGTGCGCGTCGACGCCGATCCCCACCCGAACCTCAGACACCGAGCACCATCGGCAGCTCGTCCAGCGAGGACACGCGGAGGGCCTCCTGCGGCGGATCGTGCAGATGCCCCCAAGGCCCGCGCCTGACGTGGACGGCGACCATCCCTGCCGCCAGGGCCGGCTCGACGTCGTTGTCGACGCGGTCGCCGACGTACGCGATCTCGTCGGCCGCGACGCCGCACTCGGTCAC
>Ga0126313_10000707_pt1 | contig 16291 bp, 14 predicted proteins | sample Plot105A_FD_89954 | JGI IMG/M metagenome (GOLD analysis project Ga0126313, IMG submission 89954) | Serpentine soil microbial communities from UC McLaughlin Reserve, CA, USA - Plot105A | ecosystem: Environmental > Terrestrial > Soil > Grasslands | place: USA: UC McLaughlin Reserve, Lake County...
CCGAGCGCGTCGCGGTCTGGGCAGAGCCCACGCTCGAGACGTGCATCGCCGCGGTCGCCGCCGTCGAGGCGGGGATCCCGCTCGTGCCCGTCAACCCGAAGCTCGGCGCCGGCGAGCTCGCGCACGTGCTGAGCGACAGCCGGCCGGACGTGCTCGTCGGGGCGCCGGACACGGCGCTGCCGGAGCTCGACCCGGCGCCGCGGCTCGCCCGCGCCGATCCGGACGCGCGCAGCGGCGACCTCCCCGCCGTCGACGCCGGCGACAAGGACGCGGCGCTGATCGTCTACACGTCGGGCACGACCGGCGCCCCGAAGGGGGCGGTGCTGCCGCGGCGCGCCGTCGCCTCCAACCTCGACGCGCTCGCCGACGCGTGGGCGTGGACGACCGACGACGTCGTCTGTCACGGGCTGCCGCTGTTCCACGTCCACGGCCTCGTCGTCGGCCTGCTCGGGCCGCTGCGGCGCGGCGGCGAGCTGCGGCACCTCGGCCGCTTCGAGCCTGCCGCGGCCGCCGCCGCGCTGCGCGACGGTGCGACGGTTCTGTTCGGCGTGCCGACGATGTACCACCGCCTCGGGCGCGCCGCCGAGGACGACGGCGCGATCGTCGACGGGCTCAGGCGGGCGCGGCTGCTCGTCTCCGGATCCGCGCCGCTGCCGGCGCCAGACTTCGAGCGCGTCGAGCGATTGTCGGGCCAGCAGATCGTCGAGCGCTACGGGCTCACCGCGACGCTCATGAACACCGCGGTCCGCGCCGACGGCCCGCGCCGGCCGGGCTACGTGGGCACGGCGGTCGCGGGCGTCGAGATCCGCCTGGTGGGCGACGACGGCAGCGACGTCGAGGCCGCCGACGACGAGACGGTCGGCGAGGTCGCAGTGCGCGGGCCGAACCTGTTCACCGGCTACCTCAACCGCCCCGCGGCCACCGCCGAGGCGCTGCGCGACGGCTGGTTCTTCACCGGCGACCTCGCCACCCGCGCACCGGACGGCTACCTGCGCATCGTCGGTCGGCGGTCGACCGACCTGATCAAGACCGGCGGCTACAAGGTCGGCGCCGGGGAGATAGAGGTCGCCCTGCTCGAGCACCCCGGCGTAGGCGAGGCCGCCGTCACCGGCGCTCGCGACCCCGATCTGGGCGAGCGGATAGTCGCCTGGGTCGTCGCCGACGGCGAGCCGCGGCCGCAGGAGCGCGAGCTGATCGACCACGTGGCCCGGCGGCTCGCGCCCCACAAGCGACCGCGCGAGGTCCGCTTCCTCGACGAGCTCCCCCGCAACGCGATGGGGAAGGTCGTCAAGCAGCGGCTCGGCGGCTGACCGCTACACCCGCGGCGGTCCCAGCAGCTCGGCGGGCATGTCGCCGACGATCTCGAACTCCTCGTCGAGCCGCGTCAGCGCGAGCAGGCGGTCGATCGACTCGCCGCCGCGGACGAGCAGCAGCCGCCGCTTGGCGCGGTGGGCGCGGCGGCGCGCCGCGACCAGCCGGCCCATGCCGCACGAGTCCACGAAGCTCAGCTCGCGCAGGTCGAGCACGATGCACGGCGGCTGCGCCCGCTCGATGCTCTGCAGCTCCTCGTCGAACGTATAAGCGTGCTCGAAGTCGAGCTCCCCGCGCAACAGCAGGCGAATCGCGCCTGAGGGGAGCCGCTCGAGCACCAGCCCGAAGCCTTTCATGCAACCCCTTCCCCGAGTGTCTGGCTGCGCACGTACCCGGATTAGGAGGACTAACTCCCAAAATGTGAGCGTCGCGCCGGCCGCCCGCGCGCAGCTTGCGTTCCGCGCGCCTTCCGGCGACCGTCACGTCCCGCGCTTCGCCGCCGCGAGCAGGTCGTCGCGCGAGGCGAGCTTGACGCGCGGCCGCCGCTCGCTGCGCCCGCGCTCGAGCTCGTGGCGGTCGATCGCGCGCCAGTCTTCCGCGGCGACGACATCCGGCTTGCGCTCGGCGAGCAGGGCGTCGATCTGCTCGCGTGCGGGCTTTGGCGGGTGCGGCAGCGCGCCGGCCACCAAGTCCTCCACGAGGCACCTGACGGTCTCGTCGGCGTCGCGCTTGTTGGTGCCGAGGATCCCCGTCGGGCCGCGCTTGATCCAGCCGACGGCGTACACGCCGGGCAGCGCCTCGCCGTCGGGCGCGAGCACCCGGCCGCGCTCGTTCGGCAGCACGAAGTGACGCTCGTCGAACGGCACGTCGGGCAGCGGCACCGCGCGGTAGCCGACCGAGCGCAGCACGAGGCCGCACTCGATCGTCTCGACGTCGTCGCCGACCGGCCGCGCCCTGAGCATGCCGTCCTCGGTGCGGACGATCTCGTTGCGGCGCACGTCGATCGCCTCGACCTTTCCGTTCCCGCGGATCTCCACGGGGGAGCGAAGGAAGCGGAGCACGATCCGGCGCGCTGCGTCCGGGCGGGCGGGCCGCGCCGCGAACTCGCGCAGGAGCTCGACGTTCTTGCGTGCGGTGAAAGTGCCCTCCTCGGCGAGCCAGCGGCGCGACACCGCGTCGAGCTCGACGTCGGCGGCATCCACGCGCGCGTCGACTCCGTCGAGCCGGCCCAGCTCGCGCAGCTCGGCGCTCGTGAACGCGGCTTGCGCGGGACCGCGGCGGCCGAGGACGACCACCTCCTCGATCCGGCTCTCGCGCAGCGCTGCCAGCGCGTGGTCGGCGATGTCGGTGCGCTCCAGCTCGGCCACGCTCAGGGTCAGCAGGCGCGTGACGTCCGCGGCGACGTTGCCGTTGCCGATCACCGCCGCACGCCGCGCCGAGAGGTCGAAATCGAGCTCGCGGTAGTCCGGGTGGCCGTTGTACCAGGCGACGAACTCGGTTGCGGCCCAGCTCCCGGGCAGCTGCTCGCCCGGGATCCCGAGCGACTTGTCGGTCTGGGCGCCGGTGGCGTACACGACCGCGGTGTAGTGGTCCGCGAGCTCCCCGTGCGACACGTCGACGCCGACCTCGACGTTGCCGAGGAAGCGGCAGCCCCGCTTCAGCGTCTGGCGGTCGAACGTCTCCTCGAGGCGCTTGATCTCCTGGTGGTCGGGAGCGACGCCGCCGCGCAGCAGGCCCCACGGCGTGGGCAGCCGCTCGAACAGGTCGATCTCGGCGTCGCCGTGTGCCCGCAGCAGGCACGCCGCGGCGAACGCCCCGGCGGGCCCCGCGCCGACGATCGCCACCCGCGGCCGCGCGCCGGCCATCAGGTGGCGGTGCGCTCGGCGGTGCCGTGCTCGGCGAAGAACTCCGCGTTGAGCTCCAGCGCGTAGGCGAACTTCTCCGGCAGCTCGAAGTCCGGGAAGATCGCGATCACCGGGCACGCCTCGACGCAGGCGTCGCAGTCGATGCAAACCTCGGGATCGATGTAGAGCTGCTCGGCGGTCTCGAAGTCGCGCGCCCCGGGCTTCGGGTGGATGCAGTCGACGGGGCAGACCTCGATGCACGAGTCGTCTTTGATGCAGCTGCCGGCGATGACGTACGTCATGACTCCCGACAGGCTACATACCACTCAATCCGGGGCGGGTTTCGCCGTGAACGCGTGACCGATAGGATCGAGCGCACCGTGGCCGTCAAGCTGCACCGCTGCCGTCATCTCTGGGTCAAGATCGGGGGACACCCGTGCTGGCGCGTGCAGAAGGCGCTCGACGAGCAGGGAGTCGACTACGAGATCGTGAAGGGACCGGGGTCGCGGGCAGAGCGCGACGAGCTCGAACGGCTCAGCGGCCAGCGCAAGTACCCCGTCATCGAGTTCGAGGACGGGCGCGCGTACCGCGCCGAGTCGAAGGACATGGCCGCGCGGATCCGCGCGGGCGAGCTGCTCACAGGTACCAGCGCTGCCGGCGCGCCCGCTCGCGATGCTCCTGCGTGAGCCGTAGTACGCGCGCGTCCTCCGACGCGTGCGGGACGCCCAGGTCCCAGAACGCGCCCGAGTCGGGGAGCGGGCGAAGCGGCTCGACCTCGCAGACGATCACCGACGGGCGCGGCTCGTCGCGCGCGGACGCCAGCGCGGCGCGCAGGCCGTCGACGCCGGCCGCGACCTCCGCGGCGCACCCGAGGCTCGCCGCGTTGGCCGCATAGTCGACGTCGACGAAGGCGCCGTCGGGAGCGCTCGCGCCCGGCCGCCGGTGCCGGAACTCGTTCCCGAAGCCCGTACCGGTGGTCGCCCGCTGGAGCCCGTGGATCGACTGGTAGCCGCGGTTCGCGAGCAGCACCACCGTGAGCTTCAGGCCTTCCTGGACCGCGGTGACGAGCTCGGTGTTCGCCATCAGGTAGGTGCCGTCTCCGATGACCACCAGGACCTCCCCGGCGTCCGCCCGCGCCATCCGGATGCCCAGCCCGGCCGGGATCTCGTGGCCCATGCACGAGAACGCGAACTCGATGTGCGCGAAGCTGCCCGGCGTCACCCGCCACGCCTTGAGGAGGTCGCCCGGCGGGCTGCCCGCCGCGGCGACGAGCCAGTCGCCCGGGCGGACGGCCTCGTTGAGCGTCCGGTACACCTGCGCCTGCGTCATCCGCTCGCCCGCCCGCGGCGCGAGATCGGCATCGAGCGCCGACTCCCACTCCGCGGTCGCCGCGCGGACCGCGTCGCGGCGATCCGTGGAGTAGCCGGCGAGCCCGCGCTCGAGCTCGGCCAAGGCGAGGCGCGCGTCGGCCACGACCGGCGCCGCGCCGAGCTTGCCCGCGTCCGCGGCGCAGACGTTGACGCCGACGAAGCGCACGCCGGGATCCTGGAAGAGCGAGTGCGACGCGGTCGTGAAGTCGCTCAGGCGCGTCCCGACGCAGACCACGACGTCGGCCTCCGCCGCGATCCGGTTCGCGGCACGCGTCCCGTTCACGCCGAGGCCGCCGAGCAGCAGCTCGCCCGGGTCCATCGACCCCTTCCCGGCGGAGGTCTCGGCCACCGGGATCCCGCAGCGCTGCGCGAGCGAGGCGAGAGCTGCGCGCGCCTCGGAGTAGATCACGCCGCCGCCGGCCACGATCAGCGGCCGGCGCGCGCCGCGCAGGATCGCGAGCGCGGCGGCGAGCTCCTCCGCGGCCGGCGGGCGGCGCGCGATCCGCCAGACCCGCGGCTCGAACAGCTCGGCGGGGAAGTCGAACGCCTCGCCCTGCGTGTCCTGGTGCAGCGCGATCGTCACCGCTCCCGTCTCCGCGGGGTCGAGCAGCACGCGCATCGTCTCCGGCAGCGCCGCCACGAGCTGCTCGGGGCGCGCGATGCGGTCGAAGTGGCGGCTGACGAGCCGGAAGCAGTCGTTGACGCTCGCATCCGCGCTTACGGGGTGCTCGAGCTGCTGGAGCACCGGTCCCTGACGGCGGTTGGCGAACGTGTCGGAGGGGAGGAGCAGGACCGGCAGCCGGTTCGTGGTCGCGGTGGCAGCGCCGGTGAGCATGTTCGTCGAGCCGGGGCCGATCGAGGCCGTGCAGGCCAGCGTCGCCGTGCGCCGCGCCGCCTTCGCGTAGCCGATCGCGGCGTGGACCATCGCCTGCTCGTTCTTGGGCTGAACGAACGGGAGCGCGGCGCCGTGCTCGGAGAGCGCCTGGCCGACGCCGGCGACGTTGCCGTGGCCGAAGATGCCGAACATCGCCGGAACCGCCCGCCGCCGCACGCCGTCGCGCTCCGACTCCTGCACGGCGAGGAAGCGCACAAGCGCCTGCGCGGTCGTGAGCCGGACCGTCATGGAACGCTCGCACCCTGCGCGACTCCGATCGACTCGAGATAGGCGCGGCCGGCGATCACGTCCGGCAGCGCAGGCCCCGGCCGGCGCGCGTCGCGATCCTGCTCCACCGTCGCCCAGCCGTCGAAGCCGTGCGCGGCGAGCTCGCGCACGAGCGCCGGGAAGCGGACGCAGCCGAGTCCGAGCGGGCAGAACACGCCGGCCGAGACTGCCTGCCAGAAGTCCATGCCCCGCGCGACCGCCCGTGCGTGGACCTCGCGGTCGAGGTCCTTGAGGTGCAGGTACGGGATCCGGGCCGCGTGGCGCCGGTACAGCCGCACCGCGTCGATGCCGGCGTAGCCGCAGTGGCCGGTGTCCAGGCAGAGCCCGATGGCGTGTGGCGGCAGCGCGGCGAGCAGCCGCTCGATCTCGTCCTCGAACTCGACGTAGCTGCCGGCGTGCGGGTGGAAGACCGGGTGCAGGCCGAACTCGATCGAGGCCACGGCGGCGACGGCGCGGACTCCGTCGACCAGCGCCTGCCAGTCGTACAGCTCGAGCCGGCGCGCGACGTCGGAGCGGCCGGCGGTTGCCGACCGCTCCGGCGTCACGAGGTCGATCACGACGAGGAACCGGCCGCCCGCCGCGGCGATCGCCGCGCAGGTGCGGCGCGTGACCGCGAGGATCTGGGTCAGACGCTTGCGCTCGTGCAGCGGCTGGAAGACGAACGAGCCGGACGCCTCGAGGCCGCGGCGCTCCAGCTCTGCGCGCAGCACTCGCGGATCCTCCGGCAGGTAGCCGACGGGGCCCAGCTCGAGGTGGCGGAAGCCCGAGCGCCCGATGTCGTCGAGCACGCGCGGCCACGGCGGATTCGAAGGGGAGTCGGCGAAGTCGACGCCCCACGACACCGGACCGGTGGCGAGTCGCACCGTCACTGCGCGGTCCAGCCGCCGTCGACCAGCAGGCTCGCGCCGGTGACCATCGCCGCCGCCGGCGAGGCGAGGTAGACGACCGCGGCGGCGACGTCTTCGGGCCGGCAGAGCCGCCCGAGCGGTATCCGCCGCTCGACCTGCGCCCTGAACTCGGGGTCCGCGAGGAACGGAGCGGTCAGCGGCGTCTCGACGAACGTCGGCGCCACGGAGTTGACGCGGATCCCGTGCGGCGCGAGCTCGACCGCCATCGCCTTTGTGAGGCCCTCGACCGCGTGCTTGCTCGCGCAGTACGCGGTCCGGCCGGCTGCTCCGACGTGCCCCATCTGCGACGAGACCGCGACGATCGCGCCGCCGCTGCCGGCTGCGAGCATCACCCGCGCCGCCGCCTGGGCGGTGAGGAACGTGCCGCGCACGTTGACGGCCAGCAGGGCCTCGAGGTGCTCCGGCGAGACGTCCGCGAACGGCTCGGGGATGTTGGTGCCCGCGCTCGTGACGAGCACGTCGATCGCGCCGAGAGCGCCCAGCCGCTCGGCGACCGCCCCGGGATCCGTGACGTCGCAGCGCAGCGCCTCGCCGAAGCCGCCGGCTGCCTTGATCTCCGCTGCGGTGTCGTCGAGTTCGCTCTCCGTGCGGCTGACGGCGACCACGTCGGCTCCGGCGGCGGCGAGCGCCAGCGCGCACGCGCGGCCGATCCCGCGTCCCGCTCCCGTCACGACGGCGCGGTGCCCGTCGAGCCGGAAGCCGGCGGGCGCGGCGATTGCGGGCGTCGTCACGGCCGCCCCGCGAGCCGCTCGAGCCGCATCCGCGCCGTGATCGCGTGGCCGCCGAACTGCTCGGCGTCGGAGATCGCCGCGGCGGCCGGCGCGACTCGCCGCGTGCCCTCCGCTCCCAAGCGCTGGAAGGTCACGGTCTTGAGGAACTTGCCGACCCAGAGCCCGCCGGTGTAGCGGGCCGCGCCGGCGGTGGGAAGGACGTGGTTGGTGCCGACCGCCTTGTCGCCGTAGACCACCGTCGCCTCGCGGCCGAGGAACAGGGAGCCGTAGTTGCGCAGGCGTTCGTGGTAGACGTCGAGCTCGGACTCGTCGACCTGGACCTCGAGATGCTCGGGCGCGTAGCGGTCGGCGAGCGCGATCGCCTCGGCGCGGTCGGCGGCGACGACCACCTCGCCGCGCTCGCGCCAGGCAGCGCCGGCGACCGCGGCCGTCGGCCAGCTCTCGAGCAGGCGGTCGACGGCGGCGATCGCCTGCCCGCCGAGCTCGCGCGACGTCGTCACCAGCACCGCCGGCGACGTCGGCCCGTGCTCGGCCTGGCCGAGGAGGTCGGCCGCGACGAGCTCCGGCTCGGCGGTCGCGTCGGCGATCACGAGGATCTCGGTCGGCCCGGCGAGCAGGTCGATGCCGACCTGGCCGAACAGCTGGCGCTTGGCCTCCGCAACGTAGGCGTTGCCGGCGCCGACGAGCATGTCGGCGGGCTCGATCCCGCCCAGCCCGAACGCCAGCGCCGCGAGCGCCTGCACGCCCCCGAGGCAGACGAGCTGGTCGGCGCCGGACGTCGCCATCGCGTAGAGCTGCTCGGGGTGGATGCCGGCGCCGCCGCGCGGCGGCGCGCACGCGGTGACGTGGGCGACGCCCGCGACCTTCGGCACGACGACCGTCATGAACGCGGACGCCAGCATGGGGTAGCGGCCGCCCGGGACGTAGGAGCCGACGGCGCCGACCGGCACGTGCCGGTGGCCGAGCACGACGCCGGGCAGCGTCTCGACCTCGAGGTCGCGCAGCGTCTCGAGCTGGCGGTGCGCGAAGCCGCGCACCTGGTCCTGGGCGAACGCGATGTGGGCCTTGAGCTCGTCGGAGACCCTTTCCGCGGCGGCGCGGACCTCGTCGGCGGACACGAGGAAGCTCGGCGGGTCCCAGCCGTCGAGCCTGCGCGAGTGATCCCGGACCGCGGCCTCCCGGCGGCGCTCGATGTCGACGAGCAGCTCCGAGACCGTGGCGCGGAGCTCGCGCGTGGCTGCCGCCGCCGGCGGCGCCGCCCGCTTGAGGTGCTCAGGCACGCGCCGCCTCAGCAGGATGCGCCTGGGTCGCGTCGGCAAGCGCGGCGCGCACGCCGGCCGCGGCCTGGTCGACGGCGCGGGCGTAGAGCCGGACGTCGCACGAGTAGACCAGTAGCCCCGCGCCCGGACCTGCGAGCGCGGCGAGCGCCGCCGGGGGGCCGCCGCCGGCGACCCCGAAGGCGACGCGGGCGCCGCGCGCGGCCGAGTGCACCGCGGCCGCCGCCTCGCGCAGCAGCGGCGAGTCCAGCTCCTGCGGACGCCCGAGCGCGAGCGACAGGTCGGCGCACCCGAGCACGAGCGCGTCGACGCCCGCGACGCGCGCGATCTCCGGCGCCGCGTCGACTCCGGCGAGCGTCTCGATCTGGACCAGGCAGGCCGGCTTCGCCTCGGGCGATGACCAGAAGCGCGCGACGCGCCCGTAGCCGCCGGCCCGGCGCGGCCCGAACCCACGCGCCCCGGCCGGCGGGTGGCGCAGCCGCGCGCACAGCGCGGCGGCCTGGGCGGCGGACTCGACCGCGGGAGCGACTACGCCGTCGACGCCCGCGTCGAGGACGCCCGCAAGGCGATCCCAGTCCCAGCGCGGGAGCCGCACCGCGACCGCCGCCCCGGCCGCCTGCGCCCCGATCGCCGCGTCCTGGATGCCCGCAAGGTCGAGCGCGCCGTGCTCGAGGTCGAGCCAGACGAGGTCGAACGGGGTCGCGGCGAGCTCCGCCAGCGGCGCGGACTGCAGCGAGAGCACCGTGCCGACCAGCGGCCCGCCGTCACGCAGGCGCGCCCGCAGCGCCGTCATGCCGCGTCTCCCGGATGGATCACGACGAGCTTGTCCTCGGTCATGTCGCGCACCGCGTAGCGGACTCCCTCCTTGCCGAAGCCGCTGTCCGCGACGCCGCCCCAGGGCATGAAGTCCGCCCGCCAGGTCGAGCCGTTCGGCGGGTTCACGTTGACCATCCCCGAGCGCAGTCCGCCGGCGAAGCGCAGCGCGCGGTCGAGGTCCCGCGTCATCACGCTCGTCGCGAGGCCGTAGCGGGTGTCGTTGGCCCCCGCGAGCGCCTCTTCGTCGCGGTCGAACGCGCGCACCGCGACGGCCGGCCCGAACAGCTCGTCGCGCCAGACGCGCGCGTCTGCCGGCGGCCGCGCGATCAGCGCAGGAGCGACCACGGCCCCGTCGCGCTCGCCGCCCCGCAGCACCCGCGCCCCCGCTTCTCGCGCCTCGCCGATCCAGCCGACCACGCGGGCGGCCTCGCGCTCGTCGATCACCGGCGCGAGGTCGGTCCGCGGGTCGGCGGGATCGCCGGGGGAGAGGGAGTCGATGCGCTCGCCCAGGAGTTCGAGGAAGCGCTGCTCGGCGGGGGCCTCGACGAGCACGCGCTGGGTGGAGACGCAGTTCTGGCCGGCGTTCGTGAAGCCGCTGAACGCGGCGGCGCCCGCCGCGCGCTCCAGGTCCGCGTCCGCGAAGACGACCATCGCGGCGTTGGAGCCGAGCTCGCACGTGATCCGCTTCACGCCGGCGGCGCGCGCGATCGCGTCGCCGACCGCGTAGGAGCCGGTGAAGGAGATCTTGCGCACGCGCGCGTCGGCGACCAGCGCCTGCCCGACCGTCGCGCCTGGACCGATCACGCACTGGAGCGCCAGCGGCGGCAGGCCTCCCCGCACCAGCCGCTCGACGAGGAACAGCGCCGTCAGCGGCGTCGCGGCGGCGGGCTTGAGCACGACGGCGTTGCCGGCCGCGAGCGCCGGCCCGATCTTGTGCGCGACGAGGATCGCCGGATAGTTGAACGGCGAGATCGCGACCACCACGCCCGTCGGCTCGGGACGCGTGTAACCGAGCCGCCCGACGCCGACCGGCGCCGCGTCCATCGGGAGCACCTCGCCGGACAGGCGCCGCGCTTCCTCCGCGCACAGCCGCACGATCCCGGCGATCCGGCTCGCCTCGGCGCGCGCCTCGGTCGTGTGCTTGCCCTGCTCGGCGGTGATGATGCCGGCGAGCTGCGCGGCGTCGCGCTCGATCAGCGCGGCGGCACGCTCCAGCATCGCGGAGCGCTCGTGCGCCGGCAGGGCGGCCATCTGGCGCGCGCCCTCGACGGCGGCTGCGAGCGCCCGCTCGACGTCGTCGAGGTCGGCGAGCGGGACGTGGTCGACGATCTCGCCGCTGTAGGGCGAGTGCACCGCGAGCGTCGGCGTGCCGGCGAGCCACTCGCCGGCGATGAACGTCTCGGCCATCAGTGTGAGGTGGGCACGTCGGCATCCGTCTCGCCGGCGCGCTGCTCGATCGACTCGGCGTACTCGTTGAGGTACTGCTCGACGGTGCAGAGGTGGGCGCGCATGGCCTCGCGCGCCCCCTCGACGTCGCCGTCGGCGATCGCGGCCAGGATGCGCCTGTGCTCCGGGAGGCTGCGCTCGACCCGGTACTGGGGCCGGGCGAGCGGCCGGCGCGCCTCGGCGAGCGCCCGGTGGATCGGCTCCGTCATGCGTCCCAGCGCGCGGTTGCCCGTTGCGGCGATGACGGCGCGGTGGAACCCGATGTCGGCCTCGTGGTAGAAGTCCTCCGCCGCGGGATTGGTGCGCGAGCGCTCCGCGCTGGTCGTCATCTGCGCCAGCGCGTCCGCGAGCGCCGTCAGGTGGTCCGCCGTCGCTCGTTCGGCGGCCAGCCCGGCCGCCTCGATCTCGAGGATCCGGCGGCACTCGAGGTACTCGCGCAGGACGTCCGCACCGCGCTCGCTCTCCAGCAGGACCGCGAGCACGTCCGGGCTGAAGAGGTCCCACTTGACGTCCTCGTTGACCGTCGCGCCGCGACCGTGCTTCACCGAGATCAGCCCGCGCTCCTCGAGGCCGCGGATCGCCTCGCGCGCGACGCCGCGGCTGACGGAGAACTGCGTGGCGAGGTCGGCCTCGCGCGGCAGCATGTCGCCCGGGCGGATCGCGCCCGCGACGATGTCCCCGCTCACGACGCGCATGAGCTGGCGGTGGAGACGAGACATGTGGTGATCTAATCACTCGACAGGAGCGCAGTCAAGGCGCCCGGCGACGGCGGCTCGCAGCGCCAGCGCGACGGCGAGCGAGCGGCGGCCGTCGACTCCCGTGGCGGCCGGCTCGCCGGCGCCGCGCACCGCCGCGGCGAAGCGCTCCACCGTACGCACGTAGGGGTCGTCGCGGATCTCGACCGCGCGCAGCGACGAGCGCGGCGGATTGCCTTCGGCGGCGCGCCCGTCGTGCAGCTCGATCGTGGCCCGCGAGCCGCCGTCGAGGACGCCGCGCCCGCGCAGGCAGCCGTCCTCCCCGTGGACCTCGACGACGCTGAGGGCGGGGAGCGCCGAGTAGGCATCGGCAAACGACGCCAGGAGGTCGCCGTCGAGCCGCATCGATCCGGCGACGGCGCCCTCGATCCCGTCCTGGCCGAAGCCGGCCTCGGCGGCGCAGCCGCAGACGGAGGTCACGTCGCGCCCGCAGACGAACCGGACCGCGTCGGCGGTGTGGACCGTCAGGTCGAGGATCGCGCCGGCCCCGCGGGACGCGTCGGTCATGCGCCAGCCGCCGCGGCGCTCGGGCCGCACGTGGCAGCGATGCAGGCTCCGGACCAGCAGCGGCGCGCCGACCGCGCCCGCCGCGAGCAGCGACCGCATCCGCCCGAGGCTCTCCGCGGCGCGCAGGTGATGGTTGACGGCCAGCGTCCTGCCGGCCGCCGCCGCCGCGGCGAGCATCGCGTCGGCGTCCGCGAGCGTGAGCGCCAGCGGCTTCTCGCAGAGGACGTGCCGGCCGGCGCGCAGGCACGCGATCGCCTGCTCCGCGTGCAGGTCGTTCGTCGTGCCCACGTAGACGGCGTCCACGGCGCCGTCGTCGAGCGCCTCCGCGAGCGCCGTGCACGCGCGCGCGCTCGTCGCCGCGGCGAGCTCGGCGGCTCGCGCGGCCGAGCTGCTGACGACGGCGACGATGCGGCTGCCGCGGTGGGAGGCGATCGCGGGCGCCACCCGCGAGCGGGCGATCGCGCCGGTGCCGACCAGCGCCCAGCCGACGCGCGCGCTCACGGCCACGGGAACGACGTCCGCAGCGGGAGCGCCTCGCCCCGCGCCGCGGACTTCTCCGCGCGGAGCGCGATCTCGAGCACGTGCAGCGCGCGATCGGCCTCCAGCAGCGGACGCTCGCGGCCGGTGAGGCAGTCGACGAAGTGCGCCACGCCGACCCCGATCATGCTGTCGCCCGCGCGCGGCGGCGCCGGCGGTCGCGCCCCGTCGACCCAGCGCCCGCCGACGTAGAGGTCGACGGGGCCGGCGTCCGTGAGCGGCGGCGCCTCGGCGATGCTGACCGACCCGCGCTCGCCGTGCAGCTCGAGCAGCGGCGCCCGGCTCGCCGGAACCGCGTAGCTCGACAGCACCTGCCCGAGCACGCCGTCGCCGAAGTCGAGCTGGAGGAGCCAGTGGTCGGGGACGTCGACGGCGATCGTCGCGCCCGGAGCCGCGCGCGCGGTGGACGTCCGGTGCGGGATGGCCGTCGCGGCGAAGGCCTGCAGCCGCCGCACCGGCCCGAGCAGTCCGACGATCGCGTGCAGCACGTAGACGCCCTGGTCGAGGAGCGGGCCTCCGCCCGCGCGGTAGTAGGCGGCGACGTCGCCGGTGTACGCGTCCCACGCCGCCGGCCCGAGGTTCGCGAGCTGGCCGGTCGCGAGCGTGACCCTCCCGAGGCGGCCGGATGCGAGCAGGCCGGACAGCCAGCGGAAGCGCGCCGTCGCCATCACGGCGGGCGCGCAGAGCAGCAGCGCCGAGCGCGACTCCGCTGCGGCGACGAGCGCGCGCGCCGCGTCGAGGTCGGTGGCCAGCGGCTTCTCGCTGAACACGTGCAGGCCTGCTTCGAGGCACGCCGCCGTGACCTCGGCGTGCGCGTTCGGAGGGGTGAGGCAGAAAGCGCCGTCGAGCCGCTCCGAGCGCGCGACCTCGCAGACGTCGCGCGCGGCGCGGGCGCGCGGCGCCCAACCGGCGCTGGCGGCGACGGCCGCGCGGGCGCGCCGGGTGTCCGCGTCGCAGCACGCGACGAGCTCGACGCTCGGCGCCATCTCCGCGAGCGTCGGCAGGTAGCGGCGCAGCGCGACGTCGCCGCATCCGACGACGGCGAGCCGCGGCCCGCGGATCGTGTTCACGCCGACGAGGCTGCCAGCCGGGAGTCGAGCTGCACATCCTCCAGGTGGTGGACTTCGTGGACGAGCCCTTTCGGAGCCTCCTGATGGGCGGCATCATCCAACGGCTTCGCTCGCTGATGGCACGATGAAACCGCGCCGCGCGGGTGGTTGTCGGTAGGTCTCCCTGGCGATGTGCCGTTCGGTCGGGTACCGCTACAGGCCCATGGCGGCCATCGTCCTCGCGAGCGTCCGGTCGGCGCGCCGGCGGGCGTGCTGTTCGCCCTCGGCAAGCCGGGCGTCGAGCTCGGCCGGGTCGCTGAGCAGCCGGTGGTAGCGGTCGCGCATCGGAGCGACGTGCGCATCGATGACGTTGGCGAGCACCTGCTTGACTTCGCCGTAGCCGACGCCGCCGGTGCGATAGCGCGCCTCGACGGCGGCAACCGTCCGGGGGTCGGCGAACGCACGCAGCAGCGCGACGAGCGTGCACCTGTCGGGATCCTTCGGCTCGTCCGGTGGCGTGGAGTCGGTGACGATCCGCCGGATCTGGTTGCTCATGACGTTCGGTTCCGCCAGGAGCGTGATGGTGTTGTCATAGGACTTGCTCATCTTGCGTCCGTCGAGTCCGGGGAGCGTCGCGGTCCGCTCGGCGATCAGCGCTCGCGGCACCCGTAACACGCCGGGCCGGTAGCTGCGCGAGAACTGCCGCGCGAGGTCAGCGGCGATCTCCAGGTGCTGCGCCTGGTCGGCGCCCACCGGCACGTCGTCGGCGTCGAGCGCGAGGATGTCGGCGGCCATGAGCAGTGGGTAGCTGTACAGGCCCATATTCACGCCGTGGTCGGGGTCGCGTCCGGCCGCGACGTTGGCGGCAACCGAGGCCTTGTAGGCGTGGGCGCGGTTAAGCAGTCCCTTGGCCGCGACGGTGCTCAGCAGGGCGGCCATGCCCGCGACGGCCGGCACCCGGCTCTGGCGGTACACGTGTACGTTTGGGCGGTCCAGGCCGCAGGCGAGCAACGCGGCGGCGAGCCGCCGGGAGCGCTCGCGCAGCGCCGCAGGGTCGGGACGGCTGTTGAGCGCGTGCAGATCGGCGACGAACACGTACACCTCCCGGACCGGGTCGGCGGCGAGATCCGCGAGCGGCCGGATCGCGCCGACGTAGTTGCCAAGGTGCAGCTCCCCGGTCGGCTGGACACCGGTCAGGGTGGCGGTCCGGCGGGCCGTGGCGGCGCCTGTCTGTCGCTCGGGCTGTGCTGTGGGTGGGTCATGATGGTCATCTCCTGCGGTTGGCGCCCGTGTCAGCGACGGGGCCTGGGAGATCACCGTGGGCGCGCGGTGGCCGGCCCCCTTGGGGTCGGGCCGGAGCGGCCAGTTTCAGATCGAGGGTCTGAAGCGGCCTGCCGGCTAGCGGCAGGCCCACCACGACTTCGCCGCGCGTAGGGGCGACGCCGGGACGGCGCGTCGACTGGTGTGCGCAGGCTGAGTCATGTACCGCAATCATACGGCAGGCATCGCAGACAGGAGCGCTTCTCGGTCTGACGAGGACCGCTGGTCTCGCGGGAGCGATCGGCGCCCCGGCGGACGCCTGGTCCGAGTCCATGGCGAGAGGGACGATGTCGCGATCGGCGGTTGCTGCATCATGCGGCGGAGCGGTAGCGCTAGGGGAGTCTTGAAGCGTCGACACGGCAGCCGGCGTAGCGGAGCGTGAGGGCTGTCCGCTCGACAGCCGCTCGTTCCTCGAGGCGAGGTGGCTGCGAAGTCCCCTTCGGAGATCGGTAAGCCGGCTCGCTCAGCCTTCGATGGGGCGGGCGGAAGCGAGAGCGGGTTTGACGATCCACGACATCCGGTGATTCAATCACCGGATGCCTGAGAGCACATCGCGCGTCCGCGTCGCCGTCGCCGGCCTCGGGCGCATGGGGCTGCGCCACGCCTGCAACGCAGCGGCCGCCGCCGGCATCGACCTCGTCGCCGTGACCGACGCGGACGAGACGCGCGCGGCGGCGCTCGCCTCCGAGCTCGGCGTGCCCGGCTACTCCGACGCGGCTAGGATGCTCGACGAGGCGGGCCCGGAAGGGCTCGTGATCGCGACGCCGCCGGCGGCGCACGTGCCGCTGATCGAGCTCGCCGCCGAGCGGTCGATCGACGTGCTGTGCGAGAAGCCGCTCTCGTTCGACGGGCCGGCGGCGGCTCGGGCGCTCGCGATCGCGGCCGAAGCCGGCATCGCGATCCAGCTCGGCTTCCAGATGCGCTTCGACGAGGATCTCGACGAGATGGCCGGGCACGCCGCGCGCGGCGATCTGGGGCGCATCTACCAGCTGCGCGCCTCGCTGCGGGACGCGAGCCCGCCGCCGCGGGAGTACCTCGCGGCCTCCGGGGGCTACTTCTGGGACGGGGCGATCCACCTCCTCGACCTCGCGCGCTGGCTGATCGGCGAGATCGAACAGGTTTCGGCGTTCGGGGCCGCGCTGTCGGATCCCGTCTTCGAGGAGCTCGGCGACGTCGACAACGCGATGATCGTGCTGCGCGCCGAGTCGGGGGCGCTCGGGCTGCTCGAGACCAGCCGGGTCGCCGGCTACGGCTTCGA
>Ga0126313_10000711_pt1 | contig 16266 bp, 17 predicted proteins | sample Plot105A_FD_89954 | JGI IMG/M metagenome (GOLD analysis project Ga0126313, IMG submission 89954) | Serpentine soil microbial communities from UC McLaughlin Reserve, CA, USA - Plot105A | ecosystem: Environmental > Terrestrial > Soil > Grasslands | place: USA: UC McLaughlin Reserve, Lake County...
ACGCTAAGCCGGGCGTTAGCGTGCAACTTCATCCGGTGTCCTCCTTGGGACTGAGAGTGCTTGGCAGCCCTCAGCCTCCAAGGAGGCCCGGATGAACAACGTCCTCAGGAACTACACCTAGCCCGCGCCGTCAGCGCGGGAGCACGCGCGTGGCCGCGGCCTTGAAGGACGCGACCGCGCGGGAGCCGGCCGCCAGGTCGAGCGCGCGCGCCGAGTGCTCCGAGAGCTCGGCGGTGAGCGGCTGCGGCGCCGCGAGGCCGACGCGCACGCGCGGGCCGACGGTGGTGACGGAGACGACCTCGACGTCGAGGTGGTTGCGTGCGGAGTCGTGCGCCACCTCGCCCGGCGGCGAGAGCGTCACCTCCCACGGGTAGATGCTGACGGCGACCGGACCCGGCTCGCCCTCGAGCGCCGTCAGCTCGCCGCCGCCGTCCAGCGCGACGAGCGTGGCCCCCCGCTCGCCGCGCCGCGCCTCGCCGGTGAGCACGACAGCGCCGCTGAAGTCCGCGACGAACGCCGAGGCGGGCGCCGCCGCCAGCGCCGACGCGGTCCCCTGCTGGAGCACGCGCCCGCGGTCCATGACCGCGATCCGCTCGGCGAGCAGCGCGGCCTCGGTGAAGTCGTGCGTGACCAGCAGCACCGGCACGGCCGCGTCGCGGATCACCGCGGCGAGCTGGCGCGCGGCCGCGGCCCGCGTGCGCGCGTCGAGCGCCGACAGCGGCTCGTCGAGCAGGAGCGCGGCGGGGCGGCGCGCGAGCGCGCGGGCGAGCGCGACGCGCTGGCGCTCGCCGCCCGAGAGCGTCCCCGGCCGCGCGCCGGCGCGCTCGGCAAGCCCGAAGCGGTCGAGCTGCTCACGCGCGCGCGGCTCGCGCTGCGCGCGCGGGATCTCGTGCAGGGCGTACGCCACGTTGCGCCAGGCGCTGAGGTGGCCGAAGAGCGCGTACTCCTGGAACACGTACCCGCAGCGGCGGCGCTCGGCGGGCAGGTCGAGGCCGCGTTCGGTGTCGAGCCAGTCCGCGCCGCCGCACGAGACCCGCCCGTGCGCGGGCCGCAGCAGGCCGGCGACGATGCGCAGCACGCTCGTCTTGCCCGCGCCCGACGGCCCGGCGAGCGCGACGCACTCTCCCGCGGCGACGTCGAGCCCGACGTCGAGGTCGAGCGCGCCGACGTCGGTGCGGACCGCTAGCGAGAGGCCGGCGGCCGCAGGCGCGGGCGGCCGCGCCGCGCGCGCGGCGGACTCGCTCGCGGGGTCGCCGGCCGGGCGCCCGGCGCGCGCGCCGGACTCGCCGCTCGCGTTCCCGCCGGGGGCGCTCATCGCGCGACAGCGTCCGGACCGCGCACGAGCTTGACCGAGAGCAGGATCGCGGCCGACACCGCCACGAGCACGGCCGAGAGCGCCAGCGCCGCCGTGAAGTCGGTCGCGAAGCGGTCGTAGATCGCCAGCGGCACCGTCTGCGTCACGCCCTGGAACGACCCGGCGAACATCAGCGTCGCGCCGAACTCTCCCAGTGCGCGCCCGAGCGCCAGCGCGGTGCCCGCGGCGAGACCGGGCAGCGCGGTCGGGATCGCGACCCGCGCGAACGTCCGCGCCGGCGACGCCCCGAGCGTGCGCGAGGCGTCGAGCAGCGTCGGGTCGACGGCCTCGAACGCGGCAATCGCCTGGCGGACGTAGAACGGCGCCGCGACGAACGTGAGCGCCACGACGACGCCCGCCGTGGCGAGCGCCAGCTGGAGCCCGGCGTCCTGCGCCGCGCGGCCCAGCAGCGTCGACGGCCCGACCGCGGCGAGCAGCGCGATCCCGGCGACGGCCGGCGGCAGCACGAGCGGCAGCTCGATCAGCGTGATCAGGCCCGCCCGCCCCGGGAAGCGGCGCGTCGCGAGCAGGTAGGCCGCAGGCGTGCCGACCGCGAGAATCAGGGCCAGCGCCGTCGCGGTCGTACGCAGCGAAAGCCAGAGCGCGTCGAGCGCCCCCTCCTCCCCCAGCGCCGACAGCAGGTCGCCCGGCGGCTGCTGGGCGAAGATCGCGACGATCGGCAGCGTCAGGAACGTCAGCGCCGCCGCCAGCGCGACGGCGAGGACGACGCCGAACCAGCTCGTCACGGCTCGCCGAAGCCGGCGGCGAGCAGCGCGTCGTGGCAGCCGCCGGCGAGCAGGCCGTCGACGTAGGCCTCCGCCGCGTCCGGCTGCCTCGCCGCGGTGACGACGCCGGCGCCGTACGACGCGGTCGGCTCGAGCCGCGCCGGCAGATCGATCGCGCGCAGCTCGCCGCCCGCCGCCTTCACGTCGGACGCGTAGACGAATCCGGCGTCGGCCGCGCCCTGCGTCAGCTTGCCGACGATGCCTTTCACGTCGGGCTCGTTGGAGCGCACGTTGGCGAGGATCGCCTCGGCGCGCGCGGATCCGAGCCGCCCGAGAAGCGCGCGCGTGTAGTCGCCGACCGGCACGCCCTCCGCGCCGATCGCGAGCGTCACGCCGGGCCGCTCGAGCGCGGCCAGCGAGTCGACCCTGCCGCCGCTCGCGGGGACGGCGAGCACGAGCCGGTTGGTGGCGAACGCGACCGGCTCCTCGAGCTTGCCCTCCTGCTCGAGCTGCTCCGGCAGCTTCGTGTTGGCGGATGCGAACACGTCGACCGGCACGCCCTGGCGGATCTGCGCCGCCAGCTCGTCGGAGCCGGCGAACTGCAGCCGCACGGTCGCGTCGGGGAAGTCCTTCGAGCAGGCGGTGAGCGCCTCCTTCAGCGACGACGCCGCGGACACGACGAGCTGCGGCTTGTCGCCTCCGCCGGCCGATACGGTCGAGTCGTCGCCGCAGCCCGCGAGCGCCAGCAGGACGAGCGGGAGCGCCCGCCTCACGACCGCTCCACCATCACGGACGTCGCCTTGACCGCCGCGGTCGCCGCGACGCCGGGCGCGAGCGCGAGCTCCTCGACCGCGTCGCGCGTCACCGCGGCGGTGACGAGGAACGGCCCCGCCTCGATCTCCACGAGCGCCATCACGCCGTCGACCTCGACAGAGGTCACGACACCCGGGAAGCGGTTGCGGGCGGAGAGCGCGTCGCCCGCCGCGTGGCGCCGCGGGCGAGCGCTGAGCCGCATGACCTCGGACTCGGGCACGCGCCGGCGGTTGCGCTCGTCGCGCACCGTGTGCAGCTTGCCGGCGCGGTCCCAGCGCCGCAGCGTGTCGGCGCTGACGCCGATCGCCCGCGCGGCGTCGCCGATCGTCATCTCCCTCATCTGCCTAAGCATTGCATAGGCAGAGGGGTCAGCCTGGCGGAAGCGTTCCCTCCACCCGCCGGCGGCCGGCGCCGGTCACCTCGACTTTCCAGATCGGCGCCTCGGCCTTGACGCGATCGATCACCGCCCGCGCGCCCGCGAACGCCGCGGCGCGGTGCGGCGCGCTGGCCGCGACGATCACGCTCGGCTCGCCGAGCGGCACGGTTCCCGTACGGTGCTCGACCGCGACGGCGCAGAGCGCGTGGCGCTCGGCCTCCTCCCCCGCGATCGCCGCGAGCTTCGGCTCCGCCATCTCCACGTAGGCCTCGTAGTCGAGCTCCGGCACGGCGCGCGTGACGCCCTCGAACAGCACCACCGCCCCCGCGCGGGGGTCGCGCACGGCGGCCGACAGCGCCGCGACGTCGAGCGCCTCCTCGGTCACGCCGATCCGCCGCACCGCGCCGTCGCCACCGCTCACGGGCGGCACGAGGGCGACCTCGTCGCCGGCCTCGATCCGCGCACCGGGCTCCGCGTACTCGCGGTTGATCGCGGCGACGCACGAGCGCGGCGCCAGCTCCATCGCCGCCAGCAGGTCGGCGACCGTCGCCTGCTCGGGCAGCTCCACCTCGACGCGCGCGGCCCCCGCGCGCTCGCGGAGACCGGCGAAGAGACGGACGGAGACGACCATGAGCGCAGGGTACGCTGTGGGCAGATGGAGCTGACGCATCTCGACGCAGCCGGCACCGCACGCATGGTCGACGTGAGCGCCAAGCACCCGACCGAGCGCTACGCGCGCGCCCGCGCGGTCGTGCGCATGTCGCCGGAGGCCGCCGGCCGCGTCGCTCGCGGCGACAACCCCAAGGGCGACGTCGCGTCCGTCGCGCGGATCGCCGCGATCCAGGCCGCCAAGCGCACCGACGAGCTGATCCCGCTCGCGCACTCGCTCCCGCTCACGCACGTGGACCCCGAGATCGCGATCGACGCGGACGCCGGCACGGTGACGATCGTCTCGGTGGCGCGCTGCGCCGACCGCACGGGCGTCGAGATGGAGGCGATGGTCGCGTGCAGCGTTGCGGCGCTGACGGTCTACGACATGGTCAAGGGCATCGAGCCGGGCGTGGTGATCGAGCGCGTCGAGCTGCTCGACAAGACCGGCGGGAAGTCGGACTTCCACCGCCCATGAGGAAGCCGCTCGCAGACGGCCACGGCCGGCCCATCGGCGACGTCCGCATCTCGGTCACCGACCGCTGCAACTTCCGCTGCACCTACTGCATGCCCGCCGAGGGGCTGCCGTGGCTGGACCGCGACGCGCTGCTCACCTACGAGGAGATCGCGCGGCTGGTCGCGATCCTCGGCGAGATGGGCGTGCACGACGTGCGCCTCACGGGCGGCGAGCCGCTGGTCCGCAAGGAGCTGTGGCGGCTGGTCGAGAAGCTGAGCGCGATCCCCGACGTCCACGACCTCTCGCTGACCACCAACGGCTACCTGCTCGAGCAGCAGGTCGGCGACCTGGTCGCGGCCGGCCTGCGCCGCGTCAACGTCTCGCTCGACTCGCTCGCCGCCGACCGCTTCTTCCAGCTGACACGGCGCGACTCGCTGCACCGCGTACTCGCCGGGCTGCACGCCGCGCAGGCGCACCCTGACCTGCGGCCGATAAAGGTCAACGCCGTCGCGCTGCGCGGCTTCACCGAGGACGAGGTGCTGCGCTTCGCGCAGTTCGCGCGCGAGGAGCCCTACGAGGTGCGATTCATCGAGTTCATGCCGCTCGACGCGGACCACGCTTGGGACATGGACAAGGTGCTCCCGAACGCCGAGGTGCTCGCCATCATCGAGTCCGGGTACGAGCTCGTGCCGCTCGGCCGCGAGCGCCACGGGACGGCGCGGCGCTACGCGTTCGCCGACGGCCGCGGCGAGATCGGCTTCATCTCCCCCGTCACCGAGCCGTTCTGCGGCGACTGCAACCGGATCCGGCTGACCGCCGAGGGGATGCTCCGCACCTGCCTGTTCTCCCTGCACGAGACCGACCTGCGGGCGCCGCTGCGCTCCGGCGCGAGCGACGACGAGATCGAGGAGATCGTGCGCGACGCCGTCTGGCGCAAGGAGCTCAAGCACCACGTCGGGGAGCCGGGCTTCCGCCAGCCGCCGCGCTCGATGTCGCGCATCGGCGGGTGACTCTGCTCGAGATCCGCGCGGCGTGGGAGCTGGTCGCCGCGGCGTGCCCGCCGCCGTCGGCGGCCGAGACGGTCGGCCTGGACTCCGCGCTGGGGCGGGTCGCAGCGGAGGATGCGCTGAGCGCCGTCGACCTGCCGCCGTTCGATCGGTCGGCGATGGACGGGTACGCGGTGCGGGCCGCCGACACCGATCCGCCTTCCGCGCTCGCGATCGTCGGTGAGCTCGCCGCGGGAGAGGTGGCTTCGTCTGTTCTCGCTCCGGGGTCGGCGCTCGGGATCACGACGGGCGCGGCGCTGCCGGAGGGCGCCGACGCAGTACTGCGCATCGAGGACGCGCGAGTGGACCGCGGTTTCGTCACTCCCGCCGGCCCGATTGCGGTCGGGACGGCGGTTCGCTACCGCGGCGAAGACGTGGCGCGCGGCGCCGTGCTGGCTGCGGCGGGCGCGGTCTTGGGCGTCCATCACGTGACGGCGCTGGCGTCGGCGGGCGTGGGCTCGGTTCGCGTTCACCGGCGCCCGGTCATGCACGTGCTCGCGACCGGCACCGAGCTGCTCGAGCTCGGCGCGCCGCCCGAGCCGGGCCGGATCCACGAGTCCAACCGGCTGACGCTGCGGCTGCTCGCGGAGCGCGCGGGTGCGGAGGTCGTGCTGCATCCGGTCGTGCCCGACGACGCCGCGGCGACCGCGGCGGCCGTCGAGGCGGCGCTCGGCGGCGACGTGCTCGCGGTCTCGGGCGGCGTCTCGGTCGGTCCCCACGACCACGTCAAGCCCGCGCTCCAGGAGCTCGGGGTCGAGGAGGTCTTCTGGCGCGTGCGGCTGAAGCCCGGCAAGCCGCTCTGGTTCGGCCGCCGCGGCGCGACGCTCGTCTTCGGCCTCCCCGGCAACCCGCTCTCCACGGTCGCCTGCTTCCTGCTCTTCGTCGGTCCCGCGCTGCGCCGACTGCAGGGCGAGGCCGGGGCCGAGCCGCCGTACGTCCCGGCCCGGCTGGCGGTGCCTGCCCGGCCGGCCGACGGCCGCACCACGCTCCTCACCTCCCGCCTCGTCCACGGCTCCGACGGCGTGCTCGAGGCGACGCCGACGGAGGGCCAGGGCTCGCACCTCACCGGCGCGCTCGCGGCGAGCGACGGCTTCGTCGCGATCCCGCACGCCGCCGGCGAGCTTGCTGCGGGCGCCGCGGTGCAGGCGCTGCTGCTCTGAGGGGGCGAAATCCGCGCGCGTCGCGGCTTGACGGCGATATGGGCCGTGAAGCCGCGACGGATCACGTGATAGCGATGACCGCGTACCACCAAGGCGGGGTTGTCGCGCGACGGCAGCTCCTCGGGCTTGGCTTGAGCACGGCCGCCATCGACCATCGGCTCCGCGCCGGGCGGCTCCACTCGGTGCACCGCGGCGTGTATTCGGTCGGCCACCGCGTGCTCGGCGTCGTGGGACTGCGCTGGGCCGCGGTGCTCGCATGCGGCGACAGCGCCGTTCTGGCCGGCGTGAGCGCCGCAGCTGCGTTCGGCATCCGTCCGTCGGCGAGCCGGACGATCCATGTCCTCGTGGGGCGCAGCGGACGAGAGCGGCGCGACGGTATCCGGCTCCACTGGTGTCGTTCCTTACCGGCCGACGAGGTCACGGACCTCGACGGCCTCCCGATCACGACACCGGCGCGCACGCTGCTCGACGTTGCGAGGCGGCTCAACGGCCGCCCCCTGGAAGCCGCGGTCGACCGCGCGGAGCTGCTGCGGCTGCTCGACTTCGCCGATCTGCAGCGGCTCCTCGCGCGCTACCCGGGACGCCCCGGTACACCGTCCCTCAAAGCGGTGTTGGCGCGGTACCGGGCCGGGGACACGCGAAGCGTTCTCGAAGCGCTGGTGGCGGAGCTCTGTGACGCGCACGGCCTGCCGCGGCCGCAGGAGAACTGCGTCATCGAGGGAAAGGTGCGCGACTTCTACTGGCCGCACGCGAGGCTCGTGGTCGAAGCGGACTCGTACGCGTGGCACCGCTCGCCGTCGGCGCTGAACGACGACCGCGAGCGCGACGTGGAGCTCACGCTCGCGGGCTACCGCACGTTGAGGTTCACCTGGGAGCAAGTGACGCGGCGGCGGGCCTACGTCGTCGGAGCGCTGTACCGGGCGCTTGTCGCGGGTTGACGGCGCATGTCGCCGTCAACCCGCGACGCGCTCGTGCTGAGCCGCGATCGCCTCCGCGGCGTGGGTGACCGGTCCGCACTCCAGGCGATTGCCGGCTAGCACCCGGTGCCAGACGCGCACGAGCACCTCCGCCTCCTCGTCGTCGACGAAGTCGTGGAAGATGCGCTGGACGATCTCGAGGTAGCGCGGGTAGCTGCGCTCGGCCGCCGCCCGGCCCGCGGGCGTCAGCACCGCGTAGGTGGCCCGGCGGTCGTCGGGCGGGATCTCGCGCCGGACGAGGCCCTCCTGCTCCGCGCGGGCGACCAGCCGCGTCGCGCCGCCGCGCGAGAGCAGCAGCGCCTCGGCGAGGTCGGACATGCGGCGGCGGCCGTCCTTGAAGTGCAGCTGCATCACCAGCTCGAACTGGCTGAGCGAGAGACCGGCGGCGGCGCCGAGCTCGGCGTCGAGCCGCTCCCGCATCCGCCACTCGACCACGAGGAGGCCGTAGAACGCAGCGAAGCGCGGATCGTCTACGTGCTCGCCCATCGTGGCCGCAGATTGTAGGGGAAACGCTTGACAGCGCAACACTGACCGCTAGGTTTGCCTCGTCAATCGTTTCCGCCGCAATCCAAGCGGCCGTCCTCGTCCCCGGAGGTCCTCCCCAGATGTTTCCCTCTCCCCCGGAGGTCCTCCCCAGATGTCTCCCTCTCCCCCGGGCCGCCTTGCGCGGCTCGCCGACCGGGCGTTCCGGCGCCGCCGCGCGGTCGTCGCCGCGTGGATCGCCGCGCTCGCCGCGGCGTTCGCCGCCGCGGGGCTGGGCGGCGACTGGTCCGCCGACTACTCCACGCCCGGCTCCGAGTCGCGCGCCGCGGCCGAGCTGATCGGGGACCGCTTCCCGGAGCGCAACCCGGAGACCGTCGACGTCGTGTGGCAGGCGCCCGCAGGCGCGGACTCGGCGGCGGTCACGCAGCGGATCGACCGCCTGGCGGCCCAGGCCCGCGCGCTCGACGGCATCGGCCGCGGCGCCGCGCCCGGCGCGGCGGAGATCTCCGCCGACGGCACGATCGGCGTGCTGCGGATCCCGCTCACGGAGCCGATGGGCGCGGTGCCGCGCGAGAGCGGCGAGCGGCTGATCGAGCTCGCCGAGCGGGCGAGGGGAGCCGGGCTGCGGATCGAGCTCGGCGGCCAGCTGGTCGCGAACGCGCAGGAGGGCGAGATCTCCTCGGAGCTGGTCGGCCTCGCGATCGCGGCGCTCGTGCTGCTGCTCACCTTCGGCTCCGTCGTCGCGGCCGGCATGCCGCTCGCGACCGCGCTGTTCGGGCTCGGCATCTCGAGCGCGCTGATCGGGCTGCTCGCCGCGGTCCTCGACGTGCCCGACTGGGCGCCGGCGCTCGCGTCGATGCTCGGCATCGGCGTCGGGATCGATTACGCGCTGCTGATCGTCACGCGCTACCGCGCCGCGCTCGCGGCCCCGAGCACGCCGCGCGAGGCCGTCGTCGAGTCCGTGGCGACGGCCGGGCGCTCGGTGCTGATCGCGGGCACGACGGTCGTCATCTCGCTGCTCGGGCTGTTCCTGATGGGCCTCCCGTACCTCTACGGCGCGGCCCTCGCCACGATCCTCGCGGTGCTGATCGTGATGGCGGCGTCGATCACGCTCGTGCCGGCGCTGATGGCTTTCGCCGGGCCGCGGATCGACCGGCTGCGGATCCCCGGCAGCCGCCGCCGCGCGGGCGATCCCGAGACCGGCCCGGCCGCGCGCTGGGGCCGCGCCGTCCAGCGCCGGCCGTGGGTCGCCGCGATCGCGGGAGTCGCCATGCTGCTCGTCCTCGCCGCGCCGTTCGCCGGGCTGCGGCTCGGCTTCCCCGACCGCGGCAACGACGCGACCGGCACGACGACTCGGCAGGCCTACGACCTCGTCTCCCAGGGGTTCGGCCCGGGGGCGAACGGCCCGCTGCTCGCGGCCGCGGCGACCGGCGACCAGGCCGACCGCGACGCGATGGCGGCGCTGGCGGAGCGGCTGCGCGCGGAGCCCGGGGTCGCCGCCGTGGAGGAGCCCGCGACGAGCCGCGCCGGCGACGCCGTCGTGGTCGGTGTGATCCCGCGCACGTCGCCGCAGGACCGCACGACGGAGGAGCTCGTCGAGCACCTGCGCGCCGACGTGCTGCCGGACGCGGGCGTGCCCGTCAGCCTCGGCGGCCAGACGGCCGCGTTCGTCGACCAGAGCGCGGCGACCGCCGACCGGCTGCCGCTGTTCATCGGCGGCGTGGTGGCGCTCTCGTTCCTGCTGCTCCTGCTCAGCTTCCGCTCGGTCGTGATCGCGCTGAAGGCGGGCGCGATGAACCTGCTCTCGATCGCGGCCGCCCACGGCGTCGTCGCGTACCTCGCGAAGGGTGGCTGGGCCGGGCAGCTCGTCGGCATCGACAGCGAGACGCCCGTGCCGCCGTTCATCCCGGTGATCATGTTCGCCGTCCTGTTCGGCCTCTCGATGGACTACGAGGTCTTCCTGCTCTCGCGCGTGCGCGAGGAGTACCTGTCGCGGCGCGACACCGCGCGCGCCGTCACGCAGGGGCTCGCCCGCACCGCGCGGGTGATCACGGCCGCCGCGCTGATCATGGTCGCGGTGTTCGGCGCGTTCGCGCTGAGCCCGGACGTCTCGCTCAAGCTGATCGGACTCGGGCTGGCGAGCGCGATCCTCGTCGACGCGACGATCGTGCGGATGGTGCTCGTGCCGGCCGTGATGCAGCTGCTCGGAGAGCGCAGCTGGTGGCTGCCGCGCTGGCTCGACCGCGTGCTCCCGGAGGGCGGCCTCGAGGGCCGCTCCCCGGCCCCCGCGCCCGCCGGCTGACCGGTGCGGAGCGCGCGGCCGTCACGCGGCCGCGCGGTCCGCCGGCACCACCGGCGCGGCGTTGCGATCGAGGAACGACGTGACCGCCGCGGCGACCGCGGCCGGATCGTGCACGAACGGCCAGTGGCCGGCGCGGTCGAGCACCATCAGCTCGGCGCGCGGGAACGCGGCGCGCTCGCGCTCGGCATGCTGCACGCCGAGATACGGGTCCCGGCGGCCCCAGATCACGAGCGCCGGGCGGTCGAGCGGCCGCAGATCGCCGGCGAGCAACTCTCCCGCCGCCCCGGGTCCGGGGTCGAGCGGTAGAGCCGCAGCACGGCGGCGCGGGTCCCGCGGTCGAAGTCCTCGTACATGCGGTCGAGGAACGGCCGCGGCAGCGGCGGCCGGTTGCCGCGCCGCAGCAGCAGGCGGAAGCCGGCGCGCGTCGTGGTCGCCATGAACAGCTCGCCGAGCAGCGGCGTGCGCCAGACGCGCGCGAGCGCATGCCAGCGGTAGCCGGGCAGCGCCCCGCTGCAGATCAGCACCGCGGAGGCGAACCACTCCGGATGCGCCGCGGCCCAGGCGAGGCCCCACGGGCCGCCGAAGTCGTGCGCGACGAGGTGAGCGCGCTCGACCCCGAGCGCGTCGAGCGCGCGGCCGGCGAACCCGGCGTGCGCCTGGACGGTCTGCGGGAAGGCCGGCGCGGCCGCCGCGCCGAATCCCGGGGCGTCCCACGCGACCGCGCGCCGGTGCCGTCCGACAGCCGCCAGCAGCGGCTCCCAGTCGGCGCTCGAGCCCGGGTTGCCGTGGAGGAAGACGACCGCCTCGCGCGCACCCGCGGGCCCGGCCTCGCGCAGCGGCGTGCGGACGTCGCCGACGCGCAGCTCCGACCGCCGCACGCCGTCGGCGCGCTCCTCCCACGGCGCCGGCTGCGGCCCGCGCAGCACGCGCGCGGCGATCGCCGGGCTCAGCATGCTCGCCGGCGGCTCGCGCATCCCCGATGGCGGCGCTGAACGCGCCCGCGACGACGGCGTCCCCCTCGGCCCGTGCGCGCAGGCGGCGCAGGTACGCGTTGACCGCGCGCACGCGCAGCGGCCGGCGGCCTTCGACCTGCGGCAGCGCGAGGTCGGCGCCGACCGACATCTGCCAGGCGTGGTCGATCGGCTTGGACGTTGCGCGGAAGAAGCGCCGCGCCAGCTCGCGCTCGCCGCGTTCGAGGCACTCGCGCAGCGCGACCGCCTCGGCCGCCGCGACCGTCATGCCCTGGCCGTAGGTCGGGTTGAACGAGCAGATCGCGTCGCCCGTCACGAGCAGCCCGCCGGGGAAGCGGCGCAGGCGCTCGTAGCGGCGCCGCACGCTCGCCGGGAAGCCGTGCGTCGCGATGTCGTCGAGCGGCTCGGCGGCGGCGATCGCGTCGAGCACGTCCGGCGGCGCGATCGTCGCGGCGAAGGCGGCGAAGGCGTCCGGATCGTCCGGCGCGCGGTGCGCGGCGCCGTAGCCGCCGAGCGAGAGGATCCAGCGGCCGCCCTCCTGTGCGAACAGGAACAGCGTGCGCGGGCGCTCGGGGACGGCGCCGATCAGGACCAGCTTGTCGGGATCGAGCGCGCCGTCCGGCAGCCGCAGGTGCCGGCTCGCGTAGCGCACGCCGATCGCGAGCTTCTCCTCCGCAGGGCTTGCGTAGCCGAGCCCCTCGAGCCACGCCGGCAGCCGCGCCGCTCGCCCGCTCGCCGCGACCACGAGGTCGGCCGCGAGGAGCTCCTCCGCGCTGCCGTCGCTGCGCCGCAGGATCCGCACGCCCGTGACCCGGTCGCCGTCCGGCCGCGCCGTCAGCCCAAGCGCGTCGCAGCCGTCGATCAGCTCCACGCCCGGGAGCGCCCGCACGCGGCGGCGGACGTGGCCCTCGATGAAGGGTCGGCTCGCGAGCAGCGAGTACGTGCCCGTCGAGGCGCGCGCGAGCCGGTGGCCGCCGACGACGAAGCGCGTCTCCGCGAGCGTCTCGCAGGTCGGCGCGCCGGCGGCCACGAGCTGCTCGCCGAATCCGGGCAGCAGCGCGTCGAGGCAGGCCTGGCCGTGCGGCAGCAGCGCATGCGCATGGCGGCCCTGCGGGATCGCCTTGCGCCCCTCGAAGCCGGCCGGAAGGATGTCGCGCTCGAGCACCGTCACGCGCTCGTAGGCGTCCATCAGCGCGCGCGCCGCGAGCAGCCCGGCGATGCTGCCGCCGATCACCACCGCGTGCTCTCCGATCCGTCGCATCAGCGCCACCTCCTCGTCGTGGGGTCGCGCGCCAGCCTGCGCCGAGTCGTTGTCGAGTTTCCAGGCGAGCTTCTGCCGAGTCGCTGCTCAGCCGCCGTACAGCTCGCGCTGCCAGAGCCGCTCCGTGACGCGCTCGACGCCGCGCGTGAGGTGTCCCCGGTAGGTGCTGAACGGCAGCCCGAGCAGCTCCGCCGCCGCCTCCTGCGTAGGCGCCGGGCGCACATAGGTGCGCTCGAGCGCGCGCACGAGCTTCGCGTCGCGCGGGTCGGCGCGCAGCGCCTCGACCGCCTTCTCCACGAGCGCGCGCAGCGCATCCGGCGCGGCGCCCTCGCCGTCGCGCAGCAGGCGCGAGCGCTGCAGCGGGTTCGAGGCGAGCGCGCCCGGGTCACGGAGCGAGCGCAGCGCGTGCCGGACCGCGGCGGCGAACTCGGCCTGGGAGAGCGCCAGCGGCTCGCCGTGGTCGGCGACGGGAGCCGGCGCGCCGCCGAGCTCGCGCTGCGCCATCGCGTCGAGCCACTCGGCCCCGCTCTCGCGGCGCCAGTCGCGGGCGTAGACGCCGTAGCGGCGTCCGCCGAACCTCGAAGTCGGCATCGCGCGCGCGCTCGAAGCCGATGTGGGCCATCATCGGCGCGGCGGCGTCGGGGTCGGCGAAGACGATGTAGTACCAGGACAGCCGGCTGCGCGTGAGCCACGTCTGGGTCGAGAGCATCGTGACGACGTTGAGCGACCGCGAGGGCGCCTGGTACGCGTCACGGTCGATCAGGAAGCGACCGGCGAGCACCTCCTCGCCGGGGCGCGGGGCGCCGTGGCGCTGGGCGTGCGCCCAGAGCGCGCGCGCGCCGGCATCGGCGGCGAGCTCGTCCTCGCTCGCGGCGTGCAGCGCCAGCTGTGCCATGAACCCGACGGGCTCGGAGCCGCGCCCGCGGAACGCGGCGAAGTCCTGCGAGCGGCGCGCGAGCCAGTGTGCGGCGATCGCGGCCGACTCGCGACCCTCGTGCAGCTCGACGAGGGCGACGATCGCGTCGTGGTCGCCGGCCGCGACGCCGTCCGCGTACACCTCCGCCCAGGGTGTCCCAGTCCCAGAACGCCTGCGCCACGGGGTTGCCGCGGTGCAGGAACATCAGGTCGGCGAACGCGCGCTCGCGCTCGCGTCCGGCGGTCGTCTTGAGCCGCTCGACCACGTCGGCCCGCACGTGGTAGTGCACCTGCCAGTAGACCGCGGGGTCGCGCCAGCGCAGGAAGGCGGGCGGCGACGGCTCCACCGCTCGCATGTCGACGAGCACCGGCTCGCGTCCGGCCGCCCGGGCGGCCGCGGCGAGCGCTCCGAGCAGCGTCGTCTTCCCGACGCCTCCGGGCCCGAAGATCCAGAGCACGCTGAACGGCGGCTCGGGCGCCTCCAGCGCGGCGCGGAACAGCTCCAGCTCCGCGGCGCGGCCGACGAAGCCGCGCCTGCGCGCCCCTTCGAGCCGGTCGGCGACGGTGGGCGAGCGCGAGTCTGGCGTTGCGGTCCCCATCATCGAGCGCCCTCGCGGGAGCCTAACCGCGGCGCGCCGCCGGCGCTAGCCGAGCAGCAGCGCGTCGAGCCCGCGCACGAGCCCGGTGCGCCCGGGGGCGGCGCGGGCGGCCAGCAGCGTCCCGGCGACGTACGGCGCCGCGGAGCCGCCCGCGTCGTGGCGGATCGCGAGGCGCTCGTCGGGCAGGCCGAAGATCACCTCGGTCGAGACGACGAAGCTCGGCAGCCGCAGCGAGTGGACCTGCGTGCCGCCGACCGTGGCGCCGCGCGCCTCGGCCGGGCCGGCGACGGCGCTCGGCGGCTGCGCGGCGGCCGGCGCGCGCACCGCAGCGAGCCGCTCGGCGAGCTCGCGCGCGGTGCCGCTGGGGACGTCGACCTTGGCGTCGCTCGCGTAGTCGATCACCTCCCAGGACGGCAGGTGCTGCGCGACCAGCAGCGCCGCCGCCTGCGCCATCGCCGCCGTGAGCGAGAAGTTGCCGGCGGCGATCACGCCGACGCGCCGCTCGCGCGCCGCCGCGTCGATCTCCTCGAAGTCCGCCGCCGTCAGGCCCGACGTTCCGATCACGACGGCGACGCCGCGCTCCAGCGCCGCGAGCGCGTTTCCCTTGACGGCGTCGTGCGACGTGTAGTCGATCAGCACGTCGACGCCGTCGAGCGCGTCGGCGACCGCGCCCTGGACCGTCAGGCCGAGCGGCTCGCGCCCCAGCGCCGTGCCGAGGTCCCGGCCGGCGGTCGAGCGCGTTACCGCGCCGCGCAGCTCGAGGTCGTCCGCGGCGAGTACGCCGTCGACCAGCGCGCGGCCGGTCCAGCCGGTCGCGCCCGCGATGCAGACGGCTGTCACCGGCGCCCGAACAGCTTGCGGATCCGCTCCCAGAGGACGGAGAGCAGGAGCGAGAACCCCTTCACCGGCGGCGCCGCGGCCGGTGGCGGCGAGGTGCCGCCCTGCTCCGCCGGCGGCGGCCCGTTCGCTGCGGCCGAGGTCGCGCCGCCGACCACCGCGGGCGACTTGCCGGCGACGTCCTCGGACGGCGCCGCCCCGCTGACCTCGGCGGGCGTCTTGCCGACCGCGTCGGCCGCGCCGGCGCTGGCCGCCGCCTCCGCGCCCGACATCGCGCCCGCGGGCTCGGCGGCGAGCCGCTGCTGGAGGCACTTCGCGAACTCGGCCATGAGCCGGTTGGAGATGTCGTTCATCATCCCGCCGCGCCCTAACGACGCGAGCCGGCCGGTGATGGTGAAGTCGGTGACGGCGTCGACGCGCGTGCCGCCCTCGACCGCGTGCAGGGTGTTGACGATCGTCGCCGAGGCGCCGCCCTGGCCGCGCTTGTCGGTGCCCCTGGCCGCGAGCGTGGCCGTGTGCGACTCCGCGTCGGCGGACTCGATCCTGATCGTGCCGCGGTAGCTCGCGGTCGTCGGGCCGAGCCTGACCTGGAAGGTGCCGTGGTAGGTGCCGTCGTCGTCGCGGTCCGTGATCGACGCTCCCGGCAGGCATGGGGCGACCTTCTCGAGGTCGATCAGGGCGGTCCACACCTGCTCGATCGGGTCGTCCACCGCGAAGGACTGTTCCAGCTTCACCGTCGCACCACCTCCAGATCGTGACGGGTGTCGATGTCGCGCGGGTCCGCGAGGTCCGAGCACTCGACCTCAGCCGCGCCGTCGAGGAACGCGCGGAAACCGGCGTCGCCGCGCAGCTCGCCCGCGCGGTCGAGCAGCGGCCGCCGGACCACTACGGGATGGCTGGGCTCGCCGACGTAGACCGCCCGCGCCGCCGCGCCCGGCGTCGAGCGCACGCGCTCGACGGCCGCGGCCGAGACGAACGGCTGGTCGGCGAGGACGATGACGACCTCGCCGGCGCCGGCGAGCGCGGCGAGCCCGGCGCGCAGCGAGGCGCCGATCCCCTCCGCCCAGTCGGCGCAGACGACGACCTCGGCCGCGCCCAGGTCGGCCCCGGCGCGGACGTCGTCCGCGTGCGCGCCGAGGACGACGGCGACGCGGTCGAGCCCGGCGAGCGCCGCGAGCGCGTGCTCGACGAGCGGCCGCCCCGAGAGCTCGGCGAGCTGCTTGGGCCCGCCGAAGCGGCGTCCGGCGCCGGCGGCGAGGACCAGGCCCCCGATCGCGCTCATCCGACTCCTCTCGTGGGACGGTCCGACGACCGTGCCGCGGCCGCCGCCGGGAATCTAGTG
>Ga0126313_10000712_pt1 | contig 16264 bp, 15 predicted proteins | sample Plot105A_FD_89954 | JGI IMG/M metagenome (GOLD analysis project Ga0126313, IMG submission 89954) | Serpentine soil microbial communities from UC McLaughlin Reserve, CA, USA - Plot105A | ecosystem: Environmental > Terrestrial > Soil > Grasslands | place: USA: UC McLaughlin Reserve, Lake County...
CGGACGCCGGTGTGCCGACGCTGCTGCGACCCGGAGTGGCGATCCGCCACCGAGGCGGCGCCTCGACGCGACCCGCACTCGGAACAGCCGACCTGGAGCTGCGGGCACGCCGGCGCCGCGACGTGATACGGCAGCGGGGCCGGGCCGCGCTGGCGTTGGACGACGCCGCACAGGCGGCGACGTTCGCCATGCGTGCGGTCGGCCGCGGCATCCTGCGTCGCGGCGGTAGCCGCGAGCGGGCCCAGCTACAGGCCCTGCTGGCGGCGCGCCGGCCGGCGCGGTGAGCACCGCCCCGGTCCTGATCGACGCACGCGCCGCCATGCGTGGCGAGATCGGCGGCGTCGAGCGCGTGGCGCGAGAGTTGGCGGCAAGGCTGCCGGCGCTGCGTCCGAAGCGCTACGCGGTCGCCCGCCCGCCGGCCGTGTTGGCCCACCGGGCCGGTCATGTCTGGGAGCAGGCCCTGGTGGCGCGACGCTGCGAGCTCATCTACTGCCCGGCCAACGTCGCCCCGCTCGCCTCCCGCCGCAACGTGGTGGTGGTGCACGACGTGGCGGCGCTCCGGCACCCCGAGTGGTACCGGCCCCTCTACGTTCGCTATCAACGGCTGCTGCTGCCCGCCCTGGCGCGCCACGCGCGGCTGGTCATCACCCTGTCCGAGTTCGCAAGGCGCGACGTCGCTACGGCGCTGGGCGTGCACGGGGAGCGGCTCGCTGTGATCCCCAACGGCGTCGAGGCGCGCTTCTCGCCCGGCGCGGACCCCGGGCCGGTGCGGGCCGCCCACGGACTCGACCGCCCGTATGTGCTCGCGGTGGGGACCCTGATCGCCCGCAAGAACCTGCCGGCGCTGGCGGCCGCGGCGCGCCGGCTTGCGCCGGAGGGCATCGAGCTCGTCACGGCGGGCTCGGGGCGCGGATACATGCGCCAGGGCAGCCCGGCACCCGGGCGACCGCTCGGCTACGTCCGAGACGATCAGCTGCCAGGGCTTTACGCCGGCGCGCTGGCGCTCGCCATGCCCTCGCTCTACGAGGGCTTCGGGCTGCCCTGCCTCGAGGCGATGGCGTGCGGTGTGCCCGTCGTCGCGGCCGACCGCGGCGCGCTGCCAGAGACCTGCGGCGACGCGGCCCTCCTGGTCGACCCCGACGACCATGAGGCCCTCGCGGAGGCGGTCGTGAGCGCCGCCCTCGACGCGCGGCTGCGGGAGCGATTGTCGGCGGCCGGCCGGGAGCGCGCCGCCGGCTTCACGTGGGAGCGCAGCGCCGAGCTGACCGACCAGGCGATTGGTGCGCTGCTCGACTAGCGGCAGTTGCCGCGGGATGGTGCGCGCGGCTCCGGGGACCTCTGGTCCTGCGTGTTCAGGGCACGTGGCGGATCACGAAGGGGCCGCAGGGCCGTCCCTCGTCGTCCAGCAGCGGCCTTCCGTCGATGCCCTTGTGCCTCACGGTGAGCCGCGTGCTGGTGACCGTGACCTCGCCGTAGGCGAACTTGTCGCGGACGGAGCACAGCATTCCCAGCCCGGTCGGGGGCGGCGGCTCGAAGGACGAGGAGGCCATGTGCCAGCGGGACGAGCCCTACGGTGACGCCAAGTGCAACCCGTGAGAGGATGAGCGGCGCACCGCGCTCGCCCCTGGCCCAGGAGTAACTTCCGCATGGAGCACAGAACCGTCCTTCAGATACTGCTCGCCGCCGCCGTGCTGCTCCTGCTCGCCGGCGCGGCCCTGGCGACGACGGTGCGCTTCTCGGCCTCAGCGACGCTCTCCAGCACGCTCCGGGATCGCAATGGCGACAACCGCCTCGAGCGGGGAGCCGGTGATCGACGCGTGCTGCGCCAGGCGATCGCCCACGCGCGGAGAGGACGCGCCGGACGTCGCCGCCGAGTGTTCACCTTCGGGCAGCTCACCGACTTTCAGGTGACCGACGAGGAGTCGCCGCTGCGCGCGGAGTTCCTGGACGTCTTCGACGCTCCCTACGAGGACTTCTACCGGGCGAACCAGGGCACTACGACGCAGGTCGTCGACGCGATGATCCGCCGCATGCGCAAGGTCAGAAGCTCCATCACGGGCCGGCGGGCGCAGCTCGTGATGACCACGGGGGACAACGCCGACAATACCCAGCTCAACGAGACGCGCTGGTTCATCGACCTGCTCGACGGCCGAAACCGGCTCCGCCCGAACTCCGGGATACCGGGGAGCTGTGGGCTGACAGACGACGGCCATCTCTACGACGGCGTCCGCGGCGGCGGCCAGTATTACGAGCCGGATCGAAGCGGACCGGGAATAGACGGGTCGGGCTACTCGCCGAACGAGGCCGAGAACCGCTCACGGAGGAACCGCTCGAGCTCGATCCGCGACTTCCCCGGGCTCCTCGAGGCCCAGAACCTGCCCTTCAGGGCCGAGGGGATCGGGATGCCCTGGTACGGGATCTTCGGCAACCACGACTCGCTCCTGACCGGGAACTTCCAACGCAACAATGTCGCAGCCGACGTGGAAACCGGCTGTGTCAAGCCAACCGCGATCTCGACGGAGGCGCTGGCCGAGGCGGCACCGCTGGCCGCAGGCGGCTTCACCCAGCAGGAGGAGGGGCAGGCCGGCGTCATCCTGATCAGGGACGTGCTACGCACAGTGTTCGACCCTGTGGCCAGGCAGCAGCGGGCCATGATCGTTCCGCGCGATCCGAACCGAGTCCCGCTCAAGAAGCGCCGCTTCATGCGCGAGCACTTCCGCACTAGCGGCCGCCCCCGCGGACACGGGTTCACCAGGGCCGACCTGCGCAGCGGCGAGGGCAACTACGCGTTCACCCCCCGCCACGGGCTTCGCTTCCTGGTGCTCGACTCGGTGTCTGACACGGGCGGCTCACGAGGCAACATCGGGGACCGGCAGTTTCGTTGGATCCACAGGCAGCTGCTGCGCGCCCAGCGGCGGCATCAGCTCGTGATGGCGTTTGCACACCACTCGCTGAGGACCATGAACCAGGAAGTGCCGAGCGGCTTCCCGGGCGGCGACCAGCAGGGCGCGCCGCGGCGAGGCGCCGACGTCCACTTCGGGAACGGCCCTGGCGACACGACGACGCGTTGCCGAACGCGCAGGGCCAGGGCGCGCACGCGCAAGCACGAGACGCTGCGTTGCCTGTTCCTGCGCCACCGCAACCTGATCGCGTCCATCAACGGTCACCAGCACTACAACCAAGTCACGCCCTTCAGGCGGCGGGGCGGCGGCGGCTTCTGGGAGGTCACGACCGCGTCGCACATCGACTGGCCCCAGCAGTCGCGGCTGCTCGAGCTGTTCAACAACCGCGACGGAACGCTGTCGCTGTTCGGGACCATCATCGACCACGCCGGCCCGGCCAACCCCGGCTCTGGCCCCCTCGACACCCAGGGCGTGGCGTCACAGCGCGAGGTTCTGCGGATCGCGTCGATCTCGCGCGAGCTCGCTTGCAACGACCCGAACTCGAACAGTGGTGGCGAGGGTGGACCGTGTGCAAGCGGCAAGCGGCGCAGCACCTCGGAGGGCAAGAACCGCGATCGCAACGTCGAGCTGATCCTGCGAAACCCGTTCCGCCACAGACGCTAGGGATCGACGTGGCCCTCATCAGGGCGCACCCTGCGCATCGCGCGCCACCGATCAGCGGCGGCAGACGCCCGCCGACGTCTTGACGCAGCGCTGGCTACGGCGCGCGCTGGCCCGGTAAGCGCGAAGGGCCCGCCTGGGGGTAGCCTCACGCCCGTTCCAGCGTACGAGCCCGGAGAAGTTGAAGAAGTCGTACCGGCCGCCATTCCTCCTGTAGGAGGAGGACCAGGTGTACCAGTAGACGCGCGTAAGGCGGAGGGAGCGCGAGTAGCGGGCAAAGAGCCCGTACGCCCGGCCGACCCGCCTGGCCATGCCCCTGTCGGTCGTTGTGAAGAAGCGGTCATGGGGGAGAGTCGCGGTGCGACCTCTGGATGCCGCCCAGGTGATCTCCGTCACGTAGATCCGTTTCCGCCGATCGCCTGCGCGGCGCATCGTCCGACGAAAGAGCCGGACGACCCTGAGCGCAAGCTCGGGCGTGGCCGCGTACGGATGCACCGCGGCCGCGTCGAAGTAGCGCCTGATCCTACCCTCGCGGTAGATCAGATTCAGCAATCGCCAGGAATCCGACGCCAGACCCGCGAGGACGACCCGAGCTCCCGGGTCGACATCCTTAATCGCCCTGTAGGACGCCCTCAGAAGCCTGCCGTATCCCTGCACCCAGCCTTGGGGACCGCTACGCACGTTCCAAAAACCTGGGATATGGGGCTCGTTCCAGATTTGCCACTCCCTGATGGGCCGCCGCGGCAGTTCCGGATGCTCCGACCAGAAGCTCCCAGCTCGTCCGTAGCGTTCGACGAGCGCCGTGAGGTAGCGGGTGTATTCGCTCACCCGGCGCGGCGGCGCCACTCCCGGGCCGTCGTTCGCGGCGGCCCAGTGAGGCGGAAGCAGCACAACTGGAAGCAGCCGCATGTTGTGCGTGGCCGCCCCGGCCACGAGCGGGTCAGTGGTGCCGAAGCCGATCGGGCCGTCGGGCTGGGGCTGTGCCGCCGCCCAGGAGAAGGTCGTCCGGATGCTCTCGACGCCGCTCCTCGCCATCAGGTCGAATTGCGGCTTCTGGGTCGCAGCTGGAGCGTCTGCGAGCTTGCCGTCGTAAACCATGCCATAGAAGCCCCTCGGCACAGCCCTCGCCTGGGCCAAGGAGGGCACAGCGGTCAGCGCGACCAGGGGGATGATCAGGAGCAGCCGACGCACGGTCGATTCAACACAAGACCATATGGATAGGAGCGGCCGGCGAGCGACGCCCCGCGCTCCTCGTGATGGGTTGGAGCCGCCGGTGGTCGATCTTCCGCTCTCGTCCACGGGGATACCGGTGGCGGACGATCGATCTTGCGCTTCCCCTTGCGTCAAGGCCTGAATCCTGATTCACTTCTTGGGCGATGGCGTATCGCCGAACCGAGCGGACCGAGGCGCGCAAGGCCGCGACGCGAGAGCGGATCGCGGTGGCCGCGCTCGACCAGGTGGCTGATGGCGGCTACGCATCCGCCGCGATCCACGCGGTAGCCGCGCGTGCGGGGGTCGCGATCGGGACCGTCTACCGCCATTTCCCATCGAAGGCCGAGCTGTTCGCCGAGGTGTTCCGGCGGGCCTCCCAGCGGGAACTCGACGTCCTGGTCCAGGTCGTGGGCGAGGACGGGCGCCTTGTGGAGGAGCGGATCGCGGCAGCGGTGGAGGCGTTCTGCCGCCGCGCCCTGGCCGGTCCGGTCCTTGCCTACGCCTTGATCGCCGAGCCCGTGGATCCCGCGGTGGAGTCCGAGCGGCTCAGGCTGCGCCGCGGCTACCGCGACGCCTTCGCTCGTGTACTCGAAGAAGGGGTCGCCTCAGGGGAGCTGCGTCCGCACGACGTGCAGACGCTCGCCGCGGTCCTCGTCGGCGGCCTCGGCGAGGCGCTCGTCGGACCCCTTTCGGCGCACGACGGACGCCGGACCCGCAACGAGGCGCTGGTGGCGAGCCTCGTGCAGTTCTGCCTCAGTTCCCTGCCAACGCGTGAGGTCGAGGAGGCCCTGGCATGACAACCGTCACGCAGCGAGACACACACGAGGTACTCAATCAGTCGCCGCCGCTCGCGCCGTACAACTTGTTCGAGGCGGACGTGGCGCTGCGCGAGGCCGTCAAGCGCGAGGGCGGCGGCTGGGGCGTGGACAGGCTGCGCGACACCGGGGAGGTGGCGGGGTCGCGCGAGGCGCTCGAGCACTCCGAGCGCTGCGAGCGCAACCAGCCGATCCTCCACACGCACGATCGCTATGGCCGGCGCGTCGATCACGTGGAGCTCGACCCCTCCTGGCACTGGCTCCTGCGCCAGGCGATCGAGCGCGAGATCCATTGCCTGCCCTGGCGCGACCCGCAGCCGGGCGCCCACGTGGTCCGGGCGGCGCTGATGTTCCTCTGGAGCCAGACCGACTCGGGCGTTATGTGCCCCGTCTCGATGACCTACTCGGTGGTACCGGCGCTGCGCGAGGAGCCGGCCCTCGCCGAGAAGTGGGAGCCGCGCCTGATGCGTCCCTGCTACGACGATGGGGCGCTGGCCGGCATGGCCATGACCGAGAAGCAGGGCGGCTCCGACGTGCGCGCGAACACCACCAGCGCGGAGCCCGTGGGCGACGGCGAGTACGAGCTCATCGGCCACAAGTGGTTCTGCTCGTATCCCTCCTGCGACATCTTCCTGACCTTGGCCCAGGCTCCGGCGGGCCTGTCTTGCTTCCTGTTCGAGTCGAGCGACCCGGGCTTCCGGATCCAGCGCCTCAAGGAGAAGCTGGGCACTCGCTCGCTGCCATCCTCCGAGGTGGAGCTCCACGGCGTGCGCGCCCGGCTCGTCGGCGAGGAGGGGCGCGGCGTCGCGACGATCATCCGGATGGTCAACCACACGCGGCTCGACTGCCTGCTGGGCTCGGCGGCCGGCATGCGCTGGGGGCTGGCCCAGGCCGTGCACCACGCGAGACACCGCTCGGCCTTTGGCAAGCTGCTGGCCGACCAGCCCGCGATGCGCAACGTGCTGGCGGACCTGGCGGTGGAGTCGGAAGCGGCCACCGCGACCGCCTTCCGCGTCGCCCGCGCGTACGACGAACGGGAGGGAGGCTTCCGGCGCTTCGCGACTGCGGTGATGAAGTACTGGGTCTGCAAGCGCGCGCCTCAGCATGCCGCCGAGGCGCTCGAATGCCTGGGCGGCAACGGCTACGTGGAGGAGTCCGGGCTGCCCCGTCTTTATCGCGACTCGCCGCTCAACTCGATCTGGGAGGGCTCGGGCAACGTCGCCGCGCTCGACGTGCTGCGCGCCCTGTCGAAGGAGCCCGAGGGGCTGCCGGGCTTCCTGGAGGAGTGCGAGCGAGCCGCGGGGGCGGACTCCAGGCTCGACGCCCACGTGGCCGGGGTGAAGGACCAAATCGGCCGGCTGCCGCAAGAGGACGACCCGCAATGGCTCGCGCGCCGGGTGGTAGAGGCGCTCGGCGTGGCGCTGCAGGGCAGCGTGCTGGTGCGCCATTCGCCGCCGGCGGTGGCTGACGCCTTCTGCTCGCGGCTCGAGGACGGCGGCCGCGCCTTCGGCACCCTCCCGAAGGGCGTGGACGCCGCCGCGATCCTCGAACGGACCCTGCCGGCCTGACGCGCAACGCCTCATCCACCGGGCACCTGCTGCCGCTCGGCGAGCGCCGTGATCTGCCGCTCAGGAGAGATCTGGGCGCGTTTGGGTTGCATAATCCCCCTAAACCGCCCAGCTCGTGAGCTCGCCGAACATCTACCGGCCCGACTTCGACACTCTCGCCTACGAGGTCGATGGCCGAGTGGCGCGAATCACGCTCGACCGGCCGGAGCGGGGAAACGGCATCACGCTCGAGATGCCGCGTGAGCTCGTCGAGTGCGTGGAGCGGGCCAATCTCGACCCCGCCGTGCACGTGATCGCCCTGTCGGGCAACGGCAAGGGGTTCTGCGGCGGTTACGACCTGGTCGAGTCCGCCGAGCGCGACATGGAGGGACTTGGGGCCGAAGGCTTCGAGGGGTCGCCGCTCGACCCCTCCGTGATCGCCGCCAATCACGATCCGCTTGGCACCTGGGACCCGGTTGTGGACTGGCAGATGATGAGCCGGAACGTTCGTGGGTTCATGAGCCTGTTCAACTCGGAGAAGCCCGTCCTGTGCAAGGTCCACGGCTTCTGCGTGGCGGGCGGGACGGACATGGCGCTGTGCTCGGACCTGCTGGTCATCGCCGAGAACGCCCGGATCGGGTACCCACCGGCTCGAGTCTGGGGTTCGCCGACGACCGCGCTCTGGGCGTTCCGGCTCGGGGAGCAGCGCGCCAAGCGACTTCTCTTCACGGGCGACCTCATCACCGGCCGGGAGGCGCTCGACTGGGGCCTGGCCGTGGAGGCGCCGGCGGCGGACGAGCTCGACGAGCGCTTCGAGACGCTCCTTCAGCGCGTGGCGCTGACGCCCGTAAGCCAGCTCGTGATGATGAAGCTGCTCGTCAACCAGAGCCTGTACGCCCGAGGACTGCACGCCACTCAGCTGCTGGGGACATTCTTCGACGGGGTCGCCCGGCACACCAAGGAGGGCTACGCCTTCCAGGCGAAGGCCGCCGAGGAGGGCTTCCGGGCGGCGGTGCGGGCCAGAGACGAGCCCTACGGAGACGCCGGGCCTTAGGGCGCCTAACGAAATGCGGATTGGGCCGCGTTCCTAGGACGTGGGCGGCTCGGTGCCGAGGGCGCGCGGATCGCACGGTCGAGGCTTTCCGCTTCGATGACGATCGCGGTCAGCCCTGTCTCAGAGCGAATCTCGTGGAGTTCGCCCTGCTGCCACCAGACGGTGGTTCCAGCCGAGACTTCTCTCGGTGCGGCCCCTCGGAGAGCACTGCTCCTTCGCCCTCGACGACGATGAACAGGCTGCTCTCCCTGGCGGAGCTTGGAAACGATCTCCTCGGGCGTGTGCTTCCGGGCCATGGGGTTCCTCCGTGTGGAGAACCCTCATATCACCTGGACCGACCTCCGGGGGTCACTCTCTACGAGCGTGCGTCTAATTGTCGGGATTCGCACGCCCTGCCGAGCATTTTCAAGCGGAATTCAGCGCCACAGCTTCACGAATGAGGTTCTTCAGTGCACCTTCATCAATCTTGTCATCCTCTTTGATGTCGATGGCACGCCTGACCTTCCCGGCAAGGCTGGAGTTAAATAGACCTGAAGGATCGTTCAAAGCAGCACCCTTGAAGAATGTCAGCTTGACCACGTTCTTGTAGGTCTCACCAGTACAGATACCCCCGTTGTGGGACCAGACCGGTGTTCCGGGGTTCGTGGCTTTCACCCACTTCCACTCCTCGACGATATCGGGGTCCGCTTCGTTGATGATTCCTCGCACCTTGCTGAGCGTCTTGCCGCGCCAATCGCCCAGCTCCCTAATCCTCTTGTCTATCAGTTTGGAAGCATTCGTCTTGTTATTTGCCATTTGCATTCCCTACGCAGTTGAGCGCAGCTCAGGTAAGGCTCAAGCTGGTACCTGATGAGGCATGGCAGATACTACAGACGCCGTTTCGGAACCCTGGGATCAGTCTCGGGCACAACGAACGAGCCCGTGACCAGAAGGCTGTGGGGACGCGGCCGGGTGCATACCGAGCCGCCCACCCGCTTCCAGTTCGATCCGGATGGCGTTGTCTCCTCGCGGGAGGTGGGTGACGGACGCGCCGTGGCTTTCGAACGCGGTGATCGGGTGACTCACGATCGCTTCGGCTCGGAACACGCATCGCGCGTATTGGTCGTTCGGCCTTCCGAGACAGGGACCTGAGATCCGGCAACGAAGCCAGCGTCGTCAACCTCATGCGAAAGGATGGCGACGATGGCGAGGCCGCTCGTCTCGGATGAGTTGTGGGAGCTGATCGAGCCGCTGATCCCGCAGGTGAAGCGGCGCCACCGCTACCCCGGCCGCAAGCGGCTGGATGACCGCAAGGGCTGACCGGAATCCTCTTCGTGTTGCGGACGGGGATCCCATGGGAATACCTGCCGCAGGAGGTGGCTGCGGCTCGGGGATGACCTGCTGGCGTCGGCTGCGGTAATGGCAGAAGGCCGGTGTCTGGCAGCGGCTGCACGAAGTCTTGCTGATGAAGCTGCAGGAGGCGGAGTTGATCGACTGGTCCGCGGGCGGCGATCGACAGCTCGCACGTGCGGGCGTTTGGGGGGCGAAAAGACTGGCCCGAGCCCGGTCGACCGCTCCAGAAGCGGCTCCAAGCCCCCCTGACCGCCTGCGGTCGCGGGACGCCGCTTGCAGTCTCGCTCACTGGCGGCAACCGCAACGACATCACGCAGCTGATTCCGCTCGTCGACGCGATCCCGCCGGTGCGCGGACGGCGCGGCCGACCGCGTCGCCGCCCGCTGAGCCTGTACGGAGACCGCGCCTACCACTCGCGCGAAGGACGCGGCGAACTGCGCCGCCGTCACATCCAGGCGAGGATCGCGTGGCCGAAGAGCGGGCACGGTTCCGGACTGGGAAAGTCCTGGGTCGTCGAGCGCACGATCGCCTGGCTCCACCAGTAGCGGCGGTTGCGCATCCGCTACGAGCGCCGCGACGACATCCATGAAGCCTTCCTCGCCATCGGCACCAGCCTGATCTGCCTCAAACTCCTTCCAGCCGGAGAGATCATTTTGTTAGGCGCTCTTAGGGTGGAGCGTTCCCGCCCAACGGTCGGCGGGGGCTACGGCTGCTGGATCCGACGGCCGGCGGCGGCGCGTTCGTCGCCGCGCGTCACCACGATCAGCACGTGATAGCCGTACGGCCGGGCCCCGGGCACCCGCCGCCAGACGGTGCCGTCGAGTGCCCGAAGACGTCGGTAGAGGCGGTGGCCGAGGGCGCGGCTGAGCGCCTCGAAGAAGTAGAAGCTCGGGTACTCCAGCTCCACCTGGCCGAACATGGCCTGCAGCTCATCGAGCTCCCGCCGCCCCAGCGGCCGCTCGTCGTGCGTGCCGACGGGCTGTAGACCCGGCAGCCGCGACAGCGCCCGGCGGGCAGCCCGCAGCACCGGGTTGCGGTCCTGGTTCTCGAAGAACGCGGCTCGCCCGGACGGCCGGAGCAGGCGCGCGACCTCCCGGGCCGCGCGCCCCACGTCGGCGTGATGAAGGATCCACTTGCCGACCACCCGGTCGAACGACCCGGACTGGAGTCCCGTGTCCTCGACCGGGGCGGCCACGAAGCGGGCAGTCGCCTCGGGCTGGAAGCGCTCGGCTCGGCCGCGGGCGAGGTCCACCATCGCGGCTGACAGGTCCAGCGCCACCACGTCCGCCCCTCTCTGCAGCAGCTCGAGGGTCAGGTTGCCGCGCCCGCAGCCCAGCTCGAGCACGCGCAGCCCTGGGAGCGGGCCCAACGCCTCCAGCAGGGCGAGGTCGTACTCGTCAGGCGGCCGCGGCGGCTCCGCTGGGCCGAGCGCGGCCGCCTGGCGGTCGTAGAACGCCCGCTCCCGCTGCCGGACCTCGTCGCCCGAAGCCATCCTCAGTCCCGCTCAGCGGCTGTAGCTCGCGGTGAGCGTGCCCCGGGCCAGCGCCGCGCCGCCGACGGCGGAGCGGACCTCGTCCGCGGAGGCGTCGGCGTGCAGCCCGAGCGGCTTGTCGAGGGCATAGAACGCGAACACGTAGCGGTGCGGCCCCTTTCCCTCGGGCGGGCAGGGGCCGCCCCAGCTCCGATCGCCGAAGCCGTTCTCCGTCTCGACCGCGCCACGCGGAACGTTCCCCGCGCGAAGGCCCCTGGTGGCAGCTGGGATGGCCAGGAGGCTCCAATGGACGAACCGCCCCGCGTCGCGATCCTCCACCAGCAGCGCCAGCTCGCGCGCCCGGCCCGGAACGCCCGACCAGCGCAGCGGCGGGGAGAGGTCCGCGCCGTCGCACGTGTAGCGGCGTGGAAACGTGCCCCCCTCCCTGAATGCCGGGCTCTCGAGACGCAGCGATTCGCGCGCCTGCGGCAACGGCTTCTCCGGCTTGTCGCCGCCGCCACAGCCGGCGATGACGACCAGCGCCACGAGCAGCGAGACGACGCGAAGACGGACTATGACTCCGAGCCCACCTCCAGGAAGGCCTCGTAGCGCTTGATCTCGCGCTCGGCCCGCGAGCGCTCCTCCGAGTCCTCCGCGGCGCGCTCCTCCGCCGCACGGGCCTCCTTCAGGCGAGATTCGAAGGCGCCGCGGTCGATCTGGTCGGGCGGGATCGCCTCCTCCACCAGGACCAGCGCGGAGTTGTCCACTACCTGGAGGTAGCCCTCGCCCTGGGCGAATCGCACGACGTCCGAGTCGGACTTGTAGAGCCGCAGCTCCGTGGGCTCGAGGATGCCCATCAGCGGCGCATGGTTCGCCAGCACGCCGATCGATCCCGTCGTCGTCCGCGACGAGAGCATCTCAACCTCGTCGGCGAACACCTGCCCCTCGGGGGTGAGGACCTCTACCTGGAACTTGTTCCGCGCCACGATCAGTCGCCAGTCGCCAGTCGCCAGTCGCCAGGAATCAGGGTCAAGCCCTGGCGACTGGCGACTGGAGTCTGGCGACTCACGGACCCTCCTGCTCGTCGGCGCCCTTCTCGGCGCCGGCGCCCTGCTCCTCGCGGCCACTCTCCTCGCCGCCGCCGGAAGCCTCGCCGGTCGCCCCAGACTCCTCGCCCTCGGCCTCCTCGCCCTCCTCCCCTTCCGCCTCGCCGCCCCGGGCTGCCCCTACAACGTCATCGATCGTGCCCTTGAGCAGGAAGGCGCGTTCAGGGATGTCGTCGTGCTTGCCCTCGATGATCTCCTTGAAGGAGCGCACGGTCTCCTCTACTGGAACGTAGGCGCCGGGCGTGCCCGTGAACTCCTCGGCGACGAAGAACGGCTGCGAGAGGAAGCGCTCGATCTTGCGCGCCCGCTGAACGGTGAGCTTGTCCTCGTCCGATAGCTCGTCGATGCCCAGGATGGCGATGATGTCCTGCAGCTCCTTGTAGCGCTGGAGGATCTCGCGGACCTGGTTGGCGACCTCGAAGTGGTCCTCGCCGACGATGTCGGGCTTGAGGATCGTCGAGGTGGAGTCGAGCGGGTCGACCGCCGGGTAGATGCCCTTCTCCGCGATCGAGCGCGAGAGCACCGTCGTCGCGTTGAGGTGGGCGAACACGGAAGCGGGCGCCGGGTCCGTCAAGTCGTCGGCGGGCACGTAGATGGCCTGGACCGATGTGACCGATCCCTCTCTCGTCGACGTGATCCGCTCCTGGAGCTGGCCCATCTCGGTCTCGAGAGTCGGCTGATAGCCCACCTGGGAGGGCATCCGGCCGAGCAGCGCCGAGACCTCCGAGCCCGCCTGGACGAAGCGGAAGATGTTGTCGATGAAGAGCAGGACGTCCTGACCGCCCTGTTCGCGGAAGTACTCCGCCATGGTCAGCCCCGACAGGCCCACCCGCATGCGGGCGCCGGGCGGCTCGTTCATCTGGCCGAAGACGAGCATCGTCTTGTCGATCACGCCCGACTCGGTCATCTCGAGCCAGAGGTCGTTGCCCTCGCGGGAGCGCTCACCCACACCGCAGAAGGCCGAGAGGCCGCCGTGCTCCTGGGCGATGTTGTGGATCAGCTCCTGGATCAGGACCGTCTTGCCCACGCCGGCGCCGCCGAAGAGGCCGACCTTGCCGCCCTTGGCGTAGGGCGCGAGCAGGTCCACCACCTTGATGCCGGTCTCGAAGATCTCGCGGGTCGGGGTGAGGTTTTCGACGCTGGGGGCCTCGCGGTGGATCGGCCAGCGCTCCTCGACGTTCACTTCGCCCTTCTCGTCGATGGGCTCGCCGAGGAGGTTGAAGATCCGGCCGAGGGTGACCTCGCCCACGGGCACCGTGATGGGCCCACCGGTGTCGCGAACCTCCGTCCCGCGCGCGAGGCCGTCGGTGGAGTCCATCGCGACCGCACGCACACGGTCGTCGCCCAGGTGCTGCTGCACCTCGCAGACGAGCCGGCGCTTCTCCCCGTCGGACTCCAGCTCGATCTCGAGGGCGGTGTTGATCTCGGGGAGGTCTTCCGAGAAGACGACCTCGAGCACCACGCCCTGGACCTCCTCGACGGTGCCGACGTTGGAGTCGCGCTTGCGCTCCTGGTCCTGCTCCTGCCTCGCTTCAGTGCCTGCTTCCATGGTCCGTTTCTCCTATCGCAGTCCCTCGGCGCCCGCCACGACCTCCATGATCTCCTGGGTGATCTCCGCCTGGCGCTGGCGGTTCGCCTCGAGCGTCAGGTCGTCGATCAGCTCCGCCGCGTTGTCAGAGGCGCTGCGCATCGCGGACATGCGCGCGCCGTGCTCGGACGCCGTCGACTCGAGCAGCGCCCTGTAGATCGATATCTCCACGTAGTCCGGCACGAGCCGGGCGAGAATCTCCTCCGGGTCAGGCTCGTAGATCCAGAGGGCCCGGTGATGCCCGTCTTCTTCTGGCGACTGCCGACTGGCGTCTGATCCCTCCTCTCCGGCCGCGCCCTCATCACCCAATATGTCGGCGTGCTGCAGCGGCAGCAGCGTCTCGTGCCGCACCTCTTGGCTCATCGCGGAGATGTAGCCGTTGTAGATGACCTCCACCCGGTCCACCTTCTCGTCCACGTACGCGGAGGTGAGCCCGTCGGCGATCGTCCTGGCGTCTGAGAAGGCCGGCCGGTCCGTGAAGCCGGTCCAGCTTGCCGCCAGGTCGAGGTTGCGGAACCTGAGGGAGGATTCGCCGCGCCGGCCCGACGCGTACCAGACCACCTCGGTGCCTTCCGACCGGAGCTCGGCGGCGCGGCGGTTCCCGGCGCGGATGATCTGGGAGTTGAAGGGCCCCGCCAGGCCGCGGTCGCCGGTCACCAGCAGCAATCCGACCCTCGAGACCTGCTCGCGCTCCTGCAGGATCGGCAGGCTGGGGATGTTCTCCGCCGCCTCCGTGGCCCGCCGGGTCATGCGGCGGATGGCGTCGGCGTAGGGCCGCAGCGCCTGGATCCGCTGCTCGGCGCGCCGCAGCCGGGCGGCCGCCACCATCTCCATCGCGCGGGTGATCTTGCGGATGTTCTTCACAGAACTGATGCGGCTCCGTATGTCTTTCAGAGAGGCCATTGGTTCAGGGCTCGCAGCTGGCGGCTGGCGGGCTGGCAGAGCTCAGGCCCGGGCCGCCTCCTCCTCCGACTCTTCCTCCTGCTCCTCCTGTCCCTCGTCCTCGGCCAGCTGCCCGCTGCTAGCTGCCAGCTCGTCGGACTCTGCGCGCCGCTCCTCAGATCTGACCCGGTCCGACTCACCCTCTTCAATGGGGTTGCCCTCTTCGTCGAAGTCGGGGCCGAAGTCGTCGATCGCCTCGGCGACCGCGTCGCCGAGCTCGGACTCCATCGAGTCGTCCCAGTTGCCCTCGGCGATCTTCTCCATCAGGTCCGACTTCTCGGCGTGCAGCCGCTGGAGCATGAACTCGTGGAACTCCCTGATTCGGCTCGTCTTGATCCGGTCCAGGAAGCCGCCGGTTCCGGAGTAGATCGCGGCCACCTGGTCCTCGATCTTCCAGGGCGAGCGCTCGTCCTGGTTGAGCGACTCCACGAGCCGCTCGCCGCGGGCGAGCGTGGCCTGCGTGTCCGGGTCCAGCTCCGAGCCGAACTGGGCGAAGGCCTCCAGCTCGCGGTACTGGGACAGCTCGATGCGCAGCTTGCCCGCCACCTTCTTCATCGGCGTGGTCTGCGCCGAGCCCCCGACCCGCGACACCGAGATGCCCACATTGATGGCCGGCCGGACGCCGGCGCGGAACAGGTCAGCTTCGAGGAAGATCTGGCCGTCGGTGATAGAGATGACGTTGGTGGGGATGTAGGCGGACACGTCGCCCGCCTGCGTCTCGATGATCGGCAGGGCGGTGAGCGAGCCGCCGTCCAGCTCGTCCGACAGCTTCACCGCCCGCTCGAGCAGCCGTGAGTGCAGGTAGAACACGTCGCCCGGGTAGGCCTCGCGGCCCGGCGGGCGGCGCAGCAGCAGCGACATCTGCCGGTAGGCGTAGGCGTGCTTGGTCAAGTCGTCGTAGATGGCCAGAGCGTGCTGGCCGTTGTAGAGGAAGTGCTCGCCCATCGCGCACCCGGCGTACGGCGCGAGGAACTTGATCGGCGCGGCCTCGTCGGCGGGTGCCGCCACGATGACCGTGTGATCCAGCGCGCCGGCGTCCTCGAGCTGGCCCGCCACGTCCACGACCGTGGACATCCGCTGGCCGATGGCCACGTAGATGCAGACGAGATCGCTGTCCTTGTTGTTGATGATCGTGTCGAGGCAGATCGAGCTCTTGCCCGTCTGGCGGTCGCCGATGATCAGCTCGCGCTGGCCGCGGCCGACGTTTGTCATCGCGTCGATTGCCTTGATGCCGCTGAGCATCGGCTCCTTCACGGGCTGGCGCTGCACGACGCCGGGGGCCTTGAACTCCGCCGGCCGCGTCTGGTCGCTGTTCACCTCGCCCTTTCCGTCGAGCGGGTTGCCGAGCGGGTCGACTATGCGGCCGAGGAGCGCTTCCCCCACCGGTACCTCGAGCAGGCGCCCGGTGCGCTTCACCTGGTCACCCTCCTCGACCTTGTCCCATTCGCCGAACAGCACCGCCCCCACGTTGTCCGACTCGAGGTTGAGCCCCAGGCCGGTCACGTCGTGGGGAAGCTCGAGCAGCTCCATCGACATGCAGTTGTCGAGACCGTGAAGGCGGGAGATGCCGTCCGCCACGGACAGGACGGTGCCGACCTCGGACAGGTCCGCGCCGCCGTCCTCGAGCCCCTCTA
>Ga0126313_10000713_pt1 | contig 16262 bp, 14 predicted proteins | sample Plot105A_FD_89954 | JGI IMG/M metagenome (GOLD analysis project Ga0126313, IMG submission 89954) | Serpentine soil microbial communities from UC McLaughlin Reserve, CA, USA - Plot105A | ecosystem: Environmental > Terrestrial > Soil > Grasslands | place: USA: UC McLaughlin Reserve, Lake County...
CCCCACCGCGCCGCCATCCCGAGCGCCCCGGACAGGATCACATGGACGTCACGGACCCGGTTGGCGCTCAGCCGCTGGTCGCTCGCGGTCGGCTGGACCTTGGCGGCGGCCCTGCCGGGGTCCTCGCCCCTGGCGGCGGCCTCGACCGCCCGGAACAGCTCCTCCTGGCTGGCGTCCTTGAGCAGGTAGCCGGTGGCGCCGGCCTCGATCGCCGGGAGCACGTCCCGGTCGGTCTCGTAGGTGGTGAGCACCAGCACCCTGGCCGTCACCCCCCGCCTGGCCATGTCGCGGATCGCGCCGGCGCCGTCCACGCGGGGCATGCGCAGGTCCATCAGCACGACGTCCGGCCGCAGGGCCTCGGCGAGGGTGACCGCCTCGACGCCGTCGGCGGCCTCGCCGACCACCTCGAACCGCTGGTCGCCGGTGAACATCCCGTGCAGCCCGTCGCGCACGACCGGATGGTCGTCGACGATCAGCAGCCGGATGGGGTCAGGCACCTGGCGCCTCCCGCGGGATGGCGGGGATGCCGGCCCAGATGGCGGTGCCGGCGCCCGGCTCGGACTCGATCTCCAGCGACCCGGCCAGGCGGTGCACCCGCTGCCGCATGACGGTCAGGCCGAAGCCGCCGTCCCGCTGCGGGCGGTCGCCCACGGCGGCCGGGTCGAAGCCGACGCCGTCGTCGCGGATGTCCAGCGTCACCAGGTCCTCCATGTACGACAGCGTCAGCACCACCCTGGAGGCGCCGGCGTGCTTGGCCACGTTGGCCAGCGCCTCCTGGGCGGTGCGCAACAGCGCCACCTCGACCTCCGGGTGCATGGGCCGGGGCGTCCCCGTGGTGGCGACCTCGGCCGCCACGCCGTGCAGGCCGGACCAGCGGTCCACCACCTCGGCGAGCGCCTCGGGCAGGCGCGCGGCCGTCAGCGGCTCCGGGCCCACCGCCTGGACCGAGCGGCGGGCCTCCGACAGGCTCTCCCGCGCCAGCTGCGCCGCGTTCTCCAGGTGGCGGCGCCAGTCGGCCGGCCGGTCGCCGGCGCCCTGCGCCGCCTGGACCTGCGTGATGATCCCGGTCAGGCCCTGGGCGAGGGTGTCGTGGATCTCCCGCGCCATGCGTTGGCGCTCGTCGAGCACCCCCGCCTCCCGCGCCTGGGTCAGCAGCTGGGCGTGCAGCCCCTCGTTCTCGGCCATCGCCGCCTCGAGCTTGTGGTTGGCCTCGGCGAGCTCGGCGATCATCCGCTTGCGCTGCTGGTTCTGGTCGGACACCGTGTCGCTCAGGCCGGCGAACACGGCGGTGGTCGCCACGATGACGACCACCAGGACCACGAAGGCGAGGCCCCCGGCCAGGTCGGACGGTGGCCGCCCGCCGAAGATCGCGGTGACGTGCAGGACCGCGGCGGCCGTCACCCCGGCCAGCCGCCACCTGCCCGCGAGGACCTCCCACGCGTGCAGGTACCCGGTGACGGCGAACAGCCCGAACCACGGGTTCCTGGTGACCAGGACCGCGATGAAGGCCAGCAGGCCCAGGAAGTAGACGGCCATCAGGGCCCGTCGCCGCGTCCACTCCGGGTGCAGGGTGACCATCCAGAGCATCCACGCGGCGGCGAGCCCGGCGATGCCCAGCGTCCCGAGCCGGTAGGCCTGCGACCGGTCGCTGAGCGGCCACGACGGGATCGTCGCGGCCGCCAGCAGGACGTAGGGCATCACGCGGGTCGCCCGACCCAGGCGCCGCTCCCGGGCGTCGAGGTTGCTGTCGAGCCTGGATTCGGTCATGGCCCGGCGCTCGCCTCCACTACTCCCAACGGAACAGCTTGGCCGCCGCCAGGCCGGCGACCACGGCGAACGCCGCCATCACCGCCAGGTGCAGCGGTTGCGGCCAGGCGCCGCCGGCGGCGTCCTGCAGGGCCTGCACGCCGGCGCCGAGCGGAGTGAAGTCGCCGATACGCCGTAGGACCGCCGGCATCGCGTCCCGCGGCACGTACAGGCCGGCGAAGAACATCATGGGGAAGAACAGCATCGTCCCGATCCCTGAGGCCGCCCTGCCGCTCGGCGCGACGGCGGCGACCAGGACGCCGACGGACAGCAGCGACGCGGCGGCCAGCACGAAGGCGACCAGGAACCCGGCGGGCTGGCCGGGCAGGGCGGTGTCGAAGGCGACGATGCCGACGCCGAGGACCAGCGTGACGGCGAACAGCGCTATCAGCAGCGCCATCGCCACCTGGGCCCCGAGCAGCCCGGCCGGGTGCACCGGGGTGGTGGACAGCCGGCGCAGGATGCCCTTCTCCCGGTAGGTGGCCAGGTAGGTGGGCACCACGCTGATGGCCAGCATCGCCAGCACGAACCCGACCATGATCGGGACGTACAGGTCGATCACCCGCAGGCCACCGAGGTCCTCGCTGGGCTCGCGGAACGCGGGGATGCTCCCCAGGATGACCAGCAGCAGGGGCGGGAAGGCGATCGCGAAGAACCACGCGATCGGGTCGCGCATGAACAGTTTCAGTTCGGTCCCGGTGAGCTTGGCAAGGCGGTTCATCCGTTACCCCTCCTCGTGGGTCGTCAGCGCCATGAAGGCGTCGTCCAGGCTGGCCTGGTCCATCCGGAGCTCGGCCGCCACGATCTGGTTGCGGGCCAGCACCGAGGTGACCGCCTGCAGCAGGTCGCCGGTGCCGGTCACCAGCACCCGGGAACCGTTCCACCGCACGCTCTGCACCTCGGGCAGCCCGGTCAGCAGCCGCTCGTCCAGCGGCGCCAGCGGCCGGAAGCGGATGCGCTGGGTGGCGTCCACCCGGGACACCAGGCCGCCTGGGGTGTCGATGGCCACCACCCGGCCGGCGTCCAGCAGCGCGACCCGGTCGGCGAGCCGTTCGGCCTCCTCCATGAAGTGGGTGACCAGCAGCACGGTGACCCCGGCGTTCCTGATCCCCTCGATCAGCTCCCAGGTGTCGCGCCGCGCCTGCGGGTCCAGCCCCGTGGTGAGCTCGTCCAGGACGGCGATGTCCGGGTTGCCGACCAACGCCAGGGCGATCGACAGCCGTTGCTGCTGGCCGCCCGACAGCTTGCCGTACCTGGCGTTGCGCCGCTGGGCGAGCCCCAGGGTCTCCAGCAGCCGCTCCCAGTCCGCCGGCCGCTCGTAGAGCGAGCTGTAGAGGTCCAGCGCCTCCCACACCTTCATCTGCTCGGGCAGCTGGCTCTGCTGGAGCTGGACGCCGACGCGCCGCCGCAGCTCGGCCCGGTCCCGCCGGGGGTCCAGCCCGAGCACCCGCACGGTGCCGCGGTCGGGCACCCGCAGGCCCTCCACGATCTCGACGGCGGTGGTCGTGCCGGCGCCGTTGGGGCCGAGGATCGCGAAGATCGCGCCCCGCTCCACGGCGAACGACACGTCCTCCACCGCCACGGCGTCCCGGTAGCGCTTGTGTATGTGGTCGACCTCGATGATCGCCATGCCCTTCGGCCTCCTCGGTCCGTTGCCTGGGACCAGGGTGGCCTTCGGCCGCGCCCCGCGGATCGACCAGGCCGCCATGATCGGCCGCCGCTCCGGCTGGTGCGCCGGCCACCGTTCGGCTACCCCGGCGGTAGCCGAACGGCCAGACGCCGAGGTCCGGCGGCCTGGCCCCGGACATGCAGAAGACCCGTGACGTCACGGGCCTTCTGCATTGGGGGATCTTTGCGCGGGAGGCGCGGTGGGGTCTATCCGGTCGGGCGGCTGTAGCCGACGATGCTGCTGCCGAGGGACTGGACGCGGACGTAGTCGCCGGTGTGGGTGGCCGACACCCGCTGACCGTTGCCGATGTAGATGGAAACGTGGGAGATGGGGCTGTAGTAGAAGATCAGGTCGCCCGGCTGCAGCTCGCCGGCGGAGACGTGGCGGCCGACGCCGTACTGCGCGGAGCTGGAGTGGGGGAGGGAGACGCCGGCCTGCTGCCAGGCCCTCATCGTCAGGCCCGAGCAGTCGAAGCAGCCGGGACCGGCGCCGCCGTAGCAGTAGGGCTTGCCGACCTGGGCCATGGCGTAGCGGACGGCGGCTGCGCCGCCACCCCCGCCCCCGCCGGATGCCGGTGGCGGGGATGGCTGGGGACTCGCGCTCGGGGGGCTTGGGCGCGAGCTGGCGGTGCTGCGCGCCTCCAGCTCGCGCAGCAGCGCCCTGGTGCGGTCGGCGGCCCGTTCGACCTCGGCCTTCTTGGCGTCCAGGCGGGCGACCTCGGCGGCCGCGTCGCGCTCGGCGGCGGCCAGGGCCTGCCGGCGACCGTCGTAGGCCTGGCCGGCCAGCGCCAGCCGGTCGACCAGGTCGCCGTCCTGGCTGGCCAGCAGCTCCAGGACCTGGACCCGGTCGATGGCGCTGGCAGGGTCCTCGGAGTTCAGCACGGCGGCCAGGGTGTTGCCGGCGCCCTGGACGTAGGCGGCGGCCGCCCGCGCGCCGAGGCGCGTCTGTAGGCCCTTGAGGTCCCGCTCGGCGCCGTTGGCCTGCTGCCGAGCGTTGTCACGGATCGTGCGGATCCGCTTGAGCGCGAGCCGGCTCTGGTTGTACTCCTCGACCAGCTGGTCGGCCTGCCGGTTGAGCCTCGCGAGCTGCTCCTCGAGGCTCGCCTTGCTCGGGGCGGCGCTGGCGGGGGAGCCGGACCCGCCCGACAGCACGGCCAGCGGCAGCAGCAGCGCCGCCAGCAGGACGGTTCGGGCGGCACGGCCTGGCCATCGACGGTGGGGGGACCGCCGAGCGGCTGAAGGCAAGGGCCGGACCTCCTTTCCCTCCGGTGGGGCCGAAGGGTCATCCGGGGTCAAACGTGGCCTTGCAGTGATCATTCCGTGATCAAACGGGCCGGACTCTAGCGCGCTCCCGCGAGGATCGCCAAATCCCGTGCTCACAGGCGGCTAACGGCGGCTCCTGGCTTGATCTCCGCAAGATGTAGCGTTTATGGTCCGGTCCGGCACAACATCTTGCGAGTCCAGCGCCGCCGGTCCGGGGACGCAGCCCGGTCCCCGCCTCCGGAGAACTACGGGGGAGGACGTGGAGAACTACGCACAGACGCGGGGGGCTCCGCCCCCCGCATTCCCCCCGAAGCCTGTGCCGCTCGGGGAGCGGGAACGGGGCATTCTCGCCTTCGAACGGCAATGGTGGCGGCACGCCGGGGCCAAGGAGGAGGCGATCCGGCGCACCTTCGGCGTCGGCCCCACCGCCTACTATCAGCTCCTCAGCTGCCTGATCGACGACCCGGCCGCGCTCGCCCACGACCCCATGCTGGTCAAGCGCCTGCAACGCCAGCGGGCGGCGCGACGCCGCCAGCGCGCATCCCGTAGGCTCGGCATGCAGGGCCCGACCGGGAGCTCCTAGCGAGGAGGTCAGCTTGCGACCCGGCCCGACCGCCCGGGCGGCGCTGGTGCTCGTCTCGTTCCTGGTCCTGTTCGTGCTCGTCGACCGGCTCTCGGAGCCGGGCCGGGCAGACCGCGGGACGGCCGGCGCCACCGGGCCACGCACGACCGTCACGACGCGCGCCGAGACCAGCACGGCGGCGACCACCGCCACCACCGCCGCCCCCACCACGACGGCGGCGCCGACCACCGCCACCACCACGGCGCCGACCGAGTCCACCCTGCGTCCGGCCAAGGGCGTGACGGTCCAGGTCCTCAACGGCGCGTACGTCCGCGGGCTGGCCAATCGCGTCGCCGAACGGGTGCGCAAGGCCGGCTACCAGGTGGTCGCCGCCAACCCCGCGCTCGTCACCCCCGTCTCGCGGGTCTACTACACGCCGGGGCACCGGGCCGACGCCGAGGCGTTCCGCAAGCGGTTCCCGGAGTTCGGGGCGATCGGCCAGGCCCCGCCCAGCCTCTCGCGCCAGGTCGACCTCCACGTGGTGGTCGGCCGGAACTACCCAGGGAGGTGACGCGCGCCGGCGCGGACGCCCTCCCGGGCCGGGCCTGCCGCGCGACGACCGCGAGGTCAGCCCTGCGGCCGGTGGGCGGCGAGGTGCTCGCGCTGGGCGCTGAACCAGTCCTGGGGTGGCAGGGCGGTGGCGGACTCGCGCAGCAGCGCGGCCCGCTTGGCCCGCTCGTCGGCCGGCATGGTCAGCGCGGTGGCGATCGCCTCGGCCAGCTCGGCGGTGTCGAAGGGGTTGACCAGCAGGGCGCCGTCGGAGAGGTCGTCGGCGGCGCCGGCGTTGCGGGACAAGATCAGCACCAGGTCGCGGCGGCTCACCGCGGGGCCCTCCTTGGCCACCAGGTTCATCCCGTCCCACACGGGGTTGACGAGCAGCACGTCGGCCACGGCCATGGCGGCGAGGGCCTTCGGGTAGTTGTCCTTCAGCTCCAGCAGCACCGGCTCCCAGGTCCTGCTGCGGAAGCGCTCGTTGATCGCCTCGGCGGCGTGCTTCACCTCGGCGGTGTAGGCCTGGTACTCGGGCAGGTCGCGACGGGAGGCGTAGGCGAGCGCGTAATGGACCACCCGGCCGCGCACGCGGGGGTTGCGCTCCAGGAACGTCCCGTAGCCCTCCAGCCCGCGCAGGATGTTCTTGGACAGCTCCATGCGGTCCACCCGCACGATCATGCTGCGCCCGCGGGCCAGCTCCGTGACCGTCCGCAGCTGCGCCTGGGCGTCCGGCATGGCGATCCTGCGCCGCAGGTCGTCGCCGTCGACCCCGAGGGGATAGGTGCGGACCAGCACCGTGCGCCCGTCGGCGGTCAGCACCGCGCCGCGGTCGCGGTCCACCCGGTGGCCGGCGTCCTGGCAGCAGCGCAGGAAGTTCCGGGCCCAGCGGGGGACCAGGAAGCCGAGCAGGTCGGCGCCGAGCATCCCCTCCAGGAGCGCGGTCGCGACCCGGCCCGGCAGCATGGCGTAGTAGCCGGGGTCCGCCCACGGGCAGTGGGTGAAGTGCGCGATGCGGAGGTCGGGCCGGCGCGCGCGCAGCATCGCCGGGGTCAGCGCCAGGTGGTAGTCCTGGACGAACACCTCGGCGCCGTGGTCGGCCTCGTCGTCGCAGGCGGCCGCGAACGCCTGGTTGACGTCCTGGTAGTCGCGCCAGGCGACCTGGAAGCTGTGGTCGAAGCGGGGGTGCCGTGGCACGTCGAACAGGTAGTGCTGCAGGAACCAGATCGTCCGGTTGGAGACCCGGTTGTAGTACCGCTGGTAGGCCCTGGGGTCGACCACCAGGCTCCGCAGCCGGACGATGCCCTGGGCCAGGTCGACGGTGCGCAGCCGCCCGGAGCGGGCCGCCCGCCTGGCCGCCACCCGGTCGCCCTCGCTGATCGCCGCCGCCACCCAGGTGCCCGCCTGGCCGGCGAGCGCCGGGCCGAGCGCGGCCACCATGCCGCCGGCGCCCCTGCCGGAGGTCAGCTTGCCGTCGTCGTCGACCTCGAACTGGACGGGTCCGCGGTTCGACGCCACCACCAGTTCGGCCATCCTGCCCGATCCCCGCCTTTCGTACCCAAGGAACCCGTATCCTCGTACCTGTCAGACCAGCATCCTGGCATCCCAGGCGGGGTGCGGTCGACCGGAAGAAGGCGACGAGGATGACGCAGACCGGCGAGGAGACGCCACGGACGCCGCTGCTGCAGCCGCCGCCGAGCCGCCCGTCGGCCTACGAGCGGTTCGTGCGCCTCGGCATCCTGGCCTGGGCCGGCATCGGCGTGATCGTCCTCGCCTACCTGCTGATGCGCCTGCTGGTGTACGTCAATCCGGTGGTGCCGCCGCTGCTGCTGGCCGTGGTGGTCGTCTACGTGCTCAACCCGGTGGTCACCGCGCTGGAGCGGCGCGGCGTGCCGAGGGCGGCCGGAGCCGGCGTCGTCTACGTCCTGTTCATCTGCGTGGTCGCACTGGCCGTCTCCCTGCTGGTGCCGCTCGTGACCAGGCAGGTGGGGCAGGTCGTCGACCACTTCCCCACCTACGTGGCCGACGCCCAGGACCAGATCCGGCGGGTGGCCGCCCGCTTCGGCCAGGAGCCCAACTTCCGCCTCGACGCCGACCAGATCCGCAACTGGCTGGCGGCAGGCGACAACCGCCAGGCCGTCACCAGGTACCTCACCGGGTTGCGCTCGTTCACCACCTCGCTGCTGAGCGGCCTGGTGATCTTCGTGATCGGCCCGATCATGGCCTTCTACCTGCTGGTCGACCTGCCGCGCCTGCAGCGGGGGGCGATGGCGCTGGTGCCGCCCGGCAGGCGGGAGGAGATGCGCAGCCTGATGGACCGCATCAGCCAGGCCGTCGGCGGCTTCTTCCGCGGCCAGCTGCTGGTGGCGCTCTTCGTGGGGGTCGCCTCCTCCATCGGGCTGTGGGCCGTCGGGCTGCCGTTCTGGCTGCTGGTCGGGATCGTTGCCGGGGTCTTCAACCTGGTCCCCCTGATCGGCCCGTTCATCGCCGGCGGCCTGGCGGTGGTGATCGCCCTGGTCGGCGGGGAGCCGCTCACCGCGCTGTGGGCGGCGCTGGTGCTGCTGGCCGTGCAGCAGCTCGACAACCACCTGATCTCGCCCAACGTGATGTCGCGGACGGTCCAGCTCCACCCGGTGGTGGTGATGCTCGCGCTGCTGGTGGGGGCGAGCTTCGCCGGCCTGTTCGGGATGCTGGTGATCGTGCCGCTGGTCGCCGTCGCCAAGATCGTCTTTCTGTACCTGTGGTCACGCTACGTCGACTACGGCGACGAGCTGGTCAGCGGCGCCGAGTAGGGGCGGGTCAGTCCGGCCGCCACGGCGCGCTCACCCGGCGGGCGTGCGGGCCAGCAGGGCGGCGACGGCCTCGGCCCAACCCTGCCCGGCCGCCGAGGGGGTGACGATCACCGGCCGACCCGGCGGCGCCGCGGCCGCCGCCCAGGCGCCGTTGGCGACCAGGAACATCGCGCCGACCACCGCGGCCAGGTCGAGGTCGGCGGGGCCGTCGCCGATGGCGGCCGCCTGCGCCGGCGACAGCCCCCGCTCGCCGAGGTAGGACGCGGCCGTGCCGGCCTTGCTTACCCCCGCCGGCAGCAGGTGGTAGGCGTGGGTCGGGCCGGGGCCGAGGTGCGGGTAGGTGCCGCGCAGGCGGCCGTTGTCGCGCAGGCGCGCCCAGCCGAACCCGCGCGCGGCGAGCAGGGCGTCGGCCTCGGCCGCGTCGACCTGGCCGCGGAGCAGGGCGGTGCCGCGGCGGCCGAGGTGCCACGGCGCGTGCGGCTCCAGCCGGCCGGCGAAGCCCGCCAGCAGGGTGCCCAGCGCGCCGGAGCGCTCCAGCGCCTCCGCCGGGGTGGTCCCGAGGTCGCGCGGGGCCTCGCCCCAGCGCACCTCGATCTCCCTGCCCCTGACCAGCACGGTGCCGAGCTCGCCGATCGCGTCGCGCGCCCCGAGCAGCCGGCCGGACTCCCTGAGCTGCTCGCCGGTGCGGCCGGAGACCAGCACCACCTCGAGCCCGGCGCGGCGGGCGGCGACCAGCGCCTCGGCCGCCGCCAGGGTCGGGCGGCCCTCCAGGTCGGCCAGGAGCGCGCCGTCCCGGCCGACCAGCGTCCCGTCCACGTCGGAGAACAGCAGCGCCGGCGCCAGCCGGTCCAGCAGCGGCCCGGCGTCGGTCAGGGGCAGCCCGGCCACGCTACTCGGGGGCGGTGACGGCGGTCGCCCGGCGCCGCCGGTAGCCGTCGACGGTCACGATCGGCGGGCGGCGGGTGGTGACGATCTCGCGCGGCTCCATGTGGTACTCGCGCAGCTGGTTGGAGAACTGGACCAGGGTGGTGCCGTAGGTGCCCGGCGCCGCGCGCCCCTCCTCGGCCAGCCGCAGGAACACCGCCTGCAGGATCCCGAAGCTCATCCGGCCAAGGGCCTGCACGTCCTGGTTGCGGTGGACGCGGCGTTCCAGGTCGACCTGGGCGATCGCGTCCAGCCCGAAGCGTGCCGCGAGGTCGACCAGCAGCCCCAGCTCGACGCCGTAGCCGGAGGAGAAGGGGACCTGCTCCAGCGCCACCCTGCGGCCGGCGTACTCGCCCGACAGCGGCTGCACGACCCCGGCCAGCTGGGGCCACAGCAGGTTCAGCAGGGGACGGGCGACCAGCTCGGTGACCCGGCCGCCGCCGGTGGACCGCAGGGCGTTGCGCTCGCGGATCGGCCGCTCGTAGAAGGCCTTGACGTACAGGACCTCCGGGTGCAGCAGCAGCGGCCCGAGCAGCCCGCTGACGAAGCGGGCGTGGAAGTTGCTGACGTCGGCGTCGATCCAGCAGACGACGTCGCCCTTGCAGGCGTGGAGGCTCTTCCACAGCGCCTCGCCCTTGCCGGACCCCGGGCCCTCCTCCGGCAGCACGTCCTGCTCGCGGAAGACCTGCGCCCCCTCGGCCAGGGCGATCGCCACCGTGTCGTCACTGGAGCCGGCGTCCATGACCACGACCTCGTCGATCAGCCGGGAGCGCTCCAGCAGGCCCCTGCGCAGGGTCCTGACGATGGTGCCGACGGTGGCGGCCTCGTCGCGGGTCGGGAGGCACACCGAAACGGTCAGCCCGAGGCGCTCCTTGGCCGCCCGCAGCTTGGCCGGTTCGAACTGGTTGTAGTGGAAGGTCCGCTTGCCGAACCACTCCCACGTGTCGATGTCGGTCATCCCGTCTCCCGGTCAGGGCCTCCTCTGGCGCCAACCTCCCGGTTGCAGCCCAGCAGCGTGCCAGGGCAAGCTGAAACCCACAACTTCATCATCAGCTATTGGGTGACGCATCGAGAGGGGCGGAGGGACCGGCCCGACGAAGCCCCGGCAACCTCCTCGTCACAGGAAGGTGCCACATCCGGCCTCGCCGAGCCCCGGCGAGGGGAGATGCGCCGAGCGGTTGGCCGACCGCGGCGCGACGTCGCCCCACGACGAGCCCGGGAGGTCGCCGACCGCCATGAACGACCAGACCCTCGACCACGTGGTGCTGCGCTGTCGCGGCTGCCAGGCCGCCTACCCGCCGGCGCTGGAGCACGTCTGTCCCAACTGCCTCGGTCCCCTCGACGTCGAGCACGACCACGCCGCCGTGGCGGCCCGCCTGTCGCGGGACGCCGTGGAGGCCGGCCCGCGCTCGATCTGGCGCTACCAGGCGCTGCTGCCGGCGGCGCCTGCCAGCGGCGACCTCGCGCCCGGCCTCACCCCCCTGGTGCCGGCGCCGCGGCTGGCCGAGGCCCTCGGCGTGCCAGGGCCGCTGCTGCTCAAGGACGACACCCGCAACCCCACCAACTCCTTCAAGGACCGGGTGGTCGCCGTGGCGCTGGCGAGGGCGCGGGCGTTCGGCCTGACCACGGTGGCCTGCGCCTCCACCGGCAACCTGGCCGGGGCGACCGCCGCGGCGGCCGCCTCCCAGGGCCTCGAGTGCGTGGTGGTGATCCCCGCCGACCTGGAGGCCGGCAAGGTCGCCTCGGCGGCGGCGTTCGGCGCCACCGTGGTCGCCGTGCAGGGCTCCTACGACCAGGCCAACCGCCTGTCGTCGCAGGCGGCCGAGGCGTTCGGCTGGGGCTTCGTCAACGTCAACCTGCGCCCCTGGTACGCGGAGGGGTCCAAGACGGTCGGGCTGGAGGTGGCCGAGCAGCTCGGCTGGTCGCTGCCCGACCACGTGGTGGTCCCGATCGCCTCCGGCGCGCTGCTGACAAAGGTGCACCAGGGCTTCCAGGTGCTGGCCGGCCACGGCCTGGTCGAGCGGACGCCTGCCCGCGTCCACGGCGCCCAGTCGACCGGCTGCGCCCCGGTGGCCAGCGCGTTCGCCGAGGGCCGCGACGAGGTGACACCCATGCGGCCGAGCGGCATCGTCAAGTCGCTGGCGATCGGCGACCCGGCCGACGGGGTCGAGGCCCTGCAGACCGTCCGCGGCACCGGCGGCCGGGTGGAGGCGGTGGACGACGACGAGGTGGTGGAGGCGATGGCGCTGCTGGCCCGCACCACCGGCGTGTTCGGCGAGACCGCGGCGGGGGTGACCGTCGCCACCGTGGCGCGGCTGGCCGCCGCCGGCGCCTTCCGGCCGGGGGAGCGGGTGGTCGCCCTGGTCACCGGCCACGGCCTGAAGACCATCGACGTGCTCGACGGTCGTGTCGGCGGGCGGACGATCACCGTGCGGCCCAACATCGACGCGCTCGAGGAGGCGCTTGCCCCCCTCCGCCCCGACCTGACCGCGACGGCCTAGCCCCGGACGACCCCCCTGCCGGGCCACCTCCTTCGGGCGTCGGCCGCGAGGATGTCGAAGCCGCGGCGGCGGCTTCGACATGTCGAGCAGGGCGACGTCCCCGACCACGTGGAGGTGGCGGTGAAGTACCTGATCCTGATCTACGGCAACCCGGCGTCCCGGGCGGTCTGGGAGGGGCTGTCCGAGGCCCAGCGGGCCGAGGGCCTCAAGGCCTATGCCGCCCTCAACGAGGACCTGGCCGCCTCGGGGGAGATGGTCGTGGCGGAGGCCTTGGCCGATCCCTCGCTGGCCAAGCGCGTCTCGGTCCGGGAGGGGCGGACGGTGACCAGTGACGGGCCGTTCGCCGAGGCGAAGGAGCACCTGGCCGGGTTCTTCCTGGTGGAGTGCGAGAGCCTCGACCGCGCGGTGGAGGTCGCCGCGCGGGTGCCGGAGGCGGACCTCGGCCTGGTGGAGGTGCGGCCGGTCCTCGACCTGGACCTGGGCGGGCTGGAGGTGTGAGCCCACCGGCATCTTGACAGTGTTATGTGACAGTGTCAAGATGCCGGCATGGCCCAAGCCACCTGGACCCTCGACGAGCTGACCGAGCGGGTCGGTACCGCCCTCTCGGTGGGCTACGACGGGCAGCCGAGCGGCCGGGTCCGCGACCTGCCCGACCGGCGGGCGATCCGCTGGTACACGACCATCGGCCTGGTCGACCGTCCGGCCGCCACGCGCGGCCGGACGGCCCTGTACGGGCCACGCCACCTGCTGCAGCTCGTCGCCATCAAGCGGCTGCAGGCCAGGGGGCTCCCCCTGGTCGCCATCCAGGCCGAGCTGGCCGGCGCCACCGACGCCCGGCTCGCCCGCGTCGCCCAGCTGCCCGGGGAGGACCACCCGGTCGACCTGGTCCCGCCGCCCTGGCAACCGGCCGCGCGGGACGCCCTGCCCTCCAGCACCCACGCCGCGCCCGCGGCCCCGGCCGTGGCGCCCACGCCCGCTGCGGGCGTGGGCGCGGCGCGGCCGGCGCGGTTCTGGCGCGAGCGGCCGGTCGAGAACCTCGGCGCCGAGGCATCGGCCGCCCCCGCCCCGGCGGGCCCGGCGGCGCCGGTCGCGACCCTGCGGGGGGTGCGCCTGGGGGAGCGGGCGACCCTGCTGCTCGACCCGGCCAGGCCGCTCGACGACGCCGACCTCCGCGCCATCCTGGACGCCGCCCGCCCGCTGCTCGAGGCGCTGCGCGCCCGTGGGCTCGACAAGGGCCCGGACGGCCACCACCCTGGAAGGGAGCACCCATGACCTCCAGCCTGCCCCTGCTGACCGACGAGGAGGTCGCCCGCGGGACCGCCCCGGCCGGCGACGAGGCGGGCGTCGGCGCGCTCGCCACCGAGCGGGGCAACCTCCCGCTCGAGGCGATCGACGTGGCGACCGAGATCACCGGGCTGGTCGCCAGGACGGTGCTCACCCAGAGCTTCGGCAACCCCTTCGACCAGCCGCTCGAGGCGACCTACGTCTTCCCCCTGCCCGACCGCGCCGCGGTGAGCGAGTTCCGCATGGAGGTGGGGGACCGGGTCGTCGAGGGCGTGCTCAAGGAACGCGGTGAGGCCAGGGCCGCCTACGACGAGGCCATCCGCGAAGGCCGGCGGGCCTCGATCGCCGAAGAGGAGCGACCGGGCGTGTTCACCATGCGGGTCGGCAACCTGCTGCCCGGCGAGGTGGTCCGGGTGCGGCTGGTCATGACCGGGCCGCTGCCCTGGGACGAGGGCGAGGCCACCTTCCGCTTCCCCCTGGTGGTCGCCCCCCGCTACATCCCGGGGGCGCCGCTGGAGGGCGAGCCGGTCGGCGCCGGCACCGTGCCCGACACCGACGCGGTGCCCGACGCCTCCAGGATCACCCCGCCGGTGCTGCTGCCCGGCTTCCCCAACCCCGTCCGCCTCTCCATCCGCGTCGAGCTCGAGCCGGCAGGGCTCGAGCTGGGCGAGGTCCGCTCCAGCCTCCACGCGGTGGTCGAGGAGCAGGACGGCGGCCACGGCCGCCAGGCCCGGGTGGTGCGGGTCGAGCCGGGGGAGCGGGCCGACCGCGACTTCGTGCTGCGGCTGCGCACCGGCGGCGAGGCGGTCACCACCTCGGTGGCCGCCGTCCCCGACGCCTCGGGGCCTTCCGGGGACGGCCGAGGCACCTTCGCGCTGACGCTGCTGCCGCCCGTCGGCGCCCCGGCCGGGCCGCCGCGGGACCTGGCGTTCGTGCTCGACCGCTCCGGCAGCATGGCCGGATGGAAGATGGTCGCCGCCCGCCGGGCCGTGGCCCGGATGGTCGACTCGCTGGCCGACCGCGACCGCTTCCTGGTGCTCGCCTTCGACAACCGGATCGAGCGCCCGCCCACCCTCGGCGACGGCCTGCAGGCCGCCTCCGACCGTGCCCGCTTCCAGGCGGTGGAGTTCCTGTCCCGGCTGGACGCCAGGGGCGGCACCGAGATGGCCGCCCCGCTGACCCAGGGCCTCGACCGGCTGGCGGGCGCGCCCGGCGACGAACCCGAGGCCGGCCGGCAGCGCGACCGGGTGCTCGTGCTGGTCACCGACGGCCAGGTCGGCAACGAGGACCAGATCCTGCGCCTGCTGGCGCCCCGCCTCGCCGGGGTGCGGGTCTACACCGTCGGGGTCGACACCGCCGTCAACGAGGGCTTCCTCAAGCGGCTGGCCGGCCTCGGCGGCGGCGCCTGCGAGCTGGTGGAGTCCGAGGACCGCCTCGACGCGGTGATGGACCGGGTCCACCGGCGCATCGGCGCACCGGTGGTCACCGACCTGCGGCTGGAGCCGTCCGGCCTCGACGCCGACCTCGACTCGATCGCCCCGCACCGGCTGCCTGCCCTGTTCGCGGGCGCGCCGCTGGTGGTCTGCGGGCGCTACCGGGGCGAGCCGGCCGGGGCGCTCACCGTGCGCGGCCGCGACGCCGCCGGCCAGCCCTGGTCGGCGCGCGTCCCCGCGGCCGTCGCCGCCACCCCGGCGCTCACCACCACCTGGGCCCGCGCCCACCTGCGGGACCTGGAGGACCGCTACGCCGCCGACCCGTCGCCCGACCGCGGCCTGGAGCGGCGGATCGTCGACACCTCGCTCCGCTTCGGCGTGCTCTGCCGCTTCACCGCGTTCGTGGCCGCCGACGTCCAGGTGGTCAACGAGGGCGGCACCCTCCACCGGGTGCTGCAGCCGGTCGACGCCCCGGCCGGCTGGAGCATGTTCGACCGCCTCGAGCAGGCCGCGGCGGCCATGCCGATGGCCACCATGACCTCCGCCTCCTTCGGCGGGCTCCAGGCCGAGGGGCGGCCGGCCGTCGCCGCCGCCGGCCCGCTCGGCAAGGTCGCCGGGCGGGCCGGCAGGGGCCTCCTGGGCCGCCCGCCGCGGTCCGGCGGCTTCGCCACCCGGCCGCTCGGCGGCGCCGAGCTCGCCCCCTACCGTCGCCGTGCCGGCGAGCTGCTGCGCCTGCTGCGCGACGCCGGGCCGCCCGCGGCCGGCCTGCCGGGCCGTGGCGGGCCCGACCTGGCCCGGCGGCTCGGGCTGCTCCGGGTGGGGCTGGCCGCGCTGGTCGCCGACCTGGAGTCGGTCGACGCCGCCGAGGCGGAGCTGCGGCCGCTGCGCGACCTGGCCGCCGAGGTCGACCGCGCCCTGGCGCCGCCGTCACCCGGCGACCCGGGCACGCTGGCCCGGCTGCGGGGGCGCGCCCTGGCGGTGCTGGAGGCGTTCGCCGCCCGCGCCGGCGGCCGCCCGCCCGCGCCGGGACCGCTGCCCGACCCGGGGCCGGCGCCCGACCCGGGGCCGCCCGCGCCGCCTTCCGACCGCGCCTTCTGGAAGCGCTGAACGCAGGCTGGACTTCGGCCCGGCCCCGTGATAGCACTTGGCGTTAGCACTCACCCCTGCTGAGTGCTAACATCCGGAGTTGCCAACGGTGAGTCCAGAGGCAAGCCATCCGAACAGGGAGGAAGCCGCGCATGCCCAAGATCATCGCCTTCGAGGAGGACGCCCGCCGCGCCCTCGAGCGGGGGATGAACCAGCTCGCCGACGCCGTCAGGGTGACGCTGGGACCCAAGGGGCGCAACGTCGTCCTCGAGAAGAAGTGGGGCGCCCCCACCATCACCAACGACGGCGTCTCCATCGCCAACGAGATCGAGCTCGAGGAGCCCTACGAGAAGATCGGGGCCGAGCTGGTCAAGCAGGTCGCCAAGAAGACCGA
>Ga0126313_10000714_pt1 | contig 16250 bp, 24 predicted proteins | sample Plot105A_FD_89954 | JGI IMG/M metagenome (GOLD analysis project Ga0126313, IMG submission 89954) | Serpentine soil microbial communities from UC McLaughlin Reserve, CA, USA - Plot105A | ecosystem: Environmental > Terrestrial > Soil > Grasslands | place: USA: UC McLaughlin Reserve, Lake County...
CCCGGCCTGGACGTCGCTCTTCGCCATGGCCTCCGCGGTAGTCACCGACGTCGGCGGGCCTTTGAGCCACAGTTCGATCGTGGCCCGCGAGTACGGCATCCCCGCCGTCCTGGGGACCGGCGTCGCGACCAGGCGCATCCGGTCAGGCCAGAGTGTCCAGGTTGATGGAGATGCGGGCACCGTCTCGCTTCTGGATGGGCCTAGCGCGGCGGATGCCGAGCAGCCGCTGCCGGAACCTGTGTCCAGGGCACACAGCCTGGGTGTGAGCACTAGAACGGTTGCACTCTTTGCGCTAGCTACCGGAGCAGTGGTAGCGACCGCCACCTGGTGGAGAAAACGGAGGCGGAGCTAGACGTCAGAGATCGACGGACGTGATGCAGCCAACCGTGATAGGAAGCTCGATGCGTACGGATGCGCGACCCTGCATCGAGGCAGGCAGACCTCATGCTACCGCCGGAATCAACGCCCTTGGGAGTGTACGGTGTGCATCTGGCTGCTCGTGGCGGCGTTCCTGACGACATCGCCGGCCGCCCCAATCGCGGCTCGCGATGCTCCCTGGCACCACTCACGTTACACTCGCAGAGCGCGCTGATTGGCTGACCTCGATGATCGGCGAGTTTCTCGACGCGCCCATGCCAGAGGCCGAGCGATTGATCAGCAGTCCAGACCAGGAACCAGAATTTGTGCTTGTGCATGGCGGCTGGCAGGGAGGATGGAGTTGGCGGCGAGTCGTTCCTCATTTGAGAGCTAGTGGCCACGAGGTGTTTACACCAACTCTTAGCGGCCTCGGGGAGCGCGCGCACCTACTAGGCTGCGTAGCCAGGTTGGACACGCACGTGAAGGACGTTCTCGGAGTAATCGAATATGAGGATCTGGAAGAGGTGGTGCTCGTCGGTCATAGCTACGCTGGGGTAGTAATCTCCTCGGTTGCGGAGGTTGTGGCGGACAAGCTTTTCCATCTGGTGTATTTGGACGCCTGGGTGCCGACAGACGGCCAGGGGATGTTCGATCTCATGCCGCCGGAGAGACGTGAGGGCTACCGAGAAGCGGCCAGGGTTTCGAGTGAGGGAATAAGCATACCACCACTTCCCATTGAAGCCTTCGGCATTGCCGATGAAGAGGATGCTCGCTGATTTGCTTCGAAGCTCGTTCTTCACCCGCTGAAGACCTTCGAGGATCCTGTCAGGCTTTCAAGTGGGAGAGCCAAGAGTTTGCCGCACACGTACATCGCCTGCACGGATAACCCGGCGCTAGCACCCGTATTCCGTCCGTTTGCGGAGCGAGCACGAACGGAGGAAGGTTGGCGCTACCGAGAGCTGCCCACCGGACACGCCGCGATGATCACGATGCCGCAGGAGCTGAGCAATCTGCTGGTCGAAGTTGTATAGCCGTCGCGTGGCTGAGAGAACAGGAATGGCTGGCAGCAAGAGGTTTCGAAGCTTCGGCTACAGGTAACAAAGTGTCTCGTCGTATTGGGAAAGGAGAACGTGCCAACAATGGAGGTGAGCTCTAAAGATGGCTGCTGTAGACGATCTTGAGGAAGTAATTGAGCAATATCACCTGGCGCTGGGCGAATTCATGAAAGGAGCCCCTGAGCCTGTGTGGAAGCTGCACTCCCATCGAGAGGACGTAACCCTCGCTAACCCCCGTGGCGGGATCGCGCATGGATGGGAGCAGGTTGCTCAGAGAATGGCAGATGTCGCATCGGGTCGCCGAGAGGGCGAGGTCAGCTTCGAGATCGTAGAGAAGTATGTGACTCCTGAGCTTGCCTGCGTTGTGGAGATGGAGCGGGCACAGGCCAAGTTTGGCGGAAGGGAGGAGACCACCCCATACTCTCTGCGGGCTACGATAATCTTTCGGCGCGAAGGCGGCACCTGGAAGGTTGCGCATCGGCACGCAGACCCGATAAGCACTGTTCAGCCAGAAGCCTCCTACGAAGTTGAATGAATGGCCGCATAGCCCCGGTCCGGTAGACCAAGTAACGCCTTCGGTGTTGGACCGAGGCTATGCAGACTTCGGAGAATTCCACACTTCTACAAGCTTCGGTGAATAAACCTTCGTCGGATGCGCTGGGCTTGCCTAGATGGCAACATGACGATGGGTAGATACACGACCTCGTACCTACAAAAGGAGAAGCGGAGATGGCCGAGCAGCGGGTGCCAGACCTTGAGGAGATGGACGAACAAGAGGCCCAGTACTTCCTCGCCGAGCTGTTTTCCCGCCTCAGTGCCGAAGAGGAATACCAGATACGTCACGAGGACTACACGATGGAGTGGCCTCAGTCGGGCGAGCGTCTCAGGGGACGGGAGAAGATGAGGGAGTTCCAAGAGGCTCACTCGCGATCGCGACCTCCCAGGCGGCTGCGCCGCGTGCTGGTAAGGGACGGGCTGTGGGTTGTCGAGGGGGTCATCGACTACGGTGGTGGGCGGGAAGTCGACTTCGTGCTCATCCTCGAGCTGCGCGACGGAAAGGTCTTCAGAGAGACCCGCTACTACGCCGAGCCGTTCGAGGCGTCGGAGGAGCGGGAGCAATGGTTTGAGCGGATGGAACGCTAGGTGACCGACGCCTGCGAACTTCAGAGAATACCCTTCTGAAACGGTCTGAAAAGTGGTTCGAGCAACACCTCAACCGCGAATTTGGTGGGCATATGGAGGATGAGATGGGCCGAAAGGTCCGTTTTTCGGCGGTTCACAGGACCACGTCGCGGTCGGCTCGAGACGTTTCAGACAGCTTCGTAGGGGTGTTCTCCGAAGTCCCGCATCCAGCATCCTGTATAAACCGCCCGTGGCGAGGCGCGGTAGCGGCTGTTCTGCCGTTAGGGTACCGGTGGCGATCGCTACGTCTGTTGGCGCCGCATACTGATGCGCGTGAGCGAGACTCGAACAAGAAAGAACCAGCGACGCGTAATCCACGCACTCTTGACCCTAGTTTGACCCTAACCCGGGTGCAATGCCCTGCAATAGTGGGCAATACAGGGAACAGAAAACCCCTTTCCTATACGGGATTTGCAAACTCGTGCAACGCTGAGCAACCACTGACCGCGCACTCGTAATGAGATGAGGTCAGCAGTTCGAGTCCGCTCGTCGGCTCTTTATTTTTTGACTATTTTGCCGCCGCCTTGCCGGGGGCATTCCCATGGCGTACATCCTCTAGAGGGCTCCCAGCACTTCGGTGAATAAGGGTAAGAAGGAGAGGAGTGGCTCTACGCATCTGACTTAGCGCAAACGGTAGACGCGAGCTTCCCACGGCCGGAGCGGAAGGTGCTGAATGTCCTCTGCGGCATCCACCGGGTAGTTGGCGAGGACGAGCTCGGTGCCCTGCCAGCGGTCGGCGTTCGAGACTTCGATGGTGGCGGGCTCTCCGGAGAAGTTGGCGAGTACGAGCAGCTCGGTGGTGCCGTGGCGGCGGGTGAACGCGTAGACTTGGTCGTGGTCGGCGAGCAGCATGTGGAAGTCGCCGTGCGCGACGGCGGGCTCGGTGCGGCGCAGCTCGATCAGCCGCCGGTAGTGGTGGAACACCGAGTCGTCGTCTGCGATCTCGGCTCGCGCGTTAATCTCCTTGTGGTTGGGGTTGACCACGATCCACGGTGTGCCGGTGGTGAAGCCGGCGTTTTCGGTGTCGTCCCATTGCATCGGCGTGCGGGCGTTGTCGCGGCTGCGGACGCGCAGCACGGCCAGGACGGTCCCGGGGTCGGCGCCCGTGGCGATGGCTTCGGCGTAGTGGTTGAGAGCTTGGATGTCGCGGAAGTTGTCGATCGAGGCGAAGGGCGCGTTGGTCATGCCGAGCTCTTCGCCCTGGTAGACGTAGGGCGTCCCGCGGTGCAGGTGCAGCACGGTACCGAGCATCTTCGCGGAGCGCACGCGATGCTCTCCGTCGTCGCCGAAGCGCGATACGACGCGCGGCTGGTCGTGGTTGTTCCAGTACAGGCTGTTCCAGCCGACCTCGGCCAGGCCGGCCTGCCAGCGCCCGAGTACTGCCTTGAGGTCGCGCAGGTGCAGCGGGCGAACGTCCCACCGCGTTTCGCCATAGTCGACTTGGACGTGTTCGAACTGGAAGACCATGTCGAGCTCGCGGCGGGCGGTGTCGGTGTAGAGCTTGGCCTCTTCGACCGTCACGCCGGGCATCTCTCCGACGGTGATCAGGTCTTCACGTCCGGCGAAGACTTCGCGGTGCATCTCTTGCAGGAACTCGTGGATGCGGGGCCCGTCGACGTAGTGCGGCGTGCCGTCGCCGTAGAGGCTGCCGTCGTGCACGTGGCCGTCGGGAAGGCTGGTATCTTTGGAGATGAAGTTGATGACGTCCATACGAAAGCCGTCGATGCCGCGGTCCAGCCACCAGCGCATCATCGAGTAGACCGCCTGGCGGACTTCGGGGTTCTCCCAGTTGAGGTCGGGCTGCTTGCGCGAGAACAGGTGCAGGTAGTACTCGCCGGTAGCCTCGTCGAGCTCCCACGCCGGGCCGGAGAACCGGGAGCCCCAGTTGTTCGGCTCGGCGCCCGGGTCGCCCGCGTTCATGCCCTCGCGTGCAGGCCGCCACCAGTACCAGTCGCGCTTCGGATTGTCCTTCGAGACGCGCGACTCGACGAACCACGGGTGCTCGTCGGAGGTGTGGTTGACGACGAGGTCCATCACGAGCTTCATCCCGCGCTCGTGGACGGCTGCCAGCAGCGCGTCGAACTGCTCGAGCGAGCCGAACGTGGGGTCGATGTCTTGGTAGTCGCTGATGTCGTAGCCAGCGTCGTCCTGCGGCGACGGGTAGATCGGCGACAGCCACAACACGTCAACCCCCAAGGCCGCGAGGTAGTCCAGTCGCGGGGTGATCCCGACGAGATCGCCGATCCCGTCTCCGTCGCCGTCGGCGAAGCTGCGTGGCCAGATCTGGTAGACGACGCTCTCTTTCCACCACTGCTGCATCGTGACTAATATCCCTCCTGCGATAGTAGTAGGTTTGCGAAGGCAGGTTTCAGCGCCATGCTATAAGCGGTAGCAGTGTATAGCGCAAGTGGCGCAGGCAATCCTCTAGCATTAGCCCTCTGGCCGGTATGCCCGACCTCTAACCAAGCGTCCTCCGGCTGCCGAGAAGGTGAATTCTCTGAAGTAGGGCAATGCGTCTCTGTGTGCAGCTTGCCCCATAGCTTATTCAGGTGTTTAGGTCTCGCTGGTCCACGGGCCTACGCCTCGGAACGAAACGGGGTACGAGCTCGCAGTAGCGATGGTATGGGACACCGAAGCGCTCCCTGAGCTCGCGTTCTTCCAAGGGGAGTTGGAGGGCGAGCTGGGCCAGGTAGAGGGCAGCAAGCAACACGAGAGCCCAGCTGCGAGTGAGCAACCCTGTGCCCGAGATCAGGCAGAGGTCCGTGTCATATAGAGGGTTGCGCACGTACCGGTACGGTCCCTCTACCACCAGGCGTTGCGGAACACCGTTCTCCTCGGCCCCAACTCCCGAGGGGAACAAGGCTCCGGCGAATAGCAGCCTTGCCCATCCCATCTTCGCCACCGCCCACGTCCCTGCCACCACCGAGCCGACGAGGAGTGCACCGCCGAGCACCTCAAGCGGCAACGCCCCATTCCAGTTCCATCTTAGCCACCAAGGAGAGAGCACTAACAAGACGAGCGTCGTCCCGCCCCAGAGCCCGCCGACCTCAATGAGGTACCAGGCAATAAGACCCCGTCGTCTGAGCCAGCCTCGCCAGAAGGAGAGCATAGGGTAAGTAACTAGGTCTATGATGATCATGCCACCGTAGAATGCGGCGACGAAGAGCGGCAGCAAGAGCCATCGCCCCAGCATAGCGTCCCCGAGCCCGCAGACAACGAAAGAAGCGACCCACGCCATTGCGGGCACGGTGTGAAGCTCACCGCGTTCCCCTACCTCGATACCCATGCCCTAGATTCTAAAGCGATTCACCTCCGGCCGGTAGAAAAGATCCTGTGCGACGCGTGCCCGCTCAAGAGCAAGTGCACCAGCGGCAAGAGCGGGAGGGCGGTCGACCAGCGCTTCGACGAGGAGCGCCATGACAGGGTCCTTTCCTACCGCGGGACATTCCCTTACGAGAAAGCGCAACAGAAGCACAAGGCGGGATCGAGCCTCTCTTCGCCGAGGCAAGGAGGGGCACGGCATGAGGGAAGTGGGGCTCAGGGCGCTGGAGAGGGTCAACGCTGAGGTCCTCATGAACTCCTCGGGGCATAACGTGAAGCGGCTGCTGGAGTTCGGACGCCGGGGACCGAGGAAGATGGCGCAGGCCGAAGCCTGCGCTCGCCGGAGGGGCCGTACCTTCGCTAGATGCGCCACCATCGCGCGACCTGTTGCAAAGGACTACCTCAGTAACTGATCACAGGCGTCTGATGTAGGTGACGATCCTCGCTCAGTTGAGCGAGCATGAAGGCCGCGACATCCTCCCGAGATATAGTGGTGGCCCTGTAAGAATCGCCGCTGAGAAAGACCTGGTACTCACCCGTGGCCGATTCGTTGGTGAGCCGGGCCGGGCGCACGATCACCCACTCTAGGCCGCTGCGTCTGACTATCTCCTCTTGACGGTCTTTGTCCTCATACTGGTTTCTCACCACGAAGGGCAAGAGGAGCCTCTCGTAGAGAAAACCGCCGTGCCCCTTGCTGGCACCAGCCCCGATGCCGGTGAGGCAAATCAGCCGGGGTACGCCATGCTTCTTCATCGCGCCGACGAGGTTTGCGGTACTGGCCGAGAAAAGGGTGGTGGGCTTCGTGCTGCGCGTGCCCAGAGCCGAGAGCACGGCGTCCTGTCCCACCACGGCAGTCTCCACCGCGTCCGGATCCAGCGCGTTCCCCCGCAGCACGCGAGGACGGTAGTCTCGGGGTGCAACGGCAGAGGGGGTGCGAGCTAGGGCCGTCACTTCGTGGCCCTGCTCCAGCGCCTTTTCCAACAAGATCCGCCCCATGCCGCCCGTCGCGCCGATGATTAGAACTTTCACTTATCCTACTCTCCTCTATTCCTAAGCCTGTGCGCGCCGTAGTCCTCTTGGTCAGTGACGTCCGTATTCTTAGCAGATTGGGAGGGCCTTAGGGCTCGGTGGGCCGCTCGAAGGTGGATTTTTCGTCCTGGCGGTTGATCCTGTATATTTGTGGATGTGTTCAAGCAAACGGCAAGGGCTCTGGTGGGAGGCGGACGGTTCGTGTTTGGCGCGGGTTTCCTGTTGGCTCCTTCCCCCATGCTGCGGATCTGGTGGGCGCACGGCGAAGCATCCGGACCCATCGCTCCAGGCCTAGCTCGCGGGCTGGGAGCTCGGGACGCCGCCTTGGGGCTGGGAATCCTGGCTGCCGTCCTGCAGAGCAAGTCCTCTCGAGGCTGGCTCTTGGCTGCCGCCGGCGCCGACACCGCCGACCTGGTTCTGACGTTGACGAATGCCTACCCCTTCGGCCGCCGCACCCGGCTACTGACCCTCGCTGGTATGGCCATGTACGTGATGCTGCAGGTCTATCTCGCCTTTGATCAGGAGGACTAGAGGCCTCCTCAGACTCTCGTATTAAACCAGTGTCGGTGATCCCTTCCTATTGCGTTGCATCCTGGATGTGAGCGCCACTTCCCGCTCTTATCTACCTGGGCCTTCCGCCTTTTCCTTGAGGCTCTGCAGCCACGCTCGGAGGGAGCCCTCTAGCGCCTGCTGCATCTCCTCAGGCTGGGTACGCACTGGGTCGCCATTCCACGACTCCTCGTGTGAACGAGCACCCTGTTCTCGCTTGGCTCCATCGTCCAGACGTGTATCGCCATGATGCCCTGCGCAGGCCCGGACCAGACGATGCGTCGAGGTGGATCGATCTCCTGAACGGTGGACTCTCCGAGAATCCTTATATCTACGCGTTTGGGTGAATAAGGCAAAAGGAAGGACCCGGAACCCGTAAGGTCGCGGCTCAGTCGACTACCGGCGCGACGCTGCATCCTCCGCCTTCTCGCGGGTCTCGCTGCCCATGCCAGCACCCACACCAGCCGGAAAAAAGGGGCTCCCAGGGGACCCCCTGAGACGTGTTCCGACGCTTCTCGACCACCTCCCGTCTGGTCTGGGGCCACGTTGTCCCCGACATCCCGGACTTCTGCAGGGAGCTTACCGCCGCGGTCGCCGAAGGGTAGGAGAGGAGTGGCACGGGCGAGCGCTAATCGACATACCATAACAGGAGCGGAACGCATGTAGGTCGCAGCCGCCTTTCGGTTGCCTGCCGTCGCCTCTCCCGCGTGGCCGAGGAGAGGTGTCCGCGAACCTCGGAGAACCCTCCATACCCGAAGTTCGCCCATCAGGTGCTAGTTGGAAGTTCGTTAGCGAAGTAGGTGGGGCTGGTTTTGTTCCACTTAACGTTCGAGGGTGAGGCTGCGCATGACCTATACGCTTAAATATCCCGATGCTGCCTAAGGGCCAGCCACACACCGAGCACCACCTGGGCAGCGCCAAGGACCCTCATGTGCTCCGGCTTTTCAACGAACCACATCCCGATCCTACGGGTACTCTCGGGGCCGAGTACCCACAGCCGCGAATGCCCCTTAGGAGCCAGGAACTCTATTAGCCCGTCCCCAACCGTGAGTATCGCGAAAGCCTCTATGAGTCTCCTTTTCCACACAGTGCTCTTCTCCTCCTGTTTTTATGCTGCATCACGAACTTGCTGAATCTATTTTATAGTCAGTATAGTTGGCTACTGTCAGTCGTAGGTCGGGTCCGGGGGAGAATTAGTTACACTTACAGATGGTAACCTGCGATGGCGGACGACAGGGAGTGCGACCATGAGGTTGGCAATCTTCGGAGCAACGGGTGGTACTGGGCGGCATCTCGTGGAGAGGGCGATAGCAGGAGGCCACGAAGTCAGCGCTTTCGTGAGGAATCCCTCCAGGATGACCGCGCGCCACGAACGGCTAAAAGTCGTCGTGGGCGATGTGTTCGACTCGGGGCGGGTGCGAGAGGCAGTGGCTGGCAACGAGGCGGTGATCAGCGTCCTCGGCTCACGGCAGCCTAGCAACCCGCTACGCCTGCGCAGCCCCGGGGACACGAATGGCCCGGCTTCGGCCGGCTCCGGGAACATCATCGCGGCGATGAAGGAGCACGGTTTGCGGCGCTTCGTATGCCAGACGGCATGGGGCGTTGGGGAGAGCAAGCAGAATCCGGGGTTTGCAGGCGCGTTCTTTATGAAGGTGCTCGTGCCGCCTCTGCTCAGGGATGAGTACGCAGACAAAGAGGCACAGGAGAGGATCGTGCGGGAGAGTGATCTCGAGTGGGTCATCGTACGTCCGATGATCCTGACCAACGGGCCCTGGACGAACGACTACCGTACAGGGGCGGACCTAAGACCGGGTCGGCACCCTTACATTTCGCGGGCAGACGTTGCCGACTTCCTGATGCGGCAGCTCACTGATAACACGTTCGTGCGCAGGACGCCGGCTATTGGCTATTGACTTTGGGCATACGACCACTCGAACGAGCTCGCAGGCATCAGCCGTATCCGATAGCCCTCGAAAATGGTGACTCTTGCCGCAGAATCTCCAGTCATCCCGGTCGGCACTCCTCCGGGACTGGCCTTCGGCTTGTACAAGCTCGTTCCGCGACCGGGGGTCTAGGGGCCGCGGGGAGGATGGGGAGAACACGGCCCTTACGGCGAATTCTAAGCGGGCCATACTGCATTCCAACAGGGAACCATACTTGGTAATGCCCTCCAGTGCGGCACATGAAAGTGCCACGCACGCTATGGCAGTCGGTGTCCAGCTAGATTCATTCCGCCGCACTCCCCAACGGACCTGCTCCTAAGCCTGTGTATGGAGTTCCTTCTGGAGTCGACGTATATCTTTGAATACGCTCCCCAGTCGAAGGTGGTAAGGAACTCGGCGGCCTTGCGAGCGCCGCGGACAAAGAGGTCGACTTTGGCCTCATCGCTCATGTCGAAGTCGAGCCACCCATGTTTCCCCGTATCGATGTAGGCAACAGGCTTACGCCGATACTATTCCCTGTCTTCAACATTATTTGCAGCGAGGCCTTTACACGACATCAACCCGAGCCTGACCCGCAGCCATACGACACAGCATGCGCCAATCCGTATACTGACGCCACCGTAGATAAGCCCACCAAGTTGTATGCTAACCTCGACGGGAAAGAACTTGATAGACAGCGCATAGCATCCGGGATCTTCCAGTGGACCATAGCGTCGAATGACAACCCCTTTGGATTGGATGCGGGCACCTATCCGGCAGCGAGCGATGGGGTCTGGGTGTACCTGAAGAAAGGGCTGAAGCCGGGCCAACATACAATTGCATTCGGAGGAACGTTTGAGCAGACTCCCTTCGGCGACTTTGAGGGAACTCCAATAACCTATAACAGCGGAGTTCGTTAGTATTGAGCCTCCAGACGGGCTGTGTGGGCTCTGAACGCTACCTCGGGTGCTCGCACACCTCTCGGACACCTCCGAAACAGCGTGTCCAGAGAGGGTCGGCTCAACCTTCATGAACACCGCTATAAGCTCACAGCGCAGTAAGCCCGGTGCTGAAGCACGGAGGCGGTCGAACGACCGCCTCCTAGGTGTGGGGAGGAATGTGATCTTCTAAATACGAACACCACTATCTGTAGTGCAGGTGGCGGAAGCAGTTGGGTGTGAACGTAGCGGGCTGCACAAAGCCCGCCCTTATCCTTACTCGCGCATCGAGTGCAAAGGAACGGGCGACGCGCAATCCACGGAGTGCTGACACCACTTGACCCTAGTTTGACCCTAACCCACACGCAAAACCCTGCAATAGCGGGCAATCGAGGGAATAGAAAACCCGTTGCTTATGCGGAATTCGCACTCCCGTGCAACGCTCGGCACCCACTGACCGCGCACTCGTAATGAGGTTAGGTCAGCAGTTCGAGTCCGCTCGTCGGCTCTTTATATTTTCTGTCCAAGAGAGACTCTGTGGACCCTGTAATGAGCGATAGTCGGTCGCAGTAGGAACCATCAGGCTCTCCTCTCGCGAGCCTGTCTTTGGTGAGCTTCCATCGGTTCCTCCAACTGCTGGGTCCACTCTGCCAGCGCCACCAGGAAGCGGCGCAGCCTCTCGCGGGTCTCTTCATCCACGAGGTCGCCGGTTTCCGCATCGAACTTCTGACGTGAGAAGGGGATGAGCATCTGAGGATCGGGCATCACGTACGCCGGGGGGTGCAAGAGTATCTGCCTCATGACCATCTGACCCCGGGCAGTCCCACCGCCTCCCGGGCTCGCTCCCACGATCCCAACCGGCTTGTGACGGAAGGGTGTGGGATCGTAGCGCGAGCGCAGCCCCCAGTCCAGGGCAGAGGTCAGGACCCCGGGGATGGCGTAGTCGTACTCCGGTGTCGCTATGAGCACGGCGTCGTAGGCGCGTATCTTCTCCCTCAGTTCTTTCACGGGCTCGGGGTATCCCTGGTCCTCTATGTCCTGATTGAAGTAGGGTATGCGGGCGAGGTCGAAGCCTTCGCAACTCATCCACTCCGGAGCCACCTCGTGCGCCGCCCTCACGATCCCGCGGTGGAAGGAGGCCCGCCGGAGGCTGCCGGCGAGGCCGAGTATGCGGAAATCTCTTTGGTCCATTGTATGCCTCTCGTCAGCGTTCTCGATCCCGACCCCCCTTTCCAGTTCAGCTTACCCTCCTGGTGCTCCCGTCGAACCTTCGTTGGCTAAGGCTCCTACCAGCTCAACGGGGTCGCAGTACCATTGGACGGTGATCTCCGACGAGGAGGTCGGGCTTCACCCTTACACGAATCATCCGAAGGGGTCACTAATGCCTGACGAAGATCCCGGGCCCGCTCTGGACCGGGCCGACCCAATTTGCCCGGCCGAGCAAGGGCGATCGATCTCAGGGGCGTCGGAAAACCGCGATCAAACCAGAGGATGGAGGCCCGATGGGGTAGGTGAGCGGTCCCTGTCGGGTGATCCCTACGGCATATGGTAACGTTCGGCGGTGGTTCCCGAAGCAGAGTCGAGATGACGAGCACGATCCTAGCGTTCGTCTTCGACCTGGACGGCACCCTAGTCGAGACCGAGGAGCTCAAGGCCCTCTCCTACGCCCGCGCTGCTGTCGAGTTGCGCCCCGACCTTGTCGAGGCGGATGTGGTGGAGGCCTTCAAAGACTTCGTCGGCCGCTCGCGGCAGGAGGTCGCCACGGGTCTCGTGCGGCGCTTCGGGCTCGAAGAGGCGGCCCGCTCTCGGATGAGCGAGTTCGGGGTCAAGTCGCCCTGGCAGGCCTACGTCCGGATCCGCCTGCGGACCTACGACGCGTTGCTGTCCGACCGGGAGATGATCCTCGCCCACCGCTACCCTCACAACATCGCCCTGCTGCACGAGCTGCGAGACGCTGGCTACCGGACCGCGTTGGCGACCATGTCGCACTCCGAGCAGGCGCAGCGCGTCCTGTCCGTCTTGGGACTCACGCACGCCTTCGAGGTCGTCGCAACGCGCGACGATGTCGAGCACGGCAAGCCTGACCCGGAGGGTCAGTGCCAGGTTGAACTCGTAGCCGCCATTCCGGGCAAAAAACCCGTTCCTCAGATGCATCGTGAGCACGGCGACCACCATCACCGCGATCAGGGCCAGCGCCGCGAGCGGCGTCAGGAACCCAACCGCGACCAGGATTCCCCCGATGAACTCGGCAAGCCCTGCGAGAACTGCCATCAGGTAAGGCGGCTTTATACTGAGTTGCTTGTGGAACCCCGCCGTACCCTTGAGCGCCGGCCCACCGAAGGAACCAAACAGCTTCTGAGCGCCGTGGGCGACAAAGATCACGCCCAATAGCAGCCTCAACACCGATAAACCAACGTTCTCCATTACTAGCGGAAGGTCGAGATGATCCCTGTACCCGAGGCAGTTATCGCCTCTGCCAGATTTTCGAGCAGCTGGCGCATAAAGCGACGGCCAAGTTCGTCCGTGAAGCTCCCCTTATCGTCGAACTTCTCGGCGGCGTGGGCGACCAGCACCTCGGGAGTGACCACCATCTGGGCCTGGACGTATAAAAGGATCGCTCGCAGCTCCATGTGTGCCGGGGCGGTGCCCACCGGGCTTGCCCCCTTCATCGCTGTGGGCTTGCCCCGGAGCACAGATTGCCCTGGCGGTCTAGATGCCCAATCCAGTGCGTTCTTGAGCACGCCGCTGATCCCGTGCTGGTACTCAGGGGTGGCGATGAGCACCCCGTCAGCGCGGTCAATCGCCTCCTTGAAGCGGGCTACCGGCTGCGGGCCGTCCCCAACGTCGAGGTCCTGGTTCTAAAGCGGGATAGGCGTGAGGTCGAAGGTCTCAATGGTCATCTGGTCGGGTGCGACCTCGGTGGCGGCTCGCAGTAGCAACCGGTTGTAGGAACCGGCACGCAGGCTGCCAGCGAAGCCAAGTATGTTCTGTTCAGCCACTTCGACTCTCCATTACTCAGGTCCTGTGCTTCTCTGGCGCTGGAATGCCCCGAGGTAAGGGATAAGCTCTAGTTCTATATCTACCATCCGCAAATCACCTCCTTTCTTCACCTCTTTGATACTGCTCGTCTTTCATGGATGCTTCGGGTATCAACTTGAGCTCACGCAACGCGCCCATGAGTTTTGCCTCCGCCTCCTCGGGGGTTAGGCCCACGGTGTAGATCGTGGCGTGGTTGCCGTTTTTCGGAGCAGGCGATGGCTTCGGCGATGTAAGCGTTCGTGTAACGCTCGGTCCAGCCGTTGTTGATATACAGTTCCATCTGTCTTACCTCCTGCCTTACCGATGGTACCGGCTAGCAGACATCAGAAATTAGCTCTCGTCCCATGCTCGCTTTGAGAATCTGCTCGGCCTCTCGTTGGAGCTGCCTGACCCGATGCCTGGAGACCTTGAGCTCCTCGCCGAGCTCGGCGAGGGCGGCGGCTTCCTCCTCTGCGTGGACCCGCTGCGAGCTAGATAGCAGCAAGGACAGCAACTCCGGCAAAGCAACTCCTGCGTTCGTTCGCCTGGATCCTACCAACTCTATTTTCTAAAGAATCGCCTTCGAGAGTGCTGCCCGCCTTGCCCTCCTTCACCTACGGCGCCGTGGGTGCCCGGCAAAATGCCCTTCCTGAGAGCGTGCATGACAGGATGTTGTCGAATGCGGCGAGGTCCAAGCGCTACTCACAACGCCTAGATGTCTGTTGCGAGGTTTGAGATAAAAAGAAGGCCGTCCGAAAATCCGGTCCAAAGGAGTAACGGATGGCCCAGCCCGAGCCTACCCTCAAAATCATAGGAGAGCGGTTCGGGTTCCTGGCAGAGGAGGTGGACCTCATGGCCCTCGTGCACCAATGCGCGGCACAGATTCTGGACGTAGACGTTGCTCCCGGTGTCCGAGAGCATGTACCCGTGGGTCATGATCAGCTTCACGACACTATCCTCAATCCGCGAGCGCGACTGAACTCAACCTACCATTCTCGCATTGTGGAACGTGCCATGAAGACTTACTTCGAACCCGCAACGGTGGGACACGGTGTCACCGAATCCGTGGGGATCAAGGCGACCACCTTGATCTCCAATTTGGGATAAGTTTTGGGTGGGGGAAGATCCGGTTTGGTACGTTTTGCTTGCGTGAGGTCGATAAACTTTCGGACAATTATGGTAAACCGATGGCCGTGACCTCGTGCAGCAACTCAAATGTCCCCATAGCCGAATGCCGGGCGGTGAAGGGCCAAACGAGCAAGCTCCTGTGCTATGGGTAGCAGCATCATCGTGAACGCGAACAAATCGCCGAAGAGCGGTGTGCCGGCGGGTTCGAGTCTGCTCGGCGCCGAAAGAGCCTCCCCCGACGCAAAGCCTGTCGACAAGAGTGGTATTGCGAGGGCTCTGTGGAAGAACGGACTGTTGCCTAGTGCGCGTGCCCTTTTTCGGCATACGTAGCCCTTATGTGTGCGACGAGCTCCCGTTGTTCCCCGCGAGCCCTTAGGGGTTGGGACGCCGTGCCCATCGCCGCACCGCTCACAGACACTGTCGAAGCGGCGGGCATAAAGCGCGCCTGGAGCCCCATACGCGTTCCGGGACACTGGCAGCTCGAAGATGCCTTTGTGGCCTACGAGGGGCTTGTGTTGTACCGGTGCAGGTTCGCGTGGCAACCCTCTACCCAGAATAGGATGCTGTCTTTGCGGTTCGGAGGCGTCTATTACTCGGCGCGTGTTTGGCTGAACGGGACTTATCTGGGAGGGCATCACGGGTATTTCTCTCCTTTCGAATTCGACGTCACCAACGTCCTGGTAGCCGACGAGAATGAGCTCCTAGTAGAGGTGCACAGTCCCGAGGAACTCGAGGAGAACAAGCGGGAGACCATCGGGGGGGTGTGGGCCCGATGGGACGGCTTAGGGCCCCAAAAGAACCCAGGTGGCATCTTCAGGGAGGTAGAACTCATCTCCAGCGGTGAGATGCGTATCCGATCTCTGAGCGCTACCGCGGATAGTTCGGGATACGGACGGGCGTGCGTCGATCTCTACGCTCGCCGAGGCGTGCGGACAAAGCTGACGGGGCGAGTACGACCGCTGGGTTTTGAGGCTCCGGGCGCCGAGTTCGAGCGCGAGGTGCGAGTCGAGGCGGGGATTAACCGGTTCGCCGTGGATTTCTACCTACCGCAGGTCCGTCCCTGGTGGACGTGGGACAGGGGAGAGCAGCCGCTGTACGAGATGACCATCAGCTGCGACGGGAACAAAGATACCGTGCGGTTCGGTGCGCGTACGGTGGAGTTGCGTAACTGGCAGGTGTACCTCAACGGAGAGCGCATCTTCCTGCGGGGGATCAACTACCTGCCCACCGATGTGTACCCTGCCAGGGCCTCGAAGGAGCGCCTGCGTGCGGACGCCTCGCTGGTACACGAGGTCGGCATGAACGCCGTCCGAGTCCACGTCCACGTTGCGGAGAAGGCATTCTACGAGGCCTGCGACGAGCTTGGACTTCTCATCCTCCAAGACTTTCCCCTGCAGTGGACCCACCAGCGGAGTGTCCTAGAACCTGCCGTCACGCAGGCTTGCGAAATGGCTAGGGATCTGCGAAGCCACCCTTCCGTCGGGGTCTACCTAGCCCACGATGAACCCTTCTACGTGGTGCCTCCCGAGAAGTGGAGCTTGCCGAATCTAGCGCGTACCGCTGTCGAGGTGCTCTCGCCACGCTGGGCGCTGTGGCAGCGGCGGGTGCTAGGCCCTGCGGTCGTCCGCGCCATCCAAGAGGAGGACGGATCTCGACCCGTGATAGACGCAGCGGGCCATCCCCTAACGACGAACCACCTTTACTTCGGCTGGTACTACGGGAGGTTCAGGGACCTCGAGCGGGTCGTGAGA
>Ga0126313_10000715_pt1 | contig 16238 bp, 15 predicted proteins | sample Plot105A_FD_89954 | JGI IMG/M metagenome (GOLD analysis project Ga0126313, IMG submission 89954) | Serpentine soil microbial communities from UC McLaughlin Reserve, CA, USA - Plot105A | ecosystem: Environmental > Terrestrial > Soil > Grasslands | place: USA: UC McLaughlin Reserve, Lake County...
ATCGAGCATCTGGTCGGCATGCAGGCCCAGGCGCCGCTCGCGCCCTATACCGGCCTCTGGACACGCCTCGAAGGATTCCAGCCCGACGAGTTGGTTCAGCTCATGCACGACCGCGAGGTGGTGCGCATCGCGCTCATGCGCAACACGGTCCACCTGGTCACAGCGCAGGACTGTCTGACGCTACGCCCGCTCACGCAGGTAATCTTCGACCGCGACCTGCGCTCCAACACCACCTTCGCCCCTCCGCTCCGGGGCATGGATGTCGATGCGCTCGCCGCAGCCGGTCGGGCGCTGGTCGAGGAACGCCCGCGCACCAACGCGGAGTTGGGCGAGTTGCTCGGGGAGCGGTGGCCAGACCGCGACGCAGCCTCGCTCGTCTTTGCGATACGTAGCCAGGTGCCGCTGGTGCAGGTCCCGCCGCGCGGCATCTGGGGTAAGGGCGGACAGGTCAGATGCACCTCGGCCGAGTCCTGGCTCGGCCGCCCCCTCGACGCCGATCCCTCGCCAGACCGCATGGTCATGCGCTACCTCGTCGCATTCGGTCCGGCGACGGTAAGAGACATCCAGCAATGGTGCGGGCTTACCCGTCTGCGCAGCGTCCTCGAGCGGCTGCGACCGCAGCTGGCAACCTTTCGCGACGAGGCGGGAAACGTGCTCTTCGATCTTCCCGACGCGCCAATACCGGACCCGGATACCCCGGCGCCCGTGCGCTTCCTGCCAGAGTACGACAACCTGTTCGTCTCTCACGCCGATCGAAGCAGGATCATAGGAGAGAAGGATCTCCAGACGCTGCGGGCCACGGAGCGCCTCGTCCGCGGCTCCGTGCTTGTCGACGGCTTTTTCCGCGGCCTCTGGCAGATAAAACGCCAGCGAGGGGTCGCGACGCTCCACATCGAGTCTTACGGCCCGCTCTCCGGCCACGACCGCGATGCCGTAGCCGAAGAGGGAGCGCAACTGCTCACGTTTGCCGCATCCAACGCGGCGGACCGCGAGATCGAGCTCACCGTGCAGAAGTGACCAGCCCGGTATGCGGAAGGCCAAAAGACTCCCGCATACCGCGCTGGTCAGCACGCCGTCTTCGACGGCTTGTCAGCCTTTCAGCTTGCCAGCTTATGTAGCTGGCGATGATTGGCGGATGATCTCAGAGCGCGCTCGAGTTTGCAGGCTCAAGCGTTCCGGGCAATACTCCGATCAGTCTACCTCGCGCAAGCGCCCGGTCTCGACCTCGTAGACGAACCCGCGGACGCTGTCCTTGTGGGGGATGAACGGGCTGTGCTGGATGCGCGCAATAGACTGGCGCACGTCCTCCTCCAGGTCGGCGAAGGACTCCATAGGGAAGTGCGGTTTGATCCCCGCCTCCTCCTGAATCTGCTGCTTGAGCTCGTCGTCTGTGAAGGTGAGCATCCCGCAATCTGTGTGGTGGATCAGGACGATCTCACGCGTCCCGAGCAACCGCTGCGAGATCGCCAGAGAGCGGATCTCATCGTCCGTGATGACCCCGCCAGCGTTGCGGATCACGTGCGCATCTCCAAGCTCCAGCCCTAGCATCTCGTGTACGTCGAGCCGGGCGTCCATGCAGGCGACCACAGCCACGCCCTTCGCAGGAGGTAGCGGTAGATCCCCCTTCTCGAAGGACTCCGCGTAGGCCGCGTTGTTCTCTAACAACTCGTCGGTAACGCTCATCGCAAGTCCTCTCTTCTAGCCTAAATCCGACAAATCTTGTAGGAATTAGAGCACACGCGTCGAACCGGGACAAGTCTGTGGCGGTGGTATAACCGTACTTTACCGATGCTCGAGAGAGAAATCGATTTGAAAGGAGGGACGGATGGCCGAGGAGAACGTCAGGGACGAGCTCGATGAGGCGAGGAAGCGGGACAGGCCTGAGGAGAGCGCCACCAGAGAGGCCGTCGAGGAGGAGGAGAGGACCGGTGGATCCGGGGGCGTAAAGGACAACGTGAAGGACGAGGGGGAAGAGTCGCAGCGGCGTTGACCGTAAGGGCGGCTTTCAAACGCGCCCCTACTACTCAGCGAACGCGGGGGCGGTAAGCGTTTATGCGCGAGCGTCCGAAGAGCCGGTCCAGGTAACGGTCTGCTGTCCAGGCGCCTGCGCCGCCGCCGAGGATACCGAGGACGACGTCGAAGATCGTATCGGGGATGGCGTGGCTTATTGGCAAGCCCATCAGGTCGAGAATGACCTCTATGACCTCCCACGCGCCTGCGCCCACGAGGCCGATGACGGAGCCCGTGATCACGGCGCGCCGGGGGGTGTTGAAGAACTCGTCGTCTCCCCCACCGCGATATATGATCTCCGCCGTGATCGCGACGAGCGTGAAGGGCGTGATGAAGTGAGCGATCTCGTCGTAGCCAGGGATCGGCTCAAAGAGGCGCCAGAGAAAGCCGGCCCCGTTCATGCCCATGCAGATCAGGATGAGCAGAATGACCCACTGACGCGGCACCCGTTCAAGACCTCCGATCTCGCCTGCGTACATCCACGACCCGCTTGTACCCGGAAAGCCAGCGCCCGAACATCTCTCCTAGACCTCGTGGCAGCGGCGGCAGCGCGCCTCGTAGCTCTCCTCGGCCCCGACGAGGATGGTAGGGGCTGTAGCGGGGGCGGCCTCACCGTCTATCATGCGCTGGGAGCGCGAGGCATCCCGGCCGCAGCGGGCGCAGATGGCGCGCAGCTTTACTACCTCCTCGGCCTCGGCGAGGAGGAGGGGCATCGGGCCGAAGGGCCTTCCGCGGAAATCCATGTCGAGGCCAGCGACGATCACCTCGTATCCCGAGTCGGCAAGGCGCCTGCACACGCTCACGATCCCCCCATCGAAGAACTGGGTCTCCTCGACGGCCACTACGTCGGTTGACTCGTCGACCTCTTCGAGCAGCTCGTCGCTCGTGGTGACGGCGACGGCCTCGTGTAGCACGCCGCTGTGCGAGCGGATCTCGGTTTGTTCCGGGCGGGTCTCCAGCGCGTGCTTGAAGACCTGGACGCTGCGACGGGCGTAGAGGGTGCGCCTGAGGCGCCGGATCAACTCCTCCGTCTTGCCCGAGAACATCGAGCCCGTGATAACGGTAAGAGACCCCGTTGGCAGGGTCGAGGCTTCGGCTGCGTGGCTTCTCACTCGTGGCATGGCCTCTGATTGTATCCACCGAACCACGGCTTGCGAGAGACGGACCCGCTAGCGCAGGTTTCGTCTGGGTTTGCGGCGCTCCCTCCTGTACCGCACGACGGCGGCCACCACGACGCCGGCGACGACTAGAGCGGAGGTCACGAGGAACAGCGCTACGTACTCGGGGGCCTGGCGGCCAAGGTAAGAGTAGAGCAGGGTCTGCGGGAAGATGCCGAGAGCCGTTGCGATGAGGAAGTTTCGGAACCTCATCCGGGTCAGGCCCGCGGCGTAGGAGATCACGTCGAAGGCGACGCCGGGGATCAGGCGCCCGGCGAAGACCGCGTACATCCCCCAACGGGCGAACCAGCGATCAGCGGACTCCAGACCCGTCCTGCCTACGAGCACCTCGACCGGCACGCGCCCCAGAGAGCGTGAGATCCAGAAGCACACAGCGGCCGCCAGAACGTGCCCGAAGAGGCTCAGCATCCAGCCCCAGAACACCCCGAAGGCCAGCCCGTTGGCGAAGGTTATGAGGAAGGAAGGCACGGGAGCCACCAGCGCCTGCAAGACCATCAAGAAACAGGAGGCGATCGGAGCCCAGAATCCGAACGAGAGGATGTAGTCCCTCAAGCCCGCTATGTCCCCGCGCCCAAGGAGCCCCAGAGCCTGGTTGACTTCGGACCTGAACCCTCCTGAGAGAAGGTAGAGCACTGCGAAGACCGTCGCGACGAACAAGAGTAGCACGAGCCGCAACCGCCGGATCGTCCTAGCGTCGAGGCTCGCGGGTCTCGCTACGGGAGGTAGGTGTCCGGGCCTGTTTATGCCGTCTATCCTCTGGCGCCGCGAGCCCGTAGACGCAGTGCTATCGTGGTCACGCACGTGTCTAGGGCGTTTCCGAGACCTGGTCGAGCGTGGTATGGGCCATCTTTATGGAGGCGGCGTCTATCATCTGGCCTTCGACGCTGATCGCGCCTCTCCCCGCTGCGCCGGCCTCCTCGTAGGCGGCCACTACCTTCTTCGCCCACTCGATCTCCTCCTCTGTCGGCGAGAAGACCTCGTTGACGGCCCCGATCTGGGCCGGGTGGATGCACCACTTGCCGTCGAAGCCGAGGGAGCGCGCCAGGAGACAGCTCTGGCGAAGGCCCTCCTCGTCGCGGTAGTCGGCGACAGGGCCGTCTACGGCCCGCAGGCCCGCGGATCGGGCGGCTACGACGATGCGCTGCATGGCGTAGTGGAAGCGGTGTCCAGGGTAGGCCTCGTCCCACTCGTCCATCGCGCCGATGCTCCTCAGGGACATGCGCAGGCTCGCCGCGAAGTCGCCCGGACCGAAGTGGAGAGCCGTAAGACGCTCCGTGGCGCGAGCTATGTCGTTCACGTTGGCGAGGCCTCCGGCGCTCTCTATCTGGGCTTCGAGCGCTACTTTGCCCGCCTCCAGTCCGACGGCCATCTCTATCTGGGAGAGCAGGGTAGCGGCGACGTTGAGGTCTTCGGGACGCTGGACCTTCGGGATCATGACGGCGTCGAGCTCGTCTCCGGCCTCTTCCACGATCTCCACGAGGTCGCGGTAGAAGTAAGGGGTGTCTAGGGCGTTGGCGCGGTAGAGGGTAGGCCTGCCGCGCCAGTCGAGCTCGCGCAAGGCGTGGACGATCTTGCTTCGCGCTCCAGCCTTCTCCTCCGGGACGACGGCGTCCTCGAGGTCGAGGAAGACCGCATCGGCTGCGGAGGCGAGGGCCTTCTCCGCCATCTCGGGGTTCGAGGCTGGGACGGCGAGTACGGAGCGGGGCGCTCTCACCTTCTACCCGCCGAGCAGCGCCTCTACGGGCTCGCCGCGGATAGAGGCGTCGAGTACCTCCATCGGGTGGGCCGTGGGGATGTCGTTGCCCATCTTCTTGAGCGAGGCCTTTATCTGGAGGATGCAGCCCGGGTTGGAGGTGACGAGCATGCGGGCGCCGGTGGCGAGTACGTTCTTCGCCTTGCGCTCGCCGAGCTCGGCGGCCGGCTCGGGCTCGACCATGTTGTAGATGCCGGCCGAGCCGCAACAGATCTCCGCCTCCCTTATCTCCTTTATCTCGACGCCCGGTATCCCCTTGAGGACTTGGCGCGGCTGCTTGCGGATGCCCTGCGCGTGACCGAGGTGGCAGGCGTCGTGGTAGGCGATTGGCAAGGGCAGGGCATGCCGCTCGGCTAAGGGCCCGATCTCTGCGAGGAACTCCGAGACATCCCTTACCTTCGCCGAGAACTCTTCGGCTCTCTGGGCATAGTCGGGGTCGTCGCGCAGGAGATGACCGTACTCCTTCATCGTCGAGCCGCAGCCAGCGGCGTTGACGATCACGGCGTCCAGGTTCTCGTTCTCGAAGGTCTCTATGGTCTTTCTCGCGAAGTTCAGGGACTCCTCCTCGCGCCCCGCGTGGGTGCTCAAGGCGCCGCAGCAGCCCTGGCTCTTGGGCGCGACAACCTCGCAGCCCTCGGCTGCGAGCACCCGTACCGTCGCAGCATTGACCTGGGAGAAGAAGACCTGCTGCACGCACCCGAGGAGCACGCCAACGCGCCTGCGCCTCTCGCCTGTGGGTACGGTGAGCTCCGGGATCGTCTCCTCTCTCTGCAGCTCGGGCATGAGTGCCTCCATCGCCCTCATGCGAGCGGGAAGCCTGTCCATGACGCCTGCCTTGCGCAAGCGGTCGCCCAGACGGAGACGCTGGTAGAGGCGAAGGGGGCTGGCTGCGAGGCGCAGGCGGTTGCGGTAGGGGAAGAGGCTGAAGATCATCTCCCTGAAGGCCTTGTCGTCGGAGCGGCGCTCGTAGCGGCGTTCGATCTGGGCCCTGGTAGCCTCGATGAGCTTGTCGTACTGCACGCCGGAGGGGCAGGCAGTGACGCAGGCCATACACCCCAGGCAAAGGTCCCAGTGGCGCACCATCGTGTCGTCCATCGCCTCCTCGGTGAGGCCTTTGTTCATCAGGTAGATGCGGCCCCTCGGGGAGTCCATCTCCTCGCCAAAGAGGACGTAGGTAGGGCAGGTAGGCAGGCAGAAGCCGCAGTGGACGCAGTCGTCTATGAGGTCCTTGTCCGGCGGGTGATGGTCGTCGAAGGCAGGGAAGACGTAGCTGCCGCTCTCGGGCCTGTCCCGGCCGATGGTCTGCTGCAAAGAGTCAGTGGTGGCCGCGAAGGTAGTCTGCCCCACGTCCTCGGGGCTGCCCGCCCCGATGGCCTCGGCTGCCGCCTCCTCGCGGGTCGTGCCCTCGTCCTCTCGCCGCTCCGTCACTAGATACCTCCCACAAACCTGCCGGGGTTTAGCCCGCCCCGGGGATCGAACTTCTCCTTTACACGCCGGATCAGGCCAAGATAGTCGCCGCCGTTGTCCCACGTGCCTACCCTGTTCTTGAGCGCCAGTGGGGCTCTCTGCAGCGTAACGCTCCCTCCCCTGCGGACCCAGATCTCGCGCATCTCATTAACGAAGTGGGCACTTGCCTCTTCCTCGCCGGAGAGCCCGACGAAGGTGACGCCGCTCGCCGCGTGGCCCGTGATGTTCGGGTGGGCGAGATCCCTGCGCTCCGCCGCGGCGAGTATGGTTCCCAGCACATCCGCGAGCTCGGCCGGTGGGGCGGTGATCTTGACCACGACCTCGCCAGGAGGAGGCCCAGGTTGCTCATCGTCCGAGAGCTCCCTCACCTCCCCGAAGGGCCTCAGGAGGAACGAGGCCGTCTCGGCCTTTGCCTCGACGCCCGACGGTATGCTCTCGACGAGGACCGTGAGGAGCCTGTTCTCTTCGCTCCAGTCCAGCTCGACGGATGTCGGCTCGACCTGTGAGCGCATGAGAGCCTGGGCCGCCTCGCCCGCTGCTTGCGGGCTCTCGACCTCGACTGCGACCGTCCGCGACGCCTCGGGGATCGGGTGCAGCCTGAAGTTCGCGGTCGCGATGATGCCAAGGGTCCCGAGGGAGCCCGTGAACAGCTTCGAGAGGTCGTAGCCCGCGACGTTCTTGACCACCTTGCTGCCGGCCTTCGCCACCGTCCCGTCGTGCAGCACTACGGTTATGCCGATGATCAAGTCCCGTATGGTCCCGTACCTGAACCTCCTCGGCCCCGAGGCGTTGGCCGCGACGACGCCCCCTACCGTTGCCCCTCTCTCGGGCGGGTCTACGGCGAGCATCTGGTTCGAGCCGGAGAGATGTTCCTGAACGTCCTCGAGCTTTATCCCCGACTGCACCCTGACCACCTGGTCCCCTGGGACGTACTCTATTACCTCGTCCATGCGCGTCGTGCTAACTATTAGGTCGAGCTCGCGCGGCGGGTCGCCGAGGTGCATCTTGGTTCCGCCGCCCCGAGGTGCGACGACGAGCCCATCGCGGGCCGCTAGCCTCATCAGCTCGCTCGTCTCCTCGACGGAGCCGGGCTCGACGACGAAGGAAGGCTCGAGGCCCTCGACGGCGTCCTCGGCAGTGGCCTCGCGGAAGTGCTTCTCGCCGACCACACTCTTAAGCTCCTCGAGGGGTATGTTTTTCGTCTGCATCAGAACTGCTCCACGATGCCGGCTTTCTGGAGCGGGTGCATCCGGAAGGGTCCTGGACGCTCTCCGCACAGGCGGGGAGTTGGGAAGATCTTTCCAGGGTTGGAGATCTGGTGCGGGTCGAAGGCGCACCGTAGCAGCTGCATTACGTTCATGTCGTCAGTCGTGAACATCTTTGGCATGTACTTCTTCTTGTCCTCTCCGATGCCGTGCTCGCCCGTTAGCGAGCCGCCGTGCTCGAGGCAGGCGAAGACTATCTCCCCCGCCAGCTCCTCTGCCCTCTCGGCCTCGCCGGGAGCATCGTTGTCGTAGAGGACGAGCGGGTGCAGGTTTCCATCGCCTGCGTGGAAGACGTTGGCCACTCGCAGGCCGTGCTTCTCGCTCAGCTCGGAGATCTTTTTCAGGACAGGTCCGAGCTCCGTGCGCGGGACCACGGAGTCCTGCACGTAGTAATCGTTGGCGATGCGTCCCATCGCCCCGAAGGCCGCCTTGCGCCCCTTCCAGAAGAGGGCGCGCTCCTGCTCGTCCTCTGCGACCCGTATCTCCGAGGCCCCCGCCTCCTCGCAGATCTTGATGACGCGCTCGAACTGGTCGGCAACCTCGGCCTCGGGGCCGTCGAGCTCGACTATAAGGACCGCACCAGCTTGCGGGAAGCCGGGGCTCACGGCGACCTCTACGGCCTCGATGGTGAGGGCGTCCATCATCTCGATCGCCGCCGGGACGATACCCTCACCGATGATCCCCGAGACCGCCTCGCCAGCCTCCTCGGTGTCCTTGAAAGCCGCGAGCAGCGTCCTCACCGACTCGGGCTTGCGGACTATGCGCAGCGTTATCTTGGTAGCTATCCCAAGCGTCCCTTCGGAGCCGACGAAAGCCCCCAAGAGGTCGTAGCCGGGCGCGTCGGGGGACCTCCCACCCCCGATGTGCACAACCGAGCCGTCTGGCAGGACTACCTCGGCACCCATTACGTGGTTGGTGGTGAAACCATACTTCAGACAGTGCACGCCGCCCGAGTTCTCGGCGAGGTTGCCCCCTATGGAGGAGACGATCTGGCTCGCCGGGTCGGGTGCGTAGTAGTAGCCCTCGTCGGCTACCTCCTGGGAGACCCAGACGTTTATGACGCCGGGCTCGACGACTACCCGCTGGTTAGGGATGTCTACCTCGAGGATCTTGCGCATCCGCGAGAGGACTATGAGGACGCCCGACTCGACAGGCAGCGCCCCGCCCGAGAGCCCCGTACCCGAGCCGCGGGCGACGAAAGGGATCCCCTCCTCGAAGCAGGTCTTGACTATCCTCTGGACGTGCTCTGCGGTCTCGGGCAGGACGACGAGATCGGGGACGACCCTGTAGTTCATGAGGCCGTCGCACTCGTATGAACGGAGCTGCTCGCGTTCGGAGATCACCCCCTCAGAACCGAGGATCGACTCCATAGCCCCTATGAGCCTGTCCCGCTCCATGTGTGCCTCCTCCCAGGGGGTCAAGGCCCCCACCGTCGCTACCTGCTATGCCTCGAGCCACCCGGCCAGCGCCCATCCCCGAAGCTTCCCAAATCCACACCGAGCGCTACCCCCATATCCTCCCGCAATTCTATCCTAAAGCCGGACCACGGATAGCGCCCATCCAGCAGAGCGCTCACCGGCAGCATAGAATGTCTCTATGGAGGAGGACCTCAGAGAGATACTCTCGGCCGGCCTCGCCGCGGCGGACCCGGGGGCAGCGGTGCTGCGCTCCGTCCGGCTCGAAGGAGATGAGCTTCTCGCAGGGGGCAAGCGCTTCGAGGCGGAGAGGGTCTCCGTGCTGGCCGTGGGCAAGGCAGCGGGCGCGATGGCGGCGGCCGCCTGCGAGCTGCTCGGCGAACACTTCGCAGGTGGCCTCGTCGTCACGAAGGACGGCCACGAAGCGGGACCGGAGAGCCTGGAGACGCTTTTCGCCTCTCACCCCGAGCCTGACGAGCGCGGCGTCGAGGCCGCCCGCAGGGTCGAGGAGCTCGCCGAGTCGCTGGGGGAGAGAGACCTGCTTCTCGCCCTCATCTCGGGCGGGGCATCTGCGCTCCTCGCCGATCCAGATCCGGAGGTAGGTCTCGAAGACATGAAGCGGCTCACGGGGGCTCTACTCCGCAGTGGGGCCGGCATAGGCGAGATCAACACCGTAAGAAAGCACGTCTCGGTGCTAAAGGGCGGCGGCCTGGTGAGGCTCGCGGCGCCGGCCTCCACCCTCGCCCTGCTCCTCTCCGACGTCGTAGGCGACGACCCCTCCGCGATAGCGAGCGGCCTCACTGCCCCCGACCCTACTACCCTGGAAGACACGCGGCATATCCTGCACCGCTACGGGATAGAGCCGCCCGAGAGCGTTACGGAGCTCCTGAGGGACGCCGACGAGACCCCGAAGCCCGGCGACGAGAGCTTCGAGAGGGTGGCTAACGTCGTCTGCGGCGGCGGGAGGCACGCGGCGGAGGCAGCGGCGGAGAAGTCGCGGGAGCTCGGCTACGAGCCACTCATACTCTCCACCACGGTTACGGGGGATGCCAGGGGCATCGCCTCCTTCTACGCGGCCGTGATCCAGGAGGTCCTCGAGAGCGGAAACCCCGCCCCACCTCCATGCGCCATAGTCTCGGGCGGCGAGGCCACCGTGACTGTGCGCGGGAAGGGGACGGGCGGTCCCAGCCAGGAGCTCGCCCTAGCCCTCGCCGCGGCGCTCGACGGCGTCGGAGGCTGGGCGGCCTTCGCGGCGGACACCGACGGCGGAGACGGCCCCACCGACGCCGCCGGGGGGCTGGTTACGGGAGCGACGGCGGGCAGGATCCGCGAGAGCGGCGTAGATCCCGAAGGGGCGCTCGAGGACAACGACGCCTACGCGGCGCTGGAGGCAGGAGGGGCGCTGCTCTTCACAGGGCCGACCGGCACCAACGTAAACGACCTGAGGGTGGCGCTCGTCAGCGAAGGTCGGTAGATGATGTCAACGAACCTTGCGCCGGGTAGTTGGGGGTGCCATGCTGCCGCCCCGGACGTCCACTAATCGGCCCGGCGAGGTCTCCAAGGAGGTGCAAGATAATGTACCAGCAGATCTACGAACCGATCGCAAACAATCTGGCGCTCTCGGCGCTCGTGGCGGCGATCCCGATCCTGTCGTTGTTCGTTTTGCTTGCTGGTATCCGGATCGCAGCGCAGTGGGCGTCTCTGGCGACCCTGGCGGCGACGTTGATCCTTGCTGTGCTGGTCTACAGGATGCCCGTAGGTCTCGCGTTGAACTCGGTCCTCCTTGGCGCAGCGTTCGGGCTCTTCCCGATAGTCTGGATCGTTATCAACGCCATCTTCATCTACAACATCATCGTTGAGACCGGGCACTTCGACACCATCAGGGACTCGCTGGCGGGCGTGAGCAACGACAGGAGGATACAGGTAGTCCTGATCGCCTTCGTCTTCGGGGCGCTCCTGGAGGCTACGGCTGGCTTCGGGACGCCTGTGGCGATCACGGGCTCCCTGATGGCGGGGCTGGGATTCGAGCCCATCTACGCCGCGGCGCTGGCGCTCCTGGCTAACACCGCACCGGTCGCCTTCGGTGGGTTCGGCATCCCGATCATCACGGGCGCTACCATAGCAGGGCTGGACGTCGGGGAGCTCTCGCAGATGGTCGGGCGCCAGACTCCGTTCCTCGCCCTGATCATCCCCGGCATGCTCGTCACGGTGATGGCCGGCTTCCGGCGGATGCTCGAGGTGTTGCCTGTCGTGCTGGTCAGCGGCGTAGCGTTCGCCGCCACGCAGTTTCTGGTCTCGAACCTGCTCGGACCCGAGCTCGCCGACCTCCTCGCCGCGCTCGTGACGGTGGTGGCCGTCGTGGGATTGCTCGCGGTCTGGCGTCCTTCGAGCGAATGGCACTTCGAGCAGGAACCCCCGGCAGCCCAAAGGGAGAGCTACGAGACGCCTCCGCTCGGGCGCACGCTCTACGCGTGGTCCCCGTTCGTCATCATTGTGGCGCTGTTCCTCCTCGCCCAGGTGCCCCCGATCAAGGACGCCATAAGCGGCGTCCAGACGTCGGTGAACTTCCCGAGCGCAGAGGTGAGCGAGACTACAGGGTTGCCTGCGGTGCCCTGGCCGGGGCTAAACGAGGAGGTAGAGCAGCAGCCTCCCGTGGTTGACAAGCCCACCCCCTATCCCGCCACCTTCTCGACCAACTGGCTCTCGGCGGCTGGGACGATAATCCTGATCGCCGACATAATCGCTCTGGTAGTCTTGAGGGTCGGTCCGGGACGCGCCTTGAGCATCTACGGCCAGACGCTCGACCAGCTCAAGTGGGCCATCCTCACGATAGCCTCGATCCTGGGTCTGGCCTACCTCCTCAACTACTCTGGTATCACCTACACCCTTGGCCTGGCTTTCGCGGCGACGGGCGGCCTGTTTCCCTTCTTCGCGCCGATCATCGGGTGGCTCGGGGTTGCCCTCACGGGCTCGGACACCTCCTCGAACGCCCTGTTTGCCAACCTGCAAAAGGTCACGGCCCAGCAGATCGGGGTGAGCCCTAACCTGACCGTGGGAGCGAACTCTTCGGGCGGCGTTCTGGGGAAGATGATCAGCCCGCAGAACCTCGCCGTGGGCACGAGCGCCACAGGCCTCCAGGGGAAGGAGGGGGACCTTCTGCGCCTGGTCCTCAAGTGGTCCATAGGACTCACCATCGTGATGTCCATTCTGGTGACCCTCCAGGCCTACGTGTTCAGGTTCATGATCCCGTAGTCGTGGCGCGGGGGTCCTATGGACCACCTACTCTGGCATCTCGGCGAGCATCCTCGCGAGCTCGTACATGCCGGGGTCGAGCGGTCGCTCCCTGCCGACCACCTCATCGAGCGGGACGCGCCTCGTCTCTTCGCCCCTGACCCCGACCATCACGCCGGGCTCACCTTCTGCGAGTGCCTCCACAGCCGCCGCGCCGAGCCGCGCGGCGAGGATCCGGTCTGCAGAGGTTGGATCGCCACCCGCCTGGATGTGCCCGACGGCCGTTATGTCGGCCTCGTGGGTCCCCTCGGCCTCGTTGATGTATTCCTGCAGCTCCTCTGCTGAGAGCTCTGCCCCCTCGGCCGCAACGACTATGAAGTGCGACCTGCCACGTTCGTAGGCGTCCTCGAGAAACCGCAGAATGTCTTCTTTTCTGGTCTCGAACTCGGGGAGTACCGCCACCTCGGCCCCTCCCGCGACCGCGCTCATGAGCGCGAGGTAGCCGTAGTCGCTACCCATGACCTTCACTATGTGCCCCCTGTTGTGGGAGATGGCCGTGCCCCTGATGCGGTCTATTGCCTCGACCGCAGTCTCGATGGCGCTGTCTACCCCGAGCGCCAGCTCCGTCCCTGGGACGTCGTTGTCTATGGTCGCAGGTATGCCAACCGCCTTTACCCCCACCTCGCCCAGCGCCTTCGCGCTGGTGAGGCTCCCGCCCCCACCTATGACGACGAGGCCCTCCACGCCGGCCCCAACGAGCGTAGCGGCAGCGCGCTCCTGCCCCTCGGTCTCCCTTACCTCCTTGGAGCGGCCCGTGCCAAGCACCGTCCCGCCCCTGTGCATGAGGCCCCCGAGATGACGCCTGTCCAGAGGCTCGAGGCGCTCCTCCAGGATGCCCTCGAAGCCGCCTTCTACCCCCATTACCTCCCAACCCCGAGAGAATGCCGCCTGCGCCACAGCGCGCACGGCGGCGTTCATGCCAGGGGCTACGCCGCCCGCGGTCACTACCGCTATCTTCACCCGCACCTCCATGTCTCGCTCGGACCCAGGAGGCGAATAATGACGCTTCCCCCGCCCTTTTTCACGGCGGGGCAGAGTTTAGCCTTCATCCGGCACAGGAATAACACCCAGAGAACTACGCAAAGGGGGAAAGGCTCCATGGCTCAAGATGACGCAGGGACGGATCTCGTCAAACTCGACGACTTCGAGGGTGAGCTCGAGGAGCCCTGGCAAGAAGCCAGGGGGCGCAAGGTCATCGACAAGAACGGAGACGAGGTAGGTACGGTCGAAGAGCTCTACATCTGGGAGGGCCCTGCCACGGTACACCTCATCAAGGTCTCGGGCGAAGAGGGCAGCTTCCTCATACCCTCTCACGCGGTTACCAACGCGGACGAAGATGCGGTAGCGCTGGAGACGGCCGCAGACAAGATACTGCAGTCTCCAGGGTTCGAGTCGGACGAGGTGCCTGATACCGATACCCGCCGCGCGGCCTTCGACTACTACGGCTACCCCGACCCTCTGGACTTCGGCGGGAGCTAGCACCGATCCTTAGGACGTCCAGAGGGTGCCCTTGCCTCCAGCTCGGTCGTAGACGCCGCAAGGTGCGTGAATCCCCGCTTGCGCGGGAATGACGTTATGGGGGCAGATGGTGTCAAGGCGGATTCGGTATCAGTGGGCTATCCGTAGCGCTCCTCGTGCACGATCTCGGAGAGGGGCTTGCGCGCCTGCCCTGCGCGGCTGCGCCTGGCCCCTTCGGCCGGATAGCCCAAGGAGATCGCGGTCCGCACCGTACGGCCCTCCGGGACGCCAAGGATCTCCCTCGCAGCGGTCCTGCCTTCCCCGACGATCCAGCCTATCGACGAACCGACTCCGTGCGCCAGGGCGGCCAGCATTACTCTCTCGGCGAGACGTCCCTCGTCGTAGGTCTCCTGCTCGGCCCGCCCGCCCGCCATCACCAGCACGATGCCAAGAGGAGCATCCGCCAGATGGTGTGCGTAGCCCTCGACGCTCGCGAGCTTCTCGAGCGTCTCGCGGTCCCGGATCACCACGAGCTCCCACGGCTGTCGGTTCGAGGCGCTGCCGGACCAGCGCGCCACCTCCATGATGTCGTCCACAACGTCCTGCGGCACGGGGTCGGAGCGGAAGCCGCGAACGGCCCTCAAGGAACGCAGAAAGGCTATACGGTCCTCTGCGGGTTCGGCCATGTGGTGTGCTCCTTTCGAGGTTTCGTGCGCAGTATAGCGCTGCGAGTTGATCGGACGAGGAGTTTGCGGCAGTTCCGTCCGGTCTTTACCATTCGACCGAAGGGGAGTTCGTGCGACGGAAGGAACTTGATGTGGAGAAGGTAGTCATCAGCGCAGCGATAACCGGCGGCATGACGGTACCGGGGCAGAGTCCTGCGATCCCGATCACGCCGGAGGAGATCATCGACTCCGCGGTCGGCGCCCACGAGGCTGGCGCCGCCATCGTCCACCTGCACGTGCGCGAGCCTGAGACGGGCAAGCCGAGCTCATCCCTCGAACTCTTCCGCGAGGTGGTCTCCGGCATCAAAGAGCGGTGCGAGGTGATCGTGCAGCCTACAACGGGAGGCGGAAAGGGCATGACGCTCGAAGAGCGTGCAGCCGTCCTCCCCGAGCTCAAACCCGAGATGGCGACCTTCAACACCGGCAGCTTCAACTTCGGCCTCTTCCCCATCGCCGAGCGCGGCGGCGATTACGAGCAGTGGGAGGTAGACTACCTCGAAGGCACCCGCGACTACGTTTTCCGCAATACCTTCTCCGACATGGAGCAGATCTGCGAGATGGTCCGCGAGGCCGAGACCAAGCCAGAGCTAGAAGCCTACGACGTCGGCCACCTCTACAACATCAAGTACCTCCTGAGCAAGGGCCTCCTCGACGCGCCCATCCACATCCAGTTCGTCCTCGGCGTCATGGGCGCTAACGCGGCCCCGATCGAGCAGTTCATGCACATGCGGCGCACAGCCCTTGACCTCTTCGGCGACGACTTTACCTTCTCGGCGGCCGGTGTAGGCTACCCCGCCGAGTACCACCTCGCCGCGATGTGCCTGATGCTAGGCGGCCACGTCCGCGTCGGCCTCGAAGACAACCTCCGCGTTCGCCGCGACAAACGAGCTGAATCGAACGCCGAGCTGGTCGAAAAGGCAGTGGCCCTCGCCGCCCTCTTCGACCGCGAGCCTGCCACCCCGGACGAGGCGCGCGAGACGTTCGGTCTCAAAGGCCGCACCGCCGTAGCATTCTAGCGAGGAGCTACGCGAGCTCGCGTAGCTCCTCCAAGACTTCCCGGCCCGGCTCCCGCTCGCCCCTCTCCATCGCGTGCATTAGGGCTACGACGCGGGCGTTGAGGGGCGTCTCGACGCCGTATTCCCTCCCCTTCTCGACGACGGCGCCGTTTATGACGTCTACCTCGGTCTTGATCCCCCGCTCCAGGTCCTGGAGCATCGAGGCCTTGGTGGCGCCCGCCTGCCGCATCGCGACCTCGAGCGCCCCTTCCGCCCGCTCCCTGTCCTCCGGTCCGCGCACGACGAGCGCCTCCGCGGGCACGCCCAGCACCTCCTCGAGCTCGAGGTCCTGCGCCATGCCGACGTCGTATCCCTCGCGCCACAGGCCAAGGGCAACCTCGCGACCCTCGGGGTCAGCCACTACCTCCCTGTAGAGGAGCCCCGAGACGGCGCCGAGGCCGGAGAAGGCGCTGTTGACGAGCAACTTGGACCAGACCTGGCCGCGGATGTTCTCCGTCACGCGCGCCTCGTCCACCGCTCCGAGGGCGTCGGCGAGCAGGCGGGTCCGGTCCCTGATCTCCCCGTCCGGCTCCCCGATAATGAAAGGCCCCCGCGTGGTCCGTGCGAGGTGTCCAGGTCCGAGGTTCGTCGAGCCCCACTCGACCGTGCCCCAGATCAGAC
>Ga0126313_10000717_pt1 | contig 16227 bp, 12 predicted proteins | sample Plot105A_FD_89954 | JGI IMG/M metagenome (GOLD analysis project Ga0126313, IMG submission 89954) | Serpentine soil microbial communities from UC McLaughlin Reserve, CA, USA - Plot105A | ecosystem: Environmental > Terrestrial > Soil > Grasslands | place: USA: UC McLaughlin Reserve, Lake County...
GGGTTCGTGAGAATGGCGGCTGGACGCTGGCCGTCGTAGGTGATGCTGCCAACGTCCGCGCCGATGCGCCCGCCTGTTGGCGGAGGGCGAGGCGGCTGAAAAGCAAGCGTCATTCATGGGATGCGGGCAGCGCGGCTCGTTCACGGCTGCTTCGCGGCGGTCGCTCGATGCCGCGCACATGCTTGCCAACACCTCAAGGGTTTGGGAAGGGACATTTTGCCGCTATTCTGTGGATGCGGCCTGTCAAGAGGCGCGCGGGCGCTTCTGGGAGGAACAGTGGAACAAGGCGTAGGGACCTCGACTCTTCGAGACTACTTGAACGTCCTGTGGCGGCGGAAATGGATCGCCCTGCAGGCCGTCCTGATCGTCCCGCTCGCGGCCGGCCTTCTTGCGAATCGCGAGCCGGCCCTCTACAACGCATCGGCCGGGGTTCTCCTCAGCCCGCAGAACCTCGCCGACGTCTCAGGGGGCTCCGACCGTACACCGCAGAACCCGGTTCGAATCGCGACGACGCAAGCCGAGCTGGCTCGCGTTCCGGAGGTCGCGCAAAAGGCTGTCGAGACCGTCGGAGTGACGGGATGGTCGGCGTCCGATCTCCTCGGGATCTCCTCCGTCAGGACGAGCCCGGATAGCGACATCCTGACGTTTTCGGTCACTTACAGGGACGCCGTTTTGGCGACCCAGTTGGCCAACGAGTACGCCAAGCAATTCACGATCTATCGCCTCGACCTCGACAGGGCGGCTCTCAAAGCGGCCCACACGGCCGCTGCAGAGCAGATCGCGGTGCTCGAGGCGGCCGGGAAAAGGAACTCTCCGTTGCACGCGAGCCTCCTGGAGCAGCTACAGCGGCTCGAGACGATGGAGGCCCTCCTGACGCCGAGCGCGGTGCTCGTGCGGCCGGCAACCGGGGCTGGGCAGGTTCAACCCCATGTCAAGCGGAGCGTGCTGTTGGGCCTCGTTCTCGGTCTAGCTCTAGGGCTCGGACTCGCTCTCCTGTGGGAGGCCCTCGACTCGCGGGTCCGATCAGCCGAGGCGATCCTGCTCAAGCTTCCTCTCACGCTGCTCGGTCGGATTCCTAAGCCACCCCGTCCGCTGGGCAAACAGCGACGGCTGGTCATGCTTGACGATCCAAACGGCCCCCATGCTGAAGCCTTTCGAATCTTGCGGACGAACTTCGAGTTCGCCAATCTCCGAGGTGGAGCGCGCACCGTCATGGTGACGAGCGGTGTGGAGAAGGAGGGGAAGTCGACGACCGTCGCGAATCTCGCACTGGCGCTCGCTCGGGCCGGCCGGCGAATCACGCTCCTCGACCTCGATCTTCGAAGCGCTTCGCTTCATCGATTCTTTGGCCTAGACGCTCAGCCGGGGCTAACGGATGTCGCGCTCGGAGACGTTGCGGTCGACGACGCAATCGTGCACGTGGATCTCAGCGACGCGATGGCGCCGAACGGGGGCACGGGTGGGCAGGTCCTCTCGGAAGGTTCCCTGGAATTCCTTCCGTCGGGCTCGCCTCCCCCGAACCCCGGTGAATTCATCGCCCGCCTTTCATTGACGCCCATCCTGGAGCGACTGCTAGAGCGAAGCGACATAGTCTTGATCGACGGGCCTCCGCTCCTTCGAGTCGGAGATGCAGTAGCCATGAGTTCCCAAGTTGACGCCCTGATCGTTGTGGCTCGTCTGAACATCGTGCGCGAGCGAATGCTCGACGATCTCAGCCGGGTTCTCCGCAACTGCCCGGCGAGGAAGCTGGGTGTCATCGTAGCCGGAGCGGACCTCGAGAGCGGATACGGATACCTAAACTATCCATACGAGAGCCCGAAGGCGGTTGTTTGAAGTGCGCCCCACGGCACCCGTCTGACGTCCCGGCTGTATCGATGAGCTGCGGCATCGGTTTTTCCCAGTCCGCCCCCGTGGCGCGGCCAGCGGGTGAAGGCAATGTCGTAGCCGACGGCGTGCCGCTTCGAGTGTCCACTCTGCGCGCTGTACGTCTATTTGCCGCGTTCACGGCGCTTGAGTACACCGCTCATTCTCCGACGTCGGTCGGTCCTGGCCCGGCAGGCTGAGCCGGTGCGATCACGCGGAAGCTGTGAGAGACAGACGCCTAATCGGATCATCGCTTGGCAGCGCGAGACCCGCGTGGCTTCGAGAATGGGCCGGAGACAGCGCGCTGCTCCTCTTCTCTCAGGTCACCGCGACGATGGCCACCTCGGTGCTCGCGATCCTGATCGCGCGAAGCCTGGGGCCACACGACTGGGGTATCTTCTCGGGGTTCCTTGGGCTCAGCCTGGCCTTGGCGGTTTTCGCCGAGTTCGGCTTGAGCGCGTGGGTCCTCCGCGAGCTCTCCCATCTCGCGACGAGGGCCGACATCGAAGTCGAAGAGGTGAAGCGAAGAGCCGGTCAGCTCGTGGGCGGAGGGTTTTTGCTCACATCCTTGCTGGGCGCCGCGTTCATCGTTGGCACCGTCGCAGCAGCGATCGTTCTCGCCCTCAACTTCGAATTATCGGTCTCAGTCGTCTCCCTCGTGGCGTACAGCGGCGTCCGATCCGGATCGACCTCCTTGGAGGCGTTCTTTCGCTCCCGCCGAAAGCTGCGCCGCGTCGTCGCAGCCCTCTTGATCGAGAAGGGGGTCCTACTGATACTCATTGCGCTTCTGTTGGTCGCGGGGGCCGGGCTTATTGGAGTCGCGGTCGCCTACCCGATCGCGGGCCTTATCCGGTTGCTTGTCAACGCCCTGAACATCCTCTCCAGGAACGAACTCACCTTCTCGAGGACCCGCCTCACTGACCTGCGATACGTCGCGCGCGGTTCAATGCCCTTCGCGCTTAATCGCGCGTCGCTGAATGTGGTGCCGCGACTGGACGCGTTCTTGCTCGCGGCTCTCTCACCCATAGCAGCTGGGTACTTCGCGCTCGGCAATCGCATCCTCGGTCCAGCTTTGATCCTGCCGATGGTGATCAGCAGCACTCTCTACCCGTTCCTCGCCCGCGAATCCAGGAATTCGACGGCGGGATGGGCGGTCGTCGGCCTCCTCACTGCGGTTGGGGTCGCTCTCGCGGGTGTCGGCGTCCTCGTTGCGCCGTTTCTCGTTCCCCTCCTCTTCGGAAGCGAGTACCGGGATGCTGTACCTGTCGTCCAGGTGATGCTCTTCGCCATGCCATTCGTCTTCGGGGCGAATCCGCTCCTCGCGCACGTGTACAGCAGCCGCCGTGAAGGCAGGGCGCTGGCTGTCGGTCTTGCCGCCGCGTCCGTTGTCGGAACGGGGGCGATCCTCGCAGGCCAGCTAATCAACGGACCTATCGCAGCCGCCAGCGGGTACCTCTTCCGGCAGGCGCTCTTTGCGGGAACGTTGGTGGTCGCGGCACGCCTTCCGGCGCCGCCGATATCTGGCTCGCATCCCGAGGGTCAGGGCATTCCCGAGTTCTCCCAGGCCGCCACTCGGAGCGCGCCTTGAGGCCAGCGGGCCAGCCGGCACCCGTGGGCTCGGGTCCAACTCAGCTGCATCACCGTGCGACGCGTCCAGAGAACATCGGCGTGACTGCGTTACCTGGACGTCTGCGCTCAGCAACTCGTGCGCCGCTTGACGCTGTCGCGGGCTTCGCGGCTTCGGTGGTGAGCATCCTTGCTGGAATGCTGGTGGTCTCGAGGCCGAGTGTCGCGCTCCTGCCGGTCGCCGTCCTCGCGGCCGCACTGCTCCTGGTCGACGCTCGGGCGAGAATCGCGGTCGTGGTCTTCGGGGGCCTCTTCCTACTCCAGACGTCGGGGGGCCTGGATGGGAAGAAACTGGCATTCCTCGCCGCCGTCGCCCTCGCCCTCCTGGGAGCGTTCCTGAACGTCCAGAAGCTTCGCGCGACACCCGCATATCGGCTCGCTGGGCCGTTACTCGCGGCTTCGGTCGTTCTCGTGGCACTTGCGATCGTTTCGCTTCCGGTCGCGCATATGAACGGAATACCGCCACAGAACTGGCTCCGCGAAATCGCGCCATACCTCCTTTTCGCGTCGGCGCCCGTTTTCGCCCTCGATGCACAGGCTGCAATTGGCTCGAGGAGCCTCCTCCGGCTCCTCATTGCCGTGGGAACGCTTGGAGCGCTCGCGTTTGCGGTGCAATGGCTCGGACGCCGAGGGATCGCTCACCTACCCATCTCTCGGATCGGAGTCGCCACGCTTTTTGTTCCCGCGGCGCTCTTTTCTTATGCGATGAGTTCAGTTTTGTCGGGAACCGCACGGCGGACATGGTGGTTCCTTCTCGCAGTGTCGATTCTCGCGATGGCCCTCGCGACCAGCAATCGGTCGGCACTCGCTCTCGTCATCGCGCCGTTCGCAATCGCATTCTGCGCGCGTCGGCACCTTACGGCGCGCAGCATCCGGCTGCTCGTTCTGGCGCCAGTTGCCGTCGTGCTGACCCTTGCTGTCGCTGAGAGTGTGATCGTCGCCACGGGCGCGAACCAAGAGGTACTCCAGAAACGGCTGGCGATCTTCAAATCGACCGGAGACGTCGAGAAGGATGCAAGCTACAACGACCGCGTCGTGCAGTCGATCGTTGCCTGGGATACGTTCAAGGCGAACCCGCTTTACGGCGCGGGGGCAGGAACTGAGTTCGAGTGGAAACCCCAAGGTTTGCCGCCGCGGTCGAGTTCCATCCTCGATACCCCCGTGACGTTCCCGGCTAAATTCGGCCTGCTCGGCCTCGCGGCGGTGCTGCTCGTAGTCGGGAAGTACTGGTCGTTCACTAGGATCCTGGCTCGCCGGCGGGAGCCGACGGTCGCGCAACTAGCGCTCGTCGGTTACCTCGCTGTTGTCGCAAGCTCGGCGATCCTCAACAACCCGCTGGAGGACAAGGGGCTGAGCTTCGGCTTGATCCTCGTCCTCGCGCTGGTGCTGGGGGAGGCCAAGGCCGAGCCCCCCTTGCACGGCGCGCCTGAAGAAGCGAAAGGATGACGTGCCGCAGAATCCCGCCGGCCGCGTGACCTGGTGAGAATTACATTGTTCGATTGGGTCGGGGGAGGCCATCATCCGATTTACGTGCGTCGGTTCGCGGAAGCGCTCCGCTCCGAGGCTGAGGTCGTCGTTGCGGCACCCGACGAGACCATCCGTGAGATCGACGATCGCTCTCTTCCAGCGATTTCGCTCGGCCATTCACGGCCTCGCATCTTCCCCACGCGCCGCTTCGATCCCCATGTCCGAAGTCTCTTGCGAGATGAGATCGCGCTCCTCAAAGACGTCAGCGACCAGTCAAATCCGGATCATCTCGTCCATCTCTACGCGGATTCCCTTCTCCCGTACTTGGTCAGCGGCCCTCGCCTCGCCCCATCTGTCAGCGTGCTCATCTTCTATCCGCGGGCGCACTACCCCGCGGCATTCCAGACGCCCCTCCGGTCCGGCGAGCGGATGCGCGCGACGGCGAAGGAGCTTCTCATCGCGGCCTGGCGACGCCGTGCAGACGCGCACGCGCTGCTGACGCTGGACGAGGAGGCAGCCCGGCGCTGGCGCCTGCGGCGGGGCGCAGAGGCGCATTGGGTTCCTGAACCACCCATCGCGATTCCTGCCAAGCCGCCGGGCGAGCAGAAGCGAACAGGCTGCATCCTCTACGGAGCCCTCGCCGAGCGAAAGGGAGTCGATCTCCTTGCCAGCGCAGTCGTGCTGGCGCCGATGTCGCTCCATATCACGATTGCCGGCGAAGTGAACGCGGCGTTCGTTCCCCGCCTGAACGAACTCGTGGCTGAGATGCGCCGGGCGGGCGCCACAGTCGAGCTCCACGCTGACCGACACAGCGAGGCGAACGGTCTTCACGCGCTTGCCAGGGCGAAGTGCGCGGTTATGCCGTATCCATCGCACGACGGCATGTCGCGAGTCCTCGTCGAGGCGTGCTCGGTCGGGACCCCCGTCATCGTGCACAATCGCGGGCTCGTCGGGCACCTCGTCCGCCGCCACGGCCTAGGACGCGCGGTCGATTGCCAGGACGCTGGTGCCCTCTGCCGAGCCATCGTCGAACTCGCCGGCGAGGGCGATGCGGCCATGGAATACCGGGACAACCTCGCGCGCTTCGCGTCTCGCTTCTCGCCTCGCCACTTCGAGCGTGCATTGCTGGGCGTGTTTCACGGAGATGTCGGCGCGCGAACGATGACACCGCCCAGGCAACCCACACCCAGGGCAGCAGGAGGTTGAGGTGACGATGGCTCGCTCTGTTGACGTATTCCTGGTCGCAGCCATCGGCGTCACGGTTCTCGTTCCGCTCGTCCTTCGCGTCGCACGCCACCAGTTCGATCCCTTCGAGCCGTACGTGCTCTTCGTCCTCGCCTATGGGGTCATGTTTGTCGTACGCCCAACGGCGATGCTCGCGACAGATTCGCTCGTCTACGTTGGCCCCGTTCGTGACCTGGACGTTTCGCATACGTTCACCGAAATGCTCGTGGTCGCACTGCTCGGGGCGGTTGCCTTTGTAGTCGGCTACGCGGTCCCTGTTGGAAGGAAGCTCGCGCAGCGAGGAGATCCGCACCAAGAAAACATCGACACGCGCCGTCTGCTCATCCTTGCCGGTTTGCTCGCAGGTGTCGGACTAGCCGCATTCCTAGCTGTGGTCGCGTCAGTGGACGGCTTTAGTACGCTCGCCGGGATCTTCCACGCGGGGAAAAGTGCTGACGTCGGCGAGGCGGTCGAAACATACAGGTATGCGTGGATGTCGTACTTCTTCCTCATTCCAGCAGCCATGATCTTTCTAGCAATCGGACTCCGCCGCCGGAGCAGGGCGCTCATCGCCATTTTCGCGTTGCTAGCCGCGCTCGTCCTTCTCCGCCTTGTCCCACTCGGCGAACGAATAGCGCTGCTGCCCTTCCTCGGAGGCATCTTCGCGCTCGTATATTTGTCCCGACAAGCCCGCCCCTCGCTGCGGACGCTCGCCGCCGTGGCTGTAGTAGCGCTCTTCGCATCCGCATTCCTCTCTGACCTGCGGGGACGTGAAACACGTCACGAAACCGTCGCCGAGACCGTGGCTCGAGCGAGCTCGCCGTCCCGCCTCGCGAATTCCATCCTGAAGGGGCCCGATTCGGAAATGGCCGCGACCCTCGCGGCCGCACTCTCCGTCATCCCGGAACGACTTTCGCACGCTTACGGCACGACCGTCTTCCGTGATCTCGTGGTTCGTCCTGTTCCGCGCCCGCTCTGGAAGAGCAAGCCGGAGACCCCGCGCAACGAGCTTAAATCTGTTCTCTGGCCAACGGAGTTCGAAAAGGGGACGATCAACCCCGAATTTTCAGCCCTTCTCTACTGGTACTGGGACTTCGGTCTCATCGGCGTGATGCTTGGGCTCGCGGCCTACGGGATGGGAGCTCGCTACCTCTATGAGTACTACCTGCGCCGTCACGAACATGTCGACGTCCAGGTTCTCTATTCGCTGTCGCTCTGGTTCCTGGTCATCGCTCTGCGCGACAGCCCTGTCGACACCATCATGCGAGCCGCGTTCATCGTTGCTCCAGTCTGGATCCTGTTCCGACTGTCTGCGAGGCCTGCTAGAGCCCGTCGATCAGAACCCGTGACTTCGCGGGCTCGACAGGTCGCGTGAGACCAAGGGTCGTCTACTGGAACAATATCCCGGCCCCCTACATGGTGGAGCGGTTCAACGCCGTGGCGCGGCGCCGGAACCTCGAGTTGGAGGTCTGGTTCTCGGCCCGCACGAAAAAGGGCCGGAGTTGGAAGGTCGATGAGAACTCTTGGAACTTTCGCCATAGATATCTTCCGAGTATCAATCGCGGGACATATCCGCTTGCCCTCCCCACTCCTCTCTTCCGTGGCCCTGTCCCTGAGGTCTTTGTCAGCCTGTACGCGGCGCCCACGTTCCTGCTCGGCTCGGCTCTCGCCTCGGCACGTGGTGCTCGCACAGCGTTCTGGGTCGAGGTCACGTTCGACAGTTGGGTTAGGAGACGACGTTGGAAAGAAACGATAAAATCCGCAGCGTTCCGCAGAGTGGACGCGATTTTTACCGCCGGACGAGACGGCCGAAATTTTGCGCTGCGATACGGCGGGTCGCCTGACCGCATCTTTGTGGTACCACACATGGTCGATTTCGATCACTACGCCGGACGCGCCTCACGCGCAAGCCGCGAGCGCGAACGACTTCGCGCCGAACTTGGGCTTAGGGGAGTCACATTCATCTATGTTGGACGTCTCTGGGTAGGAAAGGGCTTGAATTACCTGTTGGACGCCTTCGGGACGCTCCAACGAACAACACCGAACGACGTTAGCCTTCTCCTTGTCGGCGACGGAGTGGACGAGAGTCTTCTGCGTTCTCGGTGCGTGGAAGAGCACCTCGAGAACGTCGTCTTCGCAGGCTTTCACAGCGCCGATGCGCTACCTACCCTCTATGCCGCGGCTGACGTCTTCGTCTTTCCGACTCTTGGTGATCCGTTCGGCATGGTCGTTCCGGAAGCAATGGCCTGCGGCTTACCTGTTATCGCAACCACTGCTAGCGGGGAGATACGCGATAGGGTCACGGACGGCTCCACTGGATTCATCGTCGCGCCGGCCGACAGCGAAGCGCTGAGTAAACGGATGCTGGTCTTGACTGAAGACGGCGAGCGCCGGAACGCGATGGCGGATGCCTCACGTCGGCGTGTCGAAGGACAAACCCCCGATACGTGGGCGCATGCATTCGAAACTGCGATCGCTCGAACTCTCGATCTGCCACAAGCGAGAGGGAGACACTGATAACGCCGCTCGGCTTGCGTGCGGCTCTGCGCGCGGTACGGACGAGTGGACGCTTGAAAAGTCCCTCGGCCGGTGGTTTGCGATGACGACTCGCGACGACTACATCGTTGGATATATCGGAGGCTCCGGACGTAGTGGCTCGACCATTCTAGACATGATGCTTGGCGCTAACTCGCGCGCCATTAGCACAGGCCAACTCGATGACCTCCGATCCTGGATCGAAAACGGCAGGTATTGCACTTGCGGCCATGCCCTCTCCGAATGCTCTTTTTGGAGCGGAGTTCTGAACTCCGATAGCGACTCGATTCCACCTGCGATAAACCTGAGCGGAAAAGCTCAGAAGTTCAGCAGGACGCTGCGAGTCCTCGCTTCCGGCTCAACTCGAAGCGAGGCGCGAGAGGTAGATAGCGCGTGGGCGCTCCTGGATCGTCTAGCCGAGCATTCGGGCAAGCACGTAGTTCTCGACTCGTCGAAGGCAGCGCTCCGGCTCGCGCGGCTAGCTCGTAATCCTAAGGGAGAGCGTCTCCGCGTCGTTCACCTCGTGCGCGACGCTCGAGGCTATGTCACCTCAAAAAGCTTCTCGACCCTGGTGGAAAGCCCCCAGGGGACGTTTGGGCATACCGCCGCACAGTCGAAATGGGCGGCCATCATGGATTGGATCGCGCAAAATATGCTCATGCTCATGGTCGGCGTAGTCTCGTTCCGGGGGCGATACGTTGTGATCACTTACGAGCAAATGATGAGGCATCCGGAGCAGACATTGACGAGGGTGGCCGACCTCCTGGAAATCAAATACGAGTCTTCGATGCTTCCGCCGCTCAACCGCGCGGATTTTCACCTCATCGGAGGCAACAGTTCGCGACTCGCGTTCACGGAACTTCGCTACGACGACAAATGGCGACACAAATTGACCTCTCGTGAGAGGTTCCTTATCCAACTGGCGAGCGGCTGGCTTTATTGGCTTCTCGCGCGAGTGGCGGCCCGCCACGAACGGGCTGCGGCCGCCTAGCGAATGTCTGAGCGGTGCTGCAGAGTCCGAGCCAGCAGAAGTAAAGGCGACGGATCCTAGTGCGCGTCTCTGCGTTCTCCCAGTCCCTGCCCTTTGGGGCGTCCCCAGCTCAGGGCCTCCTGCTCACTGCTTTTTCGTGGGGCCACGGCGTCTCACGACCGTCATGGCTGCCGGTCGGGGAGAGTGCCGCCGTGGCTCGGATTCAGAAGGCGGCCGTCGAGGTGGTCACGATCCTTCTCGACCGCCTACGAGCAACCATAAGCGCCGCCGGCGGACTGAGTGGAAGGTGCGACTGAAATGGCCGACTTGACGATTCTTTTCGTAATCCACTATCCAGTCTTCGGTGGACCGCACAATCAGGCGCTCCTGCTCGCACGTGAATTGGAGCGACGTGGTCTGCACATGACCGTTCTTCTTCCCGCGGGGCCAGGCAATGCCGCCCCAAGACTTCGTTCATCCGGCATCGACGTCGTCTCCGTCCCTCTTCATCGGGCCCGCGCCACGGTAGATCCGCGTCCACTCCTCCAACTCGCTGCCCATCTTCCGGGTGAAGTGCGAGCCATTCGAAGGGTGATTCGCGAACGTGAGATTGACATCGTCCAGATCGGCGGCCTCGTGAATCCCCACGCCGCCATCGCGGGAAGACTCGAGGGAGTTGCCGTGGTTTGGCAACTGCTCGACACCCGCGCCCCAATGGTGATTCGCCGAATGATGATGCCTTTCGTCGTTCACCTTTCGGATGCGCTCATGACCACGGGCCGGACGGTCGCAACAGTCCACCCCGGGGCCGAGGCGCTCGCGGAGCGTCTGGTGGTCTTTTTCCCACCGGTCGACCCGACGGCCTTCGACCTAGCCGAGGTTGACCGCGCAGAGGCGCGTGCTGAATTCGGGTTCGGTCCTGACGATCTCGTCATTGGGACGGTCGGCAATCTCAATCCACAAAAGGGCCATGAGTACCTTCTCCGCGCTGCCGCGCAGGCGCGCGCAGTTCGGCCGAACGCTAGAGTTCTGATCGTCGGAGCTTCCCACGAGACTCACCGCGGCTATGAGCGCGACCTGCACACGCTGGCCGAAGAGCTCGGGTTCGTCGTTGGCAAAGATGTCACTTTTTCGGGGACGCTCGACGACGTACGTCCCGCGCTCGCTGCAATGGATGTCTTCGTCCTCTCGTCCGTGCCGCGTTCGGAGGGCGCGCCAACGGCGGTAGAAGAGGCGATGATGATGAAGCGCCCTGTGATCGCCGCCAATGTTGGAGCCGTCTCCGAACTTGTCGACGACGGCGTTACCGGCATGCTCGTGCCACCACTGGATTCAGCCGCCATATCCGACGCCATTGTGCGCACGGCCGACAATCCCCCACTCCGGGCGGCGATGGGTGCTCAGGCGCGGGAGCGCGCCATTGCTCTCTGCTCCGTGGAGGAGTGCGCTCGCATCCATCTCGAGGCGTACGATCGCGCGCTTAGCCACCGACGCGGCGGCTACCGAGGAACGAATAAGAGACGGTTTGCGCGGACCGGAGCGAAGCCGTGACATCACTGGACGATTCGTGAGCGTCGCGATTGTGACCGGCTCGAGCGGCCTGATCGGCTCCGAAGCCGCCCTCTATTTTGGCCGGCTTGGACTCGAGATCGTCGGCATCGACAACAACATGCGGGAGGTCTTCTTCGGACCGGACGGGTCGACGGCCGCGAGTAGGGTGCGTGTCGAGGCCGCCCTCGGAAGGGGCTACAGCCACCACGACCTCGACGTTCGCGATCGCGCCGGTATCGAAAAAATCTTCAACCATTACGGGCGAGCAATCGAGCTCGTCATACACACCGCTGCGCAACCCTCGCATGATTGGGCGGCGCGGGAGCCGTTTACAGACTTCGACATCAACGCGGTCGGGACGTTGAACGTTCTCGAAGCAACTCGGCTCAACGCTCCGGAAGCCGCGTTCGTCTTCACCTCGACGAACAAGGTCTACGGGGACAGGCCAAATTCTCTTCCCCTCGTCGAGCTCGAGACGCGGTGGGAGATCGAGCCGGGGCACACGTACTGGGACGGCATCCGGGAGGACATGTCGATCGACGATTGCCTCCACAGCCTCTTCGGTGCGTCGAAGGTCGCCGCGGACGTGTTTGTGCAGGAGTACGGACGCTACTTCGGCATGCGGACCGCATGTTTTCGCGGAGGTACGCTGACGGGCCCCCACCACTCCGCGGCGGAACTGCATGGCTTCCTCGCCTACGTCATGCGTTGCGTCATGACAGGCCGCCCGTACAAGGTCTTTGGCTACAAGGGCAAGCAGGTGAGGGATGCCATCCACAGCGAGGATCTCATCAGGGCGTTCTACGAGTTCTTTCAAGCGCCCCGGGTCGCGGAGATCTACAACATCGGAGGTGGGCGCTTCAGCAACGCCTCGGTGATCGAGGCGATTCGGCTGAGCGAGGAGATCGCAGGCGAGGAACTCGAGTGGACATACGGGGAGGCGAATCGCATCGGCGATCACATCTGGTGGATCGGCGATAACGGGCGCTTCGAATCCCACTATCCCGGCTGGACGCTCGAATATGACGTTCGGCGCATCCTCGAGGAGATTCACGAAGCAAACCGCGAACGCTGGCGACATCGGTCGCGGCTCGAGAAGGGCGCAACGGGGCCTTAGCGTCTCCTTCGGGAAACATGCTTATCCGTTCGCCAGCAGGGGTTAAAGGGATGTTTCGCAGGGTGCTCAGACGTTCCCGGGTACGGAAATCGTCGTCGTGACCGTCAGCGGTAGGCCAGTCGTCACGCCTTCAGCCTAGGTCGGCTGAAGAGGAAGGCGACAGCCCAGGAGGTCGTCACGCGGAAGCCGATTCTCGCGAACACACGCTTCCGGATCCCTGCGATCGGCCTCGTTCGAGAAGCGCGTAGAGGAACAACTCGTACTCGCTGAGAATCGTCTCTGCGGAGAGAATGGTCTCGGCGAACCTTTTGCCGCTTGCCCCGAGCTCCTTTGCGCACGCATCGCCAGTCTTGAGCGAGAGTATCGCGCGGCGAAAGGCAGTGGGGTCGGCGGGGGGAATGACAAGACCCGCTTCCGCAGACTCGATCTCGCGCGCCGTTTCACTGTCCTTAGAGGCCGCCGCGACGACCGGGCGTCCGGCCGCGAAGTAGGAGGTCAGCTTGGAGGGAAGTGACATGTCCCTGACGGAGGCACGCTGGTTGACAAGCAGGACATCAGCAGCTTGCATAGTCTCCTCCCAACGCCCCGGCCCCTGCAGCTCGATGAAGTCGAGATCGGTAAGCGCGAGCTCTCGGGCGCGCCGCTCGAGGCGCTTCCGCTCGTTCCCGTCGCCGGCGAGGACAATCCGGACACCAGCGCCACGCAAAAGGGCCGCGGTGTCCAGCAGGTTGTCAAGGCCCTGCTTGTGCCCCATGTTTCCACCATGCAGAGCTACGAACTCCTCCGGCCTCCAGCCGAGCCTGCGCCTTGTCTCAGGAGCCGTTTCCGACGGTTCGACTCGACGCGTCCAGTTCCTCAGCCGCTGGATCCTCTCCGGTGCTACTCCTCCCGCCTCGAGATAGCGTCTGAAGCCCTCCGCGATGATCCCGACGCGGCCCGCTCGACCAGCCAGCGCGAGCTCGGACCTCCGAACCAGCCCTGCGACACGCTTTCCGCCCGCTACACCGCTTTGCTCGGCGGCGAGCCCCATGAGATCTTGGAACACGAGGCCGTACGGCGCGCCGTAGAGCCGCGACGCGACGGCGGCGTGGGCTCCCCCCGCAAGGCTGGGGCAGGTTCCCAGGATGACGTGGGGTCGCCAGCGCGGCGGAAGGGCGGTCAAGCCCAAGCCGAACAGCGAGAGTTCGTAGGCCGCCCGATGTGCTGCCGACTGCGAGCGCGGAACGTAATGCCAGCGCCTGCGAACAGTGACCCCGGCACGAGTCTCGGTGGCGGCCAGTCGCTTCCTAGCGGACGACCTCCAGTCGGGATAGTGGGCGAAACCGGTGACGACCACCACGTCATGACCGGCCTCGCTGAGATATTCCGCGACGCCGGTCAGATAGGGGCCGCTTCCCGCTGCTTCCGGCCAGTAATACGAAGTCGTGACGAGCACGTTCAGGGCGCGCATCGTTCTCCGCAGTCCTCTTCCCTCGTTTGGACGGTCCTCGTAGAGGCGGACCGCAGCCGCATGTTTCTATCGACTCTAATCGCCGAGCATTCGTATTTCCAGCCACGCCTCGACGCACGGCGTCTCGGATGACCGGTCCGGTGGCTGCTCGCACTGAACGCCGCCTCTGCATCCTCTTCCACGAGTCCGCGATCCTCGGCGCAGGCGTGTCCATTCTCCGGGCCGTCGAACATCTTCGTCCCCATGGGTGGACGAGCAGCGGCTGGTTCCCGGGTCCCGGGCCGCTAGTGACCGAGAGTGCCGCCGTGCTCGATACGCGCGGCTACTCACCGAAACCGATTGCATTCAGCTCGCGCGGCTGGCGACGGGAGCCGGGGGTGGCGCAGCGGCTGAGACGCACGCCGGTCTACCTCGGCGCTTTCAAGAAATGGCTTCAGCAAACGGCGCCCGATGTCGTCCACGTCAACTCGCTCCTCATGCTCCCGGAGGCCACCGTTGCACGGAGACTCGGGCTTCCGATCGTGGTCCAGGTACACGAGATCCCGCGCGCGGGGCGCAAACGCGACCTCACGCTTCGGTGGGCGGGGGCGATCGCGGATGTTCTGATCGGTGTTTCAGGACCCGTGGCCTCGATGCTGGGCGGGCACGCAGGCCGCACTCCGGTAGAGCTGATCTACAACGGCGTTCCGAGCGCGGATTTGAGGACGCCGCCCGAGGACTCATTCGTCGTCGGCACGATCGGCCACGTGAGCCGAATGAAGGGAACCGACATCTTTCTTGAGGCGGCGGCGCTCGCGCTCATAGCGCGACCCGATCTTCGCTTCGAGCTCGTCGGACCGACTCGGCCTTGGGGGGACGAAGAATTCGAGGATCAGGTCGAGGCGCTGGCCGAGTCAGGAAGCCTGCGAGAAGCGGTGCAGATGCGCGGCCATCGCCCCGCGCGTGACGCCCTCACGCGGTGGAGCATCTTCGTACTCCCGTCGCGGCAGGAAGCCTTCCCCCTCAGCACTCTCGAAGCGATGGCGGCAGGAGTGCCCGTCATCGCAACCGATGTTGGCGGCATTCCGGAGCAAATCGTCCATCTCGAGCACGGTATTCTTGTCCCGCCAGAAGACGCTTCCGCGATCGCCGACTGGATCGAGCGCCTCCATGATGACCCCGATCTCCGAGAGCGCCTCGGCGCGGGCGGCCGAGAACGGGCGCGAACCGAATTCACGCTCAAAGCTCAGGCTGAAGCGCTGAACGGAGCGTACGAGGAGGCGCTGAGGGGCAAGAAATGACGAAATCCGAGCGTATCGAGCTGGAAACCCACAACCGCGCCCAGATCGAGTACTTCGAGCGCGCCGGGAAGCACGCGATGCAGCCGTCGTTTGCGCCGTACGTCCAGCGCCAGGTCGACCGACTCGTCCGCTACGGCAACCTCTCGCCGGGTGAACGCGTTTTGGACGTCGGCTGCGGAATGGGTCGATACACCTTCGCCCTCGCCGACCGCGGACTCGCCGTCGAAGGTCTCGACCTCTCGGAAGCTCTTCTCGAACGCTTTCGAGCGTTCGACAACGGACGCTACGCGATTCCGTTGCATTGCGGCGACGTCTTGAATCCGCCGCCCGAGCTGAACAAGCGCTTCGACGCGCTCATTGGCTTCTTCACGCTGCACCATCTTCACGATCTTCACGGCTGCTTCCGGTCGATGCGCGCGCTCACGAGGCCAGGGGGGCGGATCGTGTTTCTCGAGCCCAATCCGCTCAACCTCCTCTACTACTTGCAAATGCTGGTTGTCCCCGGCATGAGCTGGAAGGGGGACAAGGGCATCGTCAACATGCGTCCGCCGAACGTTTTCCGTGCAATGGAGGGCGCGGGGCTCGAGAGCCTATCTCTCCACCGCTTCGGATTCTTTCCACCCCTCGTGACGAACCGCTCTTGGGGCCCGCGGCTCGAGAGTGTCTTCGAGGGGGTCCACGTGTGGAACCGCTTCCTGCCCTTCCAGCTCTTTCGTGGTGATGTTCCGGCAGGACCGGTTCCGACCCACTCAGCGTCGGATACGCCTTGAACGCCGCATATGCAGCCCTAGAATGTGAACTCTGCGGTAAAGGGAGAGGCAGAATCCAGGGAACGCCACGCGGCAAATCACCCTGGTTTGCACCGACCGGGATCTGAGGTCCATTTCGCGGTGGTTAGTCCGCTCGTTTCCGTCGTTATCCCCGTCCATAACGAAGAGGACGGCTTACGCGAGCTCGGGCGGCGGCTCGGCGAGAGCCTCGCCGGCCTTGACGACGGATACGAGGTCGTTTACGTCGACGACGGGTCGACTGATCGCTCCGCGGAGATGATCGAGTCCTGGGCAGCCGACGACGATCGCACCGTCCTCATCCAATTGTCGCGCAACTTCGGGATGGAGATCGCCATGACGGCGGGGCTCGACCA
>Ga0126313_10000719_pt1 | contig 16214 bp, 15 predicted proteins | sample Plot105A_FD_89954 | JGI IMG/M metagenome (GOLD analysis project Ga0126313, IMG submission 89954) | Serpentine soil microbial communities from UC McLaughlin Reserve, CA, USA - Plot105A | ecosystem: Environmental > Terrestrial > Soil > Grasslands | place: USA: UC McLaughlin Reserve, Lake County...
GGCGGCCGAGGCGACCCGGCGGCAGATGATCGCCGCCGTCTCCCATGATCTGCGCACGCCGCTCGCCTCGCTGCGGCTGCTGGTCGAGGCGGTCGACGACGAGATCGTCGACGAGGAGACCCGACGTCGTTACCTGGCGACGATGCGGGTCAACGTCAACTCGCTGAGCACCCTGATCGACGACCTCTTCGAGCTCTCGCGGATCGAGGCCGGCGACATCGAGTGGTCGATCCGCCAGGTCGAGCTGGGGATGCTGGTCGACGAGACCGTTGCGGCGATGCAGCCGGAGGCCGGCGCCAAGGGCGTCGAGATCCGCACCCAGCTGAGCGAGCGGGAGCTGCGCGCCCAGGCCGACCCGGAGAAGGTCCAGCGCGTGCTGTTCAACCTGATCCGCAACGCGATCCGCCACACCCCCGCCGACGGCACCGTCACCGTGCGGGCGACGGGCGGCAGGGGGGAGGTCGAGATCGAGGTCGCCGACACCGGCGACGGGATCCCGGCCGCCGAGCGCGACCGCGTCTTCGACGCCTTCTTCCGCGGCGGCGAGGACGCCGCGCGCGGCTCCGACGGCGCCGGCCTCGGCCTCGCCGTCTCCCGCGCGATCGTCGAGCGCCACGGCGGCCGCATCTGGCTGGCGCCGGCGGCGGGGGGAACGAGCGTCCGCTTCAGCCTGCCGCGATAGCCGCGGATCGCCACCCCGGGCGTATGATCAGCAACATCTGATGAAATGCCGTGGGGCGCGGGCGGGAGCGGTCTAGTCCTAGGAGGATCGATATGAAGGGGAGGCGCATCTCAGCAGCCCTCTGCGTGCTGGCTCTCTGTCTGCTGTTCGCGAGTCCGGCCCTGGCGATCAAGTACGTCGCGCTCGGGGACTCTTACTCGTCGGGTACGGGGACGCGGGCGTTCTACGAATCGACCTGCCAGCGGTCGGTCTACGCGTACCCGTACCTGTTGCACAACGCCCATCCAGAATGGACGTTCGTCAACGCCACCTGCGCGGGGGCGAAGACCGGTGATGTGATCAACACCCAGGTCACCAGCGTGACCTCGGACACCAGCTGGGTCACGTACACGATCGGCGGCAACGACGCCGGCTTCTCGAGCGTGATCACCACCTGCGCGCAGCCGTCGTGGGCGTCGAACTGCGACGGGGCGATCAACACCGCCCAGTCCTACATCGCGAACACCCTGCCGGGCCGGCTCGACCTGGTCAACAACGCGATCAAGTCACGGGCGCCGAGCGCGAAAGTGGTCGTCCTCGACTACCCGCGCCTGTTCAACGGCACCGATTGCAACGCGCTCACCTGGTTCAGCAGCAGCGAGGAGACGCGGCTCAACCAGACGGCCGACCAGCTGAAGAACGCGGTCGCCGCGGCGGCGTCGCGAGCGGGAGCGAACTTCGTCTTCCGCGACGTGATCCCGTCCTTCATCGGTCACGCCGTCTGTGACGGCGGTGGCGGCTCCTCGACCGAGTGGATCAACGGCCTCTCCAACCCGACGGGCGAAAGCTACCACCCGAAGGTCACCGGTCACGCCAGTGGTTACTACCCGGTGGTGAAAGGGGTCACGGGCTGATCTGAATCACCTGATAACCGTGTTGCCGAGGCCGCGAGAACCCATCTTAAAGCCGGGTCTCTTGCGGTCTCGGCGTTTGGGCCCGTCGACGGGATCTTTTCGGGACTCCTGAAACTCCGCAACGTGCAGGGGCGTCTGTGGCCACTTGAGCTAAACGTTATGGAGTATTCAGACGAAATTTGGCTCTCGCCCTTGAGCGCAACTGCAAAACGGCCCGAGCCTTTCTTCGCGATAGCCATCCGGCCTTATCGCCTCCCGTTGGGGATCAGCCAGGAAGAATGGGAGGTCGACGACCCGGACGCCTACGTGCTGCGAGGGGCTGAGGCTGGCCTGGAGCAGGCCGAGACTGGACCGTGATCGCCAAACGGCAAGACGACCGGCGGTGTTTCGGCGTAGTGCGCGGCAGGCGTAAGGGGTAGCACCCAAGCGGTTACCGCAAGGGCCAGTCAGTGACCACGATGCCCGCTTGGAATGCTCACCCTAGGTGCGTTTCAAACGGTTCCAGACGTAACCCCGAGCGACCCAGCGGCTGTAGCGCGGCCGTCGAAGTTGATGCCGTTGCTCTTCGCGAAGCTTGCGGATCAACGCCAGTCCCTCCCCCTCCAACTGCCTGACCCGCTCTCGGCTGATCCCGAGTTCTTCGCCGATCTCCTTCTGGCGCGCCCGCTCGCCCATCATCCCCGAGCGCATTCTCAAGATGTGGGCAACTCGATCGTCGATCACATCTAGCTCGCACTCTCCAAAGGTGTCGAGCGTCACTGGTGGCAGCGGCGGGTGGTCCATCTAGGGCGGCGGCCGGTGAGGTCACTCACGGGTCTTTAAGTTAAGTCGCCCAGCGATCTCCCTGAGGCCATAAGAGGTGCCATCGCGGAGGCCAACTCGAAGTTCAAGGACCAAAGCGTGCCCTCTCCTCCAATGCCCCCAACGCATGCTCGTAGAACCAAATCATCCCGCGGCCGATGGGGACAGTGTGTTTCCTGACCCGTTTCGATCTGATGGACGATGCGCCTGCATACGAGCGCTCCCTACTGGGCATAGGAAGGACTCGCGGTTGACGACGAGTAGAGCGCCGTTTCCCTGGGCCGGCTCTTCCAGGGCCTGAGGCGCCCTACGCATCCTCAACATCCGATACTTGGTCCGGAGCCTCGAAAGTCGCAATCCCGACGTCATCGTTACGGCCTTACGGGGATCCCGCTCAACCTGCTCTTGGACCTGAGCCTCGACCTCTGCCACATCAGAAAAAGCTTTGTGGAGAATTTTGGCGATCCTTTTCCGGCCTCTGCTGTCGACCCGCACCGGGATCCAGCCGATCGCGTCGTCAGGGTCAAGCCGCTCAGGGTCGGCAGCCGCCACAGAGGCCCCGATTTGATCAAGGAATGACCTGAGAGCGATTGCCTTGACATTGGCGGTCATGATCTTCGGCAACATCTTCTGCCAATCGGGGTGACCGATCGCCGCTTCTGTTTTTAATCTTGTACACATGTTCCACCGCGCCGCGTCGCGGTATTTCTTCGAAGAGCTCGATTAGCTGGCATTCCCCGTAGAGGACCGTGGACATGTGGTAGCTAACCAAGTTGAGTGAGTGGCCGGTCTTCTCCGATATCCGTTTCGGGCTGTGCGGGCCGTCCTCAGTGAGAATGTTGAGGATCTGGACGCGGACCGGATGGCGGGCGGCCTTTACGCGACGCTGGTCGATCGTCTCCTTCCCTCGATTGAGGGCGGACGTTGAACCGTCGCCCTTTGGCGACCCCTCCGAGTTGGCGCCACCAGCGCCTTTGCTCGCGGCTAATCCATAGCTCTCACCCTCCCTGTCCACTGGAGCATCTTTGACGGCCTGTCGCTTCCGGTCAAAGACAGCCAACGGTATGAACTAACCCAATTGACCAATAGCCCACATCCCAGACCTGAGTAGTTCATCGACAGATGGTCGAGTGCGGCATCCGGCCTTAAGACTGAAGTGTCCCTCAAATGTGGGATTGGAGCGAGTCCAGGGGAGCGACTGAATGTCCGGCCCGCCGCCGTTCGCCTCCGATAGACAGGTGAAGAAGATCCCGGCGCGGCAGCTATGACCAGCCTGACCGCCAGTGGGTTTGAAGCCGTGCGCCGGCTGACACTCGAACATAGTTCAGCCGTGTAGATGGTGGGCCCGCCGACGCCCAGTATGCGGGCGCGACGGACCCACCGCACCGGCTATTACGCCGTCTTCCGAATGTGGATCTGCAGCTGGCCCACACCCGCGTTAGCGGTGAGCTTCATCGCACCACCTCCCTCCGAGCCGCAGCACGCTTACGGGAGGAGCCCGGTGCTACGGCAGAAGCCGAGCCCCTAGGCCCAGCTTCGCCCAAAGTACTTGCCTACAGTCCAGAGGCTGGTATGAAAGACATAGGGCGCAACCGGCCTGATTGCTTGAATCGACTGCTCGGAATGGCAAGCGACCAAGGAGACCCGGGCGAATGAAGAGGGACGAAGAGGGCATCCGCCCCAGTGAGGTAGCCAACCTGGTTAACCACGAACTGGTGGTTGCCGCGGGCCATCCAACTCGCGTCAAGGCGCTCGGCATTCTTAAGGAGGCCGATGCCAGCGCTGGAGAGATCGCGAAGAGAATCGGCCGGACGGCCAAGCATGTGAAATACCACCTCGACCAACTTCAGAAGGTGGATCTCGTCGAGATCGTCGAGGAGCGCTCGGTTTATGGGGGGCGCGTGCGGGAGAAGGTTTTTCGGCGAAAGAATCGACCTTTTATGGATCAAGAGAAATGGCTCATGGCAAGCGAAGACGAACAAATCGGGATCACGGCCCAGACCCTGGAGCTAGTCAGTGCGGACGTGACGGAGGCTCTACTTGCGAATACGGTCAACTGGCCGGGGGGACCTGACGCCGAGATCTTCGATCCGAACCACATCAGTCGAATGCCGCTCGCGCTTGATCGCCAGGGGTGGAACGAGATCGTCGACCTCCTCAAGGCGACCATGCTTCAGGCGATTACGATCAACGAGCAGGCTGCCGAACGCGGTGTCGAAAGTGGGGAGGAGTTGATCCGTGCCCAGCTTGCCATTCTGCAGTTCAGGGTCCCGAAAAACGCCTAGACCCAAAGCTGTAGCCCTACCGCCACTCCCTGACGCCATGTCGATGCGACGGCCACCTGGGACGTAGCATCTTCCCTTTAAGCAGGAAAAAGACTGTCGAGCAGGGCCTCGCCGCCTAGGCTCGCTTTGTCGACCCAGCCGAACGTCTCACGCCCCCGCGCCCGGACTTCGACCCGGTCCCCGGACTCTTTCAGCAGACCATCCGCAGTTTGGCGAAGGGGCTTGGGGTCCCTTCTCCCTACATTCATACCCTCGAGGACATTTTCGAGAGGAAGAGGAAGCGGCACCGACGGCACCGCTGAGTTTCGGCTCAGAAGCGTGACTGGGTTTCGTCGATGCGCCAGCCGAGCGTTTTCTCGTCGCGGGTGGCGCAGAGGATGCGGCGGCCGTCGGTGCGGACGTTGACGAGGCCGTAGACCAGGCCGGCGACGCGCCTGGTGCCGTCCACCTGGTCGATCTTGACGCTTCGGGCGAGCTCGGTGGAGAAGATCAGCGGCGAGATCAGTTCGTCGCCGCGCATCTGCTGGTAGCCGCTGATCGCGCTGGCGGCGATGATCGACGGGCGCGGGTGGTCGTATCCCTCGTTGTCGCCGGAGGAGAAGACCGTCACCGCCGGGCTCATCGCTTCGAGGAAGGCGAAGGAGACGTCCTGGGCGCCGTGGTGGCAGGCCTTGCCGACGTCGCAGAGGAACTCCTCGCGCCGGCCGGAGTAGTCGGAGAGGAGGGCTTCCTGGCTGAGACGGTTGAGGTCGCCCGTCAGCAGGACCCGGCAGGCGCCGAAGCGCAGCGCCAGCAGGAGGCTGTTGCCGTTGGTGTTTTTCGAGTCCGTGGCGCTGTAGCGGCGCACCGCCGGCTTGCCTTCGGCCTCGAACTTGACCGGGGCGAGGACTTTGATCTCCGGCTCGCCCGCGGTACCCGGCTCGAACCCGGGTACGTACCCGTCGGCGTTCGAGAGCCGCTTGATCGTGGTCGGGTGGTTGTCGGTCCAGCGGGCGCTGACGGCGGCCCGCAGGAAGTCGCTCCATTCGCCGGTCAGGGCCGGGTCGGCCCCGGGCTCGAGCGCGGCCGCGACCTCGCCGCGGTCGCCGACCAGCTGGGTGAAGAAATTCTCGCCGTCGACGGGGGCATAGGGGCCGAGGGTGGCCCCTTTCTCACCCTCCCACCAGCCGACGCCGGCGTGGTAGAGGGCTTTGACGCGGACGTCCTCGCAGTCGAGCTCGTTGCTGGCGTCGACCTCGAGCAGGTCGGTGAGGCCGCCGTAGTGATCGGAATCGCAGTGGCTGGCGACCATCGCGTCGATCACGATCCGGTCTTCGGCGTAGTCCTCGAAGAACTTCCAGTCGATGAAGTCGGCCGCGTTCTTGCCGGTGCCCTGCCTGCCGCGGCGCTGGCCGCCGTCGACCATCAGGTGGCGCCCGTTCGGGGTCTTGACGAGGATCCCGTCGCCCTGTTCGACGTCGATGAAGTAGATCTCGAGCAGGGGCTGGCCGCCGAGGCTCGCTTTATCGACCCAGCCGAAGGTTTCGCGCCCCCGCGCCCGGACTTCGACCCGGTCTCCGGACTCTTTCAGCACCTCCACCCGGTCGCCCCAGAGCAGCTCGAGCGAGTGCTTCCTCCCGGTCGGTTCGAGGTAGAGGGGGGCGGTTACGGCGCTGACATGGTCGATCGTCATCGGGTCTCCTATTCGCCGGGGGACGTTTCGGTTTCTTCCGTCACTTCTTCCGTGGTGCTGGACGTTTCGCCCGTCTCCGTTTCTCCGCCGTCTTTCGTATCCAGATCGTTGGAGTCATCCGACAGCGTGAACGGGTTGAAGGTCGCGATCACGGACATCGGTGCTTCCGCCGTCATCGTGCAGGTGGGTTCTTCGCTGTTGCAGGAGCCCGAAAACCCGCCGAATTCCGTGCCCCTGGTGAATCCGGCGACAAGGGTCACGGTCTCCCCGGCGGACACCTCGCAGGGCACTTCGTCGCATTCGATGCCTTCGATCTCGACCGTGCCCCTGCCCTCGCCGGTGACCGTGATCTCGAGGGGGAAGGGACCCTCGTCCGGGATCTCGTCGGTTATCGGCGTCGCGTCGCCGTTGGTATCCGGTTCGTCGCTGGAATCTCCTCCCGGCTGTCCGTTGTCGGTGTTGCTGGCATCCGTCGCGGCGATGGTCTCCCCGCCGCCGGAGCCGCCGCCGAGTGCCATCCCGGCCGCGACGCCGCCGCCGAAGAGGGCCAGGAACGCCGCCGCCAGCAGCGCCAGTCGCAGGGGTGCGGTCTGCCCGCTTCCCTGCCGGGGACGCACCAAGTCTTTCTCGCGCAGCATCTGGCGCACCCGGTCGCAGAGCACCTGCATGTTCCGCTCGGTCGCCGCCAGGCCGCGACGGTCGCCGATCCGCTCGCGGATTTCGCGCGCCTGTTGCAGATTGCGGTCGGCCGCCTCGACGTCGCCGGCGGCGAGGCGCAGGGTGCCGAGCTCGTGCCTCGCCCAGCCGATCGCCTCCTGATCGCCCAGTTGCTCGGCGGCCCGCAGCGCGCCGCGGAGCGTCTTCAGCAGATCGGCCCAGCGTTTCAGCAACATCAGCAGGGACGTCAGCGCCCGCGCCATCTGCAGCGACTTCTTGTGCTGTTTCTTGCGGTCGAGCCGCTCGAGGCAGTCGAGCAGGGCGCCGACCTCGAGGCTGAGCTGGGTGGGATCCAGCGCCTGCCCCTCACCGATGCCCTTGCCCAGCGCGACGGCGCGTTCGATCTTCGCCGTCGACCCCGAGGCTTCCTCGACTTCGGCGGCGAAGGCGGGACCCGTCTCGGCTTTCGCCGAGGCCGGCTCGTCGAGGGCCTGTCGCAGCGGCTCGGCCTCGTCGACCCCTTTGGTGCCGCCGCCTTGCTCGATCAGGGTGCCGGCTGAGCTGCCGACCGCGAGCGTGAACCCGCCGACCTCGACCCGATCGTCCATCTGCCGAGTCTCGCCCGGCGAGGCCTATGGAGCAAACACTCCTGAGTTCTCTAAGCGCTGAAGACGGGGCCCCGGGGCGCTGGTGCAGAATCAGGTCGATGATCGACGCCGTCACCTTCGACTTCTGGAACACGATCGCCCGGGTCCCGACCGGCGCGATGAGCGAAGCGCGGAAGCGGGCGGTCGCCGCCGCCTGCGAGAGCCACGACGTGCGGGTCGAGGCGGAGCTGCTGACCGCGAGCCTGGAGGAGGTCGGCCTAAGCTGGGAGCGCTCCTGGGCCGCCGGTCACCACCTGCACCCGCGTGAGGCGGCCGAGTCGCTGGTCCGGGCGCTCGGGGTCGAGGGGGCCGCGCGGGAGATGGTCGCCGAGGCGTTCCTCGGGGCCGGCCGGGAAGTGGACCTGGAGCTGGCTCCCGACATCGCCTCCAGCATCGAGGCGCTGCGGGGGCGGGAGATCCGGCTCGGGATCGTCTGCGACGTCGGCTTCAGCGGTGGCGAGCTGCTGCGCGAGCTTCTGGAGCGGGAGGGCCTGCTCGGCCACTTCTCCGGCTGGGCCTTCTCCGACGAGGTCGGCCACTACAAGCCGGCGCCGCAGATCTTCGAAGCGGCGCTGGGATCGCTGGGCGCGGAGGCGGCGCGCGCGCTGCACGTCGGCGACCTGCGCCGCACTGACGTCGCCGGCGCCGCCGCCCACGGGATGCGGACCGCGCGCTACCGGGGGATGAACGACGAGGGCGATGCCGACTCCGGCCCGGAGGCCGAGTTCGTCCTCGACAGCCACCTGGAGGTGCTCGATGTCATCGACGTTCTCGCTCGAGACTGAGCGGCTGCTGCTGCGCGTCGCCGAGCCGGGCGACGTCGAGGGGTTCGTCCGGCTCCACGACGACGCGCTCGTCGCCCGCTACATGGGCGTGCGCGACCGCGAGTGGTACGAGTGGCGGCTCGGGGTCAGCGCCGAGGAATGGGCCGGCGATGCTGCGCTGGGGCGCCGAGCGGCTCGAGGTCCCCTACTTCACGCGATGATCCGGCCGGACAACGTCGTCTCGATCGCCGTCGCGAGCGCCTCGGGATGAGCCCGCTGCGCGCCGACGCGGTCACGATCTACGCGATAGACCGCGAGACAGCGTAGGCCGCCATCCCCTTCGGCGCGCCCTTGGCGCTGAAGCGGCGCTTCCTCGCCTCGGCGGCGCCGGGCGGAAGCTGCTCCAGCGCCGGACCGGAGACGAGGATCTCGCCAGGCTTGGCGGCCTCGGCGAGGCGGGCGGCGACGTTGACGTCGACGCCGAAGTAGTCGCCGCCGAGCTTGCGGGGACGGCCGATGTGGATCCCGGTGCGCAGCCGCGGCCGGTAGCCGTCGACCTCGATCGGCGCCACCCGCTCGCTCGCGGCGAAGGCCGTTTCGACCGCGCTCGGCGCGTCCCAGAAGGCGGCCATCAGCCCGTCGCCGAGCCGCTTCACCACCTCGCCCTGGCGCTCGAGCACCGGCGGCTCGATCGCCTCGGAGACCTCGCGCAGCAGCCGCACGGCCGAGCGGTCGCCGGCCTCCAGCGCCCAGCTGGAGAAGCCGACCAGGTCGGTGAAGAGGATCGCCACGTCGACCTTGCCGCGGCCGCGGTCCTGGGACTCGGCCAGCCGCTGCCAGGCCTGCAGCGCGGTCAGACCGAGCTCGCCGGCGAAACCGGGCTCGGCGCCCCGCAGCGCGACCAGCTGCCGGGCGGCGCGGTCGGCGGGACGACCGCGAGCGGTGGAGAGGTGGTCGATCCGCTCGTCGTCCCCAAGCGCGCGCTCCCGCGTCCGCCGCACCCACGCGACCACTTTCGGGCTGCGGTTGAAGCGCTGGGCGGCGGCGGCGAAGCGGCGGCTGGGCGTCTCGCTCATCGCGCGGAGACTGCCACAGCTCAGCGCCCCTTCAGCAGGCGGCCGACGGCCTCCATCATCTCCTCGGTCTTCTCTTCGCGGGCCTCGGCGGTCTCGGCGCCGACGACGCAGTGGCGGGTGTGTTCGTCGAGCAGGGCGAGGGCTACCTTGTCGATCGCCGCCTGGGCGGCGGAGATCTGGGTGAGGATGTCGATGCAGTAGCGCTCCTCCTCGACCATCCGTTCGATGCCGCCAATCTGGCCGCTGATCCGCCGCAGCCGGTTCTTGACCTTCTCCTTGTTGTCGATGTAGCCGGGGTCCTTTTCGGTCTCTTTCATATGAGGAGTATACCCCCTCTGGGTATGTGCTACGGTTCCCGACATGGATACCCCCCGCCCGTATCGGAGGATCGCTCTCTTCGCTCTCGGCCTGGTGGTCGTCTTCGCCGCCGCCGCGGCGCTCGGCTCCGCCTTCGAGCCGGCCGTGACGGAGGGTGATGGATCGGAAAAGACGATGGACGCGCACGCGATGGAGGCGACCGCGCACGGGTCCGCGGAGCACGAACCTGCCGGGCTCGGGATCTCCGCCGACGGCTACACGTTGCGGGTGAGCCGGAGCCAGTTTCAGCTGGGAGAGAGGGGGGAGCTGCGCTTCACGGTCGAGGACCCCGATGGGGAGCCCGTCTCCGAGCTCGACGAGCTGCACGAGCGACGCATGCACCTGATCGTGGTCCGCCGCGACGGCACCGAGTTCCGCCACCTGCATCCCGAGATGGACTCGGCCGGGATCTGGACCGTGCCGGTCAAGTTCGGCGCGGCCGGCGTCTACCGCGCCTTCGCCGACTTCTCGGTCGACGGCGAGCAGCGGACCCTGGCCGGCGACCTGTTCGTCTCCGGCGGGAACTTCGAGGCGCGGCCGTTCCCGGCTCACCGGCCGGTCGTCGAGACCGGTGGCTACGGGGTCCGCCTCGACGCCGACGGCGCGCTCGCCGGTGAGCCCGCGTCGCTCTCCTTCACGGTCAGCAGGGACGAGAAGCCGGTCGAAGACCTCGCGCCGTATCTGGGCGCCAAGGGGCACCTGGTTGCCCTGCGCGAAGGCGACCTCGCCTTCCTCCACGTCCACCCCGAGGAGGACCACGAGTTGGCGGCCGACGAGATCGAGTTCGCGGCCACCTTCCCGAGCGCCGGCCGCTACCGCCTCTACCTGCAGTTCCGCCACGATGGCGTGGTGCGGACCGCTGAATTTACGGTGGTGGCGCGATGAGCAGGCTGGACCTCCCGGTCGAGGGAATGACCTGCTCCTCCTGCGCCGGTCGCATCGAGAAGAGCCTGAACCAGCTCGAGGGGGTCGAGGCGACGGTCAACTTCGCGACCGAGCGGGCGACCGTCGAGTTCGACCCCGGGCGGGTCGACCCCGAGGATCTGGTCGGGGCGGTCGCGAACCTCGGCTACACCGCCTCGCTTCCATCCGAGGACGGGGAGGAGGAGCCGTCGGAGGTCGACCCCACTGCGGACCTGCGCCGGCGGCTGATCGCCGCCGCGGTCCTCTCGCTGCCGGTGCTGCTCATGGCCATGATCGAGCCGCTGCAGTTCGAAAACTGGCAGTGGCTTTCGCTGCAGCTGGCGACCCCGGTGGTGCTGTGGGCGGGGTGGCCCTTCCACAAGGCGGCCTGGCAGAACCTGCGCCACGGCGCGGCGACGATGGACACCCTGATCTCGGTCGGGACCCTCGCCGCGCTCGGCTGGTCGCTGTACGCGCTCTTCCTCGGCGACGCCGGGATGAACGGGATGAAGATGCCGTTCGAGCTGGTCAGCGAGCGCGGCGCCGGCGCCGACGAGATCTACCTCGAGGTGGCTGCGGTGGTCACCACCTTCATTCTCGCCGGCCGCTACTTCGAGGCGCGCGCGAAGCGCCGCGCTGGGGCGGCGCTGGAGGCGCTGCTCGACCTCGGCGCCAAGGACGTGACCGTGCTCGACACCGACGGCAGCGAGCGGCGCGTCGCGGTCGAGGAGCTCGCCGTCGGCGATCGCTTCGTCGTCCGGCCGGGGGAGAAGGTCGCGACCGACGGCGTCGTCGAGAGCGGCTCCTCGGCGGTGGACCAGTCGCTGGTCACCGGCGAGTCGGTGCCGGTCGAAGTCGGGCCGGGGGAGGAGGTGGTCGGCGCGACGATCAACGTCGGCGGGCGCCTCGTAGTCCGCGCCACCCGCGTCGGCGAGGACACGGCGCTGGCCCAGATCGCCCGCCTCGTCACCGGGGCGCAGTCGGGCAAGGCGCCGGTGCAGCGCCTCGCCGATCGGATCAGCGCCGTCTTCGTCCCGGTCGTGATCGCCCTCGCCGTCGCCACCCTCGGCTTCTGGCTCGGCAACGGCGCCGGCGTCAACTTCGCCTTCACCGCCGCGGTCGCGGTGCTGATCATCGCCTGCCCCTGCGCACTGGGTCTGGCGACGCCGACGGCTCTGCTGGTCGGGACCGGCCGCGGCGCCCAGCTGGGGCTGCTGATCAAGGGACCGGAGGTGCTGGAGTCGACCCAGGCGATCGACACCGTCGTCCTCGACAAGACGGGGACGGTGACCAGCGGCGAGATGTCGGTGGTCGCGGTGCACGCGGCGCCGGGGATCGACGAGCGCGAGGTGCTGCGCCTCGCCGGCGCGGTCGAGGACGCCTCCGAGCACCCTATCGCCGCCGCGATTGCGAGGCGGGCGAAGGAGGAGTTCGTGCTCCTGCCCGCGGTCGAGGAGTTCGCGAGCGAAGCGGGCGTCGGGGTTCGCGGGGTCGTCGGCGACCATACGGTCGTCGTCGGGCGTGCATCGGACGAGTCGCTGTCGACTTTGTGGCCTATAGGGCAACAAACTCGACAGGCGTTGCCTCCGCAGCTGGAGGCGGCGCGCGGCGCGGCCGAAGTGCTCGGTCAGACGGCGATCGCGGTGGGGTGGGATGGGGAGCTACGCGGTCTTGTCGTCGTGGCCGACACGGTGAAGCCGTCGAGTGCCGAAGCGATCGCCGCGCTCCGCGAGCTCGACCTGCGGCCGGTGCTGCTGACCGGCGACAACGAGGCGACGGCGCGAGCCGTCGCGGTCGAGGTCGGGATCGACGAGGTGATCGCAGAGGTGCTGCCGGCCGAGAAGGCAGCGACGGTCGAACGCCTCCAGGCCGAAGGCCGGACCGTGGCGATGGTCGGCGACGGCGTCAACGACGCGCCGGCCCTGGCCCAGGCCGACCTCGGCCTGGCGATCGGCACCGGCACCGACGTCGCGATCGAGGCTTCTGACATCACCCTGATCTCCGGCGACCCCCGCGCCGTCGGCGACGCGATCCGCCTCTCCCGCCGCACCCTGGCGACGATCAAGGGCAACCTCTTCTGGGCCTTCGCCTACAACGTAGCCGCCCTGCCTCTCGCCGCCGCCGGCTTCCTCAACCCCCTGATCGCCGGCGCCGCGATGGCCCTCTCGAGCGTCTTCGTGGTGACGAACTCGCTGCGGCTGCGGGGCTTCAGTCCGCGGCGTTAGCGGCCGGACCGACCCGCGCGCGCAATTCGTCGGCGGCGACGTAGGTGATGTTTCGCGAGCGGCCGCGCTGCTTGACCAGGCCGGCGTCGAGCAGCCGGCGGAAGTCGGCGCTGGCGGTGGCGGGGGAGACCTCGGCCTCCTCGCGGTAGCGGCCGCGGTCGGTGCCGCCGAGCAGGCTCTGCTCCAACGCGATCACGATCCGGTCCGGCCAGCCGCGAGCCTCGGCCAGCTCCTCCAGTCGCTGCCAGCGGAGGGCCGCCTGTTCCACCTGCGCCAGGCGCCGGCGGGCCTGCGCGATGTGGGCGTCGAGGCAGAAGGAGACCCACCCCGAGGCGTCGCGGCGCGGCTGGTAGGTCTCGCGTAGGGCGGCGTAGTAATCCTGGGTGTGGCTGCCGAGGTACTCCTCGATCGAGAAGAGGTCGGGGGAGGCGAGGCCACCGCGGGCGAGGACGAGCGACTGCACGATCCGGGCGATGCGGCCGTTTCCGTCGCGGAAGGGATGCACCGAGATCACGTTCAGGTGCGCCAGTGCGGCCCTGACGAAGACGTTTCCCTCGGGATCGTCCTCCGCGAGCCAGGCCACGACCTCGTCCATCAGACCCGGCACCTCCTCGGCGTCGGGCCCGCGGTACTCGAGCGATCCGTCGGCGCCGGTGACGCCGATCGGGCCGGGTCTCCACAAACCCGGGTCCTTGTCCCGCTGGAAGTGGCAGACGTCGAAGTGGAGGTCGAGGATGACGCGGTCGAGCCAGCGGAACGAGGGGTCGACGGCCATCGTGCCGACGTGATCCATCGCCCGGGAGTAGCAGGCGACGGCCTGGCGGTCCTCGTTGCCCGGTTCCGCGGTCAGGCGACCGCTGGTCAGGGCCAGCGCTTCCTCGGGGGAGACGCTGAAGCCCTCGATCGAGGTCGAGCTTTCGGCTGAGCTGGCGCGCACCTGTCGTCGCAGCGACCCCATCCAGCGGCTGCGGGTCTGCGCCTCGTACCCAAGGGCCTTCCGCAACTCTTCGAGTTCGGCGAGCTTCTCACTCAGTGGTGGCGCCAGAGGCGGCGTCTGGAAGAGCATCCACTCAGTTTAGACGATTAAACGAATATTCGTCTAAACGTAAATAGAGATAAAGTGAACTACGGGCGACGCGGTCGCCGGCGGGCGACCGCGTCGTACCCGGCTCATCGCTCTCAGGCCCGCTTCCGCCCGACGGTCAGTAGGTACTCCATGCCGAAGTGGGCGTCCTCGTCGCTGCCCTGGTTCCACTCGGCGCAGAACTCGCTCAGGGTCTGGTCGAACTCCTCGGCGCGGCCGTTTTTCTCGGCGTTGGCGCGGGCGGCGATCGTCGGCCCGTACCGCTGCTTGAAGTGCTCGCCGTAATCGTCGGGACGCTCGAAGGCGCTCACCTCGAGCACGCCTTTCTCGACCGTCTCCAGCTCGACCCCGTCACCGAGCAGGCCGCGCAGGTGCTCCTCGCCACCCCACAGCGGCGGCGGCTGCGCGCCCTCTGGCGGTGGCGGCATGAACTGGCCCATGGCCCGGAAGAGAGCGCCGATCATCCCCTCCGGGGTCCAGCTGAGCAGGCCGATCTTGCCGCCGGGCTTGCAGACCCGGACCAGCTCGGTCGCGGCCTTCTCGTGGAACGGCGCGAACATCACCCCGATCGAGGAGATGACGACGTCGAACCTGTCGTCCTCGAAGGGAAGCTCGTGGGCGTCGGCCTCGACCCACTCGAGCTCGACCCCCTCGGCCTCGGCACGGGCACGGCCGGCGTCGAAGAGCTCAGGGGTGAGGTCGCTGGCGACGACGTCGGCGCCGGTCTTGGCGGCGATGATCGAGGCGTTGCCGGTGCCGGCTGCTACGTCGAGCACGCGGTCGCCGGGGCCGATGCCGGTCGCCTCGACCAGGCGCGGGCCGAGCGGGAGGAGGAAGGTCTCGACCATCGACGGGTAATCGCCGGAGGCCCACATCTTGCGATGTTTCTGCCTCAGCTCGGGGCTGGGAGTCTGGGTGTCGCTGTTGGGGGTCACTGCTGAATCTCCTTTGGATCGGTTGATGACCCGTTTCTACGCTCGCCCGCTCTGCCTATCAACTTCAAGATCTGCAGTTAGGCGACTACACTCGCCCGCAGAGCCAATGCCGGAGAGCTATGGACAGTTCTGTCCCGTCGCCCAGGCGGCGGAGGTGCTCACCGAGCGCTGGACCCTGCTGGTCCTGCGCGAGCTGCTGATGGGCAGCAGCCGCTTCAACGAGATCCAGCGTGGGGTGCCGCGAATGTCGTCCTCGCTGCTGAGCAAACGCCTGCGCGAGCTGGAGCGCTCGGAGCTGCTGACCCGCGAGCCGCTGCAGGGCGAACGCGGCTACGCCTACCGGCTGACCCCGGCAGGTGAGGCGCTGGGGCCGCTGGTCGTCTCGCTCGGGACCTGGAGCCGCGACCACCTGAAGCGCGAGATCAGCGCCGAGCAGGCCGATCCGGCGCTGTTGATGTGGGACCTGCGGCGCAGCGTACGCCTCGACCGCCTGCCGCAGGACCAGCTGGTCGTCTTCTTCCGCTTCCGCGACGCCGAGGAGGGCAAGCGCGTCTGGTGGCTGGTGGCGGAGGAGGCGAACGCCGATCTCTGCTTCTCCGACCCGGGTTTCGAGATCGACCTCCAGGTCGACGCCGAGACCCAGGCGCTGGCCGAGGTCTGGGTCGGTCAGCAGGAGCTGGGGACGGCGATGCGCTCGAAGCGGGTGCGGATGACAGGGCCCGAGCACCTGGTGCGAAGCGTCCCCGATTGGATCGGCTTCAGCACCTTCGCCTACCCGGACCCGGCGGCCGAGCTCGCCGCCCGGCAGCAGCTCGCTTAGCTGGCGCTCTCCGTCGCCGGCGCCTCGCGCTCGACGTCGATGCGGGGGAGGATCCGCTCGAGCCAGTCCGGGATCCACCAGTTGCGCGGACCGAGCAGCTGCATCACCGCCGGTACCAGGACCATCCGCACCAGGGTCGCGTCGAGGAAGATCGCCGACGCCAGCCCGATCCCGAAGAGCTTGAGGAAGACTTCGGGCGAGGCGACGAAGGCGAGGAAGACGACGACCATGATCGCCGCCGCCGCGGTGATCACCCGGGCGGTCTTGGCGAGGCCGTCGGCGACCGCGCGGCGGGTGTCGCCGTCCTTCAGGTACTCCTCGCGGATCCGCGAGATCAGGAAGACCTCGTAGTCCATCGAGAGCCCGAAGAGGATCGCGAACATCATCACCGGCATGAACGGCGCGATCGGGAC